>Ga0182739_1004488_pt1 | contig 11528 bp, 7 predicted proteins | sample eDN5th30CBELigBY_FD_128873 | JGI IMG/M metagenome (GOLD analysis project Ga0182739, IMG submission 128873) | Enriched backyard soil microbial communities from Emeryville, California, USA - eDNA 5th pass 30_C BE-Lig BY (version 2) (version 2) | ecosystem: Environmental > Terrestrial > Soil >... | reverse complement strand
GCAGGATCCGCTCGCCTCGCTCCCCCGGTTGCTCGGCGAGGACGAGCTGGCGCGCAGAGGCCCGCCCGCCCGCGAAGAGCGGCTCGTCGTAGCTGCCGGGATCGATGCCCTCGCCCGGTCGATCGAGATCGCCGACGTGGTAGAGCGTGTGGAGCGCGATCGCCCGCTTCGCGACCCCGTGCCAGGCGGCGCCGGACGGGTGGACGCGCTCGTCGAACAGCCAGCGCACGAACCCTTCGCGGCCCGCCCGCTCCTCGATCGCGGCCGTCACCCGGCGCTGGACCTCCGGGTCGAGCGTGTAGCGCGGGCTCGGATCGGTCAGTGCGACATCGAGCCCGGCCGCGTGCAGCCGATCGATCTCGCTCGACACCGTCTCGGGCAGCGGGAGGGTGTGCGCTGGGGTGCCGGCGGAATCGGCATCGATGAGGACCATGCTTCGACGCTATGAGCGCCGCTGCGGCGGATCGAGGGGCCTCAACCACGGAAAAGCGTTGCCGACTCCTCCGAGGCCGCACTCGCGCGTCCGGGACGATCGGCCGGCAGGATCCGGCCCGTGAACCCGCCGCTTCGCACCGCCTCGAGGCGCTGCGACATCCAGCCGGCGATCTGGTCGAGCTCCGCCTCGCTGATCGGCTCGCCCGGCGCATCGTCGAAGAGCACGACGTCGACGCCGCGAGCGCGCGCCCGGCGGGTCGCCGAGATGAGCGGCTCGCGCGACAGGCGGGCCCCTCGGTAGAGGTCGCGCAGCGCGCCCTCGAGGAGCGCGCACTCGCGCCGCGCCTCGGCATCGAGTGGGGCGCCGGACACGAGCCCATCGAGCGTGTGCCCGATGAGCGCGTCGAGACGCCGGACCCGCTCGAGCAGCTCGGCGCGCTCGGCCTCGCGCCAGGCATCCGCGCGAGCGGCCTCGACCTCGTCGGCCCGGATCCGCGCGGCGCGGCGCCCGAGCGCCGCGAGCACGAGCACCACGGCAACGCTGCCGAGCCCGATGATCGCCGGACGCGCGAGCACGGAGACGATGTCGACGAGGGAGACCCCCTGCGCCGCGGACGCGGCCGCGCTGATCGCGATGCCGAGGCCCACGCCGCCGAGCGCGATGAAAGGCCGCCCGCGCATGGCGAGCACCGCCATCACGAACGCACCCGCGTTCGCGTACCAGCCGATCACGAGCCGGTACTCGACGGGATCGCCGACCGCGATCAGCGCGAACGCGATGATGGCGAACGCCGCCGCCCACAGCGAGCGGGTCGCGCTCGGCACACGCAGCGGGCGCCATCCCATCGCGGCGAGCGACGCGCCGATCGCGAGGATGCCGGCCACGGGGACGAGCGGGACCGCGACGACCGTCGCGCTGTAGACGGCGAGCGCGGCCTCGGCGACGAGGCCGATCACGAGGGCGATCCGCAGGTCGGGCGAGAGCGCCCGGATCGGCGTCGGCGCGGTGACCGAGTCGGCCTCGTCGACCTCGTCGCCCGACTGCCGCGAGTCGCGCCAGCGCAGGGTCACGGTCGTCCCGCCGGTGTCCGACTCGATCTCGGCCTCGCAGTCGGGGACGGCGCGCACCCGCCCGAGGATCGTCGCCGTCACGCCGAGTCGGTCCGGCGGGATCGACGCGGTGTCGAACCCGCGTCCGTCGTCCTTCACGACGACACGGATGCCGTCGCGCATGCCGAAGAGGATGAGCGACGTCCGCGCGCCGGGTGCATGCCGCGCGCTGTTGGTGAGCGCCTGGCGCGCCGCCGCGACGATCGCGGTCGCCGCCGGCGCCGGGATGGCCCCCACCGCGTTCCGCACGATCCGGACCGAGAACGCGACCCCGGGCGACTCGACGAACGCGATCTCCCGCAGGCGGTCGCCGAGCTCGGCGAGCAGCACGTCCGCGGACAGCTCCGGCTCGGCGAGCGTCCGCACGCGCTCCGCGGCGATCGCCGCCTGCTTGCTCACGAGGCGGTCCAACTGCGGGGTGCCGCGCGCGGCGAGCAGCAGGGCCGCGAGCACGTCGTCGTGCACGATCGCCCGGGCGCGCTCCGCGGCGGCCTGTCGCGCCTGGCCGACCGCCCGGCGTTCCGCCGCCGCGAGCGCGGACACGGTCGCGTCGTCGATCGCGCGGCCGCTTCGGATCAGCGCCCCGCTCAGGACGATGATCCCGATCGAGATGACGAGCACCTGGGTGTCGTTCGCGACGCGGTTCGGGATGAGATCGCCGACGAGGGCGCTGAGCGTCCAGATGACGACGGTGAGGGCGCCGAGGACGATCCAGGCGGTGCGGGCGCCCCATACGATCGCCGCGGTCGCCGCCGCCGACGTCGACGCGCTCACCATCCAGGGCAGCTGACCGGTGCGACCCGGCTCGACGAGGACGAGGATCAGGAGGACCGTCACGGGGACGACGGACGCGACGAACGCGACGAACGTCAGCGCCCGCACCCCGCGGAAGCCGACGAACTGCGCGATGACGGCCGCGATGGCCGGCACCACGAAGCAGGCGACGAGGAGGATGCGGTACCAGATCGGCAGCGCGAGCGGATCGATCCTCCCGACGACCGTCTGCGTCGCGATGATCGCGGCGAGGTCGAGCGCCCCGACCGCGCCGAGCAGCGCGCGGCGCATCCACAGCTCGCTGCGGCCGCCCCTCATCCCGCGGTCGGCCCCGGCAGGAATCCGTCCTCGACGCCGCGCTGGTAGAGCTCGACCTTGGTGTTCGCGGGACGGTGGATCGCGTGATAGACCGCGCGGATGCGGCGCAGGTGGTCGTCGATCGTGTTCTCGGAGAGGCCGAGCCGGGTCGCGACCTGCTTCGCGCCGAGTCCCGACGCGTACAGCGCGAGCACCTCGCGTTCTCTCGCGGTCAGCGGCGCGCCCTCGATGTCGGGATCGGTGTCGAGTGCCGCCGCCCACTCCGCCGTCGCGATCGACTCACCGCGAGCGGCGGCGGCGATCGCCGCGAGGATCGTCGCCGGCGGCGCCGACTTCCGCACGATGCCGAGCACGTCCGCGCGGGAGACCTCGCGGATGAGATAGGGATCCTCACCGCTCGTCAGGACGATGACCTGCGCGCCCCAGCCGCGGATCCGCTCGACGTTGTGCACCGCCTCGGAGCCGTCGCGCAGCCGCAGGTCGAGGATGACGAGGTCGGCCGGTCCGACCCGGCGGAAGAGATCCGAGACGGATTCCGCGTGGCCGACGAACTCGAGCGCGGCGTCGGATTCGACGAGGCCGCGGACCGCCATCGCGATGACCGCGTGATCATCGACCATGGCCACCCGAACCGGCACCGTCTCCCCCACGCTCCCCACGGTAGCGAACGCGTCAGGGTTGCGGGCAGAGGTCGGGGCTATCCTCACGGGCATGGCGTCGATCCACGGCTGGGCGGGCGCCTCCGCCCAGCGTCACGGCGAGCGTGCGGGCGGCACCGCGCGGGCGAAGGGCGCATGGGCGAAGGGCGCCGAGGGCGAGCGCGTCGTGGGGCGCCTCCTCGACTCCGTCCCGGGGGTCCTCGTCCTGCACGATCGCGCGGTCCCCGGCTCGCCGGCGAACATCGACCACATCGCGATCGCGCCGACGGGCGTCTACGTCATCGATGCGAAGCACTACACGGGCGAGCCGAGGCTCGACCGGCTCGGCGACGGCTCGATCCTCCGGCTGAAGGTCGGCGGCGCGGATCGCACGGGACTCGTGGTCGGCGTCCGGCATCAGCTCGGCGTCGTCGCGGAGGCGCTCGCCGAGCCGGCCGTCCCGGTGCGGGCCGTGCTCTGCTTCGTCGGCGCGCAGTGGCCGAGCTCGAACGGCTTCGTGATCGACGGGGTCGGGGTCACCTCGCCCGACGCGCTCGGCGACCTCCTGGTCACGCCCGGTCCGCTGTCGCCCGCCGAGATCGCCGCCGTCCACGCTCGCCTCCGCGACCGTCTCGCGGCGGCTTGGGACTCCGACGACTGAGGCCGAGCCTCAAGCAGTGAGGCCGAGCGCGGCCGCGAGGCGCCGCAGTTCGGCGACGAGGTCCGCGCCGTCCGGGGCGACGATCTGCGCGAGCACGTGGTCCGCGCCGGCCGAGAGATACGCGTCGAGACCCGCCTTCACCCGATCCGGCCCGCCCCACACCGCGAGTGCGTCGATCGCCTCGTCGCGCGCCGGGTCGAGCTCCTCCTCGGTGTAGCCGAGGCGGAGCAGATTGTTCCGGTAGTTCGTGAGCGCGAAGTAGAACTCCATGCCGGGCCGGAGCAGGTCGCGCGCTCGGGCGCCATCGGGCTCGAGGGTGACGCGCGCCTCCGGGATGAGCAGGGGCGACGTGCCGAGCACCTCCCGCGCGGCGGCCGTGTGCGCGGACGGCGCGAAGTACGGGTGCGCGCCGAGCGTCCGCTCGCCCGCGAGCGCGGTGACCCGCGGTCCGAGCGCGGCGAGGGCGAGGCGATGCGCCGGCACGCCGCGGGACTCGAGCGCGTCGAGGTACTCCACGAGCGGGCCGTACGGCTTCGCGGCCTGCTCGATCCGCTCGGGATGACCGGTGCCGATGCCGAGGATGAACCGGCCCGGATGGCGTTCATCGACTCGCTGGAAGCTCTCCGCCAGCTGGCCGACGTCGGCGCTCCAGATGTTGACGATGCCCGTCGCGACGACGATCCGATCGGTCGCCGCGAGGATCTCCTCGATGACGACGAGATCCGCCGCGGGGCTGCCGCCCGCCCACAGCGAGCCGAAGCCGAGCCGTTCGGCCTCGACCGCGTAGTCGATCGGGACGCCGGGACGCCCCCGCCATATCCCGTACCTGCCGAGTACCTCGCGTAGCCGTACTCGCTCCGCCTCGAGTTCTGCGCTCATGCGTTCCAGTCTGCACCCCGTCCGGAGCGCCGCGGACCGGTCGCTCAGACTCGGCGGTACTCCGCGGCCATCGGGCAGTCGAACGGATCCCTCGCGGCGAGACCGACGCGGTTGAGATACGCGATCACGATGCCGTAGGAACGCAGGAGGCTCGTCTCCGTGTAGGGAATGTCGTGCGTCCGGCAGAACTCCCGGACGATCTCGCGGGTCTTCGCGAGGTGCGGCCGAGGCATGCTCGGGAAGAGGTGGTGCTCGATCTGGTAGTTGAGCCCGCCCATGAGCCACGTCGCCCACCAGCCACCGCGGATGTTGCGCGAGGTGCGCACCTGCTTCGTGAAGAAGTCGAGGCGCGCGTCCTTGTCGATGACCGGCATGCCCTTGTGGTTCGGCGCGAACGATGCGCCCATGTAGAGGCCGAAGACGGCGAGCTGGACGCCGACGAAGGCGAACGCCATGCCGAGGGGCAGGAACAGGAAGACGGGGATCAGGAAGACCGCGAACCGCGCCGTGATCGTCGCGAGCTCGGTCCAGCGGCCCTTGATCGGTCGGCGGGACAGGAGGTGCTTGTAGCCGAGGAAGTGGAGGTTGAGTCCTTCGAGCGTGAGCAGCGGGAAGAACAGCCAGCCCTGGCGCTTGGTGATCCAGCGCCGCAGTCCGCGTGCCTCCGCGGCGTCGTCCTCGAGGAAGGAGATCGTGTCGACCTCGATGTCGGGGTCGTGGCCGACCCGGTTCGGCTGCGCGTGGTGGCGCGAGTGCTTCGAGTCCCACCACGAGTAGCTCATGCCGGCGATGCCGCCGAGCACGCGCGCGATCTTGTCGTTCTCGGGGCCCGACGTGCGGATGGCGCGGTGCGCCGCCTCGTGCGCGAGGAACGCGACCTGCGTGAAGAGGATGCCGAGCGCACCCGCGATGAGGAGCTGGTACCAGCTGTCGCCGAACAGGATGAAGCCGGTGATGGCGCCGCCGAAGCCGAGGACGATCGCGAGCGCGACGGCGCGATAGAACCACGGGGTCCGCCGGAGCAGACCGGTCTCGCGAACGACCTGCGCGAGCTGGGTGTACGCCTTCGCCATGGGAGGGAAGCTGCCGCTGCGCACGCGCGTGGGCTGGATCGGGCCGAGGCCGGTCCGAGTAGACGGGGTTGCAGTTGTGATGAGGCACCTGCTCGATCGGCGACCGCGAAACGATCGGGTTGAAGCCAAAGGCGAGTGCCGATCGCTCTCACCACCATAGGCGACACGGCCTGGAGGAACGGCTGCGCCGAGCGGATCCCCAGGTTCGCCGCACCATCGCGTTCTGGCAGGATCACGCCGTGAGCACGTTCGTGCGTTCCGAGCGCCGAACTCGACGCTCAGCACGCACGAACGTGCTCAATCGGCGCGGTCAGTCGCCCGATGCCGCGAGCGCCCGGTTGATCGCGTCGACCATCCGCTGGTCCGCCTGGCCCGCCGCCACGAGGTCGCCCCGCGCGTACGCCGCCTGACGGTCCGTGAGCGCCGCCTTGTAGTCGTTCAGCGCCTGGCGCAGCGCCGCCTCGTCGACGGTCCCCGTCGGGGTCGTCGGCTCGACGGGCGTCGTCGGCTCGACGGGCGTCGTCGGCTCGGTCGGCACGACTGGCTCGGTCGGCTCGACCGGCGTGACCGGCACCTCGCCACTATCGCCCGCGTCCGCGCCGGAGTCGCCGCCGAACAGCTCGTCGAGCGCCTGATCGAGGGTGTCCTCGAAGGCGATCTCGTTGCCGAAGACCGCGAGGATCTTGCGCAGCAGGGGGTACGGCGTCGAGCTGCTCGCCGACTGGACGTACACGGGCTGCACGTAGAGGAGCCCGCCGCCGACCGGCAGCGTCAGCAGGTTGCCGTAGATGATGTCGTTCCCGCCGCCCGCGCGCAGGCCGAGGATGACGTCCGAGACCTCCTGGTTGCTCGAGTAGTAGTTGAACACCTGGCTCGGGGCCGGGATCGACTGCGTCGGCAGCGTGAGCAGCGTCAGCTTCCCGTAGTCCTCGCCCGCGTCGCCGTTCGCGGCGAGGTAGCCCGTGAGGACGTTGCGCTGCGTCGAGGCGCTCGAGCGCGGGATGTACGTCGAGTACAGCGTGAACGCCGGGCTCGAGGTGCCGGGCACCTGCATCGTCAGGTAGTAGGGCGGCTGCGGCAGGTTGCCGACCGCGCTCACCGGGTCGAGCGGGGTGGCCCACTGGTCATCGCTCGAGTAGAACGAGCCCGGGTCGGTCACGTGGTACGACCCGAGGATCTGCCGCTGCACCTTGAAGAGGTCCTCCGGGTAGCGGATGTGGGCGAGCAGGTCCTCGCTCATCTCCGAGGCCGGCACGATCGTGCCCGGGTACACCTTGGCCCAGGTCTGCAGGATCGGGTCCTCGGTGTCCCACGCATAGAGCGTGACGGTGCCGTCGTACGCGTCGACCGTCGCCTTGACCGAGTTGCGGATGTAGTTGAGCGGCTGGCTGTACAGGCTCGAGACGAACGTGTCGGCGTCGCCGATCGCGTCCGCGAGGTCGATCATCTGCGAGTACGGGTACTGCGTGCCCGTCGTGTACGCGTCGAGGATCCACACGAGCCTGCCGTCGACGACCGCCGGGTAGGGGTCGTTGTCGAGCGTGAGGTACGGCGCGACCTTGTTGACCCGCGTGAGCGGGTCGCGGTCGTAGATGATCTGCGAGTCGGCGTTGACCGCGTCGGAGAACAGGATCTGCTCCGACTGGAACTTGACCGCGAAGATGAGGCGCTTCCAGAAGCTGTCGAGCTTCGGGCCGCCGTCGCCGTCGAAGGTCGTCGTGACCGTCCGCGTCGACTCCGCTCCGCCGGCCGGGTAGTCGACCTCGATCGGCGCCGTGCCCTCGGGCGCGCCGACGATCGAGTACTCGGGCGAGGTCTCGCCGAAGTAGACGCGCGGCTCGAACTCGCCGAGCTCGCCGGACGACGGGATGCCCGACTCGAGGAAGAGCGGCTGGCCGTCGGCGGCGCGCTGGTTGCCGTAGGCGCCGACGAGGCCGTAGCCGTGCGTGTAGACGAACGTGTTGTTGTACCAGGACTGCGAGTCCCCGATGCCGGCCTGGTTGATCTCGCGCACCGCGAGGACCGTGTCCTGCACGCGCCCGTCGATCGTGTAGCGGTCGACGTCGAGCTTCGGCGCGAACGAGTAGTACTGCTTGAACTGCTGCAGCTGCTGGAAGGCCCGCGGCGCGACCATCGGGTCGAGGATGCGGATGTTCGCCGTGGTCTCGGCGTCCTCGCGAAGCGCGCCCGGGGTCGCATCGGTCACCGCGCTGTACGGGACCTCCTCGACCTGGTCGACGCCGTAGGCGATCCGCGTCGCGTCGATCGATCGCTGGATGTACGTCGCCTCCGTCGTCTTCGCCGACGGGTCGACCTGGAAGCGCTGGACGATCCACGGATACGCGACGTTGAGCAGGATGCTCATCACGATGAGCGCCGCGAGGCCGACGATGGGCAGGCGCCAGCGACCGATGGCCGCAGTGATGAACGCGAGGATCGCGACGACGAGCGCGGCGCCGGCGAGGATCCCCTTGCCGGGGATGATCGCCGCGACCTCCGTGTAGCCGGCTCCCGTCGTGAGGAAGCCCATGCTCTGGTCGGTCAGCAGCTCGTAGCGCTCGAGCCAGATCGACACCGCCTGGAGGAGCATGAAGACGCCGAGCGTGATCGCGAGCTGGACCCGCGCCGAGCGCGAGATGCGGATCTGCCGCCCGACGATGCGGATCGAGCCGTAGAGGAAGACGGTGACGAGCGCGGCGATGCCGCTCAGCACGACGATCGCGATCGCGAACGACACGAGGCCGCGGTAGAACGGCAGCTCGAAGAAGTAGAACGACAGGTCGAGGGCGAACTCGGGATCGGTCTGGCCGAATGCGGTGCGGTTCAGCCAGAGGGCGACCGTCTCCCAGGTCCCGGCGACCGCCGCGCCGCCCGCGACGCCGACGACGGCGGGGATGACGAACGTCGCGGCCCGGCGCAGCGGGTCGACGATCTCGCGGTAGCGGTCGATCTGGGCGCCGAGCTTCGCGTAGACGGGACGCGTCCGGTAGGCGATGAAGAGGCTCAGGAAGACGGGCACGGCGAACGCGACGAACCCGATGAGGAACATCACGATCCGAGCGACCCACTGCGTCGAGAGCACCCCGACGTAGCCGGTCTGGTCGAACCAGAGGAAGTCGGTCGCGACCGACGATCCCGCGAAGAACGCGATGATGAGCGCGATGATGACGACGATCGTGATGAGGACTGCCGCCCTGATCGACCGTCGGGGCTTCGTCGCCTCGGCAGGGGCTGCAGACACTGGGGCTCCCGTCGTTTGGTCCGCCGGACACTCTACCGGCGCCTCCTGGGAGCGAGTTCTACCGGCTCGAAGCGGTCGCCGCGGTCGCCGCGACGACGTCGTCGCAGGTCGGCCACGTCGAGATGTCGCCGCCCTCCGCGATGATTCCGAGCACGTCGACCGCGTCGTCGAGCGTCGTGACGGGGAAGACACGAAGACCGTCGGGCACGTGCCCGACGACCTGGTCGCAGTTCGTGGCCGGGGCGAGGAACCACGGCGCACCCGCGCCGAGCGCGCCGAAGAGCTTCTGCCGGATGCCGCCGATCGGGCCGACCTCCCCCGTCGCGCTGATCGTCCCGGTGCCGGCGATGACCTCGCCGCCGGTCAGCGAGCCGGGCGTCAGCTTGTCGATGATGCCGAGGGCGAACATCATCCCGGCACTCGGGCCGCCGACGTTCTCCAGTTGGATCCGGACATCGATCGGCCAGTCCCACGAGCTCGCGATGTGGACGCCGAGCCGCGCGGCGCCGTCGCTCAGGCGCGGGGTCACCTCGAGCTCGACCTGCGATCCGGCGCGGTTGACGACGAGCGCCACCGGCCGGTCCGTCCCGTTCTCGGCGACGATCTCCCGCAGCTCGTCGACGTCGGCGAGCGGCGAGCCGTTCGCCGTGAGGATGATGTCGTCCGCGTCGACGACACCCTCCGCCGGGCTCCCGCTCTCGATCTCGACGACCTGCATGGTCGGCACGAGGTCGTAGCCGAGATGGTCGAGCGCCGCCGCGATCGCCGCGAGCTTCGAGTTCTCCATCTGGGTCACCTGGCGTTCGATGTTCGGCACGCCCGTCGAGGGCGGGTAGAGCGCCTCGATCGGCACCACCGCCCGGGAGGGGTCGAAGTACGCCTCGACGACCTGGAGCCAGGAGGGCAGGTGGAGGGGGTCGTTCGCGTTGATCGTGAGCATGTTGAGCACGCCGTCCGTCGCGAACGTCTCCGCGTCGACGATCTCGATCATCGGCGCCGCGACGCCGCCGATCTTCGTGTCGCCGAGCACGTCGTAGACGGGACCGGGCCGCTCGATCGCATACGGCGCCGCGGCCGTGGCGACGATGGCGGCGCAGAGCGCGGCACCGGCGAGCAGGGTGAGTCCGACGATCTGGGGCACGGGTCGGCGCGCGTCCCCCCGGGACGAGCGTTCGCCATCAGCGGAGCGCACGATCGCCGAGTGTAGGCGGATTCCCTGGGGGATCCCGGGTGGAGCGCTTAGCGTTGCGTGCATGACCGATCGCGACGAGGAGGAGTTCCGCGAGCTCCTCAGGGCGTTCCTCGAGGGCCGGGGCGATGTCGACCCCGCGAAGCTCGCGAGCGCGGCCGGACTCCCTCACGACCCTGCCCTCCTCAACCAGCTCATGAGCCAGCTCCAGCAGGCGATGTCGAGCGATGCGGACGGCGTCAACTGGACGCTCGCGTCCGACCAGGCGGCCGCGATCGCCGGGACCGGCACCGTCGTCACGCTGCCCGAGGAGCGCGACGCCTTCGAGCGCGCGCTGCAGATCGCCGAGCTCTGGCTCCAGGAGGCCACCGACATCGCGCAGGGGACGACCGTGCCGAGGATCATGAGCCGCCGCGAGTGGGCGCTCGCGACGATCGGGGTCTGGACGCAGTTCGCGGAGCCCGTCGCCGGCTCGATCGCGAACGCCCTGACCTCCGCGCTCGAGGAGGCCGCGCCTGAGGAGATCGAGGGCATGCTCCCGAATGCGACGCGGATGGTGCGCAACGTCGGCGGCACGCTCTTCGCGATGCAGCTCGGCAACGTCGTCGGTCAGCTCGCCGGCGAGGTCCTCTCCGGCGGCGACATCGGCATCCCGCTGCTCGACGACGGGCAGGCCGCGGTGCTCCCGCAGAACACGATCGACTTCGCGCGCTCGCTCGAGCTGCCGCTCGACCAGGTCGAGCTCTGGGTCGCCGTCCGCGAGCTCGCGCACGCGCGGCTCTTCCGGCACGCCCGGTGGCTGCGTCTCCAGCTGCTCACCGCGATCGGGGACTACTCGCGCGAGATCCGGATCGACACCGATCGGCTCCAGGACGTCGTCGAGGACTTCGATCCGGCCAATCCCGAGACGCTGCGCGAGGCGCTGCAGAACGGCGCGCTCATCCCCCCGCCGAGCGAGGGGCAGCTCCAGGCCAGGACCCGCCTCGAGACGACGCTCGCGCTCGTCGAGGGCTGGGTCGACGTCGTGACCCTGGAGGCGACGAAGCGCCTGCCGGTCTCGGACGCGATCGCGGAGGCGATCCGCCGGCGCCGCGCGTCGGGCGGGCCGGCCGAGCGGGCGCTCGGGCTCCTCGCGGGACTCGAGCTGCGCCCGCGGCGACTGCGCGAGGCCGCCTTCATGTGGCAGGCGATCACGGAGGCGGTCGGCGCG
>Ga0182739_1004487_pt1 | contig 11535 bp, 8 predicted proteins | sample eDN5th30CBELigBY_FD_128873 | JGI IMG/M metagenome (GOLD analysis project Ga0182739, IMG submission 128873) | Enriched backyard soil microbial communities from Emeryville, California, USA - eDNA 5th pass 30_C BE-Lig BY (version 2) (version 2) | ecosystem: Environmental > Terrestrial > Soil >... | reverse complement strand
GGTCTGGCCCCCCTTCCCTTTCCTCGCGATGCCCTCTCGACGCCCGGCAAGAATCCACTTCGGATTCCTCGGCTGTGGTTCCCACCGGCCCTCGGCTCCGTAAAATGCCACCAGCGGGGATGAGGCGCCGGTCCTTCCCTCTCGGTCGGGCTCGATACCGGCCCGCGTCCTCGGCCGAGTCGATCCATTGACGAGACGGGGAATTCAAGCTTTGGCCTTGCATCATCGCATCACGAGTCGACTCCGGTTCGCGCGCTATCGCGACCAGTGGGGGCGCCGCCCCGCCCAGGAGAGCACGGGGACCGGAGCACGGGAAGCGACGCCCCGGCATCGATCGCTGGCGCGACTCTATCGCGAGCTCTACGGCCTTCTTGAGGGGCAGCGAAGCGCTGTGGCGCTGGCCTTGACGACCCTCTCGATCGCGACGCTCTTGAAGCTGGTCCCCCCAGCCGCGACCAAGCTGGTGATCGACTACGTCCTGCTTCGCCGGCCGTTGCCGGCGACACTGCCGAGTTGGCTGCCGATTCCGCCGGATCCCAGGTCGCGTCTGATCGCCCTCGTCGTGGGGGTCTTCGTCGTCTCACTGGTGGCGACCGCCGTCGGCCTCTGGGGACGCTGGCGCGCCACCCTGGCGTCGAAGCGGGTGCAGGTCAAGGTGCGCAGGCAGGTCTTCGAGCATGCGGTCCGACTTCCGTTGCACCGGGTCTATCAGCTCAAGTCGGGGGGAGCCGCGAGCCTGCTCCGCGAAGATGCCGGCGGCGTCGGCGAGTTGATCTTCAGCATGCTCTACAACCCGTGGCGAGCGGTGGTCCAGCTCGTCGGAGGACTGGTGGTCCTGAGCTGGGTCGACTGGAGGCTCCTGCTGGGCGCGGCGGCTCTGGCCCCGGCGCTCTACTGGACCGACCGGCTCTGGAATCGCCGGCTCCGCCCCTTGTTCCGCGACGTCCGCAAGCAGCGGCAAGAGATCGACGCGATGGCCGCCGAAGCCTTCGGCGGCATGCGAGTCGTCCGCGCCTTCGGCCGCCAGCGGCGGGAGAGTGCGCGCTTCGTCGGCGAGAACCACTTCATGACCCGTCAGGAGCTGTTCGCCTGGCGCTGGTCACGCGGGGTCGAGATCCTCTGGGACCTGCTCCTGCCGGCCTCCTCCGGGGCGTTATTGTTGTACGGCGGCATCCGGGTCCTCGACGGCCGGCTCTCGCTCGGCGACCTGATGATGTTCCTCGTCTACCTGGCCATGCTGCTGGAGCCGCTCGCCGTGCTGGCCACGAGCGTGACCCAACTTCAGAACAACCTGTCGGGCCTCGACCGGGTGCTGGACCTGCTGGAAGAACCGCGGGAGATGGTCGCGACCGCAGGGACCTGGTCGATCGCCAAGCCCTCGGTCGCGGGGCGGATCCGCTTCGAAGGTGTGGGGTTCTCCTATCCCAACACCGAGGTCCAGGTGCTTCGCGACATCAACCTCGAGGTCGAGCCGGGCGAGATCATCGCCCTGGTGGGCCGGAGCGGAGCGGGCAAGACCACGCTCTGCAACCTGATCGCCCGGTTCTACGACCCGACCACGGGCCTCGTCCGACTCGACGGCACCGACCTCCGCGACATTGAGGTCGAGAGTTATCGCCGGCTGCTGGGGATCGTCGAGCAAGACGTTTTCTTGTTCGACGGCACGATCGGCGAGAACATCGCCTACGCCGATCGGCGCGCCACCCGAAGCCAGGTCGAGCATGCCGCGCAGGTGGCCAACGCCGCCGAGTTCATCGCCCGGCTGCCGGACGGCTACGACACCCTGATCGGCGAGCGCGGGGTACGGCTCAGCGGCGGCCAACGCCAACGGCTGGCGATCGCCCGCGCGGTCCTGGCCGACCCTCGCATCTTCATCCTCGACGAGGCGACCAGCAACCTCGACAGCGCGAGCGAGCATCTGATCCAGCAGAGCCTCGCCGCCCTGATGCGGGGACGGACTTCATTCGTGATCGCGCACCGGTTGAGCACCATCCGCCACGCCGACCGCATCCTCGTGCTCCAGGAGGGTTCGATCGTCCAGGTCGGCAGCCACACCGAGCTCATGGCCGACGGCGGCCTCTACCGGGACATGGTGCAGCTTCAACAGCTCGAAATTAGCGGATGAACACTCTCCTCCCATCGCGTGGGACAGGCGACCCACCCGCCGCGACCGGCCCGAGTGTCAACGTCCTCGGCCGAGCCACCCCGAGCGCAGAGACGGCGGGCTTGACCCGCTTCCAGCCTCCTTTCCTCCTGAGCGAGATCTGGCTCCTCTTGACGTAGCCGACAGGATCGGTCACAAAAGCACGGCGTTCGGGCCTGGCCCAGCGCATCGAGCTCGTGGCCTTTGCGGTTCGCGCGACCGGCGAAGAACCGACGGAACCATCAACAAAAGCCGATTGCAACTCGTCCTGTTCCGTCCGAACTCCCGCGTCCGCGTTGCGGGAGGGCTCCGGACGGCCGTCCGCGGATCGCTTGAGACATCGGGATATGCTGTCGACTGGGGAACGTCCGCGCGAGTTGCACTGGTATCACGCCGGGCCGATGCTCTTCGGCGACTGGGGAACCAGTCGGCTCTATGTCCTCGGCCTGGCCTTCGCCTTCAACGGCCGGGCCTCGTTCTGGTACATCGCCGCGATGTGCCTGCTGATGATCGGGGTGGGCTGGAGCTACACCAGCGTCTGCCGCCTCTTCCCCGACGGCGGTGGCGTTTACTCGGCGGCCCGCCAGCGTTCCGAACTCCTCGCCGTCATCGGTGCCCTGCTCCTCTGCGCCGACTACGTGGTCACCGCCTCGCTCTCCTGCCTCGATGCCTTCCACTACCTCGGCATCAAGGATATGCAGTTCCTGGGGTTCCCAGTCGATGCCCTCGCCACCGCCGCATCCATCCTCCTCATCGGATTCTTTAATTCATTCGGACCGACCAAAACCGGGTTCGCCGCGATGCTGGTGGCCCTGGTCACGATCGCCTTGACGCTGGTCATCGGCCTCTTCTGCCTGCCCCACCTGAACTCGAGCGAGCTCCATATCGTCTCCCCGCTCTCGCAGCACAACCCCTGGGCGTCGTGGGTCGGGTTCACCGAGATCGTGCTGGCCCTGTCGGGGGTCGAGGCGGTCGCCAACATGACCGGGATCATGGTCCCCCCGGTCGAACGGACCGCGCGACGGACGATCCTGCCGGTGCTGGTCGAGATCGTGATCCTCAACCTGATCCTGGCAGCGGCAATGAGCGCGTTGCCCGATAGCGTCCTCTACGCCCGCGCGGCCGACGGCACGCTCGAGCACACCGGCGACATGCTCAAGGTGATCGCCCATCGGTACGTTGACCCGTACATTCCCTTCTTCTCAGCCGTCAGCGCGTTCATCTTCGCGGCCCTGCTGCTGTCGGCCGTCAACACCGCGGTCGGCGCCCTGGTCTCGGTCCAGTTCATGCTGGCCCGCGACAACGAGCTCCCCCGCCCGTTTGCCGGTCTCAACCGCTACGGCATGCCGTTCATCCCGCTGGTCGTGGCTTCGATCATCCCGGCGGCGGTGGTCCTGCTCTTCCCCAAGGTCGAGAAGCTCGCCGACCTTTATGCCATTGGCGTGGTCGGAGCGATTGCGATCAACCTTGGCTCGATCTCAACCAACCGCAACTTGAAGCTCAAGACGCGGGAACGGACGATCATGATCGTCCTCACCGCGCTCTTGATCGCGATCGAGTTGACGATCACCGTCGTCAAGCCGCATGCCCGGAGCTTCGCCCTGCTGGTCCTGGTCGTCGGCCTATCGGGCCGACTGGCCACGATCGTGTCGAGCCGCTCGTTGCCGATCACACGGAACTCCCGGCTCGGCTACCTGACCGTATCAGTGACGGCCATCGTCATCGAGTTGGTCAACGCCCTGGTGCTGGGCGACACCTGGGCCAGTTTCGGACTCTCGGTCAGCCTGGCGGTCGCGATCGGCTATCTCAGCGACCAGGTGCGCCGCTACCGCCTAATCCCCGTCGAAATCACGCCTGAGGTCGCCCTACCGACGGCCGAAGGCGTGGGGATCGCCCCGGCCCCCAAGCTGCCGGCCAAGCCCCGCATGCTGCTGGAAGGCTCATACAAGCCTCGCATGCACATCATGGTGCCCACTCAGGGCAATCCGCGTCTGATCGAGTTCGCCCTCGACGAGTGCAAGAGCCGCCAGGCCGAGCTCCAGATCCTCTTCATCCGCCACCTCGCCGTGACGCCGATGGGACCGACCACCATCCCCACCCTGGCCGAGGACGATGCAGCCCTTCATCTGTTCGAGCGTCTCCGCACCCAGGCCAACGAAGCGGGGGTCCCGCTTCGCCTCCTCTACGGCGTGGCTCGGGACATCCCCGACGCCATCCTCGACATGGCCGTGACCCACGGCGCCAACATGCTCCTGCTCGGGCTCACCCGCCGCGGTACCCTCTGGAAAGCCATGAAGGGAGACGTCATCCAAGGGGTCGCGGAGCACCTCCCCGAAGACATCGGCCTACTCATCTACTCCTGAACTTCTTTTACCCCTAGATCAGGCTCCCTTTCGAAGGAACCGGTTCCGGGGTTTATCTGCAAGCGCTTTCACAGCAAGGTCATTCACGCCTTAGAATTCAGCGAGATCGTCGAGGCGGCTCTCGTCACACGGGGAAGCCCCGAGAAAAGGCTTTCCCATGCGTCTTCAGGCAGGGCGTTCCGCATCTGCTCTTGAGCCTTGAGCCAGGCTGGGCGTACCTGCTCGACCTTCGCTCGCCCCGCATCGGTGATCGTGACCAGCCTCTCCCTGCGGTCAGTCCCGGCGCGTATGACCACCCACCCGTTCTTCTCCAACGGTCGGAGGCTCCGGGTCAGGGTCGTCTCATCGAGCGAGGCCATCTCGCCCAGGTCGCCCTGGCGGACCTCGCCCGTCCGGCGAAGGAGGCTCAAGATGAAGAACTGGGTCACCCGGAGGTTGGTCCCCCGAAGCGCCTTATCGTAAACCCTCGTCACCGCGCGTGCGGCCTGCCTCAAGGCCGCGCACAGGCAAGGCGTCGCGATCGGCTCGCGCTTCACGGAGGTCTTCTGGTTGACGTCTTCCATATAACTTGCATATACAGCGAAAGTCAGCCGGTCAAGGGCAGGCCGGGCGTTCTGGCCGACTTGAGCCGTGTCGGGACCCGTCCGAACGAGGAGCAAGACCGTGGCAACGCATGACAAGGTCGCGTTCATCACTGGGGCGAACAAGGGGATCGGCCTGGAGACCGCCCGGGGGCTCGGACAACTGGGCATCGCCGTCGTCATCGGCAGTCGTGACGAAAGCAGAGGCCGCGAAGCCGCCGAGACGCTTCGGGCCGAAGGGATCAAGAACGTGGAATCCGTCCGGTTCGACGTGACCAGGCCGGAGGACCACCGAGAGATTGCCCGGCACCTGGAAGAGCGCTACGGCAAGCTCGACATCCTGGTCAACAATGCGGGCGTCCTGCTCGACGAGGCCAACCTGGAAGGACAAGACGGGTTCAACACCACATCGACGGTGTCGCCCGAGATCCTGCGCGGGACCTTCGAGACGAACTTCTTTTCGTTGGTCGCGCTCACACAGTCGCTGCTACCGTTGATCCGCAAATCACCGGCCGGTCGGATCGTCAACCTCTCGAGCATCCTGGGGTCGCTGGCACTCCACTCCGCGCCAACCTCGCCCATCTACAATATGAAGGCGTTCGCCTATGATGCGTCGAAGACGGCGCTCAACGCCTTCACCGTCCATCTGGCCCAGGAGCTGCGCCACACGCCGATCAAGGTGAACTCGGCCCATCCCGGCTGGGTGAAGACCGACATGGGGGGCGCCGCGGCCCCGATGGAGGTCACCGAAGGGGGCAAGACCAGCGTGCAATTGGCGACCTTGCCTGACGACGGCCCTTCCGGCGGCTTCTTCCACCTCGGCGACCCCCTGCCCTGGTGAAAGGCCGAAGGCAACTCGGCGATCCCCTGGCCACGGTGCGAGCCTGACCAGGTCACCGACGTTGATCGCAGGACAAGCCGAATGGGTCCGCGAGGCTGACGCCTTGGCTCATTCGGCTTCCAGAGTTCCGCCGGGAACGGACTCGCTCCCCTCAATCGGCACTCTCCACTCCGACCAAAGGACGCGGCGACGCGCCACGGACCACGCGGGTGCTCCGCTCCCCGTCAGCGCAGCGGTGGACAAGGCCGTGACAAACCCGACGCCATATCGGCACATCCGGCCTCTCAGCCCATCATGTGATAGTGACGTTGCCAGAGAGACCCATTCGGAGGATTAGAGTCTGTCCCGGAAGCGTCTGTTGAGCTATCAATGGGCCTCGGGTGGCCGGGGCTAAGCGCAGCGTGCCCCGGAGCCACTCCCGACGCCAAAGTGGTTTGCATCCGGGGCACGCTGCGCTTTAGCCCCGGCCACCCGGGCTTGAGGCCCACCAAACGGGGCGTTTCCAAGACAGACTCCTATCCCGCCAAACCGAGAATCACGGTCTTCCTGGCGGAGAGCTTCGATGAAGGAATTCCTCCCCGTTGCCCTCGTCGCCGGTTTCCTGGTTGCGGCAGACACCCCTCGGACCGTGAGCGACGAGCTTCAAGGTCGCTGGCCCGCGGGCGTCACAACCAACCACGGCGGCCTTGAATTCGTCGTCGTAAATGCCAAGGGTCCCGTGGGAGTACTGGACGTCACGAACGATCTGGTCACCTTGAAATACGATCGACATGAGGGGAGGCGATGGTCGTACTCGCTGGGCCGCGACCAAGTCAGCCCGCATGCCATCGACCTGACGATGCTCGATGGGCCGGACCAGGGGAAAATGCAGAAGGGCATCTACACAATTAAACTGAATTCGGGCAACGGGTACGACCTACGGATCGGTCTGGCCCGCGCCGGCCAGGACCGTCCCAAGACCTTCGCCCATAAACCTGAAGAAGGCCTTGAGACCCATTCCTTCGCTCGGTATCCGACGCCCCGTCGATCTCGGTGAGAACCGATCGCGGGCGGATTACCCGTCCAGACTCACCGGAGAAACGAAGCCCCGCGGCTTGACGGCAAGGACCGAGCAATCGACGCGTTGGAGGATCGACTCGGCGGTATTGCCGATGAACAAGCCGGGAATCCCGGTACGGGCCACGGTCCCCATCACGATCAGGTCGATGTGGCCGGCCTTCGCGAAGTCCGCAATCACGTCCGCGGGTTCCCCCTTCAGCATGTGCACCGTGCGTTGGACCGTAGGGTCGGCGGGGACGCTCGCCAGGAGATGGTCGAAAGACTTCCGAGCCTCAGCGCGGGCATCCTCCATGTAACGATCGACCTGCTCATGCGTTAGCAGGGCACTGCCCCTGAGATGCTCCTCGCCGGGGGCGATCCAGGCGTGGAGCACATGAAGCTCAGCGCCATCGCGGCTCGCCAACGAACCGGCCAACTCCAGGACGGTCACATCGAGGCCCGGGTCCTTGGAGGCGTGGCCCGTCTTGATGTGGAGGAGGTCGGCCTCGTCCGACGGCGGTGCAGGATCGACCGGCGCGAGGATCTTGGAGAGCGGACGCTCCCCTTGGCCCGGTTTCACGAGCCAGACCGGGCTCGGACAGTTACGGAGCAGATGCATGTCGGTCGAACCGAACAGCACATGCTCGTTCGGCTCGGCCTCCTTCATCAGCAAGTCGTATCCTCCTCTCACCGTCGCCCGGACCATCTCGATGTCGCTCCGTCCCTGGAGGACCTCGGTCGAGACCGTCACACCGTCTTGCCGGACGCGTTCGGCGAGTTCTTCGAGCGCTTCACTCTTCTCGGTCACGATGTGCGACTGAAGCACATCCGAGGTTGGATGGATCAGTCGCGAATACCAGTGCGCCGGCTCGACCACCGTGATCAGCTTGAGAGAAGCACCATTGGGCTTGGCAAGTCGCACGGCACGGGCGACCACGCCTGAGGCGGCAGGCTGGTTGCCGTCGACGACAACGAGAATGTTCTGGAACTGAGCCATTCGCGTGCTCCCGGGCAGGGGCCAGCCCCTTCGTCGAACAGGGCACGATCCAAAGGGAGGTCGAGGAGCTGGTCCCCTCCCCTTTCGATCCAGGTTAAGGCAGAGCCCCGGGAAAATCCAACGTATCATCCCGCCTGCGAGATCACCGTGGCCGGCATCGGCCCTGTGGGAGCGACTCGAAGACGAGCCCCCGAGTCGAGGGCCTGGGCGCCGGGGTCTCGAAGACGAGCCCCCAGCCACCCAAAATATGATCATCTCCAAAGCTATCACGACCCGATGGGGAGGGGGCCTGAGCGGGACGATGACGGCGACCACACCGTCCCCCAAGCTCGATCACGGCGTTCCCGCTCTCAACGGTCAACCTTCCCCGGAGACGAGAAATTCGAAGGGCCCGCGAGTTCGGAGATGAGGCTTTTCAAAGCTTCCGTCTTCTTGAAGGAAAGACGAGGGCTGTCATTTTAGCCGCCAGCCCCTTCTCCCTCGTCAAATCAACAGGTCAGGTTCCTGTCGGCAACCCGGCGGCCAGGAGCTTGGCCAGGGATTGGGCGAGGCCGTCGAGCGACGCAGTATCGGGAAGGGTGACAGTCAGCTTGGGCTTGCCCGCGGGGTCCTCCTCGACGCAGGCCGATAGGCCGGCCCTCAGGTTGGCGACGAGCGCTTCGGGCGGGGGGGCGGTCTGTTGTTGCGCCATGAGCTCGCCCAGAAACTTGAAGGCCGCCCCCAGCAACTCGCCACCGGCCGACGCCACCCGCTCGCGGCGGGCGAGGGCCAGAGCCTGGGCCTGCGTTTCCTCCTGTTGCTTGACCGTCTCGTCCACCGCCGCCTCGGGACGCGCTCCTAGCAGCACCTCAAGTCGGTTCTTGAGCTCCTGCATCCCGCTAGCCAGGTCGACGCGGTCGAGTTCCGATTCCACGTCGAGCGCTGCCAGGGCCAGGTCCTTCTTGGCGGCCAGGGTGGCCAGCAGGTTCTCCTCGATCGTCCCCTCGGTGACCAGCACGAACACCTGGACCGGCTGCAGCTGGCCCATCCGGTGGGCGCGGGCGATCCGCTGCTCGAGGACCGCCGGGTTCCAGGGGAGGTCGACGTTGATCACCGTGTTGGCCGCTTGCAGGTTCAGGCCAGTCGAACCGGCGTTCGTCGTCAGGAACAGGTGGCAGTCCGGATCGTGCTGGAACCGGTGGACCAGCTCGGCCCGCTTCTTCTGCGGAACCTTGCCGTCAAGCCGGACGAAATTGAGGCCCCGCGTCCTGAGCGGTTCCTCAATCAGGTCGAGCATCGTCGTCCACTCCGAGAAGAGCACGACTTTGCGGCCGCTCTCCTCGAAAAGCCGCTCGAAGAGATCGTCGAGATGGGCGAGCTTTGTCGAGAAGCCGGGGCGCTGCTTGTCCAGGAGGGTCGTGCTATCGGCGACCATCCGGCACATAAGCAACGCCTTTTGCAGCCGGAGCAGATCCATCTCGCTCAGGAACTTCTTGTTGGTAATCGAGGCGATCACCTGCATGTGCGAGGCGTGCATCACCGCCTGCTCGTCGGTCGGGGGGATGCGAACGATCTCGGTCGTGCGTTCCGGAAGTTCGAGCTTCACACTCTCTCGCGTCCGGCGCAGCAGGATCGGCTTGAGTCGCTCACGGAGCTCTCCGAGGTTCCGGTAGCCGAGCACCTTCCCCTTCTCGTCGACCATCCGATGCCGGTTGAAGAACCGGAACCCAGGCCCGAGCCTGCGGTCGTCGATGAACTGGACGACCGAGTAGAGCTCGTCGAGCCGGTTCTCGAGCGGCGTCCCCGAGAGCACCAGGGCGAACCGCGAACGCAGGCTCTTGATCACATTACTTGTCTTCGACTCGTAGTTCTTGATCCGCTGGCCTTCGTCCAGGATGATCAGGTCCCAGTTCAGTCGTTCGATGTGCAGGATGTCGCGGAGCACCTGCTCATAGTTGCAAACGGTGAAAAAGCAGTCGCTCTGATACTGCTCGCTCCGCTGGGCGACGGCGCCGCCGACCAGCTGGACGTCGCGGTCGCAGAAGCGGCGAATCTCGCTCCGCCACTGCGACTTGAGCGAGGCCGGACAGACGACGAGCACCCTTCTGATCTCAGCCTCACGCGCCAGGAATTCGGCGACGCCAACCCCCTGGATCGTTTTGCCGAGTCCCATGTCGTCGGCCAGGATCGCACGACCGGCCCCGGCCGCAAACGCGATCCCGTCCAACTGGTAGGGAAGCAACGGCGCCTTGAGCATCCCGGTCCGCAGCGGATGTCTCGACGGGTTGGTTCGGATCTCCTCGGTCTTGCCTCGAAGCCGCTCTTGAAGCAACCGTTGCTGGATATACTCCTCGGCGTCGGGATAGATCGACACGTCCCAGCCCAGCTTCTGCAACGTGGAGAGCCGCCCCATCAGGTCGTGGAGATCGACGATCGGTCGGTCACGCAACGGCGCAATCGTCGCAGCGATCGCCTCGTCGATCCGGCTGGGAGTGAGCAAACGGAGCGTGACTTCCTCGCCGTCGTAGCGGAGATGAAGAGCCAGGTGCTTGCGGCGATAGGGTTTGCGGAGCGCCTCGGCCTTGAATCGCCGCCGGACCTTGTTCAGGACGTGCATCACGTGCTTGCAGGTCCCCAGCGTATTGGTCCGGAAGTCGGGGCACGAGCAGTAGGACGAGCCCGGCTCCGTCCCTCGCAGCGCCACCCGATAGCTCTTGCCGCTGAGCCGGTTGGTGACGGTGTAATCGGTCCAGGGGCGTGTCGGGTCGACCGACTGTACCGTCATCTTCTCGGTCCGCGCGCGCTCGGCGCGATCGGCCAGCGCGCGGGCGACCAGCTCCTCCTCGCCCAGGCTCTCGACCGGGGTCCGCGGCTCCGGCGGTGGGGCCGCGAGCCCGAGCAGCGTCTTCTCTTCGAGGATCAGCGAGAACGCGGCTCCCACATGCTCACAGGCCCCCTGACAGCGATTGCAATGCCAGTGCAGGCGCTGGCGTGCGTCGGCCATCAACGTGATCGTCACCACCGGGCGCCGGCCCCCCTTTGGGTCCTTGGGAAACCGCAGGCGGAAGAGATCGCCACCGAGGAACACATCCTCGGCAATGGTCGTCTCCCACTTGTTCGCCCCCTCTCGGATCAGGGTCTTGCCCTCAGGTCCCAGGAGCTTGCAGGCGTCCAGAAAGGTGAGCCGGGAGAGGCGGTCCTGAAGTGACAAACGCCCGCTGGGGAGAGTTCTCGAGACCTGCGTCGCCATTGACTCCGACTCCAGTCCGCTGTCGAGCTCGGGATGGATTCCGTACAGATCAGGCTTTACGTTCTCGTCGAAGCGACCAGTTTAATTCCACCTGCTCCCAGCTTCAAAGGTGCGTCAGCATGCCCTTGAGAGATTTAACGGAGGCCCCTGGCAACCTCGATCCGCTGACGCGGGACCGTGGTCGTTGGAGGCCCGTCAGTGAGACTCGCCTCACGGTCAAAGGCGGGTGTGACTCTCGAATCCGGAGATCACGCGGCGGTTCGAGTCCAGAGGCTCTCCCATTCCGGGGTGTCGGCTGTGGCGATCAGGGACGCCATGCCCTCCAGGTGATCGACGCACCAGC
>Ga0182739_1004486_pt1 | contig 11536 bp, 12 predicted proteins | sample eDN5th30CBELigBY_FD_128873 | JGI IMG/M metagenome (GOLD analysis project Ga0182739, IMG submission 128873) | Enriched backyard soil microbial communities from Emeryville, California, USA - eDNA 5th pass 30_C BE-Lig BY (version 2) (version 2) | ecosystem: Environmental > Terrestrial > Soil >... | reverse complement strand
CCGTTCGATTGAGTGGACTACCTCGTCGAGTTGCTCGGGCTTGAGCCAGCCCTGGATGTATGCCTTCCCGACTTCGGCGGTGGACCGGGCTCGCGCCACTTTGCCCTCCTGCCACACGGCCACCTTGAGCCCGCCGACGACATCCTCGCCCGGGAGGGGATACTTCGGAAACATGAAGACAAAGACGAATGGGATCGACGGCCGATCTTTATCGAAAGCGAGGCGGACTTCCGTGACGGCATCGCCAATGGCCGGGGGTCCACCCTGATGGACGAGGCGGCGGTTCTTCAAGGACATGGCCAGGACGATGCCGACGACAGCCAAGGAAATCAGGACGACGGCCCGCCTCATCGCTGTTCGCCCCCGCATCCAGCCGCCTGACGCGTATCGAGGAGACGAGAGTCGGCCCGACCGGGACGATGGCGGTTACCACACTGCCTGACACCCCGAGCGGAGCCGGCCCCCGATGACATCTTCTCACCGGGCGCCCGTCCCCTGCCAGTGGTTCTCCCGCCTTGCCGCCGCCTTCGACAGCCGCTCCGCACCGAGGTTCGCCCTCCTCTTCTTCGGGGACGTCATCGCTTGGGGTCGGCGGACTGTCACGGCCTGGATCAGGGCGGCCAAGCTCAGCGGCCAGTATCAGTCCTGCTACATCGCAGTCGCGACCGCCGGCAAGCGGGCCGATCGCATCGCCCGACGCCTGGCCCGGCCGGCTCGCCCTACGTCTATGGCCACATCTTCGTCGTCCTGGCCCTTCTCGTCGCCTACCCAGCCTGGGAGGTCGCCGCCATGCCATTGCTGTCGCGGCTCTACGTCCGCAAAGTGGACCTTCCAGCCCTCGATCCGAGACACCGGCCGGAGTTCCGCCCCGACCTGGAGTTATCCGTCGAGCTGCGGCGGCAGGCCAAGCCGTGGCTGGACATGCTCAAGCTGCCGATCTGGATGGCGGCCGACGGCGCCTATATCAAGAGGGAGTTCCTCAAGCGAGCGGCCATGGGGATGACGGTCATCAGCTGGCTCCGCAAGGACGCGACTCTGCGGAGCTTGCCCGGGCCGAAGCAGTAAAGGCGGCAACCTCCTGAGCTCGCGTCACCAGGTCGTATCGCTGTTGCGGCCCCGTGGCTCACAAATCATTGACAGTTTTTATGTCTTGCTTTTTGCCCTTCTTGGCTCGTCGGACGCCACGTGGGAGCGGCCACGGACCAATCAGCAGGCACTCGTCTGCGAGATGCCGATCCCCCGACTCAGTACGGACCTCGAGCTTACTTGAGGCGTTCCAGGATGACCCCTGGCAGGCGAAGTCCGTATTGGTCGGCTCGTGTCGGAGCATGACATCTGCCAAGCCATCCCGACGGTTCCCGCGACGCGCAAGTTCATCGGAAAGTCTGATCATGGCGTCCCCCTTTTCGTTTCTGGACTGCAGGCGCCGTACCAGCAACTTCAGACGCGGCAACGAGTTTCCGCGCGTCCTCCAGGGAGTACCTGACGGCTGCACCAGGGAGTTGGCGTGTCCGGATCGTCCTATCCGCGGCCCACGCCTTGATGCGACGGTAATGAGATCCCGTCACGCGGGCAATTGTTGCCAATGACACATATTCATCCGCACTTCGGTCCACATCCATAACAGTCACCACCTTCTGTGAAAATATCGAATTTCGTTGTCTGCAAGAACCCTACCCCTCCCTCACCGATCGGTCCAGCCGTAGATTGCTCAGTCGTGCTGGCTGTTTTGGCTGGCTCCGCCACAATCGCTACAACCAGAATTTTCGGAAATGACACCCACTTGAACGGGTCTCGCGCGTTCCGCATTAGCCGCGTGCCCGCGCGCGTTAGTCTGTTCATGTCCGGTCATGACTTTAATAGAAAGTGAGTTGTAGCCGGCCAAGCGAGGCCGCGAAGCGGACGCAGCGTTCAGGCCGGCTACAACGAACGCACGGCGGGTTTAGAAACTAGTCCTGTTACTGGTACAGTACAGGACCAGTATTAAACTAAATAAACTAATCTAAACTAGAATAGTTTAATACAACTGCGTGCGGGTACGTGCGTACGCGGGGGTCACATACAGTACGCGTGCAGGGGGTACCTAACCCGGCACATCCAGTCGGGTCGGACGGCTACGGTAGGCGGCCTGATCGCTGCGACCGCTGCGCGGTCTCGCTTGGCCGCCTACTCTCCGCCTCCCCAGCCGAGAACGGGAATGCCCGGGGGCTGGACCCCAGGGAACCTCCAGGAAGGCGCCTGGCTTGCCCGCCATCGAATCGAAAGCGTCCCGGTCGACAGTTTGGGCGTTCAGGCAACATGGGCTCGTCCTGGGGCAATCTGGAGCCCTTGGTGGGCCCGTCACGAAGAGGGCACCTTTCGCTCTTCTCGTCGCTGAGCTTTCTCGGAACGTCGAAAGCATCCAGGAAGTGCGATCCTCAAAACGTGGGGCGTACACGGTTGACTGCTTGTTGCGCAAAAGACCGAACGAGCAAAACTAGACGCAACTGTTAGTGATACGCAAGTGATCACACGAGCGAGCGCCGGCCAACACCGAGCAGCCACTATTGCCGAGATGTGAATGTCGTGGCAAACTGATATTTATGGTCTTCGCGAGCGTCGTCATTGGGTTCCCACGCAGCTTTGTAAACAGGCGTTTAGATTAGCTCTCCAATTTCTGGAAGACTAACTTCAGGTTTTTGTGCATCCGCTTTTAGTTTTTTGGCGACCAAAAATTAGTTTTAGCGTTCCATGAATCGGTAAAGTCTGCTTGTGCAATGATTTGATTGTGGCAGGGAGTGCCTGGGGGCTGGGAAACAGCCGTCCATATAGTGACTGTCCATTCACTCCTCGCGCGGCCCTCCCTCTGCGCTGCCACCGACAACGCCCCTCTTAGCCCGGTCCTGGGCGTCCGTTCCTCGACGTTGTTCATCCCTCTCGCGGCTCTCCTCGCCGCCCTGGGTCCACCCTGCGCGGTCCCTTCGCTCGTCGGGCGCCAGGCCTGACCGTTCCCGGCCCGCGCAGCGATTTGCGGCCCGGTCAGGTCATGCTGGGCCAGTCGATGCGGTCCGACGAGCGCCAGGCGATCCTGAACGGTCCTGGACCGTCCCCAAAAAACTGGGGGAGGGCTCAGGCCGGGCATTGACTGGTCAGATCATCCTGAGCCGAATGAGGCCGGCCGGAGTCGGCCTGTTTGGGTCGGTCGTGATTGGGACGGGTGGCGAAGGGTGTGAGTCACCCGGTTCCCAAAAATCGGGGAGGGGGGTCAGGCTGGCCAAGGGAAAGGCGGGCGGAAACGACCTCCCAAAAAACCGGGAGGGGTTGTCAGACGGTCCGGTTTCGGGTTCGTCTGGCGAGGAGCCGTTCCAGTTCGCTCTTCGGACGCTTGCGGTCGTTCGGATCGAAAAGGATGTCGAGCGGCTCGACGCCAAGGCCGTGACATATCACGAGAAGTTCGTTGACTTTGATCTTTCGTCCGCGTCTGAGTATAGCTTGCAGTTCTTCGACACGGATAGTCTCGTTCGTACGCCGTTGAATGTCAGAGACGATCGTACTGTATGCGATCCCATCGGGCTTCACGTACCCGAGTTCGTCCAGGATGGCGCGCAATCTGGATTCGCAAGGTCCGAGCACTGGTTTCGCCATGTCGCGATTCCCCAAAAATCCGTCAGGGGTCCCGTGGGAATTATGGCGCATAGGACAAGGCGAACGAGATCTCGTTCGCCTGAATTTGTTCCGTAAAGTCTGTAAAGGTTCAGTGCTTCAAAACTCGCATGACTTGGACGTCGCGCCAGGGCTTCCCGCGGGGGGTCTTGAATTCCATGCTGTTGAGGCGGTCGGCAATCGCCTGGTAGCTCAGGCCTTCGTTCCTCAGTTCTTCGATCATGGGTTTCATGTCGGCAACGAACTTGTCGGCCTTGGCCTTCTGAACCTGGTTTGCCTTGACGTTGCCGCGCGCCCTCCCATCGTCTGTCAGGTTTCGGCATTGGGGTAACTCCGCGCCGAGTTTCCCCGCGGTTGCCTCCCGGATGTCGTCCGGAACCCCTCCCGGGTACATCTCACGGATTCGCTTGGAGACTCGGCCGGTTGCCTTGTAAGCCGCAAGAGCGCCTTTCGTTCTGGCTTGGATCTTGCGCCGTTCCTCGGCAGCCACGGCAACCAGGATATCGATTGTGAACTCGTTCGCTTGCGGGTTATCGCAAGCCACGAATCTGATGCCTGATGCCTTCAGCGCCTGGTGCGCCGCGGTCGATCTCAGGATGCGATCGATCCTGGCAATAACAAGCGTCGAATTGGTCCGTTTCGCGTGCCGAATCGCGTCTAACAGGACAGGTCGATCGTTAACGTCATCGTGGCCTCCGCTCTCGATTTCCACGTATGTGTGGAGTAGTCGGCATCCTGTCGCCTGACGATGGCGCTCGATGTCGGCGTGTTGAGCCTCAAGGCCAAGCCCACTCTCTCCTTGGCGGTCGGTCGAAACGCGCACCAGGCCTATTAGGGTGCACTGACGAGTCTCAGGCATGGCGATCCCCCATGTGAACGTGCCTCAGTCTACCAAAAGGGAACGCCACGGGGTTGAACCGTGGCGATAGCGCCGGCCGCTCGTTCCCAAAAACCCCGGAAGGGGGTCTCAGTCCTCAAGGCCGTATTCCTTCCGCAGGGCCGCCGCCGTCTCGTCGCAAAACGTCTCGAATTCCCGCAGCGCCGCGGCGTCTTCATGCTGGGACTTCTCGGCCAATCGCGCCGCCTGCATAACATCGCAGGACAGGCAGTCCCAGAGATGGACGTACCATTCCCGGTCCGTCATGGGGCGGTCTGCGTCATCGTTCCAGGGCGCTTTCTCGCCGAGATAGAGACCGCCGGACGACGAGACGGCATAGAGCATGTCGGATTGCCCGGAATGCCAGTTGGACGCAAGCTGCAGCTGTTCGCTGGTCAGGTCGACATGCTCGATTGCGTCGTCGTCAGACTCCTCAGGTTCGGCCGGCGCGTCGACCTGGACGACGAACCCATCGTTGGTCGACTCGAGATAGACCGTGTCGACGCCATCGAGCTCGGGAAAGAGGTCCCGGTCCTCGTCTGTCACGCGGAAGACCAGGGTGTCCCCGATCTCGTCGTCCGCGGAGCCGTTCAGGTAGGCATCCCAGAAATACGGGACGAACGCCGCCTCACCCTCGAACTTGCCAGGCTCCTTAACGTCATTGGCGTAGGACTCGCGCTGGTCAAGCTTCTCTCGGACTGTCGACAGGTCAGTCGACTTGACCGGCTTGCGCCAGTCCGGGACGTGATACGTGCAGTCGACCGGCCCATTGATGGACAGCCAGGTCAGGTCGACAGGGCGCCCTTCGTTGCCAGCGAAGTAGCAGGTGGGACTGTCGGTGCCGATCGCGTAGTCCTCGAAGTGATCGGAATCGATCAAGAGTGCGTCGCCCATGTCACTGTCGATCAACTCGTCAATGGCATCCTCAGCCGATCCAGCCTCAACGACGTAGGACCGACCGTCCAGGCCGAACGCGATCTCCAGGTGCCAGCACTTGCCGAACCAGTCCCCGGGGTTGACAACCGGCACGTTCTCGAACGTGCGGCCGTTGAGCTCGAACGTGGCGGTGATCTTCTTGGCGGAATCGGCGCTGTTCTGGTACGATGACATAGGATCGATTCTCCGAAAGTTTCGCGACTGGTAGGGGTTTGGTCCACACGGGCCGCACGCGATTGCCGTCGCGTTGCGGCCCTCTCTGTTCACTTCCCGAAAACCCCGATACGGGGCTCACTTCCCAAAAAACCGGTAGTCCTCAGACGCTGGCCGGGATCGCGCCGAGACGAACCAACTGGCGGTTGACGTATTCCATCTCCCTTGTTCGGTCGGTGTACCACTCGGTGCCGAGCTTGATCGGCGAGCAGTTGACCAGTTCGCGATAGAGCTCGTCTCGCTTGGCCAACAGTTCTTGAACCAGTTGTTCGTTGGTCATGGTCCTATCTCCTAGATGATCACGTGCCTTGGATCGCTACATCGTTCATCCGACACCAGAATACTACAACCGGTTCAACGGTCGGTCAAGCGTTTGTAATCAAGGAACCGAACGAATGTAGCGATCCGCATGCGACAGTGGTTGGGAAGTGGCCTTGCCAGTCCTGGTGCTGGACTGCCTGGTGCTGTGCTGGGCTGGACTGCCTGGTGCTGGGCTGGGCTGAGCTGCCTGGTGCTGGGCTGGTGCTGGGCTGGGCTGGGCTGCCTGGTGCTGGGCTGTGCTGGACTAACTCGAGACGTCCCGAGCTAGCCTGACAGGACCAGGGGATAGGTCCGGAAACTACGCCCCCCGGCATCCCCCCACCCACCCACGGGAGGGGAGGGGGCGGCGCGTCTTCCCCTGTCCATCCTCGACCAGAACCACGAAAGTGCTATTCACTCCTCAGTATCTGAAGGGGCCTACCCCCAAGTTTGGATTTTTTGGGTTGGATAGAATTTGTCAAACTGGTTTCAATGAGTGTGGATTGGAACGCTGATTATTGAAAGGCGGAGAGAGATGGTGGCAAAACGTGCTGTCGCGGTCGCGTTGGTCGGCCTTTCCGTGGCATTCCTGGCCGGATGCGATCCGAACGGCCGGCTAAGTCCTGGCGACAGGGTTATTCTGGCAGGGCCTACCGATGGGCCGGTGCGAGTCGTCGAGATGGATCCTCACGTGAGTCAAACGACGAACCCCGGGGCAAGGGTGATGGCGGACCTGAAAGGTCCCGTCACCAGCGAGTCTCTTGATGCCGGTACGCGAGCGGTCGTGATCACCGACGACAGGGAGGGGGAGCATCTCCGCCTTGTCATGGTCCGGGTCAGTGATGGTCCTTACCGGGACATGACGGGCAAGGTCGAACGGGAGAGTCTTCGAACCGAGTGAATCTCGCTCAAGGGCGGGCCGAGGACGCGGGGGGCTGGCTGGCGTTGCCACTCGGCTGCACATGTCGACTAGGTAGTAAACAGCCGGTCTCGTAAAATGGCGGTTTCCCATCGACGATCCTTACCTGAACAAAAAAGGACCGACGTCATTCAACCTCTTTCCCCCAGTTTCTCGTTGACGTGAACCAATCGAGTTGTTCTCTGTCTGAGGTCTTGCCTGGCCAAGGCCGTCTCGTTACCCTGATCATAGGGTATACTGAGCAACAAGATAGGCGATCCGAGAAACCGAGAGGCCTTGTGCGGAATACGCAGGATGGAAGGATTCGATGGATGAAGCCGGTCACATCAACATTCCTGACGTGGGGCTTCGCGGCCTCAAAGACCTAATAGCACTAGGTCCGGAGAAAATCCGCGCACTTCGAGAGATCGCTGAAGACCTTCCGCTTACTTTGAACATCAAAGGATTGACGAGCCGTCTCGCAGGTGCTCTTGAGGTCGAAAAGAGCACTGTCTCCCATTTCGTCACGGGAGCAATTATGCCTCTGAACCATCTCAGGATCTACCTGAAGATGGAAACGCCGGAGTTCATAAAGCTCCTCTCTAACACCCTTGAGAAGATTTCTCGCGAGAAGAGTTCTTCCGGCAAGTGGGAACAGGATGACTTCAAGAAATGGAAGGCGATCGAGGTAGAGGTCGAACCGCTCTTCGAGAAGGATAATTTTTTCAGTATCGTCAACAAGTGTTATCAGTTGCTTAGCAATCGGTCTCACTTGATTCACGGGGTGAAGATCCTTAGCGAGTTGAGGCCTGTCTACAGCGAAGATGCCACCACCGTTAAAGCCTTCGTTCTCGCGAAGACTTTGGTTGTGGATTACGCTGAGGGTGAGACGAAACGCACGATCCACTTTTCCATGGACATGAGCGACCTCAGAGACCTCTCGTCCGAGGTGGACAGGGCAAAACTGAAGGGAGAGACCTTGTCCGACGAAGTCGCCAACTGGGGCGTCGACCTCCTTACATACGGTCAAGACGGGAGATAAGTGATGCCTGGGGTGCGGGGAAAATGCTCGAATAAGCTGGCAGAATGGATCGACTCACCTGTTGATGATGTTGCCCGCTACGTCAAGGTGATGAATTCGTGGGCCACGTCTCACGATTCGATACCGGAACCCTGGCTTCCTGAAGAGGCTAAACAGCCGGAGCCCCGACCGGCGAGCGCTTTCAAGGTTAGTCCCGACGTCACGCTTATTCGACGACTCGGCACAGTGCCTGCTCCTGCCTTTATCGAGACGGTAACAGGCCGGAAGGCGAGATGTCTCGTCCAGGTCGCTGGTGCTGAATTGCCCGTCGAGATTCCGATTCGGATCCTGGAATCTCGCGGGCTCAGGATTGGCGACCGGTTCATGTGGTGGATGAGCGAAGACGGCTCCATCACCGCCGAAGACATTGACGACATGCCGCCTAATCGTCTGACTGATGCTGAGGAAGCGGAAGGACAACGCCTCTATGACTCGCTTCGCGAACAGGTCGCCAAAGGCTGCACCTGGGGCATGAACCCTACTCAAGAGCGCTGAAAGCGGCAGAGGGTAGCAGATTGTTGGGGGTTCATGTTCTTGGGCCGGGATTTGGCGAGACGATCATCATAGAGCTTCCAAGCGGCGAGGTTGGAGTGGTTGACTCCTTCGCCGCGCGTTATACAGGGCCACCAGCCCTGGAATACTTAAGCCAACTACACCCCGCCATAAAAAAGCTCAAATTCGTTGCACTCACACATCCCCACGCAGACCATTGCATGGGGATGTTTCGCTATTTCGAGAAGTACGAAGTTGAGGAGTTCTGGCACTTTCACTCGTTCATCAATCATACATGCATGGGTTTTTTTAAGGCCATGCATGACAATAAGACAAGAGACGCCGTGGAGAAGGCATTGGATTTGCCGGCCGGTTCGGTATGGCTGGACTCTTTAAGACTAAAGAATGCACTGGATAAACAAGGCGATGTTAAACCACGTGCTTTGGTGGCAACCCACACGTTTGTTCTCTGCAATGGGGCCGTTACCGCCAAGGTGATTACACCCAACGATCAATCGTGCTGGCGGTACAACACGATCCTCGCTGAGACGACTGAAAGCTTGCTTCAAGATGGCCCGAATTTCAATCCAACTTGGAACCCGAGCGGATTGCCACACAATCAAGCGAGCGGATCAATCCTCTTCGAGTATGGTCAAACCCGAATCTTGCTCATGGCCGATGCGGAAGAGGATTTGTGGACCGATGTAACAGACGAGCAAGGAGATAACCCAATCCCTAAGGTGCACTTCATCAAGGGTGCGCATCACGGATCCAAGAATGGCTATCACCATAAAATATATACCAGCGCCGCCAACAAAAACACGATCATTGTTTTAACACCTTTCAACAGGAACAAGTATCCTTTACCTACAAACGATGGCGTAAATCTCTTACTTCCTCACGTTAAAGACGTTTACTGCACCAATTCGGTTGAAGCTTGTGACGCTTCTGGACTGGCCTGGAAGTGCGTCAACACTAGACCGTCTCCAGCGATGCCGCCGGAGTGGATCGCGGATTGCCGCGCCAACCCGCAGCTACTAACTCTCCTTGAAGACCAACAAACGAAACATCCCTACTCCGGGCGTGTGTCACTCCCTCGAAAATGGGCTCATGTTTGCCAAAAGCACCCTGAACTGCTACAGCTTCTCTGCCAGCCGCTCCGGAACCGGAGGGTCACTGCTAAGCGACCGGACATCATTAACGAATTCCGCGTCAGCATGAAGTATGACAATAATGGAAATGTAGTCGATAGTTTTATAGGCTGGGGCGTCGGGCACCTGCCCGGAATATAGCATTAGGAAGCAACAGAATCCTCCCCTGGAAGGGATGACGGATGCTTGTCTCCAATCTCTCTATAAGAGCCCCCCAAGCCATACACTGCACGATCCATGAGTCTAAGCTCAAACATAATTCATTTTGGTGGCCATTTAAGCCGCGAGACTTCGGTCACGATCCACTCGCGGAGATTGCCCCCCGCCAGATGGTACTCGGTCACGTCCTTGCCTGAAGGCAACATCACTCGCCGCGACTTGTGAGGAGCCAACTTCATCCACTCCCGGGCGGCCTGAACGCCGCCCGGGTCGTGGTCGAACGCCAGAAGCCACCAGGGGCATCGAGCCAAGGCCGCCAGCGCGCTCCGTTGCGGCCTCTGGTTCGCTCCCCCACGGTCGCGGCGTGTACGATGTGGCCGGCTTCCTGAAGCACCAATGGGAAATCGAACTCGCCGTCCTGACGAAAGGTGTAGTCATGTTAGCCTTACGCGTCCCACGGCCCGGGTTGCTTCCACAACAATTCCACAACACCACCGACGGTTCTTCGTCGATTCTGTTCAGTTGCAACCAGGCGATGATCTCGGCGCCACACTGAAAAACAAGTGGTTTCGTCGCATCACCGGCACAAGTCGGCGCAGAATCTGTACAGATTGGCTAGGTTCAGGTCCTAGTGGGCTAACCATGCCCGTGGAGGTTCAAGTCCTCTCTTCGGCACTACGAGAGAAGGACTTACGTCGATGAGGCGTAAGTCCTTTTTTCATGCGCTCCCCGAAAATGGGAGCAAATTGGGAGCAGGATTGCGTCGACGTTGGATTCTCGTTGCGATGGACCGGGAGGTCTCGCAATGGGCTGGGTCGAGCAACGCGGCAAGAAGTTCCGACTCTCCTTCCGCTACGGCGGCAGGATGTACCGCCATTCCCTCGGCGTCGAGACGCAGAAGGAGGCCGACGAGAGCCTGGCGCTCGTCGAGCGGAATCTCCGGCTGCTCGAGGAGGGCGTCCTCGACCTGCCCCGCGGGGCCAACCTGCCCCTGTTCCTGCTCTCCGGCGGCAAGCTCACGGCCAAGCCCGAGGTGGTCGACGTCGTGACCCTCGTCGACCTCTACCTGGGAGCACACTCGGGAGCGCAGGAGAGCAATACGATCTACACCGCACGCATCCATGCGAACCACCTTAAGAAGTCGCTCGGAGCCGACTTCGCCGTCCAGAACCTGGCGACCTCCGACCTGCAGGACCACGTCGACCGGCGGGCGAAGGCGAAGGGCCGGGGCGGAAAGCCGCTCAGCGCGACCACGATCAAGAAGGAGATCGCCAGCCTCTCCGGCATCTGGTCCTGGGCCGTCCGCATGGGCCATGTGACCGGCCCCTTCCCGAACAAGGGCCTGGTCTACCCGAAGACCTCCGAGAAGCCGCCGTTCCGGACGCGGGCCGAGATCGAGGAGCAACTGAAGCGCGGCGGCCTGAAGGACGACGAGAAGCGGGAGCTTTGGAACAGCCTGTTCCTCACCCTGCCCGAGGTGGCGGAGTTCCTCGGGTACGTCAAGGAGACCTCCCGCCACGACTGGATCTACCCGATGTTCTGTTTCACGGCCCACACCGGGGCGCGCCGTTCGGAGATCCTGCGGTCGCGGATCGCCGACTTCGACTTCCAGGCCAAGAGCGTCCTGATCCGCGAGAAGAAGCGGGTCAAGGGGCGGCGGACGACGCGCCGGGTGCCCCTCTCGGCCTTTCTGGCGAAGGTGATGCGGGAATGGTTCGACGCCCACCCCGGCGGCGTCTATTCGACCTGCCAGCCCCTGAAAATCTTCAGGAGCCGGAAGAGCCGGG
>Ga0182739_1004485_pt1 | contig 11537 bp, 11 predicted proteins | sample eDN5th30CBELigBY_FD_128873 | JGI IMG/M metagenome (GOLD analysis project Ga0182739, IMG submission 128873) | Enriched backyard soil microbial communities from Emeryville, California, USA - eDNA 5th pass 30_C BE-Lig BY (version 2) (version 2) | ecosystem: Environmental > Terrestrial > Soil >... | reverse complement strand
GGCCAGCCGCCATCGGTCAGCGCCACCATCTGCCGGCCCAGCAGCAGCACCGTCCGCTGCCTGGAGGCGGCTTCCGGCCTGCCCGCCACCACCTGCGGCGCCACCAGCGGCTGGCGCCACGTCACCACCGGCTGCCCGTCCGCACCGGCATCCAGGCGCTGCAGCGCGTCCCCTGCGACCAGGAACAGCGCCCCCTCGCCCGGATCGACCGCCGGATGGCTGCCGGGCGTGGCGGAAGTCCCGTTCGCCGTCGTGAGCGCCAGGGTCCTGGTCGTGCAGTCGTCCAGGCGCAGGGTCCCCGCGATCCCGGTGGCGCTCACGAACCAGGCGCGGCCGTCGCCCTGCGACAGGAGGGCGGTCACCTGGTCGCCGGCCGGCAGGGCAGGCTTCAGGTCACAGCCCGCCACCTGCTCGAACCTGGCCGTTCCCCGGGTCCACACCGCGCCGATCGTCACCACCCGGACCTGCTGGACCATCCATACCTGGCTGTCGCCCGCCAGGACCACGATCCGGCCGGCCTGGTCGACAAAATGGGCGCCGCTCGCCGGGCCATCGGGCAGCGCCAGCTCGGCCAGGCGGGTCAGGGAGCCAGGGTCCAGGAGATTGAGCGTCGCTCCGCCGGGCCTGGTGCAGACCGCCAGCACCCGGCCCTGGTCATCCAGGGATACCTCGCCGCAGGCGGCATCCAGCCGAATCGAATCCACCGCCTGCATCCCGCCCAGCGGTCCTGCCGCCGCCTGGGCGCCGATGGCCGGCCTGGCCGTGACGGGCGCCAGGGCGGCCAGGGGCCGGGGCGATGCCAAGCGGCCGGAGAAGCTGCCGGCGGCACCCGCCGCCACGCCGTTCGCGATCGGTCCCGGCTCTGCCGCGGGCGACAATCCCGGCAGCAGGAGCGACAGAAGAAGTGCCGTAGAAAATCCGGCACGGTGCGCCCAACGGATCATCCGCGCGTGTCCTCGCATGGGCCATGGAACATCATGACACGTATTTGCGCATTCCCTCAAGTCACGCCGTCACGGCAGCATCAGCCGCTTGTGGCAGGAACCCCACCGCAAGCGGCTCCGTTCCCGGAAATCGCGGTCAGCGGCGGGGCGGGCGCCGGTCATGGGGCGCCAGCACCCGAATCGCGGCATGCTCGGCCGTGCGCGCCGCCGCCTGTGGCAGCGCCACGTACTGGCGCCGCCGGGGCCGCGCAGTCTGAAAGGCCGGAGCGCCCAGATAGAGCTGCTTTTCCGCCTCCGCCAGAAGGATGCCGCCGAACTGCGGCCAGAGCCGCTGACCGGTGCGCTCCAGCGGGATCGCCAGGCGCTGCAGGATCTTCAGGTTCCAGGGCGGCACGAACATGGCCCGGCGCACCTCGCCCCGCACCAGGAGGTGGCGGGCGAGCAGGCGCTCGAGCTGGCCGGCGGTAAACGGCGAGCCCTGGCCGAACGGCGTGGTGTCGGACAAAGACCACAGCCCGTGCCGGTTCGGCACGATCAGCACCACCCGGCCGTCATCGGTGAGCACTCGCCAGATCTCGCGCATCAGCCGGTTCAGGCTGCGGCAGGTCTCCAGCGCATGGACCAGGAGCAGGCAGTCCACGCTCTGATCGGCCAGCGGGATCTCGTCCTCCTGGAAGATCGCGAGCCGGCAAGGTCCCGTCTCCGGCCAGCGCTGCACGTTGCAGCCGGCCGGCACCAGCGCCAGGGTCGCGGCCGCCTCGTCGGCGAAGACGTCCAGGAACGGCATGGCGTAACCCATGCCGACGATGGTCTTGCCGGCCACCTGCGGCCAGAGCTGACGGAGCTGCAGCCCGATCAGCCGGCGCGCGAGCTGGCCCTTGCGGCTGGCGTAGAACTGCTCGAGATCGCCGTTCATGACTCCGTTCGATTCCGGCTCGACCAAGGTCATGTGCCGCCCGAGGTGGCGCACACTGCTCGTCCGGACCATATACGACGGCAATGCCCATGCTGAAGTGGGTAGACGCCCAAACGCGACCAATCGGGAGATGCGACCTTGGCCAATGCCCCAATCCTGGTGGAACTCCTGCCGATCCTGGACGACAACTACGCCTTCATGCTGCGCCAGGAAGGCAATTCCAGGGTGGTGATCGTGGATCCGGGTGTCGCAGCGCCGATTGCCGAGGCGCTGGCCGAGCGCAGCCTGCAGATCGGCACCATCCTGATTACCCACAGCCATTCGGATCATGTGGCGGGGGTCGAGGAGCTGGCGCTGGCTACCCAGGTCGAGGTCATCGGCAATGGCGCCGACTGCCACCGCCTGCCCAAGCTGACCCGCACGGTCGAGCCGGGCCAGCGCTTCGAGCTGCTGGGCACCCCGGTCGAAGTGCTGGACACGCCCGGCCATGTGCGCGGGCATGTCAGCTACTATCTGCCCGAGGCCAAGCTGCTGTTCTGCGGCGATGTGATGTTCACCATGGGCTGCGGCCGGCTGGGCGAGGACGGGCCCGAGGTGCTGTGGAAGTCCCTGCAGCTCCTGGCCAAGCTGCCCGACGACACCAAGGTCTATTCCGGCCACGAATATACGCTGGGCAACGCCAAGTTCGCGGCCCACGTCTTCCCGGACAATCAGGAGATCAAGGCCCGGCTCGCCAAGGTCCAGGAGCTGCGGGCGGCCGGCCAGCCGACCGTGCCGACCACGATCGGCGAGGAGAAGCGGACCAATCCGTTCCTGCTGGGTGGCTCCGAGGCGCGCTTTGCCGAGCTGCGCGAGGCCAAGAACAACTTCCGCGGATAAGGGTGATCAGGGCAGGCGGCGCAGCATGGCGCTGGCCGTCTGCCGGGCCGCCAGCATCACGGCCAGCACGACAACGAGTGCCCCCAGCACTAGGATGGCCGCGTCCAGCGGCCGGACGGCCAGCATCGTCTGCACCGGCCAGCTGCCCGCCGGGCCGGCCTCTGCCAGCATGAGCATGGCGAACGCGCCCAGGCCGGCCCCGGCCAAGCCGCCCAGCCATAGCGGGCGGAACGGATAGGGCCGCAGCTCGCGCAACACGAATGGATCGTCGGCACCGAGCATGCGCAGGACCTCGATCTCCCCGTGCCGGCGCCGAACGGCATCGGCCGTCAGGACCGCTGCCAGCAGCAGTGCCAGGAGCAGGGTGCCTGCCCCCAGGGCCGGCATGGCATAGCGCAGCAGGGCGAGCAGTGCCGGGTCGGGACGCGGGCCGATGATCCCGGCATCCTCGATCAGGCCGTCCGGGGCAAGAGCGGTGATCCGCTCGTGGAGCCGCGCCAGGTCGGGCACCACCCCTGGGTCGAACCGGGCCTCCAGCAGGATCGGCATGGGCAGATCGGCATCCCGGCCGCCGACCAGAACCTCGCGCACCTCCGCCTCGGGGATCAGCTCGACCTGCCCGACCTGTGGGTCGGCACGCAGCAGGGCCATCACGCCGGCGAGGTCGCCGTCGCGATCGGCCGGATCGAGCGGTGCCGGCAAGGACACTACCGCTACGGCGACGCTGCGGTCCTCGGCCACCAGCAGCAGGCCATGGCCCGCGGCGGCAAGCGCCAAGCCGACCGTCGCCGCCAGAACCAGCAGCCCGAGGAGCAGGGCAACCATGCCCCTGGTCGGCCAGCCGGGCGTCGGGAAGGTGCCGGTACTCATGCGAACTGGTCCACCGATGCCGTGGCTGCCGCCGGGTGAAGCCGGCCGTCGGCCAGGCGCATGGCCCGGGCCCGGACCCGCGCCGGCAGTGCTGGATCATGGGTCGCCAGAAGGATGGTGGTGCCGGCCCGGTTCAGCTCGCCCAGGAGGTGGAGGGCGCGGTGGGCCAGCGGGCCGTCCAGCAGGCTGGTGGGCTCGTCGGCCAGCAGCAGGTCGGGCCGGCCGATCACCGCGCGCCCGAGTGCCAGCAGCTGGCGCTCGGCGGCGGAGAGTTCCCCTGGCCGCCGCGCGGCCAGCCCGGTGATCCCCAGCCATTCCATGAGCTCGGCGACCGGCGGCCGGATCTGCTTTACGGGCAGACCGGCGATCCGCAGCGGCAGCGCCAGGTTCGCGGCGGCACTCAGATGGTCCAGGAGCCGCAGGTCCTGGCAGACGAGGCCGATCCGGCGGCGGATCCGGGCACGCTCACCCCGGTCGATCCGCGCCGTGTCCCGGCCGAACAAGGTCAGCCGCCCGATGGCCGGAGCGGCGGCGCGGGCGATGCTGGTCAGCAGCGTGGTCTTGCCCGCACCACTGGCGCCGACGATCAGCAGGAATGATCCTGCTTGCACGGTGAGGTCGAAGTCGCGCAGAACGTCCGGGCCGGAACCATATTTCATGGCGGCACCGAAGAGTTCGACGATGATTTCGCGCTGGTCGCTCAATACCGATCCTGGAACCACTGCTGTCTTGCCCCCGGATCGCCGCCGGCCGGACCGGATGCGCCAGCCGTCGTCGGCGCGCCCGGCATCATGATCGTCACCTGCCCCAACTGTGGCGCCAAGTACAAGATCGACAGCGCCGCGATCGGCGAGAAGGGGCGCATGGTCTCCTGCGCCAACTGCCGCCATCGCTGGTTCGTCGATCCGGAGCGACCCGGGGCCGAGCTTGCCGCGCCCGAGCCGCCGCCGCCACCCCCAACTGCCGAGCGGCCACGCCTGGGCGAGGAGCCGGGCATGGTGCGGCGGGGCAGCCGGAGCGGCGCGTTCGGCTGGCTGGTCCTGCTGGTGCTGATCGCCGTGGTGGCCGGCCTGGTGCTGGCCCGTAACCAAATCGCCACGGCCTGGCCGCAGGTGGCGGGCATGTACCGCCAGCTGGGCCTGGAGGTGACAGTCGACCCCGGCCTGGAAATCCGCGGCGTCACCTCCTCGGAGATCGACGAGGACGGGGAGCGGGTGCTGGTGGTGAGCGGCGAGATCGTCAACACCACCGACTATGCCATGTCGGTACCGGCCCTGCGGGTGTCGCTGCTCGACGGCGAGCGGATGGAACTGACCAGTGAGGTGGTGCGGGTCGAGCCGCCCATCCTGGAAGCCCGCGCCACCACCCGGTTCGAGACGCGGCTGGAAGACGTGCCGCCCGAAGCACGGCACACCGCGGTGCGGTTCGAGGACGCCCCTTGACCCTCCCGATGGCGCGCGCACTGGCCGAGGCCAGGGCCGCGTCCGAACGGGGCGAGGTGCCGGTGGGCGCGGTGGTTACCGACCGGGCCGGGCGGATCGTCGCCGCGGACGGCAACCGCGTCGAGGAATGGCGGGATCCTACCGCCCATGCCGAGATCCTGGTGCTGCGCACGGCGGCCGCTGCTCTGGGCTCGCCGCGCCTGGTCGACCATGACCTGTGGGTGACGCTGGAGCCCTGCCCGATGTGCGCCCAGGCGATCGCCTTCGCCCGGATCCGCCGCCTGCACTTCGGTGCCGCCGATCCGAAGGGCGGCGGCGTCGAGAACGGCCCGCGCATCTTCGGCCAGCCGACCTGCCACCATCGGCCGGAAGTGGTGGCCGGCATCCGGGAGACGGAGGCGGCGGCGCTCTTGAGGAGGTTCTTCCAAGCACGGCGTTGACTCGATGGTCAGACGCTGCGCCATGATCACCGCCTCCTTCGTGTCGGCGGTGCCATGCGCGTTACGATAGACATCGACGAGGCCCTGCAGCGGCTGGTGCGCGGGAAGCGTCAGGCCGAAGCCCTCCAGGCGCTCAAGGACATCGGCTGAGAAAGGTGACCTGGATGCGATGCGAACGGACCTGAACTTTCCCCCGGACGGGCCGTCACCGAACGTTTCCTGAAGAAGCCTGCGCGTCCTGCGCTAAAGCCTCACACCCCTGCCCGCTTCCTGCCCCGCGCCCGGGCCTTCGCCTCCCGGGCCTTCTCCGCCCGTGACTTGCTGGTGGGCTTCCAGGCATGGGCGCTGGCCTGGGCAACAGGCCGGGACGGCATGCCGAGCTCGCCGTCCTCCAGCCGCTTGATCTCGTCGCGCAGCCGGGCGGCCTCCTCGAACTCCAGGTTGCTGGCAGCCTTGCGCATCCGCTGCTCGAGTTCGCCGATATGGCGCTGCAGCTCCATGCCGGTGAGGATGGTCGGCTGGTCCTCGACCAGGTCCACCGTCACATAGTCGCGCTCCGCCACGTCCTTCAGGATGTCGGCGATGTGCCGCTTGATGGTCTGCGGGGTGATGCCGTGCTCGGCATTGTGCGCGAGCTGCTTGGCCCGGCGGCGCTCGGTCTCGGCCAGGGCCGCCTCGATCGAGCGGGTGCGCTTGTCGGCATAGAGCACGACCTTGCCCTCGACGTTGCGGGCCGCCCGGCCGATCGTCTGGACCAGCGAGGTTTCCGAGCGCAGATAGCCCTCCTTGTCGGCATCCAGGATCGCGACCAGCCCGCATTCGGGGATGTCCAGCCCCTCGCGCAGGAGGTTGATGCCGACCAGCACGTCGAACTTGCCGAGACGCAGGTCGCGGATGATCTCGATGCGCTCCAGGGTGTCGATGTCCGAGTGCATGTAGCGCACCTGGACGCCCTGCTCGTGCAGGTACTCGGACAGGTCCTCGGCCATCCGCTTGGTCAGGGTGGTGACCAGCGTGCGCAGGCCCTTCTCCTTGGCCAGGCCGATCTCGTGCATCAGGTCGTCGACCTGGTGCTCGACCGGCCGGACCACGCAGACCGGGTCGACCAGCCCGGTCGGGCGGATGACCTGCTCGGAGAACACGCCGCCGGTCCGCTCCATCTCCCAGGAACCGGGCGTGGCCGAGACGAAGATCGTCTGCGGCCGCATCGCGTCCCATTCCTCGAACTTGAGCGGGCGGTTGTCTTTGCAGGATGGCAGGCGGAAGCCGAACTCGGACAGGATCGACTTGCGCGCGAAGTCGCCCTTGTACATGCCGCCCACCTGCGGGACGGTGACGTGGCTCTCGTCGACGATCAGCAGCGCGTTGTCCGGCAGGTACTCGAACAGGGTCGGCGGCGGCTCGCCGGGGGCGCGGCCGGTCAGATAGCGCGAATAGTTCTCGATGCCCGAGCACGACCCGGTGGTCAGGATCATCTCCAGGTCGGCCGTGGTGCGCTGCTCGATCCGTTCCGCCTCCAGGAGCTTGCCGGTCGCCCGGTAGTGCTCCAGCGTTTCCTTCAGCTCCTGCCGGATCCCCTCCACCGCCGCCTGCAGGGTGGGCTTGGGCGTCACGTAGTGGCTGTTCGGGTAGAGGCGGATCTGGTCCAGCTTCCCCAGCCGCTTGCCGGTGAGCGGGTCGATCTCCACCAGCGCGTCGACCGTGTCGCCGAACAGGTCGATCCGCCAGGCCTTGTCCTCCAGGTGCGCCGGGAAGATCTCGATCACGTCGCCCTTGGCGCGGAAGTTGCCGCGCGCCAGCTCCATGTCGTTGCGCTTGTACTGCAGCTCGACGAAGGCGCGCAGCAGCTTGGCCCGGTCGACCTTCTGCCCCCGCTTCAGGGTCATGGTCATCCGGGCATAGGTCTCGGGGCTGCCGATGCCGTAGATGCAGCTCACCGATGCCACGATGATGACGTCGTCGCGCTCGAACAGGGCACGGGTCGCCGAGTGGCGCATCCGGTCGATCTGCTCGTTGATGGCCGAGGTCTTCTCAATATAGGTGTCGGTGCGGGCGACGTAGGCCTCGGGCTGGTAGTAGTCGTAGTAGGAGACGAAGTACTCGACCGAGTTCTCCGGGAAGAAGCTCTTCATCTCGCCGTAGAGCTGCGCCGCCAGGATCTTGTTCGGCGCCAGGATCAGCGTCGGTCGCTGCAGGTTGCGTATGACGTTCGCCATGGTGAACGTCTTGCCGGAACCGGTGACGCCCAGCAGCACCTGGTCGCGCTCGCCGCGCAGGAGGCCCTCGGTCAGCTCCTGGATCGCCTGCGGCTGGTCGCCCGCCGGCTGATAGTCCGAGGCCAGCGTGAGCGCCTGCCCACCCTCCGGCCGCTGGATCAGCTCCGGGCTCTCCGCCACTGCCTTCAACAGGTCCAGACCAGCCAGTGCGTCCGTCGTGGGCAGCTTCGCCATGGTTCACCCGTCGCCGTTCATCCGCATGCGGTCCGACATGGTGGGGTCGCGCCGGCACCAGAACAAGAGGGGAACGGTGTGGCCATTCGGTCTCACCCAGATGCCCGATGGGCTGACGCAACGACCGCCTGATCGACGGGACCGGCCTGGACCGCTTCCAGATCCTGCTCAAGGACACCCGCCGGAAAGCTACGATCGCGGTCCCTCCGGCACCGACCGCATCGTCGACTTCACACGTGGGGCAACCAGATCGTCGTCAACCACTACAGCGAGTCTGGCTTCGGCGACCTGGACAGCAACGGCAACGGCGTCCTCGACGATGCCGACATGTTTGCCGAGACCGAGCGGCTGACCGATCAGGGGGTGCCGGAGCTGACGACCATGATCGACCTGGGTGCCGTCATGGCCAGGCTGCGCGGCGGCGACTTCCAGATCCGCGATGTCTCGCTCACTTGAGCCGCCCCTGCCGATGCCTACCGCAGGTCGACGCTGACCGGCGTACCCAGCATGTCGAACGGCAGCGGCTCGTCGGGCCGGATCACGATCGGCACGGCTCCGTCGCTGCGCACCCGGCCGCGCCCGCCCGCCAGATCGTCCAGCGGTGCCTTCAGCTCGACCCGCTCGATCTGGCCGGTGCGTGGTGCCGCCTCGCCCGGCAGGTCGATGCGCACCGGCAGGCCGGCAGCCAGCTCCCTGGCCTGGTCCAGCGGCAACATCGCCGTGACCTTGAGCGGCTCCTCGGCGGAGATCAGCAAAGCGGCGGTCGCCCCGGCACCGATGCCCGCCCCGTCCGCCACCTTCCATTCGCCGAGCGTGCAGATGCAGGGCGAGCGCAGCTCGTACTCGGCGAGGTCGACTGCCCCGATCACCCGGGCGATCGGCGTGCCGACCTCGACGATCTCGCCGATCGGGAAGCGCTCCAGCCGGCCGGCCACGGGCGCATTCAGCCGATAGACCGGCGCCTCGATCCGCGCATCGGTCACCTGGATCCGGTAGAAGCGCTGATACGCGCTCCAGCCGAGCACCGCCACCAGCGCCAGCCCCGCCAGGCCCATGATCGCCCAGCCCAGCGCCGTGCGTCCCTTGCCGGCACCAGCCGCCTGCGCTGACTGGCGCGGCGGCTGGAAGGATTCCCGGCCGAGCGCCACCAGCACGTCGCCGGGCGAGGCGATCTCGCCGGTCAGGTAGCGGTCGACGATCTGCCGGAACAGGCTGATCTGGCCCTTGGTCATGCCGGTGAAGCGGCAGCCGAAGCGCGGTCGGTCCGGGAGGCGGTAGATCAGCTCCGCCTCCAGATGCATGGTCAGCTCGAAGTCCTCGAACGGCAGCTCCAGGGTGACCGGGAAGACCTCGCCCTCGCGCAGCTTGGGCGGCTCGGATTCGATCCCCAGCCCGCCCAGCGACCAGTCGTCGACCTGGTACCAGTCCCCGGCGATCTCCGCGCGGATCGGGATCTTCAGCCGGACATGCTGGCGATGGATCTCCGCCTCGTGGACGACCACTGCTTCATTCATGCCCTGGTTCGACATTCAACGTCCTTCGAGCGGCAACGGCAGGACTCCAGTCCAGATCGCGAGCACGGCGACGAGTGCCAGGACGCCCAGGAGCTGGCAGTAGACGGCACCCGCCTCGATCAGGACTGCCCGCCAGCCGGTGGCGACCGCGCGGCTGGCGATGTTCTGGCGGGTCCAGCGCTGCCTGTCCAACCGGAACAGGGCGCGGCCCTTGACCAGGGCCAGCGCCACCTGGTCGTACCAGAGCAGGAGCGGCCAGCTCCCCTCCACCCGGTTGCGGGTGGTGAGCAGGAGCAGGGTCTGCAGGGAGCGGGTGAACATCACCCAGAGCAGGTAGAACAGGAGCGCCCAGGGGGTGCGGGTGAAGGTCAGCAGCAGCGCCACGATCGGGCCGACCAGCGGCGTCCAGATCGAGATGCGCTGGTCGAGCAGCGTCCACCACAGGAACGGACCGACCCGGGCCGGCCCCAGCGCCAGCGCCCGGCCCCCGGAGCGCAGCATGTTGCCCGACCAGCGCAGCACGAGCTTGCGCGAGGCCTGGACGAAGCCGCCGGGCGGGGGATGTTCGATCGTGGCGACCTGGACGTCCGGCACGTAGAGCATCCGCCGGCCGGTGCGCAGCAGGTGGAACCAGGTCGACTTGTCCTCGCCGGTCAGGAACTGGATGTGGCCGAGCCGCCAGTGGTCCATCCCGTCATTCTCGACCGCGGCGATGAAGTCCGGCTCGATCGCGACCTCGGCCGGGAACAGGGAGAAGCGCCCGGTCATGGCCAGCACCCGGCCGGACAGGGACAAGGAGCTCATGGTCTGGTGGCGCCGGGCGAAGCGCAGCCGGTGCCAGGAGGAGAAGGGAAAGCGCTCGCCGACCGTGAACGGCTTCTCGTCGGTGGTTATCCCACCCAGCGCCGGGTCGAGGGCGAAGAACGGCACGGTGCGAGCCAGCGTGCCGGGCGGCAGCACCGTGTCGCCGTCCATCACGCCCACCACCGCACCCGCGGAAGGTACCCGCCGCGACACGCCGCGCAGGGCGATGCCGAGCGCCCGCCGCTTGCCCTCGCCGCTGATCCGCACCACCAGGAGCCGCACCCGGTCCGGCAGGCCGGACAGGTCGAACAGGCGCTGGATGGCGATCTCGTCGGCCCGCTCGACGATGGAGGCGACCAGGGTCACCCGGCCGTTCCAGGCAGCCGCCTCCGCGATGACGGAGCGCCAGCAGGCGAGCGTCGTGTCGAGCTCGATCCGGTAGCTGGTCACGATCAGGAACAATTCGTTGCCGCCGGCCTCCGGCCGCGCCGCCAGGGCATCCGCCTGGGCCCGCAGGTCGGGGAACACCAGCCGGCGCCAGACCAGACCGCGGGCCACGTGGACCAGGCCCCAGCCATAGCGCCATATGCCGATCCCGCCGGTCAGGAACAGGATCTCGTGGCCGACCGCACGCACCGCACTCTCCGGCACGAGCAGCACGGCGATCGCGACCAAGAGGAAATGGGCCAGCAGGATCATGGCATCCTGCTAGAAACCGGGCTGCCGGGGATCGGGCCGCCAGGAACCAGGAGTGGCTTGCCCGGACCGCCTGTCCTGCCCGCCAAGATCACCCCCATGCCTTGCCGCCGTCCTTTCCGTGAGGCGGGCTAGGAACGCCATGTCCCCCCGGCTCCTCGATGCCTGTCTAATGAGCGCGGCATGGCGGTGGAAGGCAGAAGCGGGCGTACCATGCCGTTCTCGTCATGGCTGTGGCCCACGTGCAGATGACGAACGCGCGGCGCTCCGGCCGGGAAGCTTACAGGGCCATGAGCGGCACATCACTTGAGCTTCGTGATCGTCACTCCTACTTTGGTCGTCGATAGAACATTTTTGAGCGGACGGGCCGTCGATGGCGAAGAACGAACGGATCCTCATCGTCGACGACGACACCGCCCTGCGCCGCGAACTGGCCGAGCAGCTCACCATGCACGAGGGCTTCCGGGTCCAGGAAGCCGGTAGTGGCAAGGAAGCGCTGGGCCTCGTCAAGAATGAGGAATTCGACCTCGTGATCCTGGACGTGGGCCTGCCGGACACGGACGGCCGCGACCTGTGCAAGCT
>Ga0182739_1004484_pt1 | contig 11540 bp, 8 predicted proteins | sample eDN5th30CBELigBY_FD_128873 | JGI IMG/M metagenome (GOLD analysis project Ga0182739, IMG submission 128873) | Enriched backyard soil microbial communities from Emeryville, California, USA - eDNA 5th pass 30_C BE-Lig BY (version 2) (version 2) | ecosystem: Environmental > Terrestrial > Soil >... | reverse complement strand
CCGCCGCGGGCGCGACGCCGATCGGCTTCGGCTGCGACACGCTGCTCAGCCTCCAGGGCGTCTACGACCTCAACCCGAACCTGTCCGTCGTCCCCGACGGCGCCCCGCCGGCCGGCACGCTGGCCGCGACGCTCGTCGGCGGGCTCGGGGTCGCCTGCGACCTCGTGCACAACTCGAACGGCGAGGTGCTGCGCGTCGCCGCCGCGACCCCGGGCACGGACGCGATCGCGTCGTTGCGCGCCGGCGCGACGACCCCCTTCGAGCTCGGCGCCGCGGGATTCGAGGCGTTCTCCACGGGCAACGCGATCCTCGCGTTCCGCGGCGACCTGGTGCTGACCGCGGAGTCCGACGGCTACTTCGGCATCGAGGAGCTCGGCGCGGCGATCGACGTCGCCATCGCGTCGATCGGCTGAGTCCCGCACGTCGGAGCGAGCGCAGGCCCGCTGGTAGGATCGGTGACCGCACGCCTCCGTAGCTCAGTGGATAGAGCGCTGGCTTCCGGTGCCATAGGTCGGGGGTTCGAATCCCTCCGGGGGCACGCGTGCGAGAAGGGTCCCGCGATGCGGGGCCCTTCTCCCGTTCAGCCGCCGAGCGCCTCCGAGAGCTCGAGCCAGCGCTCCTCCTTCGCCGAGACCTCCGCCTCGAGGACGCGCAGCTCCTCGCCGAGCCGGGCGAGCGCCGCGTAGTCGGACTGGTCGTGCGCGGCGAGTTCGTCGTGCTTCGCCGCGATCTGAGTCGAGAGCCGCTCCAGACGGCGTTCTGCGGCCGCGAGCTCCTTCTCCGCCTGCCGGCGCTCGGCACCGGAGAGGACGGGACCGGCGGTCGAGCCGGTCGAAACCGCCGCGGCCCGTGCGCTGGTCTCGACGGGCTCGACCAGCGAAGTCCGGCGAAGCCGCAGATACTCGTCGATGCCGCCTGGCAGATGCCGCAGCCCGCCGTCGAGCACCGCGTACTGCTGGTCGGTCACGCGCTCCACGAAGTAGCGGTCGTGGCTCACGACGAGGAGCGTTCCCGGCCAGGAGTCGAGGACGTCCTCGAGCGCCGCGAGCATGTCGGTGTCGAGGTCGTTCGTCGGCTCGTCGAGGATCAGCACGTTCGGCTCGTCGAGGAGCACGAGCAGCAGCTGCAGCCGGCGCCGCTGCCCGCCGGAGAGGTCGGCGACGCGCGCCGAGAGGTGCTCGCGCGGGAAGCCGAGCCGCTCGAGGAGCTGCGCCGGCGTCACGTCCTTGCCGTCGATCGAGAACGTCGTCTTCGTCCGGGCGAGAACCTCGCGGACGCGATCCTGCTCGACGGGCGCGAGCGCGCCATAGCCCTGATCGAGCACGCCGATCCGGACGGTCTTGCCGCGCTTGACGCGCCCGCTCGTCGGCTCGATGGCGCCCGCGACGAGGCTGAGCAGCGTCGACTTGCCGGCGCCGTTCGCGCCGAGGATGCCTGTGCGCTCGCCGGGGGCGATGCGCCAAGTCACATCGCGGAGTATCTCCCGCTCGTCGAACGCGACACCCGCGTCGAGCAGGTCCACGACGTCCTTGCCGAGCCGGGCCGTCGCGAGCGAGCGCAGGGAGACGGGGTCGCGCAGCGGCGGCACGTCGGCGATGAGCTCGTTCGCCGCGTCGATCCGGAACTTCGGCTTCGAGGTGCGCGCGGGCGGGCCGCGACGCAGCCACGCGAGCTCCTTGCGCGCGAGGTTCTGCCGCTTCTGCTCGACGACCTCCGACTGCCGATCGCGTTCCACCCGCTGCAGGATGTACGCGGCGTAGCCGCCCTCGAACGCCTCGACGGTCCGGTCGTGGACCTCCCAGGTCGTCGTCGAGACCTCGTCGAGGAACCACCGGTCGTGCGTGACGACGAGCAGTCCGCCCGAGTTGCGTCCCCACCGCGTCTTGAGGTGCTCGGCGAGCCAGGCGATGCCCTCGACATCGAGGTGGTTCGTCGGCTCGTCGAGCGCGAGGACGTCCCAGTCGCGGGTCAGGAGCGTCGCGAGCGCGACGCGACGGCGCTGGCCGCCCGAGAGCGTGCCGACCAGCGCGTCCCACGGGATGTCGCTCGCGAGCCCCGCGATGACGTCGCGGATCCGTGCGTCGCCGGCCCACTCGTGCTCGGCGCGCTCGCCGACGATCGTCACCCCGACGGGTAGATCGGGATCGAGGTCGTCGGACTGCGAGAGGACGCCGACCGTGGTGCCGCCGCGTCGCGTCACCTGACCGGAGTCCGGCTCCTGCGCGCCGGCGAGGATGCGCAGCAGGGTCGACTTGCCGTCGCCGTTGCGGCCGACGATGCCGATCCGGTCGCCCTCGTCGACGCCGAGCGTGACCCGGTCGAAGACGACGCGCGTCGGATACTCGACGTGAAGGGCCTCGGCCCCGAGCAGATGCGCCATAGGGGATCCATCCTCCCCCACTGCTCACGTAGGCTGGACCGCGGAGTGTCGGGAAGCCTGGTCGACGACGATCTGAAGGGCGCCCATGAGCTTCTTGCGCAGTGAACGCGTCTCCGCCGTGCTCCTCCTCGCCGCGGCCGTCGCGGGACTCCTCGTCGCGAACTCGCCCGCCGGCCACGCCGTGGAGCAGGTCATGGCGTTCGAGTTCGGCTGGACCGTCCACGCGTGGATCGAGGACGGGCTGCTGGCCCTCTTCTTCCTCGTGGTGACGATCGAGCTGCGACACGAATTCACGAACGGAGAGCTCCGGACTCCCGCGCTCGCCGCTCGTCCGGCGATCGCCGCAGGCGGCGGGATCCTCGTGCCCGTCGCGATCTACCTCGCCTTCACCGTCGGGACCGGTCAGGAGGGCGGCTGGCCGATCCCGACCGCGACGGACATCGCGTTCGCCCTCGGCGTCCTCGCGATCGCCGGCCGGGGGCTGCTGCCGCAGCGGGTGCGCGCCTTCCTCCTCGCGCTCGCGATCATCGACGACCTCGTCGGGATCCTCATCATCGCCGTGCTCTTCGGCGCGGATCCGCACCGTCTCCCCACGCTCGCCGCCGTCGCGATCGGCGCGCTGCTGCCCGCGCGCTGGGGCCACGCCGTCCGGCGCACGCTCGAGCCGACGGTCAACGGGCTCGTCCTGCCGCTCTTCGCCTTCGCCGCCTGCCTCGTCGTCCTCCCGCAGGTCTCGGGTGGTCTCGCACCGGCGTTCTGGGGCATCGCCGTCGCACTGCCGGTCGGCAAGCTCGTCGGGATCGCGGGGGCGACCTGGATCGCGGATCGAGTGCTGACGAGACAGCGCCGCCGCCGGATGACGTTCCTCGAGCTGACGAGTCTCGGTGCGCTCGGCGGGATCGGCTTCACGGTCTCGCTGCTGCTCGCCTCGCTCGCGTTCGCGGGGCAGCCGGAGCTGCGCGCGGAGGCGATCGTCGCGGTCCTCGTGGGCTCGATCGCCTCGATCGGGCTCGCCGTCGTGCTGCTCTCGGTGCAGGCGTCCCGCTATCGTGCGCTCGCGCGACTGCGGGCGGCGGTGCGCGACGGCGCGGCACGCTGACCTGCCCGGCTAGCCTGTTCCGGTGGCCAGGATCGTCATCGCTCCCGACTCGTTCAAGGGGACGCTCGACGCCGCCTCGGCCGCCGCGTCGCTCGCGGCCGGCTGGACCTCGGTGCGGCCCGACGACGAGCTCGAGCTGCTGCCGCAGGCCGACGGCGGGGAGGGCACGCTCGACGCGATCGCAGCAGCGACGCCCGGGGCGAGGCGGCGCGACGCCGGTCTGGTAACCGGGCCGCACGGCCGGCCCGTCCGAGCGCACTGGCTGTCGCTGCCCGGCGGCACGGCGGTCGTGGAGCTCGCGGTGTCGAGCGGCCTGACCCTCATGCCGAAGCTCGACGCCCGCGGCGCGACGACCCGGGGACTCGGCGAAGTGATCCGGATGGCCGTCGCGGACGGTGCGACGGGACTCGTCATCGCGACGGGCGGCTCGGCCTCGACCGATGGCGGAACCGGTGCGCTCACCGCCCTCGGCGCGCGCTTCCTGACCGCGGGTGGCGACGAGCTGCCGTCTGGCGGCGGCGCGCTCGCCGATCTCGCCGCGATCGACCTGAGCGGACTCGTCGCGGTGCCGCCCGCACGGGTGCTCAGCGACGTCACGGCGCCGCTCACGGGGCCGACGGGTGCCGCGGCGGTGTTCGGCCCGCAGAAGGGCGCGACGCCCGAGGACGTCGGTGCGCTGGACGCCGCGCTCACGCGCTTCGCGGAGGTGGCCCGGCCACTCGTCGAACGCGGGCTTCACGCGCGAACGCAGGCGGATCGGGGCGCGGAGCGCCTGCCTTCGGTGGATGCGCCCATCGTCGACGCGACAACGCCGGGCGGCGGCTCCGCGGGCGGCACCGGATTCGGCCTCGCGGCCTTCCTCGGCGCCTCGATCCAGCCGGGCGCCGCCGCGATCGCCGACCTCACCGGCCTCACCGCCGCGCTCGACGCCGTGGACCTCGTCGTGACGGGCGAGGGCCGGTACGACTCGCAGTCGAGCACCGGGAAGGTCGTCGGCCACGCGATTGCCGCCACGCGCGCGGCGGGCCGCAGGATCGCGGTCGTGTGCGGCGCGATCGGGCCCGATGCCGCCCTCGATCCACGGGGTGGGGGTCCCGACGAGCTCCTCGCCCTCGCGGACCTCGCCGGCGGTGCGGAGCACGCGATCGCGGACCCGGCGCGCTGGCTGCGGGAGGCGGGCGCTCGCCTCGCCACGGCGTTCTCCGCCTGAGGCAGGTTCCCGCGAGGCAAGGGAATCCGGCGAACCAAGGATATTTCGGAGGGGATTCGTCCTTGCTCCGCCAGATCTCCTTGGTTCAGAACGCGGCGCGGGCGGCCGCGACCGCTGCCGGCAGTGCCGCGATGAGTCCGTCGACGTCCGCCTGCGTCGTCCGGCGCCCGAGGCTCACGCGAAGGGCGGAGCGCGCGGCCGCGTCGTCGAGGCCGAGCGCGAGCAGGACGTGGGAGGCCTCCGCGACCCCGGCACGGCACGCCGAGCCGACGGAGACCGAGTAGCCGGCCTGGTCGAGCACGAAGAGCAGGGTCTCGCCGAGCAGCCCCGGGAAGGTCGCGTGCACGTGACCGGGCAGGCGGCCCGCGACATCGCCGCTCAGGGACGCGTCCGGGAACTCGCGCGCGATCGCGCGGGCGAGCCCGCCCGACAGGGCCCGGAGCCGCAGGTCCTCGGACTCCATCGCCGTCGCAGCCGACTCGGCGGCCACCGCGAGGGCCACCGCGCCGGCGACGTCCATCGTCCCGGAACGGGCCGACTGCTGGCCGCCGCCGTGCGTGAGCGCCTCGGGCACCGCACCCCTGCGCACGAGGATCGCCCCGGTCCCGATCGGCGCGCCGAACTTGTGGCCGGAGAGGGACAGCGCCGTCGCGCCGCTGCGCCGGAACGAGATCGGCACGTGACCGAAGGCCGCGACCGCGTCCCAGTGCAGCGGCGCCCCGACCTCCGCCGCGAGGTCGGCGACCGCGTCGGTGTCCTCGATCGTGCCGATCTCGTTGTTCGCCCAGAGGAGGCTGAGCACCGCGACCGATCGCGTTCCGCCCTCCTCGATGACGCGCGCGAGCTCGGGGAGGACGACCCGCCCGACGCCGTCGACCGGCACGAGATCGACTCGCGCACCTCGATTCGCGAGCCATTCGACCGCATCGAGCGTCGCGTGGTGCTCGGCCGGCGACGTGACGATCCGATCCCGTCCGTCGCCACCGGCACCGCCTGCCCAGAGCAGCCCCTTGACGGCGATGTTGACCGACTCGGTCCCGCCGGAGGTGAAGACGACCTCGGTCGGGTGCGCGTCCGCGACCGCGGCGAGGCGCTCGCGCGCGTCCTCGAGCAGCGCTCGCGCGGCACGGCCGTCGGCGTGGATCGACGACGGGTTGCCGACGCGCCCGAGCGCCTCCGCATACGCGGCGGCGGCCTCGGGCAGCACGGGCGCGGATGCCGCGTGGTCGAGGTAGACGTTCACGCACCCATCCTGCCTTCCGGCATCGCGGAAGAGCTCATCCGCGGGCGCCAGTACCCTGGAGCGCATGCCCGAGACCGCCGCCGACGTGCCGCTCGGCGTCCACCGGACCGCCCACGGCGGGCGGCTCGCGGTGTGGTCGGCGCACGCGACGGCGATCGAGGCCTGCCTGTTCGATCCGTCCGACGCCGACTGGGTCGCTGCGACGATCCCGCTCGAGCCCGCGGGCGACGGCCTCTGGATCGCCGAGTCGCGCCACCTCGAGCCGGGCGTGCGCTACACGCTCCGCGCCGACGGGCCGGAAGGTCCCGGCCACGTCTTCGATCCGGGCGTCCATCTTCTCGACCCCTACGCCCGCGGCCTCGTGCGCTCGATGAGCGGCGAGTGGCGGGGCTACGTGCAGGAGGAGGACCCGTTCGACTGGGGCGCCTCGACCCATCCGCGCACGGGACTCGACCACACCGTCGTCTACGAGGCGCACGTCAAAGGGCTGACGAAGCTGAACCCCGCCGTGCCCGAGGAGCTCCGCGGCACCTACGCGGGCATCGCGCACGAGTCGACGATCGCGTATCTCAAGGACCTCGGCGTGACGGCGATCGAGCTCCTCCCGGTCCAGCAGTTCGTCTCCGAGCAGCGGCTCATCAAGCAGGGCCTCATCAACTACTGGGGCTACAACACGCTCAACTTCTTCACCCCGCATGGCTCGTACGCGAGCCGCTCCGCGCAAGTCGGCGGGACGGGCGCGATCCTCCGCGAGTTCAAGGGCATGGTCAAGCTGCTGCACGAGGCGGGCATCGAGGTCTTCCTCGACGTGGTCTACAACCACACCTCGGAGGAGGGCCTCTCCGGCCCGACGACGAGCTTCCGCGGCCTCGACAACCGCTCCTACTACCGCCAGACCGAGGACGGCGAGTACGTCGACACGACGGGCTGCGGGAACGCGATCGACACGAGCGTCCCGGCGGTCTCGCGTCTCGTCCTGGACTCGCTGCGCTACTGGGTCGAGGAGGTGCACATCGACGGCTTCCGCTTCGACCTCGCGGTGACGCTCGCCCGCAACGCCGAGCACGAGTTCGATCCGCAGCATCCATTGCTGCGGGCGATCTCGAGCGACCCCGTGCTCGCCGGCACGAAGCTCATCGCCGAGCCATGGGACGTCGGCGTCGGTGGCTGGCAGGTCGGGCACTTCCCCGACGGCTGGTCGGAATGGAACGACGGCTTCCGCGATCGCATGCGCCGCTTCTGGCTCACCGACATCGGCGCGGCGCGCGAGCACGGCGAGGCGCCGGACGGGATCGGTCCGCTCGCGCGGCGGATCTCCGGCTCCGAGCACGTCTTCGCGAGAGAACGCGGGCCGCTCGCCTCGGTCAACTTCGTCACCGCCCACGACGGGTTCACCCTCGCCGACGTCACCGCCTACAACGAGAAGCACAACCTCGGCAACGGCGAGGAGAACCGGGACGGCGCCTCGAGCAACCTGAGCTTCAACCATGGCATCGAGGGTCCGACGAAGGACGAGGCGATGCTCGCCACTCGTCGCAAGGCGATGCGCAACCTGCTCGGCACGCTGCTGCTGTCGAGCGGCGTGCCGATGCTCACCGCCGGTGACGAGATGGGCCGCAGCCAGCGCGGCAACAACAACGCGTACAACCAAGACTCCGAGCTCACCTGGCTGCCCTGGGAGCTCGAGCAGTGGCAGGACGACCTGTTGACGGTCGCGCGGGACCTGACGAGGCTCCGCCGCGAGAACCCAGCGCTGCGGCCGGTGCGCTACGGCGTCTGGGGCGAGACGGTCCCGAGCGCCACCCAGATGGACTGGTACAACAAGGACGGCCAGCCCATGACGATGGAGGACTGGGACTCCCCCGCTGAGCGGACGCTCCAGTACCTCGCGGCATCGACCCCCGAGTTCGAGCCGTCCAACCGCATCCTGCTCGTCGTCCACGGGCTCGAGGGCGACGTCGAGATCGTGCTGCCGGCGCACGAGGGCGTCGAGTCGTACACGCTCCTCTGGGACTCGTCCCTGCAGGTCTTCCCCGGCGAGATCGCCTACCGGCCCGGCATGGCGGTCCCGATCGCGGGCACGTCGATCCAGCTGTTCCGCGCGATCGGCGAGTAGCCTTGGCCGGTCGCTGAGCGAGCGGAGCGAGTCGAAGTGCCTGCCATGAGCCAGTCGTGGACCGCCGCCGATGCGGTGCCGTGGATCACGCCGCCCCGGGAGGACGACGACAAGTACGCTCGCGGCGTCCTCGGCTTCGCGACCGGCTCGCTGCGCTATCCCGGCGCCGCGGTCATCGGGGTCGACGCGGCGATCCATACCGGCGTCGGGATGGTCCGGTACGCCGGCCCCGAGGCGGTCGCCCGCCTGGTCCTCCAACGCCGCCCCGAGGCGATCCCGGAAGCGGGCCGGGCGCAGGCGTGGGTCGTCGGCTCGGGAACGGAGACCGGGCCCGACCGCGCCTTCGCACCGACCGACGGCATGGCGTTCGTCGTCGACGCGGGCGCGATCGGCACGACGCCGACGGATCTCGCACCGACGATCCTCACCCCCCACGCCGGCGAGCTGGCCCGACTGCTCGGCACCACGCGCGAGGAGGTCCTCGGCGACCCGACCGGCGCCGCGCGACAAGCCTCTACCGACCTCGGCGCGGTCGTGCTGCTCAAGGGGGCGACGACGCTGGTCGTCCTCGGCGACCGGGTCGTCGCCGTGCGCGCGGCGACGCCGTGGCTGGCGACGGCGGGCGCCGGGGACGCGCTCGCGGGCGTGCTCGGCGCACTCGTCGCGACGCGCGCCGCGCGCGGCCACATCGACCTCGACGCCCTCCTCGGGCTCGGCGCGACGGCGGCCTACCTCCACGGCTCGGCCGCGCGTCTCGCCGCGGGCGCCGCTCCCGATGGCTCGGGCGGCGGACCGTTCACGATCCTCGATCTCAACGCGGCGCTGCCGGAAGCGATCCGAGAGATCCTCAGTCGCGCTCGGTGATGTCGTCGATCTGACCGACGAGCTCCTCGATGATGTCCTCGAGGAAGAGCACCCCGGTCGTCTGCCCCGCCGCATCGAACGCCCGTGCGATGTGCGCGCCCTCACGGCGCATGGCCGCGAGCGCGTCCTCGAGGTCCGTCTCGTCCCAGATCGACGCGAGCCGCCGGACGCGCTTGCTGGGGATCGGCTCCTCGAACTCGCGGTCCTCGAGGTCGATGACGTCCTTGAGGTGCACGTAGCCTGTGGGCTCGCCCCCGGCGTCGACGAGGATGTACCGGGAGTAGCCGCGCTTCGAGACGGCGGACTCGACATCCGCCGGTGTCGCGTCCTCGGGGAGCGTCACGAGTCCCGCGAGGGGGACGGCGACGTCGTCGACGCGCTTCGTCGTGAACTCGAACGCCGCCCCGAGGGCGCCCGTCCGGTCCTCGAGCATGCCCTCCTTCGTCGACTCCTGGACGATCGTCGCGACCTGGTCGAGGGTGAAGACGCTCGCCGCCTCGCTCTTCGGCGTGATGCCGAGCAGTCGGATGGCGCCGTTGGCGATCCCGTTGAGCGCCGCGACGATCGGCCGCAGCACGGTCGCGAGCGCGACGAGGGGCGTCGCGAGGGCGAGCACGGCACGGTCCGGCAGGGTGAACGACAGGTTCTTCGGCACCATCTCGCCGATCACGACGTGGAGGAAGGTGACGATCACGAGCGTCAGCGTGAACGCGACGCCCGTCACGACGCTCTCGGACCAGCCGAGGGCGGACAGCGGGATCTCGAGCAGGTGATGGATCGCCGGCTCGCTGACGAGCAGGATGAGCAGCGAGCAGACGGTGATGCCGAGCTGGCAGGTCGCGAGCATGAGCGTCGCGTGCTCCATGGCCCACAACGCGGTCTTGGCGGAACGCGATCCGGCTTCGGCCCGGGGCTCGATCTGCGAGCGCTTGGCCGAGATGACGGCGAACTCGGAGGCCACGAAGAACGCGTTGACGAGGAGGAGCACGACGAGCCAGAAGATTCCCCAGAGGTCCATCAGGCTTCACCTCCTGCCGGGGGCACGAACCGCACGCGGTCGACCCGCCTGCCGTCCAGGCGCACGACGCGGAAGACGCCCTGCGGCGTCGAGACCTCATCGCCGACGACGGGGATCCGGCCCAGCTCGGCCATGATCCAGCCCCCGACCGTCTCGTATGGGCCGTCCTCGGGGATCCTCACGCCGACGTGCTCGAGGGCCTCGTCGGGACGCAGCATGCCGGGGAAGACGACCTCGCCACGGGAGCGCACGATCCCGGCGCGCGTCCGGTCGTGCTCGTCGGAGACCTCGCCGACGAGCTCCTCGACGAGGTCCTCGAGCGTCGCGATCCCGGCCGTACCGCCGTACTCGTCGACCACGATCGCCATCTGATAGCCCTCGGCGCGCAGCTGGCCGAGCAGCCGATCGAGCCGCATGGTCTCCGGCACCCGATGCGCGTTCGTCGCGATCGCGGCGACCGGCACCTCCCGGCGCCGTTCGCGCGGGACCGAGACCGCCTGCTTGACGTGGACGATGCCGACGATCTCGTCCGGCGAGCCGTCCTCGACCGGGAAGCGCGAATAGCCGGTCTGGCGCGCGAGCGCGATGACGTCGTCAGCCGTGTCCATCCGATCGATGGTCTCGAGCCGCGGGCGCGGGGTCATCACATCCGCGGCGGTGTGGCCGCTGAAGCGCAGGGTGCGGGTCAGGAGGGTCGCGGTGTCCTTCTCGAGGCTGCCCTCGCTCGCCGAGCGCCGCACGAGGGAGACGAGCTCCTCGGCCGTCCTCGCGCTCGACAGCTCCTCCTTCTGCTCGATCTTGAAGAGTCGCAGGATCGCCCCCGCCGTCGCGTTCAGCAGCCAGACGACCGGACGGAAGACGGCGGTGAAGACGACCTGGAACGGCACCACCACGCGCGCCGTCGGGAGCACGACCGAGAGCGCGAGGTTCTTGGGGATCAGCTCGCCGAAGATCATCGAGAGCATCGTCGCGATGATGAGCGCGATGACGGAGGAGAGCGGCCGGACCACCGAGTCGGCGACGCCCCAGCCGGCGAGCACCGGCCCGATCCAGCTCGAGAGCGCCGGCTCGAGGGTGAAGCCGGCGAGGAGCGTCGTGAGGGTGATCCCGAGCTGCGCGCTCGAGAGGTGGGTGCTCGTCTGCCGGAGCGCGCCGATGATCCAGCCGAGACCGCGCTCGCCGCGGTCACGACGCGCCTCGAGCTCGGCCCGGCCGAGGCTGACGAGTGAGAACTCGCTCGCGACGAAGAAGCCGGTGCCGATCGTCAGGACGATGCCGATGGTGAACAGGAGCCACTCAGGCACCGAGAACTCCGATGCTTGAGCGGCTGGGACTATGGCCGGGGTCGTCCATCAGGTTCGAGTGTAGCGAAACGTCGCCGCGACAGGACGACGAGCACCGCGCCGACCAGCAGCCCGATCGCGGCCGCGCCGAGGGCGAACGAGGACAGGTCCTGCCCGGTCGGTGGCAGCGCCGCCGCCGAGGTCGAGTAGGCGGCGAACGTCGTGAAGTGGGTGGTCCAGATGACGAGATCATCCCCGTCCTCGATCGCGCACTCGGCGGCCGCGCCGAGGCCGGAGGCGTCGTTCGACATGCAGACTGCGGTGATG
>Ga0182739_1004483_pt1 | contig 11541 bp, 11 predicted proteins | sample eDN5th30CBELigBY_FD_128873 | JGI IMG/M metagenome (GOLD analysis project Ga0182739, IMG submission 128873) | Enriched backyard soil microbial communities from Emeryville, California, USA - eDNA 5th pass 30_C BE-Lig BY (version 2) (version 2) | ecosystem: Environmental > Terrestrial > Soil >... | reverse complement strand
TTCATTCCTTTGATGAACGCCAGTTTTCTTGCTTCTACTTTCAAATGTGGTTTTCATTCCTTTGATGAACGCCAGTTTTCTTGCTTCTACTTTCAAATGTGGTTTTCATTCCTTTGATGAACACCAGTTTTCGTGTTTCTACTTTTATCTTTTATCTTTTAGCAAAACTGTATATTCTCTTTCATTCTCGATGCTTAGTAAAATACTTATAATTGGTGTCCAACAATAAATTTATTCAAATCTATTTATATTTCCAATATTATGATAAACTTACAATTAATTATTTCAAAGAATCGAAAGAAGGTTGTATACATGATTCGTGAACTTACAGAAAAAGATCATGCTAATGTGATGAAATTTTTACTACAAGACCCTTCCATTAACCTTTTTATCATTGGAGATATTGAAGCATTTGGCTATCATTCTCCATTCCAAAAGCTTTGGGGAGAATTTCATGATGGGGACATAAAAGCTGTACTACTTAAGTATTTTGAAAGCTATATTTTTTACTGCAAGGATAAAAATCATTTTGATGCAGAAGCTTTTGCAGCGATAATGCAGTCAAATACTAATCCAGTAACGTTATCAGGGAAAGCAGACCTAGTTGAAAAATTTGAAAAACTTCCTAATCTGACGTTAGGGAAGAAACGAGTAACTTATTTCGCTCAATGCGAAACAAAAAGAGAAATACAAATAACGGAAACAATTAATAAAGCTACTATTGCTGATATTGACAGAATTGTTGTATTACAACATTCTATTGATGAATTTAACACAACAGTCGAAACAAAAAATATGCTAAAAAAAGCAATTGAATCAAAAACAGGTCGAACTTATTTTCTTGAAAATAATCAAGGTGACATTATTTCAACGGTCTCTACTACTGCAGAAAATTCCCAATCAGCTATGATTGTCGGTGTATGTACGCATAAAGATTATCGGAATCAAGGTTTAGCAAGTAAACTAATGACAGCCCTAGTTAATGATGTATTAGACGAAAAACAATATGTTTGCTTGTTTTATGATAATCCTGCTGCTGGTAAAATTTATAAGAATGTTGGGTTCATGGATATGGGATTATGGACAATGTATCGTTAATTATTTTTTCTGCGTCATGAAAACTAAAAAAGCATATCAATTTTCATTGATATGCTTCCGCCTTCTCGCTTACTTAAGCAACAATTCTAAATCAGTAAATAGCGCTACAATTTTCTGCAATTGTCTCCATTCTTTTGATTGCAAATTTGCTAAATCAACCGTATAGGTAGAGTTAACCGTAACCAATCTAGCGGTACATTTAACAGAATCTATTCCTAGTAGCTCATCTTCCCAATTCCAAATTTTCAATCGGTATAAGTCCATCTTTAAGATATCATATTCTTCTGGCTCCATTTTATTAAAAACTGGCGGAATGACAATCGGAAATTGACTCCATTCTTGAATTAAATAATTTCGAAGATCAAAATCGATATGAATACTAAAAGAATGCTCTTGATTTACCTTATATTCCACAATTAGCTTCGTAATTTCTTTATCTGGATGAATTGATACTAAATCATCATAAACCTCGAATAAGTCTTTTTTCCGAGAAAGGACAGACTTTATGGAGGACATTGAAATAGGTGTGTCTTCCTCTCCTAAAAAACTATTTAATTCATTATAAATAGTGGAAAGGCTTGTTGGTCCTTTTTGTTGTAAAACATCAATTATTTTTTCATATAATGTGCTCATCTGTATTTCCTCCACTATCTTAATCGACGTATTGATGACTGCTTGTCCCTTTATGATATAGCATATTCCAAAGATATTCCATAGCTAGTTTTTTTGACAGGAATAGCACCGGTACTTTATAACAAAAAGATCATTAAGATAATTGTTCTTTTTGTCCTCCCGTTAAACGGAGCATTTCCTCAAAAATAAAAGCACTCATTTTTTTATAGCCTTCTGAATTTAAATGAATTCCATCGTCACTAATAAAATCAGAAACATCTCCAGCCTTGTTAAGTGCTGAGCGAACATCAATACTAGGAAGATTTAATTGGTCAATTAATTTATTCAAATGTAAATTGTATAGACTATGCCAATGTTCAATTCCTCCACAACAACTAATCCAATGACTAATCGTGGTTCCATATCTATCTGCAATAAATTTATAATATCTAACAGGATCAAGTGGTGGTAAAGTTAACAAAATCGGCGTAATATTAGATTGCTTCATTTTTGTTACCATCTGACCGATGTTTTCGATATATTGACTAATTGGCACAATTGGGTCATGGTTTTTATCAGGATTCTCAGCTACTTCCTGCCATTTAAAATTGCAATCATTTCCACCTACATTTAACAAGACATAATTCGGCTTCTCAGAAAGAACATCCTTTTCCAATCGCTTTATTAACAAATCAGAATTATCATTAAATACACCTTTATTTAAGACAATTGTATCCTCTGGATTATTTACTGAAAATAATTTTTCAAGAAAAGCGGGATAATTGTCTTTGATAATTCTTACCCTACCTTTTACAAATGAGACACCTCTTGTTAAGCTATCTCCAAAACAAATAATTTTCATTTAACATCCCTACTTTTTTTCATTCAATTACTATACTTTATTATAACAGAAAAAAGGTTGTGCGAGAAAACTTCTGATTGTAACAAAATATCCACAATAATAGTTTCTCCCCCATTATTCTACATAAAATAAGAAGGCTGTCTCCCAGAATTTTGGAAAACAGCCAATTTAGTATGTCTTTATGAATTTTGTCTATCAAGAACGATATCTTCTTCCTTCTCTCCTTCAGGAGAAGCTTGGTTTGATGTACGTAGTGGAATTTCCTTTAAGAAAAACACTAATAAAAAGGCAACAACTAATACGATCGTTCCAGTTAAGAATACAGTTGATAATGTATCACCTAACGCATCTCTAATTCCCTGAATCATTTGCGCAAATATCGGTTGAACATCTGCTGGAAGGTTTGCTTCTGTTTGTTCAAGTAATGGTTTATTCATTAAAGCTTGTGGATTGGCAAAACCAACGATTTGCTCTGTCACTTTTGGATCCAATGTTGCCAAATCCTTCACCACAGGCGAATTTTGCATCGTGTCTTGTAAGTTTGTTTTTAAATTGTTAGCCATAACCGTTCCCATCACGGCGATACCAATTGTACCACCTAAGTTACGGAATAACTGAGTAGAAGCCGTTACTACTCCTAACTCTTTATGAGAAACCGCATTTTGTGTAGCAATTGAAAATACTGGCATACCAATACCAAGACCTAATCCAAAGACAATCATACTTAAAATCGCCATAGGAACACTGTTCATAAAGATCATAATTGCCATACCAGCAATCATAGTTGGTACTCCAATTAATGCAAAGCGTTTATATTTCCCAGTTTTTGAAATTAACTGACCAATAATTGTACTGGAGATAACCATAACGATGGACATTGGCATTGTTACATAACCAGCGTAAGTAGGTGAAATACCTAGTACACCTTGAACAAAGAAAGATAGATATATCATAGCCCCCATCATTCCAAAGTTCATAATAAAACCAATAAGATTAGAAACTGTCACGATATTATTTTTAAAAAGATGTAAAGGTAATATTGGATTTTTCGCTTTCTTTTCTACAAAAACAAAGACAAAGGCGAAAACAATACTAGTAGCAATTAAGCCTAAAATTTGTGCAGAACCCCATGCATACTCTGTTCCTGCCCATGAGAAAGCTAATAATAGTGGAACAATAGCAACCGTCATAAATAAGGACCCTAAATAGTCAATACTTTGTTTTCCAGTTCCCTCTACTTTAGGGAATAATACCGTAATCATACCAAAAGCAATAATACCGATTGGTAAGAAGATCCAGAATAACCAATGCCAATCTAGATGATCAACTAAATATCCCCCTAGAAGAGGCCCAAGTACGCTGGAGAAGCCAAATACGGCTGTTAATAAGCCCATCCATTTACCACGTTCTCGTGGCGGAAATAAATCTCCAACTGCTGTAAAGGCAGAAGATTGAATAATACCAGCACCAATCCCCTGGATACCACGATATGCAATAAATTGGAATACATCATTGGAAGTACCTGTTAAGAAAGCACCAACCATAAATAATAAGATTCCGATTAATAAGAAAGGCTTACGTCCATACATATCAGACAGCTTTCCAACTAGGACAGTAGCTATTGTAGATGTAAGCATGTAAATATTTATTGTCCATGTATAATAGTCCATGCCATCTAAAATGGAAATAATTTTTGGCATTGCAGTACTAACAATTGTTTGGTTAATCGCTGCAAAAAACATCGCTGCCATAATGGCAATCATAATTGATAATTTTTTCTTTTGTGTTAAATGTTCCATTGCATTCTCTCTTTTCTTTATGAAATTGTTAAAAGTTCTCGTTTAATAATGTAAAGATTCGTTTCAAGTGTTGAATATCTTCTTCTGTCAGTTTGCGAAAATGTTCTTTCATTTTATTCTGCTGCTCTTTTTTCATATTATTTACTATATTTCTTCCCTTTTCTGTAATGGTAATATTAACTACCCTGCGATCTGATTGAGATCGCACTTTTGTTATATAGTCATCGGCAAGTAATTGATCTGTAATACTAGTTACCGCAGCATTTGTAATGTGCACGCTTTTGGCAAGATCGGAAACATTTTGAGCTCCTTCTTTATCAAGATGAAAGAGTAATTTATATTGAGTAATATTTAAATCATTGCTATTTTTGTTAAATTCACTTGTGATATTTTTGATAAATGTGCCAAACATTCCTGCAACTTCAAAAAGCTCTTCGCCATTCCGCACTTATCCCCCATCCTTTCCTAAACATTTTACTAATTAATATTTAAGTAGTTAACTATTAAGCACTTAATAATATAGAACTAAATTAATTACATGTCAATCATTATTTTTCGTTCCTTTATAATTTTATTATTTCGAGTAGATTGAAAACTATTTCCAACATTGGTTACTAGTCAAAATGCAATATTCGCAAAATCCAAATAAAAATATGCCTTACTTAGCTATTGATAATTCCAGTAATATCAAATAGCTAAGTAAGGCATCTTTGCTAGATATTTAATTTTGCTGGAATGGGTTATTCCATTCCATTAAAACAGCATAATTCAATGAATCTTCATCTTCTAAATAATTTGGCAATACAGTAACTGGCATTCTGCCACATCGTAACAGAAAAGAAATAACAGGATCTTTTATATGTCCTGACATAACCTCTTTCAAATAGGCATCTGCGGTAAGGTCTTTAGCATATTTTTTATAGCCTGGCATTCTACCGCCACCAAGCAATCGATCCAAGCCTAATTCTATGACTAAATAGTAGGTGCTTTGCATGAGAACTTTTCCTAGACCAAGTTTTCGGAATTTAGGTCGAATGCTAATATCTACAACATATAATGCATTTCCTTGTTCATCATGTGTTGAGATATATCCATTATTTGTTATGTCCTCCCATGTATGAAGAGGAGTCTTAGAATCATAAGAGACACGCAGACAGGTTAAAGAACCAGCAAGTTCTCCACTAACTTCCACAATAAATTGCTCCTTCTGGAAAATGGGCAAGATGGCTGGATAATTGCTCAACATTCCACCATAATTCTTCTGGAAAAGGCGCTGGAAAACATTCTGATTGAATAGCAATTAATTCTTTAAAATCTTTTTCCTGATAATTTCTTACAGTACAACAAATTGGAATATCAGCATCATAAAGAAAAAATTCACTGTGGATCACATTCCTCATCCTTCCACAGTCGAATTCCAATCAGGATATAGATCTGTTCTTCTATCTCTCCAAGTTGTTACAGAGCCTTTCTCTCTTACTTCATATAATAAAGAAAGATCTAAGTCTGCAGTGACAACCATATCATTATTAAGTTCACCCTCTACAAGTATTCCTTGTGGAGGAAACGGAATATCGTTTGGCGTAATAACAGCTGCCTGCCCAAAATTTGCACGCATAAAGTCTACGTTTGTTAGTGTACCGACTGTTCCTGTTACTACTACATAAATCTGATTTTCAATTGCTCTTGCATGACAAGTATAACGGACACGATGGAAACCATGGCGGTCATCTGTACAAGAAGGACAAAAAATAACATCTGCTCCTTTTGCTTTTGCCATGCGAACAATTTCTGGAAATTCAATGTCATAACATGTGAGGATCGCGACTTTTCCTTTTTCTGTATCAAATATGCGGAAAGAATCACCTTTTTCCATATTCCATTCATAAATCTCTGTAGGTGTAATATGAAGCTTTGCCTGTTCTTCTATTCTGCCATCTGGATAAAACAGATGAGCTACATTATACAATTTATCTTCTCTGCGAATAACATGAGTTCCACCGATAATATGCATGCCGGTTTGAACAGCAAATGATCTAAACAAATCCTGATATTGTTCAGTAAATCCAGGTAATTCATTTATTGTTAAAGCGTTATTTTCATCTCCCATGGATAAAAGCTGCGTCGTAAAAAATTCAGGAAATAAAACAAATTCCGCGCCAAATTCAAGGGCTGTTCGAACGTAATGCTCACATTGTTTTGCAAATTCTTCAAAGGACTTAATGTTTTCCAACTTGTACTGTACGGCAGAAACTCTTATTTTCATTTTCCATCTCCCTTTATAGTGGTATTTTATATATCTCTCTATGGGTAAAAACACTTCATTATATAAGAAGAGTCCTTTTAATAAAATAATTATTCAAAATATGATTATGCGTTATTTCTGTTAATTTTTCAATCGTTTCGTGTTATTTTGTTTATTGCTATTTTCTTCTTATAATTATGTTCTTAAAAGTACAAATGTTCATATTATTTATGATAATACATTGTTTGGATTGCAAGAAAAAAAGGAAGAGAGGGATAAGGAGGGAAATTTACTATGGCAGTTGTTATTTATGCAATTCTATTTTTTATTTTACTAGAAGAGCTAGTAGTCTTAGGGGTAAAAAGATACATAAACGGTGCTTTTCGAATAGAAACTTATTTCCTAAGCCTTTACAGAAAGTATAGAATGAAAGCTAATTTGAAAAAGGCTGGTTGATCCATTTTCATCTAGAAATAACTCAGTAGTATTTGATCTTAAGACGGGAGAGCCATGTCTTAATGAATGATTAATTAAAAAAATTAGACAGTAGACAAACCCCTGAATTTTAAAAATAGAGGTTTGTATATAGTTTATTTATTAGTCCCTTTGAATAGAGTTGTTGCTTTCCGCTTCAGGGGTTCGCTTTCCGTGGGGCTCGCGCTGAGCCGCGGTCTGCTTACAGCCTGCAGGGTCTATGCTGTCTCGCTAATCCCACAGGAGTCTCACCCCATCACTCCAAGCAACGCATGAAAATTCCATTTAAGTTTCTAAAAATCTGTTTGTTTATAAACTGCATGATTGCTTTTATAGAATCATTTTTTATTATGTTTATTAAAATTGATTTAAAGATTTAACGGCAAGTTGTTCGATTGTCATATCATCCATTGGTGGGTTATGTAATCCAGCTCGCACATCTCGATAGTATCGTTGCAGTGGACTTTTGGCGGACAAACTACGTGCGCCGACGATGCGCATGGCAATATCTACTACTTCGATTGCTGTATTCGTTACAACTAATTTTACAGCACTTAATTCTGGGAGTAATTGAAATTGTTGTTCCTTGTCTGATTCATCCCATTTTTTACTAACGGAATATAAAAAGTGTTTGGCAGTTTGCATTTTCAATTCGATTTCACCAATTTTTGTTCGTACGCTTGGAATGTCACTAATGGTCCCTTTGATGCTATTAGGAGAATAATTTTTTGCAAAAGCGACTGCTTCTTTTTGTGCTGCACCTGCAATTCCCAGATAGCATGCTGGAATGTGCAAAAGCCACGGATTGACTTTTTTTCGTTTTTCTAATTTTTCTACAAAATAACGAGCGGGAATTTCTACGTCTTCAAAATATACATCATTACTACCAGTCCCTCTTAAAGCAATGCTATCCCAAGTGTTTTCAATGCGAATCCCATCTCTTTCTTTAGGGATAAGGAAATTCCCAACATCCTCTGTATCCTTAATGGATGCCGTAACGAGAAAATAATCTAAAACTGGTGACATCGTTGTAAAAGATTTATGTCCATTTATAACCCAATTTTCGCCTTTCTTTTCTGCTATTGTTTGTGGTTTTCCACCTCTTGTTGGACTTCCTGTTTGTGGTTCTGTTGCAGCTCCATTTATTAAAGCACCATTTAGCAATGGCTGATACACCTCTTTTAGCATATCCTTATCCCAGTTTGCCTCATAAATATTTCGAACAACTCCCATATGCCAGCCAATCGATAAAGCAGTTGAACCATCCCCTTGAGCAATCACTTCTTGTAGCCTAACTAATTCATATAAAGACAGTTCTTGTCCGCCATACTTTTTAGGTATTGTTAAACTGGTGTAACCAGTTTCCTGTAATTCTTTAATATTTTCAAAAGGAAAAGATGCATTTTCATCCACTTCCTTCGCTCTTTCCGAAAATTTTTTACTCATTTCAGACAGTTCTGTTAATCTATTCGTAAAATTTGTTTCCGATCTAAAAAATCCAGTCACTATAGTGCATCTCCCTTACAAGTTCATTTATAAGGTATATCATAGCACTATTTCCAATTACTGATAAGTAAAATGCAATGGACCCATTATACAAGAAAATCTTTATTTTTTATTAATGATATTTTTGCGATTTTCCATTCCTGGCGGCTCTTCCGTATATCCTTTTTTCGCCATTAGTTCCGCTCCCTGTACGCCATAATCATAAATATTTGTGATAAGTGGAATTAAAGTAGCTGACAGGTCTTTACGCAAACTAAATGTTGTTCCAATAGCGTTACTACCAAGTCCGAAACTACAGAATAAACTAATACAATACAGCATTAATTTATCAGAAAAAGGAGCAATCGTTGAAACAGTTGGACTTCCTACCCAAGCTAGCGGTATTTGAATATCATCATCCATCAATTTCTTGGAAAGCTTCGTAATAATTTTTTTAGAAAGTTCTTTTCCTTGCGTAAAGAACTTTTTCAGCTCAGGATCTTTTGTTACTTGGGCAAAACCAGTAATTAATTGTTGACCAATACTATTACTTTCAATCGATTGATAAAGAAAGGAAACTTCCACTGTATTTAAGACTCTTTTATTGCCAAATATATTGGTACCTTTTAAATATTGAGTATTTACAACCATATCCACTTGCTCTGGCATCGAAACTTGGGGAGGACAACTTAATGCCCCTTTTTCAATTAATAGTTCTGTACATTCCTCGTAACAATGCTGTGTCGTAGCAGATAATTCTTGGAATAAACGGATAATATCTTTCCGATAAGATCTTGCCAAATGGATAGCATGTAGCCCCATTCCAATTTCCGCTAACATTCGCATTATTTGTAATGCAAATGTCGGTTGGAACAAAGGTGGAGCCTGTTTATTTACATCTTGTTCAGAAAATCCGTTTGGAACAACTGCTCCTTCTGCTTGCAAAATCGCTTCTATTTTCTTTATCTCTTTGGCTAATTTATTTAAATGGCTTTCATAAAAATTTTGTTCTTTCTTGCCTTCACTAACAGCATGAAAATATTCAACCATACGAAGAAACATTGTTTTTTCTTGATAGGTCATCCATAGTGTCGCAAGCTCCGATGAAGTTATAATCTCTTTCTGTTTCATGATGTTCCCTCCTATTAATAGCTAGTACTATTATTTGAAAATCTCAGAAAAATATTAGTTGTATTTAATAAGTCGTAAACCCTAAAAAGCCTTGCAGACGATAGATAATATAACGAAATAAAGGTAGATTGCTTTTGGTATCTACATCTTTCGTAAATTCTGCACCATCATTTGTCCACAATTTTTGAAAATACGCTTTTGTATCTTTCATTACCTTCGTGTTTTTACTAGCCATGATTTTAATATCTGTTTCTAAATTAAAATCATATAGATTTCTTCGAGTCAGATTTGCAGAACCATTGATAATTGTATTTTCGCTATTTCTTTCTATTAGCACAATTTTCGGATGAAACTGCTCTTTTCCAGTGTTGTACCATTTTATATGAATGTATTTTTCTGCTTGCGCTTTTCTTAGTTCTGCCACAACTGGAATATTTGGTAATCCAGCTTTTTTATTTCCAAATGAATTTTGATTTGGGTCTAATACTAAATAAATATTTACCTCTCTTTGAGCTGCTGCCTTTATTTCATCCATTACTTTTCGATCTGCTAAATAAAGCATCCCGATCCAAATCGAATCGCTTTTCTCTGTATTCTTGATTTCTTTTAACACGTGCTTGCCAATTTTTCCTTCCGTTAATATTTGAATTTTCACCTCATCATTTGATTCTTCCTGGATTTTTATCCGAGGCAGATTTAGCGCTTCATTCAGTCTGGCTGTACTTTCTTCACTTTGGAGCAGATCGTTAATAATATTTCCGTGTACTTTAAAAGCAATATTTGAGTGATACCCGCTAGCATTATGAATATTGCCACTCGATATAATCGCTGATTTCTCGGTAATTACTAGTTTTCGATGATTCGCTTTGACATTTAATAATTCTAAATACGATAAAGTAGTAACCTTTGGAGCACTGTTAGCAAGTAAATTTGGTAGATGACCATTACCTTCTGTTTTAAGCCATTGTCCAAACATTCGCCAAAAACCAGAATAGAGCGGATTAGAATCTCGTAAAGCTTTGACATCTGTTTCTATCACTTTTACTTCGGCATCCTTTAACTTATTAAATTCTTCTGAATTATAGGAATCATACACGGTATTTATTTTATCTGTTAGAAATACAATATCGATAGAGGGCATTTCTTGTTTTTTCTTTATTAAAACTTCTGTAAACTTTTCAACTAGTCGTGGATATTCTTGGTCTTTATTTGTGTCTTTATTAAATAAAAACATATCGATTACAATAAACTCATTCGCATTTTGTACCTCTTTTATCATAGAATCGACTATTTCATGTTCCACTATTCTTTCATTTTGCTTATTTTTATACGTTAGATCTGTCAAAAGCTCTACATCCTCTACTTGATGAATATCTCCTTCTATTGACATTCCATTTGGCAAAGATTTTTTTAAATGATAGTAAATCGTACCACTATAGATAATGATAAAAAGAATAAATAAAATAAGGATTATTCGTTTCATCTTTTACCCCCATTCACTTTTCTCTCCGATTTATTAATTTGCTATTATATCTCTATATCTCATTAGCTTTACCGATTAAAGGAATAATATATTGATTATTTTTTGAAAAAATGATGAGATTTAGCAATTACATGGTACAATATAAAGGCAAATAGTATACATAAGTGAAGGAGAATACGAAATTGATTATTGGACTATTAATTATACTAGCTTATTTAATTGGCTCTATTCCTTCTGGACTAATAATAGGCAAAGCTTTCTATAATATAGATATCCGTGAACATGGTAGTGGAAATTTAGGTGGAACAAATACATTCCGAGTTCTTGGCAAAAAAGCAGGCTTCGCAGTAAC
>Ga0182739_1004480_pt1 | contig 11545 bp, 11 predicted proteins | sample eDN5th30CBELigBY_FD_128873 | JGI IMG/M metagenome (GOLD analysis project Ga0182739, IMG submission 128873) | Enriched backyard soil microbial communities from Emeryville, California, USA - eDNA 5th pass 30_C BE-Lig BY (version 2) (version 2) | ecosystem: Environmental > Terrestrial > Soil >... | reverse complement strand
CCCTCGCCGAACAGGCTGTCGCGACCGACCCCGCCAAAGACGGTGTCATTGCCCGACCCTCCGGCGATGAAGTCGTTCCCGGCCTCGCCCCAGATCCGGTCATTGCCCGGATCGCCGAACAGGAAATCCCCGCCATCACCGCCCCAGATGCTGTCGTCGCCGGTCCCGCCAAGGACGAAGTCGACCCCGCCATTGCCGTGGATCGCGTCATTGCCTGCAAGACCCAGAAGGCCCTCGTCACCCGACTTGCCGTAAAGGGCGTCATTGCCCATCGTGCCCCGCCGCGTGTTCAGGCCTTCCAGCCGGTCAAGCTGGTCCTCCAGCGTGTCGGCAATCTCGGCCAGCATGTCCGCATAGATCCCGGCATAGGTCTTGTAAGATAGGGTCGCCATCGCGAATCCTCCTTTGTGAAGCTGCGACTCGTCAGACTCGGGGACTCTTGTGCCACAGGCTTGACGGTGCGGCGACGCAGCCCGCTCCCGCAGAAGGAGATCGGCGGAAATCGACACAGATCAGGGAAGGTTCTGCGCGCTTCCCCGCCACTGCCCGCAATCAGGCAGCGACACCTGCATGACGATCGGGCAAAAACCGGCGGGCCGGGCCAAAATGCCCGCCGCCCGATTCGCCCGCCATGCAGCTATTGCGGAAACCCCTCCGCGCAGCGCAATTCCCCGGTGGCAAGGCCGCGCCAGTTCACTTGCGGCCCGCTCAGATAGCGGCTGACCAGAGGCGATGACGGCTCCAGCACACCCAGATGAACCAGCAGCGCCGTGATGGCGGCTTCCGAGCCTCGCGTCGCGCCGTCGGTGATCTTCAGCGCGATGCCAAGGCCGCGTCGCGGCAGGATCGCAACAAAAACGCCCTCGGCGCCGGTCTTGACGGCGACCTCGCCCTTCATCGCGCGCATCAGCTCGGTGCAGGCCCTGCCCTCGCCGGCGACGAGTTCGGGATGGGCCATCATCGCCTCGACCAGCCGATGCTGGGCCTCTCCGCGCGCACCCGGTCCGGGCGTCGCAAAACCGGCCATCGCACGGGCGAGGCTCTCGACGCTGCAGGCGAAATTCGGGGCGGAACAACCGTCGATCCCCCACCCCGCGACCCGCGCGCCGGTCACATCCTCGAAGGCGGCCCGCACGGCGCGCTGCACGGGATGGTCGATCGCGACATAATCCGCGTCACCGCCCAGGGCCTTGTTCAGGGTCAGGAAGCCTGCATGTTTCCCCGAGCAGTTGTTGTGCAGCTGGCAAGGCGCATCGTCCGAGCAGACCAGCCGCCTGCGCTCGTCGCCGTCATTGGGCAAATGGCTGCCGCAGCGCAGGTCGGATTCGGCAAGGCCCAGGCCCTCAAGCCAGCGCCCGACCCGTTCGACATGCATCCTCGCGCCATTATGGCTCGCACAGGCCAGCGCAAGTTGCTCGCTCCCAAGGCCCGCGCGCTCCGCCGTGCCGCTCTCGACCAGAGGCAGCGCCTGGATCATCTTGCAGGACGAGCGCGGATAGATCACCGCGCCGGGATTGCCCCAGGCCTCGACGATGCCATTCGCATCGGCGATGACGACATGGCCGCGATGATGGCTCTCCAGAACGCCGCCACGCCACAATTCGATCAGATTTGCCGCAGTCACAGATGTTTTTCCCCTGACAATCACGCGATTTTCCCTCATCGGGGCTTTTTCGCGTGCCGGTTTTCGCATTATCCTTGAACCGGATGGTTGAATCCACCACCGACATCGGCAACAAGTCCGGATAAACCGGACCATGGCAGGAGGCCAGAGCATGTTGAATTCCGCCCCGCGCGTGGCGGCGACAGCCGCCGCTTTCGCAATCGCCCTTTCTGCGCCCGCTTTCGCGCAGGATTCGACGAACGTGATCGGCAACCAGGGCGACTGGACGGCGTTTTCGGCCTCCAGCCCCAAGGAATGCTGGGCCGTCTCGGCGCCCAAGTCGACGCAGAACACGGATGCGAATGGCAGTCCGCGTGAAGTGACCCGTGGCGACATCCGCCTTTACATCGCCTACCGCCCCGGCCAGTCGGGCGAGGTGTCCTTCTCCGGCGGCTATCCCTTCGCCCCGGATTCGGCGGTCGAGGTCAATATCGGCGGTAATGTCTTCAAGCTGTTCACCGAGGGTGAAAGCGCCTGGACCGGCTCGCCCTCGGATGACGGCAAGCTGATCTCGGCACTGCGCGGCGGCTCCACCGCGGTGATCACCGGCCGCTCGGCCCGGGGCACCGTGACCAAGGACACGTTCAGCCTTTCGGGCATCACCGCGATGTCCAACAAGGCCCAGGACAGCTGCAAATAGCAGCCCGGCTGCGAATTTCACCAGATTCCGGGAAACAGGGGCCTGCGCCCCTGTTTTCTTTTTGGCGCCTTTACCCTATATAGCTTCCTTCCCCATCGTCGCCCGGACCCGCCCAACCATGAATGCCCCGATCACGCAAGACGTCCTGACCATCCCGCGCAAGCTGCCGGAATCGGAGCTCAGGAACATCGTGGGCCTGACCCGCGCCCAGCTGCAGGATGCGCTGATCGAGGCCGGGACGCCCGAGAAGCAGGCGCGGATGCGCGTCGGCCAGATCTGGCAATGGGTCTATCACTGGGGTGTGCGCGATTTCGCGCAGATGACCAACCTCGCCAAGGATTACCGCGCCTTCCTGGCCGAGCGGTTCGAAATCACCATCCCCGAGATCGTGACCCGCCAGGTCAGCGCCGACGGCACCCGCAAATACCTGCTGCGCATCGCCGGCGGGCATGAGGTCGAGACGGTCTATATCCCCGAGGAAAACCGCGGCACGCTCTGCATCTCCAGCCAGGTCGGCTGCACGCTGACCTGCTCCTTCTGCCACACGGGCACGCAGAAGCTGGTGCGCAACCTGACCGCGGCCGAGATCGTGGGGCAGCTGATGGTGGCGCGCGACGATCTCGGCGAATGGCCGAAACAGGGCGAACCCAAGGACGAGACGCGCCTCGTCAGCAATGTCGTGCTGATGGGCATGGGCGAGCCGCTCTATAATTTCGACAATGTCCGCAACGCGATGAAGGTGGTCATGGATGGCGAAGGGATCAGCCTCTCGCGCCGCCGCATCACCCTCTCGACGAGCGGCATCGTCCCCGAGATCGCCCGGGCGGCCGAGGAAATCGGCTGCCTGCTCGCCGTGAGCTTCCACGCCACCACCGACGAGACCCGCGACAAGCTGGTGCCGGTGAACCGCAAGTGGAACATCCAGACGCTGCTCAATGCGCTGCGCGACTATCCCCGGCTCTCGAACTCCGAGCGGATCACCTTCGAATATGTGATGCTCGACGGCGTGAATGACAGCGACGAGGACGCGCGGCGGCTCGTCAAACTGATCCGCGGCATCCCTGCCAAGATCAACCTGATCCCGTTCAACGAATGGCCCGGCGTCGCCTATAAACGCTCGAGCTGGGACCGGATCGAGGCTTTCGCCGATATCGTCCACAAGGCCGGCTACGCCTCGCCCATCCGCACCCCGCGGGGCGAGGACATCATGGCCGCCTGCGGCCAGCTGAAATCGGCCACCGAACGCGGCCGCAAGACCGCGGCGCAAATCGCGGCCGAGGCGCGCGCCTGAAACGGCGACGGGATCGCCCGACCCTTCGGTCGCATTCGGGTATTTGAAAAACGGTGATGACAGGCGCCGCGCCCGATCTTCACCGTTTCCCAAATACCCATTGCCAGGTCGCCAGCCGCGAGAGGCTTGCGATTCACGAATGCGGGCGCAACCTGCGCCGAACTTGCCCCACGCGCCGCATGGTCGTAGAAGCGTCACGACCTGAGCATGAGGCGCGAATGACCAACCCCAGACCCGTCGTCCTTTGCATCCTGGATGGATGGGGCATTTCCTCCCGACCCGAACAAAGCGCGCCGGACCAGGCCTCGACCCCCAACTTCGACAGGCTGATGCGCGATTGCCCGCATGGCACGCTGATCACCTACGGCCCGGATGTGGGCCTGCCTCGGGGCCAGATGGGCAATTCGGAGGTCGGGCACACCAATATCGGCGCGGGCCGGGTCGTCGCGATGGATCTGGGGCAGATTGACCTCGCGATCGAGGATGGCAGTTTCTACGAGAATACCGGCCTTGGCGATTTCATCGCGAAGCTGCTCGCGACCGGGGGCACCGCGCATCTGATGGGCGTGGTGTCGGATGGCGGCGTCCATGGCCATATCCAGCATGTCATCGCCGCCGCCCGCGCGGTCGCGCAGAAGGGCGTACCGGTGGTGATCCACGCCATCACCGATGGCCGCGACGTGCCGCCAAAATCGGCCATGGGTTTCGTCACTGAATTGCAGGGCAATCTGCCCGCGGGCGCCCGGATCGGCACCGTGATCGGCCGCTATTACGCCATGGACCGCGACAACCGCTGGGAACGGGTGAGCCGGGCCTATGCCGCGATCGTCCGGGCCGAGGGCGATGAGGTGGCGAGCGATGCCCCCCATGCCGTCGAGGCCGCCTATCTGCGAGACGAGACCGACGAGTTCATCCAGCCGACCGTACTTGCGGGCTATAAGGGCGCGAAGGATGGCGACGGTTTCTTCTGCCTCAACTTCCGGGCCGACCGGGCGCGCGAGATCCTCTCGGCTCTCGGCGATCCCGAGTTCAGCGCCTTCGACGCGGGTGCGCGGCCGAAATGGGCGGCGCTGCTCGGGATGGTCGATTACTCGACCCGGCATGACGCGTTCATGGAGGCGGCCTATCCGAAGCGGCAGGTGGTCAATACGCTGGGCGCCTGGGTCGCGCAGAAGGGCCTGCGCCAGTTCCGTCTGGCCGAGACCGAGAAATACCCCCATGTCACCTTCTTCCTGAACGGCGGCAAGGAGACCCCCGAGCCGGGCGAGGACCGCTTCATGCCGGCAAGCCCCAAGGTCGCGACCTATGACCTCGCCCCGGAAATGGCGGCGGCCGAGGTGAGCGCGAAGCTCGTCGAGGCGATCGAGGCCCGCTATGATCTGATCGTGGTGAACTTCGCCAATCCCGACATGGTCGGCCATACTGGCAGCCTCTCTGCCGCCATCCGCGCCTGCGAGGCGGTGGACCGGGGCCTTGGCATGATGCTCGACGCGCTCGACCGGACCGGCGGCGCGGCCGTCGTCATCGCCGACCATGGCAATTGCGAGACGATGATCGACCCGGCGACCGGCGGCCCTCATACCGCCCATACGGTGAACCCGGTTCCCGTCATCGTGTATCACGCCCCCGAAGGCGCGGTCCTGCGCGACGGGCGGCTTGCCGATGTCGCGCCGACCGTCCTCGACCTCATGGGCCTCGACCTGCCGCCCGAGATGACCGGCACGTCGTTGATCGGCCACAGATGAGGTTCCGCTTCCTCCTGCCCGCCGTTCTGGCCCTCGGGGTCGCCAGCGTCGCGCCCGCCCAGCAGGCAAGTTCCGCCCAGCAGAGCGCGGCGTTGAACGAGGCCGCAGAGGAGGCCGCGCGGGCCGCCGACATGCTGCGCGACGCGACCGGCCAGCTCGACGAGGCGCTGAGCAAGGACGATCAGGTCGCGTCCCTGACCCAGATGATCCGCGCCTACGAGCAGGGTCTTAGCGCGCTGCGCGACGGGCTGCGCCGGGCCGGCATCCGCGAGCAGGAGATCCGGGCCGAATTCGACGCCCGGCGCGAGCGTCTGGGCCGTGTCGTCGGCGTGATGACCGCGATGCAGCGCTCGCCCGAGACGATGCTGCTTTTGCACCCTGCGGGGCCGGAGGCTTCGGCGCGAGCGGGGATGATCCTGAGCGCGGTCGCCCCCGGCCTCCAGACCGAGGCCGAGGAAATGCGCCAGCAGCTCGACGAGATCCGCACCGTCCGCACGCTTCAGCTCAACGCGGCGAATACCCTCGCCCAGGGTCTGGGGCAGGTGCAGGAGGCGCGGCGCCTCCTCGCCTCGGCCGTCACCGACCGCTCGGACCTGCCGGTGCGCTTCGGCGAGGATCCCGAGGAGCTGACATCGCTTGTGCAATCGGCCGATACGCTCGACGCCTTCGCCTCGGGCATCGTCGGGATGGAGCAGGACGTGGGCGCGCCGATGGCCGATTTCGAGGGCGCGCAGGGCAGCCTGCCGCTGCCGGTCCTCGGCACCGTATTGCGCCGCTATAACGAGGCCGACGCGGCCGGCGTCGAGCGGCCGGGGCTTGTGATCACAACCGGCCCTGCGGCGCTGGTGACGACGCCCTGGGCTGCGACCATCCGCTATCGCGGGCCGCTTCTCGATTATGGAAATGTCATGATCGTCGAGCCCGCGCGCGGCTATCTGATGATCTTTGCGGGCCTTGCCCAGGTCTTCGGAGAGACGGGCGACGTCCTTGCCGCCGGGGATCCGGTCGGCCTGATGGGCGGGACCGAGCCCTCGGCGCAGGAATTCGGGGCCGAGTTCGTGGCCAATGCGGCGCTTGGCAGCGACGGCGGGCAAAGCGAAACACTGTATGTTGAACTGCGCAAAAGCAAGGAAACACTGGACCCGGCCGAGTGGTTCGTGATGAATCCCATCATGGACGCGACAAGCGACAACCCAACCGGGCAGGACGGAACATCGGAATGAAACATTATCTTCTGGCCGGAGCGATCGGCACCATCGCCGGCACCATGGTCGCCACCCAGTTCGCCGGCCCCCTCGTCGCGCAGGAGACCGGCAAGAATGCCGGCATCTACGAGCAACTCGACCTGTTCGGGAACGTGTTCGAGCGGGTGCGCTCGGACTATGTCGAGCAGGTCGACGACAAGGAACTGATCGAGGCGGCGATCAACGGGATGCTGACCTCGCTCGACCCGCACAGCTCGTTCCTTGCCGCCAAGGATTACGAGGACATGCAGACCCAGACCCGTGGCAGCTTCGGCGGCCTCGGGATCGAGGTCGGGCAGGAGGACGGCCTCGTCAAGGTCATCTCGCCGATCGACGATACGCCTGCGGCCGAAGCCGGCGTCAAGGCGGGCGACTACATCACCCATGTGAACGGCGAATCGCTGATGGGCCTCAATCTCGACGAAGCGGTCGAGAAGATGCGCGGCCCGGTCGGGTCCGAGATCAAGATCACCATCCTGCGCGAGGGCGAGCAGGAGCCGTTCGACCTGACCATTGTGCGCGACACGATCAAGCTCACCGTGGTCAAGACCCGGATCGAGGGCCATGCCATCGTGCTGCGCGTCTCGACCTTCAACGACGAGACCATGGACACGCTGAAATCCGAGATGGAAAAGGCGATCAAGGAAGCCGGCGGCATCGACAAGGTCACGGGCTTCGTCCTTGACCTGCGCAACAACCCCGGCGGCCTCCTGAATCAGGCGATCGAGGTGTCGGACGCCTTCCTCGACAAGGGCGAGATCGTCTCGACCCGCGGCCGCAAGCCCGAGGAGAGCGAGCGCTGGAACGCCAAGACCGGCGATCTGGCCGGAGGCAAGCCGATGGTCGTCCTGATCAATGGCGGCTCGGCCAGCGCGTCCGAGATCGTGACCGGCGCGTTGCAGGACCACCGCCGCGCGATCGTCGTCGGCACCAAATCCTTCGGCAAGGGTTCGGTCCAGACGGTGATGCCTGTCACCGGTGACAGCGCCATCCGCCTGACCACGGCGCGTTACTACACACCCTCCGGCCGCTCGATCCAGTCGCTGGGCATCCAGCCCGACATCATCGTCGAGCAGCCCGCCGCGAAACCGGCCGAGGAAGAGGACGCCAGCAAGCCCAAGACTGATTCGAAATTCCTGAACTCGGAAGCTGATCTGCGCGGCGCGCTGAACAACGATTCGATCAGCGACGAGGAACGCAAGCAGATCGAGGAGGAGGCCAAGCAGGTCGAGGCCACCGCCAAGCTGCGCGAGGATGACTACCAGCTTGCCTATGCGGTCGACATCCTCAAGGGGCTTTCGGCCGTCAACTTCCAGGCGAGTGCGGTTCCCGACAGCGTCAAGCCCGCCGTCACCGGCGAGGATGCGACCGACGAGGGTGCGAGCCGGAAATGACCGAGCAGCTTCTCGGTCCTGCCGGCCTGCCCTATCGCCCCTGCGCGGGGGTCGTCCTGATCAACCGCGAGGGGCTGGTCTTTGCCGGCCAGCGCATCGACAATCCCGGCGACGACCGCGAGCGCGCCTGGCAGATGCCGCAAGGCGGCATCGACGAGGGCGAGACCCCGTATCAGGCCGCCCTGCGCGAGATGACCGAGGAGACGGGCATCACCCCCAATCTGGTCGACGTGCTGGCCGAATCACCCGACTGGGTGACCTATGACCTGCCGGCCGAACTGCTCGGGAAGGTCTGGAAGGGGCGCTATGGCGGCCAGCAGCAGAAATGGCTGGCGCTGCGTTTTCTCGGCGCGGATAGCGACGTGAACATCCAGACCAGACATCCCGAATTCGACCGCTGGCAATGGATGCTGGCAGGCGATCTGGTCGCGCGGATCGTGCCCTTCAAGCGCGCGGTCTATGAGCAGGTGTTCCGGGACTTCAGGCAGTTGCTGGCCTGACCGGCAGCGCTATTCGGCCCATGCCCGGTCGGTGGTGAAGGCGATGGTCAGCCAGCGGTCGGGGCCTTCGCCGCCGATCTCCTCGCCGATCTCGTCGCGGATGCGGTCCCATTCCTCCAGCCGGCGGGGCGCCCCCCCGGTGGGCACGATGAAATAGATCTCGATCTGCCGGCCGCGCCCCACCCGCGCCACATAGGCGCGATGGCTCAGAAAGCCGTATTTCTCGACCTGACGCAGGGCAATTTCGTCGACATGCTGGCGCAGGTCCGGGGGCGTCACCAGCAGGATATCGGCCAACGCCTGTTTGACGGTCGAGAACGGGATCGGAATAACCGCGGTCGAGATCACCATCAGTGCAACCGGGTCGATATAGGGCGACATCCATTCGAGGCCGGTGCCCTGGATCAGCCAGCCGAAGCTGAACGCCACCAGCAGCGCCCCGGTCATGGCCGAGGCCATGATCCAGGCCTTGACGTCAAGCACCAGGAAATTCGATCCGATGCTGCGATTGGCGCGGTGGCCGTAATTGGCCATGATGCATCCCGCGACGACCACGATCGCGGCGTAGAGAATCGCCCAGCCGAATTCCAGATCGTGCCCGCCGCTCAGCAGGCTGCCGATCGAAGTGATGAGCGCATAGATCGCCGCACCCATCAGCATCGAGCCGTTGAGGCCCAGCACGATCGGCTCCAGATGCCAGAATCCCATGTTGAAGCGTTCGGTCAGCTTCGAATGCCGCCCGACGCCCCCCGCCGCGATCAGCCGCGCGACCAGCAACGTCAGGACCGTCATGCTGGCATCCGTCAAGGAATAGATACCGTCGAAGATGACCGAGGACGAACCGGACACCACGCCGAAGCCGACGCCGATCCCCGCGATGATGAAAGTCACGAAGATGGAACGGCGCAGAACTTCCTGTTCCCGTGACATCGACTTCGCCCCCTCTCGCCCGTTGGCATCAGGTGAAATCTGCAGGCAATCCTGCCCGGCAGACAAGTGCCCCCGCGCTTCATCCCTTGCGATTCGGCCTCGCTTGTCCCACATTCCCCCCCGAGGACGACCTCACCCGCATGGGACATGAACCGGGACGACCCGATTTTTTGAACGGAGATCGGGTATGCCTTGGCTTATCCTCGTAGTTGCGGGCCTTCTGGAAGTCGTCTGGGCCTATTTCATGAAGAAATCCGAGGGCTTCACCCTCCTCGGCCCTTCGGTCATCACCATCGTGGCCATGATCGCCAGTTTCGGATTGCTGGCGCTTGCGATGAAATCGCTGCCGCTCGGGACCGCCTATATGATCTGGACCGGCATCGGCGCGGTCGGGGCCTTCATCCTCGGCATCACCTTGCTTGGCGAGGCCGTCACCCTGACCCGCGTTATTGCCGCGCTTCTGATCGTCTCGGGGATCCTGACGATGAAGCTGGCCGGGTCGCACTGACCCTCACAAGGTCTGCGCAAGGGCTTCGAGCTGGTCTGCGGCGAGGCCCCAACCGCTGTAAAAACCCATCTCCTCGTGCTCATCGCGCGATTCGGCGGTCCAATGCATGGCGAGGGCCTGATAATCCGTCCGGCCCTCACCAGCATCCGCCATGGTGATCCGCCCGACGAAAAAGGGCTTGCCCGCCGGTCGCCATCCCGGCTCGAAGGCATCGGTAAAAACCAGCCCCTCCTCCGGCACGATTTCCAGAAAGACGCCCTTGTTCTCGAAGCTTTCGCCCTCGGGTCCGTTCAATACCGTCACGAAGGGGCCGCCGGGACGCAACTCCATCCGCACGTCCGAGACATACCAGGGTCGCGGGCAGAACCATTGCTTCAGCAGGTCGGGCTCGCTCCAGCAGCGCCAGATCTTCTGACGCGGGGCGTTCAGCACCCGCGTGAGCAGCAGGTCGTTCGCAGCGTCGATCATCCGCATCCCTCCTGATTGGGTGGGGTCACGATAGCAGCCCCACATCACAATCAGAAAGCACCCCGGTGGGTTTCAGGCGGCGGCGCCCAGACCGGCCAACCGCGCCTTCAGCGCCTCACGCGGGATCTCGGCGCGCGCGCCCTCCATCACCGCGCGGCCGCGTTCCAGCATCAGGAAGCGGTCGCCCAGATCATAGGCAAAGTCGAAGAATTGCTCGACCAGCACGATGGCCATGTCGCCGCGCGCGCGCAGACCTTTGATGACCCGGCCGATCTGCTGGATGATATTGGGCTGGATCCCCTCGGTCGGCTCGTCGAGCAGCAGCACGCGCGGCCGCATGATCAGCGCCCGCGCGATGGCAAGCTGCTGCTGCTGCCCGCCCGACAGATCGCCGCCGCGACGGTGGCTCATCTCGGCCAGCACCGGGAAATGCTCGAAGATCTCGTCGGGGATCCGCCGCTCACCCCGCGGCAGGACGGAAAAGCCGGTCTCGAGATTCTCGCGCACGGTCAGCAGCGGAAAGATCATCCGCCCTTGCGGGACGAACCCCACGCCGCGCGCCGCCATGGCCTGCGCATTGACGCGGCCCAGCTCCTCGCCATTCAGGCGCAGCGTGCCGCCCGAACGCGGATGGCTGCCCGACAGTACCTTGAGCAGGCTGGTCTTGCCGACGCCGTTATTGCCCATGACGCAGGTGACCTGCCCCGGCTCGGCGATCAGGTTGACGCCATGAAGGATCTGGCTGCCGCCATAATGCAGGGTGATGTCGCGTGCCTCAAACATCCCTCAGCCCCTTCCCAGATAGACTTCGATGACCTGCGGATTTGCCGTGACATGGTCGAGGCTGCCTTCGGCCAGGACCGATCCCTCATGCAGCACCGTCACCTTGCAGCCGAGGCGGCGGACGAAATCCATGTCATGCTCGACCACCACCACGGCATGTTTCTCGGCCAGTCGCCGCAGCAGGGTCGTGGTCTGTTCGCGCTCGGCCAGCGTCATCCCGGCGGCGGGTTCATCGACCAGCAGCAGGCGCGGATCCTGCGCCAGCAGCATCCCTATTTCCAGCCATTGCTTCTGGCCGTGGCTCAGTTCCCCCGACTTGCGGGCAAGCTGGTCGGAAAGCCCGACCTCGGCGGCGAGTTCGCCGACCCGCAGGACGCTG
>Ga0182739_1004479_pt1 | contig 11545 bp, 13 predicted proteins | sample eDN5th30CBELigBY_FD_128873 | JGI IMG/M metagenome (GOLD analysis project Ga0182739, IMG submission 128873) | Enriched backyard soil microbial communities from Emeryville, California, USA - eDNA 5th pass 30_C BE-Lig BY (version 2) (version 2) | ecosystem: Environmental > Terrestrial > Soil >... | reverse complement strand
GCGGCGATGTAGTCACGGCAACTGAAGCACGTGACGACGACCGAGATGCGGGGGAGCCTGATTTCGGTCACTTCGCCGGCCCGAGGAAGTCGAAGTCGACGCCTTCGTCGGCCTGCAGCACGGTCTTGAAGAAAAGGCCGGTGTAACCGCGGTCGCTGCCGGGATGGGGCAGCGGCGCCTTCCAGGCCTTGCGGCGGGTCGCCAGCGTCTTGGCATCGACGTGGAGTTCGAGCCGGCGCTTCGGAACGTCGAGCGTGATGCGGTCGCCGGTCTTCACGAGGGCGAGCGGCCCGCCGACGGCAGCTTCGGGCGCGACATGCAGGACGATGGTGCCGAACGCTGTGCCGCTCATGCGTGCATCGGAGATGCGGATCATGTCCTTCACGCCGGCGCGTGCGAGCTTCATCGGGATAGGGAAGGAGCCCGCCTCGGGCATGCCGGGCGCGCCCTTGGGGCCGGCATTGCGCAGCACGAGAATGTCCTCGGCTTTCACGTCGAGATCAGGATCGTCGCCGCGTGCTGCGAGATCCTCCAGGGAATCGAATACCACGGCGCGACCGGTATGGGTCATCAGGGCGGGCGAGGCGGCCGCGTGCTTGATGACGGCGCCGCGTGGCGCGAGATTGCCGCGCAGCACGGCCATGCCGCCGGTCGGCTTGATCGGATCCTTGGCGGTGCGGATCACCGTCTGGCCCGGAACCATCTCGGCGGCATCGATGACCTGCTTCAGCGTCCTGCCGGCGACCGTCCTGCACTTCTCGTCGAGGTTCTTGCGGATCTCCTTCATCAGGCGCGAATTGCCACCCGCCCAATGGAAGTGCTCCATGTAGTGATCGCCCGACGGCTTCAGGTCGACCAGCACCGGTACGTTGCGGCCGATCTCGTCGAACTCTTCCAGCTCGATCTCGATGCCCAGCCGGCGCGCGACGGCGGTGAGATGCACCAGCGCATTGGTCGAGCCGCCGATCGCCTGCAGCACCGTGAGCGCGTTGCGGAACGCGGCCTTGGTCATGATCTCGCTGGGCTTCGGGCCCTGCTTCACGGCCATCTCGGCCGCGAGCCGGCCGGTCTGCTCGGCGATGCGCAGCCGGTCGGAATGCGTCGCGGGGATCGAGCCGCTGGTCGGCAGGCCCATGCCGAGCGTCTCGACGATACAGCCCATCGTGCTGGCGGTGCCCATCACCATGCAGGTACCCTTGGTCGGCGCCAGGCGCTCGCTCACCTTCTCGATGTCGGACTCCGAGAAGGTGCCGGCGCGATACTGGCCCCACAGGCGACGGCAGTCGGTACAGGCGCCCAGCACCTCGCCCTTGAAGTGGCCGACCAGCATCGGTCCCACCGGCAGAACGACGGCCGGCCGGTCGGCGCTGGCCGCGGCCATGAGCTGGGCCGGCAGCGTCTTGTCGCAGCCGCCGATCAGCACCACTGAATCCATCGGCTGGGCGCGGATCATCTCCTCGGTGTCCATCGCCATCAGATTGCGCAGGAACATGCTGGTCGGGTGGGAGAAGCTCTCGTGAATGGAGACGGTCGGGAAGACCATCGGCAGCGCGCCAGCCAGCATGACGCCGCGCTTCACCGCCTCGATCAGGTCGGGCACGTTGCCATGACAGGGATTGTAGTCGGAGAAGGTGTTGGTGATGCCCACGATGGGCCGGTCGAGTGCATCGTCGGAGTAGCCGCCGGCCTTGATGAAGGCCTTGCGCAGGAACAGCGAGAAACCCGCATCGCCGTAGGTGGCGAGACCCTGGCGCAATCCGGTTTCCTTTTTGGGTGCAGCCTTCGACGTCCGGCGCTTGGCAGTTGCCATTTCAGTTTCTCTCCCTGGATCGCTGCATTTTGTCAGGTCGGACCATCGCCGGCCAGACCGGCCGCCCAGCGCGCATGCGCTGCGGCGTCGCGATCCTCGGCAATGGTCCGCGCGAGTTCGAGGCCCATCAGGGCGCCGAACTTGAAGCCATGGCCCGAACAGGGGGACATGGCCCAACCCTTGGCGCCCGCCTTCTCGACGATGAAGCGCTCATCGTCGGTGACACTGTAGAAGCAGACCTTGAGATTGTGGATGGCCCAGCGGTCGAACCCCTTGAGCAGACTTCTGCAGCGATCGAGCAGAGCGCTCATCTCGCCTGCCTGTGCGTCTCGTCCCGCGGTGGGATCGCCAGTGCGGCTGAATTCGTGGTCGCCGACCTTCATGCCGCGCCCGCGGACCGGCGGCACCAGGTAGAGACCGACGTCCCCCGTCTTCTCGATGATCATCGGTCCCTTCGCCCAGGCGTCACGCTGATCGGCAGGCAGATCGAAATACAGCACCACCTGGCGCGAGGGCACGACGCGCGCCGCGAGCGCCGGCAGGAGGCGGGGAGCCCAGGCGCCCGCCGCCACCACGACGATATCGCCGCCATGGACTTCACCAGCCTCCGTGACGACGAGTGCCCGCTCGAGATCGACCGAACGCACGGGCGTGTTGGCATGCAGCCTCACGCCGGCTCTCGCGCCGAGATGGCGTGCCAGCGCAGCCACGATGTCCTGCGCCAGCAGCACGCCGCCCGTGTCGATCCAGAAGGCGCGCTCGAGCCCCTTCGTGTCGAGCAGCGGGAAGCGGCGTGGCAGTTCGGCCATCGACAGTTCGGTCATCGGCCGGCCGATCGAGGCGAGGGCGGCGGCGGAACGCTCCGCCCAGTCCGCGCCGTTGCCGGTCAGCACCAGCGTCCCGGTCGGCTCGTAAAGCGTTTCGCCCAGGTCGGCCCACAGCAGGTCCCAGGCTGCATAGGCCTCGTCGATCATCCGGGCGTACCCGACATGCGTGCCGTAGGGATGGCGGATCAGGCGGTGCTCATCCATCGAGGAGGCCAGCGCATTCGGGAGAGGGCCCTGTTCGAAAAGCTCGACCTGGTGGCCGAGGCGCGCCAATCCCCAGGCCGTCGAAAGGCCCATGATGCCGCCGCCGATTATGATCGCTCTCACGTGTCCCTCTTGTCGCTCGATGCGTCTTTCACAAACGATCCACCGCTTCTACATGCTTCGAGGGGCATTGAGACCCCCTCGCGAAGGTGTTGCAAATCCGGGCGTCCTGAGCGTTGATGGTGACGAGGCTTACACAACCGAGAAAACCAAAGGAACGAACATGGCGATGACCATGCTGCAGATGGCCGGGGCGCAACCGACGCCGGCCACCATGGCCGACGGGATTCTGCTGATCATCGATGCCCAGAGAGAGTATACGGACGGATTGCTGCCGTTGACCGGGGTCCAGCCAGCGGTGGACGCACTGGCCGTGCTGCTCGAGAAGGCTCGCGTGGCGGGTGCGCCGATCGTCCATGTGCGGCATCAGTCCAAGGGCAAGGCCTTCAACCCGAGCTCCTCGGGCTACGAAATCGTCAAGGAGCTGACGCCGCGTGATGGTGAGACGGTCATCGACAAAGGATTGCCGAACTCCTTCGCCGGCACCGACCTGGCGTCGCGGCTCGCGGCGATCGGCCGCAAGAACCTGATCGTCGGCGGCTTCATGACGCATATGTGCATTTCGGCGACGGTGCGGGCGGCCACGGATCAGGGCTTCATGAGCACCATCGCGGCCGATACGGTCGCAACGCGCGACCTGCCCGATGCGATGGGCGGTGACACGATCGCTGCGGATGTCATCAACAGGATCACGCTTGCGGCCCTGTCCGACCGCTTCGCCTGGATCGTGCCGTCGGCTCGGCAGATCGCCTGATCCTGGAGCTAGATGCCTTTGCCGCTGACGGTGCTGATGGCGGTGATCGCCGCGACGCCGATCAGGGAGGCGATCAGTGTGTATTCGATGGCGGTGGCGGCCTTGTCGTCCGCCATCAATCGGCGAAAAAAGGACAGCATCGATATCTCCAGAGTGAAGAAATGCTGGGGGCTGACTGCCGCCCGTGTCGATCAATAAGTTAAAAATCGTCCCTAACGTATTGGACCGACACACCGGTACAATGTGAGAATTGTATCAAGTTCGTCGTGGCGCGCGCTGCGGCGAGCACCGTGCTATCGTTGGTCGAGCAAGGAGAGGGCGAGTCATGAAGTCCATTCTGACAATGGCCTGGACGTCGGAAGATCCGTCCGCATTCGATCTGGCAGCCAAGATCGCGCACAAGTTCGGGGCGCGCCTGATCGGCCTCGAGCCACCGTCCTACGGCGTCATGAGCATGGCCTGGGCCGATGCCGGCATGGGCGCTCCGATCGGCGGCGGCCTGGCCGAGGACGCCGAGGAGCGACAGCGGGTATCCGCGGTCAAGCAGGCTTTCGACCAGCGGGCCGCCGGCCTCGCTTCCGAATGGCGCTCGGCCGACGATAGCGGTCCGACCGCGATCGGCACGATCGGCAGGGCCTACGACCTCATCGTGCTGCCGCAACCCGGTGCGCTGCCCAAGATGCCGGAAAGCGTGTTCGAGACGGCCCTGTTCGATTCGGGGCGCCCGGTTCTGGTCGTGCCGCCCGGATACAACGGCATGGTCGGAAAGCGCATCCTGTTCGCGTGGAACGGCTCGACGGAAAGCGCCCGTGCGATCTCTCTCGCGATGCCTGTCCTGAGCGACGCTGAAGAAATCGAGGTGCTGAGCGTCGAAGGCGCGATGGTTCCCGGTCCCACGGCCATGGAGATCGCCGAGTCGCTGAAGAGCCACGGTCTCAACGTAACCGGCCAGCACGTGAAACCCGGCGCCAAGTCGGCGGGCCAGACCATCCTCGACCGGGCGCAGGCGCTGGGCGCCGACCTGATCGTCAAGGGTGCCTATACCCAGAGCCGGCTGCGCCAGATGATCTTCGGCGGCGTGACGCGCGACCTCATCCTGTCGTCTCCTCTGCCGGTGCTGTTCTCGTATTGATCCAGACAATCCGCCGCCGGTGATCTGCCGGCGGCCGTGCTAGAACCGCCGCATGACGGCTGGTTCGCCCGCATCCGACTCGCTCTGGGGCCGCACACTGGTGCTGCTGCTGCTCGTGATCGTTCTGATCACGGGCGCCGCGCTGGCGTACGCGCAGTTGACCGACGACCGAAGTGCCCCGGCCCCGCCCGCGATCGCGGAGAAACTCGTCATCCTGCAGGCGGAGCGCAGCGAACTGCAGGCACGGGCCGACAGCTTGGCGCGTCTTGAGATGCTTTCGTCATTCCGGGCGGCCAGCCTGCTGTTCGATGCGCTGGCCTCGCGATACGAGCCGGAGCGTGAGCAGCCCTTCGACCGGTTGCCGGCCCCGCGACGCGAAATGTTCGCCAGGCTCGAGGCGCTGAATGCCGCGTTGCGCGCCGCGATCGATCGTCCCGGCACACCCGGAGGGGCCGCTGCGGTGGAGCAGGCGGCCAACGGCATCCCGGCTGACCTGGAGTGGATGGCGTCCTTCGATTCCACGCCGGTCATTCTCTCCTACACGCCGATGTTCCTCGCGCCCAGGCGGACGGTGCCGAGCGACTCGCCAGCTCCGGCCGGCGATGACCCCGTCATCGAGATCGAGATTCTGGGGTTGCGCCTGACAAGAGACCGAACGCCGCCGGTGCTGACCATCGGCTCATGGCGCGGCGAGGCGGTCATCATGCCCGAGCGCCTGAAGTTCATCGTGCCGCGCAGCGCATTCCCGAATGACGCCAAGCATGCGCGGTTTGCCTCCGGATCGCTTTTCGTGCGCCATGCCTCCCGCGTGGTGGCGTTCCAGTTGCTCTTCACCTCGATCCCGGAAATGGTGGGCGCGTTCGCGTTCGACCAGAAGGTGCGGTCTGCCCAACCGGATTCGAACACGCTGGTCTCGCCGGAAATCTTGGCGCGCGCGCCGGCGGGCGAAGCGCGGACCGTGCGGCGTTGTTTCGATCCCCCGCCGGGATGGCGTTTCGACAAGAGCAAGAGGCGTGTCGTCATCGTCGAGCGGCTGGGCTGGATCGACGACATCCCCGATGAGACGATGAACAGCGGATCGGTCGCTTTCGTGCGCGAAGACCGTCCCACCCAGATCTGCGTCGCGGTTGTCGCCAAAGCGGCGACGAAGGCGGCGCGCACCGCCACGATCGGCCGCTTTGAAGCCACGCTGGTCCGGGACGTCACGGTGGATCGAACTGTGAAGAGCGGGACTCGCGCTCTCGACTGGAATGCGCCGGTCAGCGTGCCCGTCGAAGCGGGAATGGCCGAGTGGAAACTCTACGTCCGTCTTTTCGACGAGATCGACCGCGAGTACGAAGGCGGCGCCGGCGGAGCGGCCGTTCACTCCGGACTCCCATTTCTGCGCATTACGATCGAGGACGGCAACAAGCTGACGATCGGGGCCGATCTCGCCGGCTTTCGCTAACGGCCGCGGGCCTCGAGCCGCATGCGCCGCTTGCCGGTCTCGTCGTTGAGATCGAGCGTGGTGCCGGAAATCTGCGCGGTCCTGATCGCGCTCAGAGCCGCGACGAACCGCTTTTCGATGGCCGTCTCGGCCGGCGGGCAGGCCATCAAGGTCATCGGTCCGGGCGTGAAGCGTAGGCCGGCCGTATCGAGCGCATAATCGCCCGCCAACGTGTTGCAGCCCGTCGAGGCTGTGAACTTGTCGAGATCGTCGAGGCGCATCAGCGGCCGCCGGCGCCAATCGGCGAACGAGAGGCGCTCACCGTCGAGTTCGACCAGCCGCCATTCGGTGTCCCGCAGCGCCGACCCACGCGCTGCCAGCGCCGGACACGCGCCATTGCGTTTCAGGTCCATGAAACGGTCGACTTTCACCGAGTTGTTGCCGTCGAAGCTGCCCATGATCTCGACGTAGAGGAACGATTCACGGGAAGGGGTGGCGTCTACCCAGGCTTTTTCCAGGTCCGGCTCGGCGCCGCCCGGGGCCACGCCATAGACGCGGCCGACCAGACACGGGGCGAACAGGCCGCCATCCTGGGCGTCGCGATACATGCCGGCGAGCTTGAAGCGGCCATCGATTGGATCGGCCGTTGCGGCCTGTGGCAGCTCCGTACCGTCCTCGGCAACCAGTTTGTCGGCACCGATCTCGCGGAACGACCGTCGGCTGCCGGCCCCGCCGCGCAGAACCAGTCGCACGCCCCCTTCGACTTCCTGTGCCCACTCGCCCAGCTCCAGCAGAGGCTCCGCCGTCCCGTCGCGCTTCTCGCGGAGCCGGAACGTGCCGTCGGGAAACAGCGTGACGGTCAGGCCGCCGCCCGCATAGGTTCGTGGCGGCTCGCCCGGCCTTCCGGCAGCGTGACAGCGCATCGAGCGCCCTGCGGCGGTGAGCGTCACTTCGCGGCCGCGCCCGCGAAGTTCGTAGTAGGAATCGGAATAGGCAAACCCCGATCCTGCGGTAATCCGCGACAGTTCGATCTCGGGTTGGCCCGGCATGCGCAAGGTCGCGAGTTCGCCATCGGCCGAGTAGGACGAGGCGAAGTCCATCCCGCCCGGGCAGGAATACATCACCTCGCCCTGGGGCACGGGCAGGGGCGCGGGCCTCGGCGCCTGATCGGGCGCCGAGGTCTGTGCTGCAGCCGGGGTTGCGGCAAGCAGGACGAGCAGCAGGAACAGACGGTTCATGTCGTCGACTCCGGGATGCGACCATCGGCGGACAGCAACACGGCGACCGGCCGGGTCGTCTCGAACTGCGCGAGCACGATCAGCGCGACCACCATGATCGGCACGCACAGGAACATGCCGACCACGCCCCAGATCGTACCCCATACGATGAGGGAAACGATGACCACCAGCGGTGAGAGATTGAGAGAGCGCCCCATGATCGCAGGCTCGATCAGATTGGCCGTCACGACCTGGATGGATCCGAAAACCAGCAGCACGATCAGGAAAGGCGTGAGGTTGTCGAACTGGATCAGCGTGAGAAGGGCCGGCGCGATGATCGCCAGGATCGAGCCGACGGTGGGGATGTAGTAGAAGAAGAATACCATCACCGCCCAGAAACCCGCGAAGTCGACGCCGACCGAAGCCATGACGAGGTAGGCGAGCGCCGAGGTGACGGTGGCGAGCGTGGTCTTGATGCGGATGTAGACGCGGATCTCCCGGTCGATGCGATCGAGGATGGCAAGGACGCGCGCCTCCTGTCCATCGCCATGAAAAATGGCGGCGAGCTTGCTCTTGAAGTGAGCCTGCTCGACGAACAGGAAAAGGGTGTAGATCAGGATGAGCCCGGCGACGCTCACTACCGAAGCCGCTGCTGCGGCGACGCTGCCCAGGGTGTCGGCGAGGCTGATGCGGGCGACGAGTTCCGACAGGGTCGGGGCCTGCTCGATGCCGATCATCGGCGCGATCTGCTCGATGAGGTTCGTCAGTCGAATTTCGTAGGAGGGTACCGCGGCCACGACCGCCTGCACATTGAGCCCGATCGTGCGCCCTACGACCCAGAACAGCCCGCCGATCAGCAGGATGGCAACGAGCAGAGCCAGCGGCTGCGGCAGCCGCAATCCGCCCAGCCGGGGATGGCTGAATGTATCGGCCAGCGAATCGATCATGTACCAGAGCACGATGCCGAGGACGAACGGCAGCAGGAGGCTGCGGCCGGCGACGAGCAGTAAAATCGTCGCGGCGATCACGATGGCCCACAGGGCGGCGCGTTGCAGCGTCATGGCGGTACTATAGGCGCTGTCGCCAGGAGTTGGGAGGCGGCGTCAATTTCCAATCGGGCTCCGGCCGCAGACGAGCATCTCGCGACCGCGTTCGGTCAGTTCGACCCTGCGTTCGCCGATCTCGCCGCCACACTGGCGGACCAGCCCTTCGGCACGGGCATCCTCCCACACCGGGAAACGCGGGCAAGAGCTCTGCCAGGCGTCGAGCACGTCCTCGCGTCGGCGTGGCCGGGCCGCCACCCATTCGAGGAACTGGATCATGATCAGGTCCGGGCTCGCCGACATGGTGCCGCTACTGGAAGCCGCAGGACTGCGCCGTGGCGCCGACCGTCGCCCAGCGCTGGCCTTCGCGAAAGCAGCCGTTGCTCCACGTGCCGGTGAAGACCTGACCTTCGGGACCGCCAGACTTGGTGCCCCAGCCATTGGCCCGATCGTTTGACCAGTCGCCTTCATATCGCGTCCCGTTCGCCCACACGCGCACACCGCGTCCCTGCATCTTGCCGTTGACGAAATCGCCCTCGTAGCGGCCGCCGTCGACGTAGAAGAGAGTCCCCCGGCCGGTCCGCTGATTGTCACGAAAGTCGCCGATGTAACGGTTGCCGTTGGTCCAGATGTACATGCCATGCCCCTGCGGGCGGCCCTCGCGGAACTCCGCGATCAGCCGGGCGCCGCTTGGAAACACATGGGTTCCCTTGCCGTCCCGTTCGCCGGCCTTGAAGGAGCCCTCGTACCGGGCCTTGTCGGCGTAGCTGATCTTTCCCTGACCCTCGTACAGGCCATCCTTCATCTCGCCCTCGAAGCGATCCGTCGGGACCCCTTTGCGGTACCATTGCAGGACACCGCTGCCCTGGGCCAGATCGTACTCGCAGGCTCCGGACCAGCTGATTGCGACATCGGGGTCGGCATTCATCAACACGACGCCGCAACCCGTCTTCGGATCCCTCACTTCGTCAGTTGCGACAGGGGGCTGGCCGGGCGTGGGGGCGGTGGGCAGCGGACGATTGGCTCCCATGTCCGGGATCGGCCGCGACGTCTGAGCCGCGGCGGGCCAGGCGAACGCGCCAACGACGAGAGCGACGAGAGACAGCGGGCGGCTCATGGAGCCTCAGATTAGCACTGCGGGTCGGTATCGTCTTTCCCGTCGCACTTTTCGTCACCCTTGCCGGCGGCTTCTTTCTTCTTCTTGATTGCGGCCAGCCCCAGCTTCCGCTCGAGCGTGTGCAGGAGGCTCATAACGACCAGGATCAGGAACGTGCCGAGTCCGGCGATCTGCCAGAGCCCGAATCCAGAGGAAAGGCCAACAGCACCCGCCAGCCACATGCCTGCACCCGTTGTCAGACCCTGGACTTCACCTCGTGTGAACAGGATCGAGCCGGCAACCAGAAATGCCACTCCTGCCGTTACCGCCTCCACCGCGCGCAGAGGGTCGCTCGCCGTCTCGCGGCCGGCGAAGGCGGCGGAATGGGAGATTTCGACTGTGAGGATGCCAAATGTTGCTGCTGCCACGCAGATCAGGATGTGGGTGCGAAGGCCCGCAGGTCTCGCCTGCCACTCACGCTCGAAACCGATGAGCGCGCCGAGCAGCGCGGCAAACAGGAGCCGCGCTGCAATGACTGGAAAGGGCAGAAACGTCGGGTGTGCGATCTCGTCTGCGAGTGCGCCCATCGTCAGGAAGCGTATTTGAACTCAGGAAGCGTCTTGAGAGAATCCTTCGTGGCGCCCGGCAGGACGATCTTCTTGCCGTCGGTTCTCATCTGTTCGTAGGGCAGGGCGATCAGCTTGTCGCCCAGGCCGAGAAAGCCGCCGACCGACAGAACGACGAAGGGCGCCTTCCCGTCGGGGCCGACGATGATGTCATCGACCTTGCCCACCGTATCGCCGGCGTCGTTGACGACCGAGGATCCGATCACCTTGCTGGCGCGGTAGCCGGTCGAAACCTTGACGACGTCGACCTTCGTGAGCTGGATGGTCTGGGGAGCGCCCTGGGCGGTGACGAGGCTGGGCGTGGCGAGCGCGAGAGCAGCGGCAAGGGCGGCCGGGATGGGGCGAAGGCGCATTCTGGAACTCCGTTGAGAGGGACGGTCATCTCAACGAGCAACGTTCATTTGCGTTCCGGTCGCGCGGTCACGGGCTCCCCTGAGCGATCAGGGCGTGAAATTGTGCGTCCAGCCGTTTTGACGTCTGGTATCCACCTGGGTGAAAAGGCGCCTCTGATATTGCGCTCCGCAGCCGTTCGCTCTGATGGTGAAGGCTTGGGGGCTCACGCAGACGGGGACGCTTCCTGCCCATTCGCGCCCTGTCGACTTGTCCTGTGCATAGACCAGATAGCGGTCGTATTGCAGGGGCCCCGTCCAGAGGAAGGTGCACGCGTTGGGCGGCAGTTTGTACCAGCCTTCGGATATGATGATCCGGCCGGTGCCGTCACTGACCCCGGTATCCAGCGCCTTGGCAACTTCAATTTCGCCACTCGAAAGATTGCAGGCCCGAAAGCCACTGGGGGCCGGGCGCTGGGCGTGTGAACTGGCAGCCGTGGCCAGCAAAAAGAGGGCGATCAGGAGGAACTTCATTCGACGCTTGGTTTCTCCGGAGATGAACCCGCGCTCCAGTCGCCGTGGGTTCCTGAGATAGGTTCCCATCTTATATTTCCTAACTCGTTGTTTTAAATGAATAAATAAGAGGGCTGCTGCAGGCTCGCCCGGTGCGGCCGATCTAGTGTGGCTGAGGTGCCACAGTCGCGGCAACAATGAGTTGGTAGCGCCTTACTTTGTGGCGCGGCCCCGGGGAGGTCGGGTACATTACTTCCGCTGTCGTGACGAATTTTTGGCCCCGCCCCGTTTGGCGGTGGGGCTGTGCAAGTGAGGGAGATATCTGATGAAGAAGGCTCTTCTGGCGGCCGCCGCCATTGTAGCGCTGCCGGTGGCTGCGCAGGCGCAGGCCCCGCAGCCGGGTCTGTACATTGGTGCCGAGGGCGGCATCAACTGGCTGACGAACTTC
>Ga0182739_1004478_pt1 | contig 11547 bp, 11 predicted proteins | sample eDN5th30CBELigBY_FD_128873 | JGI IMG/M metagenome (GOLD analysis project Ga0182739, IMG submission 128873) | Enriched backyard soil microbial communities from Emeryville, California, USA - eDNA 5th pass 30_C BE-Lig BY (version 2) (version 2) | ecosystem: Environmental > Terrestrial > Soil >... | reverse complement strand
TACTCGGTGATCGAGTAGCCGCGAAGCGGCGTATCGAGATCTGGCGGGCTACGCCGCCGGGACGATGTTGACGACCTTGCGGCCGCCCTTCTGGCCGAACTCGACGGCACCGGCCGCGAGAGCGAACAGGGTGTCGTCGCCGCCCCGGCCGACGTTCACGCCGGGGTGGAAGTGCGTGCCGCGCTGGCGCACGAGGATCTCGCCCGCCTTGACGACCTGGCCGCCGAAGCGCTTGACGCCGAGGTACTGCGCGTTCGAGTCCCGGCCGTTGCGGGTCGAGGATGCGCCCTTTTTGTGTGCCATGTCTCTATTACCTCGTCGCTACTTGATGCCGGTGATCTTGACGCGGGTCAGCTCGGAGCGGTGCCCCTGGCGCTTCTTGTACCCGGTCTTGTTCTTGAACTTCTGGATGACGATCTTCGGGCCGCGCTCGTTGCCGAGCACCTCGGCCGTGACCTTGATCTTGGCCAGGTCCTTGGCGTCGTGGGTGATCTTGTCACCGTCGACGTGCAGGACCGGGGCGAGCTCGATGGTGCCGTTCTTGTCGGCCGCGATGCGATCGAGCACGACGATCGAGCCGACCTCGACCTTCTCTTGACGGCCGCCGGCGCGCACGATTGCGTAAACCACTGGAGTTCCTCACTGCTGGAAAGATTGCGGGTGCAGAAGTCGCGGCCTCGGGCCAGCGCACACCAAGGGTCAATGATAGCCCGGATTCCGGCGGAAGTTCAAACCTCGTCGAGGGCGCCCACCGGGGTCGTGCGCGGCGGGTGGGCCTGCAGCCGTCCCCAGAGCAGCAGGGCCGCCAGCGGCACCACGACGAGGCCCTGGATCAGGATGGTCAGCGCCGGCGGAAGCGCCAGCCGCACCGCCTCGATCAGCGCGCGCGGGATGTTGCCGAGAACACCGTCGAGGCCGACGAACAGCACGGCCGGGACGGCCACCAGGAAGGTCAGGGCCGCCCCGATCACGGCGGCCAGCAGAGAGCGCGTGACCACGTGGGCCATCCGCAGTTGCGGTGCCACCGGAGCGAGTTGCCAGAACGACAGGAACACCCCGATCGCGAACGGGACCGGCGCGCCGAGGGTCACCGGGAGCCCGGCGGGGATCACCAGCCCGATGTAGGTCAGCGGATCCTGCGAGTACGCCGGGTCGGTGACGATGAACGCCAGAGTCGTGAGAATGCTCTGCCCCACCAGCACCAGGTACACCCCGAGGGCGGCGAGCAATGCCGACCCCGCTCCTGGCCGGGTCAGGGCGGTGACGGCGGCGTCGGGGAGGTCGCGCGTGGCCATGCCGCCGAGCCTAACCGCGTCGTACGCTCGGACACGTGATCCTCATCGACGAGGCCGTCTGGCCCGCACACGGCACCGTCTGGGGTCACCTGGTCAGCGACACCTCGCTGGATGAGTTGCATGCGTTCGCGCGCGCGGCCGGCATCCCCGAGCGCGGCTTCGACAACGACCACTACGACTATCCCCGCGAGCGGCGCGAGGAGCTCATCGCCCAGGGTGCCGTCCCGGTGTCGGGGCGGGAGTTGTTGCGGCGGCTGCAGGCGGCCGGGCTGCGGGTGCGACAGGTCGATAAGCGCTGAGCGGGGGTCTCGACACGCGCCCGGAGGGCGCTACTCGACCGGCTCAGGCGCCCGGAGGGCGCTACTCGACCGGCTCAGGCGCCCGGAGGGCGCTACTCGACCGGCTCAGACGCCCGGAGGGCGCTACTCGACCGGCTCGGCGGGCGGGGTCTCGGGGGTGACGACGGCTCCGGCGCTGCCTGCTCGCCGCGAGCGCCTCGAGCGACCGGTGCCCGGCGGCGCCGGCTCGGGGAGCGCCTCGAGCACCGACCCCAGGATCTCCTCCGCGTCGGCCGTGCTGACCTTGCGGGCGGATCGCGGAGCCTTCGCCACGGGGATGTCGAGGATCTCCACGACCGTCTCGGCGGCGGCCTCGGCGACCGGCTCGACAGTCGGGATCGACTCGGTGTGCGGCACCGTGCTCTTGGCGATCTGGGCGAGCGCGTTGCGCACGTCCTCGGTGATGGCGTGCGTTCCGGTCGAGCCGTGGCCGTTCTTCGGTGCCGCAGCGGAGCCGCCCCGGCCACGTCGGCCGCGTGACGAGCCGCCGCCGTTGCCACGGTCTCCGCCGCCCTCGTTCTGCGGTGCACGGTGCTTGAACACCGGATCGTGGTGGACGATGATGCCGCGCCCTGCGCACACCTCGCAGGTCTCGCTGAACGACTCGACGAGTCCCAGGCCCAGCTTCTTGCGGGTCATCTGGACCAGCCCGAGCGAGGTGACCTCGGCGACCTGGTGCTTGGTGCGGTCGCGGCTCAGGCACTCGACGAGTCGTCGCAGCACGAGGTCGCGGTTGGACTCCAGCACCATGTCGATGAAATCGACGACGATGATGCCGCCGATGTCGCGCAGCCGCAGCTGGCGCACGATCTCTTCCGCGGCCTCCAGGTTGTTCTTGGTGACCGTCTCCTCCAGGTTGCCGCCGGAGCCGACGAACTTGCCGGTGTTGACGTCGACGACGGTCATCGCCTCGGTGCGGTCGACGATCAGCGAGCCGCCGGAAGGCAGCCAGACCTTGCGATCGAGCGCCTTCTCGATCTGCTCCGAGATGCGGTACTCGTCGAACGAGTCGGTGGTGCCCTCGTACGGCACCAGCCGGTCGGCGAGGTCGGGGGCGACGGCGCCGACGTAGGACGAGATCGTCTCCAGCGCATCGCTGCCCTCGACGACGAGCTTCTGGAAGTCCTCGTTGAAGACATCGCGGACGATCTTGATCAGCAGGTCCGGCTCGCTGTGCAGCAACGCGGGAGCCTGCTGGGTCTCGACCGCGTGGCTGATCTCGGCCCACTGCGTGGTGAGCCGGTTGACATCGAGCGTCAGCTGCTCTTCGGTGGCGCCCTCCGCCGCGGTGCGCACGATGACGCCGGCGTCGTCGGGCAGCACCTCTTTGAGGATCTTCTTCAGCCGCGCGCGCTCGGTGTCGGGGAGCTTCCGGCTGATGCCGTTCATCGACCCGTTCGGCACGTAGACCAGGTAGCGGCCCGGCAGCGAGACCTGGCTGGTCAGGCGCGCACCCTTGTGCCCGACCGGATCCTTGGTCACCTGGACGAGCACGCGGTCGCCGGGCTTCAGCGCCAGCTCGATGCGGCGCGCCTGCTGTCCCTTGGAGCCGTCGCTCTCGGCGGCGGCCTGCGCGGCCTCCCAGTCGACCTCGCCCGAGTAGAGCACCGCGTTGCGGCCCCGGCCGATGTCGACGAACGCCGCCTCCATGCTGGGCAGCACGTTCTGCACCCGGCCGAGGTACACGTTGCCGATCAGGCTGGCATCCTGGGCGCGGGCGACGTAGTGCTCGACGAGCACGCCGTCTTCGAGCACCCCGATCTGGATGCGGCCGTACTTGCTGCGGACCACCATCACCCGGTCGACGCTCTCGCGCCGCGCGAGGAACTCGGCCTCGGTGATCACCGGGCGGCGACGTCCCGCGTCGCGCCCGTCGCGCCGGCGCTGCTTCTTGGCCTCGAGCCGGGTCGAGCCCTTGACCCGCTGCGGCTCGGTGATCGGCTCGGGCTGCTTGCGCGGCTGACGCACCCGCACCGTCGTGTTCGGCGCGTCCTCGCCCTCGCGAGGGCCCTCGCCGCTGCGGCGCCTGCTGCGCCGGCGCGAGGTGCCGCTCTGCTCGTCGGCGTCGCGCTCGAGCGCGCCCGGGACAGGCGTCGGGAGGTCGGGCGCCTGGAACACGACCGAGAACGGGGATGCCGGGGCCGGGGCCGCCGCGGGCGGCGCGTCCGCATCCGCCGCTTTCGCGGTCTTCTTCGAGCTCCCGCGGGCCGGCTTCTCGGTCGCGGCGTCGCCGGCGGCCTTCTTCCGCGACCGCGGGGTCTTGGCGGGCGTGTCGTCGCCCGGGAGCTCGACCCCCGTCGCCGAGGTCGCGCTCACCGCGGTCGCGGCCGACTTGGGGGCGGTGGCGCGCTTACGCGGGGTCTTCGCGGGGGCCTGCGCCGCATCCGAGACCGGATTGTCTGAATCGGTGGTACCGGCCATCTCTGGCTCCTCGTCCGGCTGGGCGGCCGCGCTGCCCGCCGGGTACTCTCGTGCGGTGGTGCGCTGACGCGGACCCCGCTAATCCTTTGCCTTCTCGACCCTCCTGCGGGTCGCTGCGCCCTCTCACGGCGCCCGCCCTCTCACGACGGTTCGCAACTGGCCATGCGTCGCGGTGCGGTCGTTTCGCACTCGCGGCCCGGAATGTGCCACGTCGGCACTGCCCGGTAAAGCTTCATGTGGTGCCGGATCGGGCGCGGCCCGAACGGCTGGGTCGATTATCGCACGTCGAGCGATACTCGGCGTCATCCGGGCCGGGGATTGCCATAATCGGCGCATGAGCGAAACCGTCACCGACGTCCGCCGACCCTGGGCCCTCGCGGTGTTCCTGATCGTGACGGGGGCGCTCGGGTGGTGGGCGGCGTTCGCGCTCACCCTCGACAAGTTCGCGCTGCTGGCCGACCCCGACGCGGTGCTCAACTGCAACTTCAGCCCACTCGTGCAATGCGGCAAGAACCTCGACTCGTGGCAGGGCGAGGTGTTCGGCTTCCCCAACCCGCTGCTCGGGCTCGGCGGGTTCGTCGCACCCGTCGCGGTCGGCGTGGCGCTGCTGGCCGGTGCCCGCTTCGCACGGTGGTTCTGGATCGCGTTCAACGTCGGTCTGGCCGGCGCCCTGGCCTTCGTCATCTGGCTGATCTCGCAGAGCATCTACGTGCTCGGAACGCTCTGCCCCTGGTGCATGCTCGTCTGGTCGGTGACCATCCCGCTGTTCTGGGTGGTCACGCTGCGCAACGCCGGCGAGGGCGTCTTCGGCGGCCCGCTGCAGGGAGCGGGGCGCGCGCTGCTGCCGTGGATCGTGCCGATCACCGTGGCGTGCTACCTCGTCGTCGCGGTGCTCGCGCAGCTGCGCCTCGACGTGCTGCGTGCGCTGTTCGCCTGAGCGCGCCCGGTAAGCTCTCAGCCGATTCCTATTCCCGACCCCGAGACTGCGAGCCGTGCCCCAAGAGCGACTGACCAAGAACCAGCGGCGCGAGGCCGCCCGTGAGGCCGCGCGCCAGCAGCGCGAGAAGCAGAAGCGCCGTGAGCGCCTCATGCGCTGGCTGATCCCGACCGTCGCGACGGTGGGCGTGCTGGCGGTCGCCGCGGCCGTCGTGTGGGCGTTCGTCATCAACGCCCCCGCGCCGCAGTCGGTCGCCGGGCCGCGCAACATGATCAGCGACGGCATCCTGTTCGAGGGCGTCGACGGAAAGGTCACCCCGGTCGAGACCGGCGGCATCTCGCCGACCGGCGAACCGCAGCCCACCGAGACCGAGGACGACGGCCTGGCGCACATCGTGACCTACGTCGACTTCTCGTGCCCGGCCTGCAAGGGCTTCGAAGAGACCTACAGCTCGCTGATCCAGGAGGTCGTGGCCTCCGGTCAGGCCACCCTCGAGGTGCACCCGATCGCGATCCTGGACCGCGCCTACGCCGGGTCGCGGTACTCCTCACGCTCCAACAACGTGGGCGCCTGCGTCGCCGACCTGGCACCGGACAGCTTCCTCGACGTCATGGCCGCCATGTACGCCCAGCAGCCCGCCGAGGGCACCACGGGTCTCAGCAACAAGGAGATCATCGACGTCGTGCACGGCGCCGGCCTCGAGGACGACGCCGTCGACGAGTGCATCGAGGGCGAGACATTCGGGCCGTGGGTGACCGCGGCGACCACCCGGGCGAGCAGCGACCCCGACCTCATCCCCGCCGGGGCTCAGGGACTGTCGACCCCGACGATCGTGGTGAACGGCGAGCTCTGGGACCGCAACGTCGACGTGATGCAGTTCATCCAGTCGAAGATCACCGCGACCGAAGAGACCCCCGCCGGCTGAGCCGGGCCACCACCACGGCGGCCGATCCCAGCAGCAGCAGGCCGAGGGCGACGGCGATCGCCGGGAGCGGGTCCGCACCGGTGAGGGCGACAGTTCCGGCGGCCGGCCGCACGGTGATCGAGGTCGCGGCCGACACCGCGGGGTCACTGCGCAGCGTCGCGGTGATCACGTGGGTGCTGGCTGACGGGAAGCTCACGCTCATGCCCGAGATCCGGTCCGACGGATGGTCGCTGGTCAGGTCGACCTCGGTGGCCAGATCGGGGATGGGGTTGCCGTAGGCGTCGTCGCCCGAGACCGCGACGGTGATCGTGTCACCCTGGTCCACGGCGGTGGCCGAGGGGATCATCGCCAGTGCGACCGCCTCACCGGGCTCGACGGTGACGTCGGTGCTGCCCGTCACCGACGCGTCGGCGGTGAGGGTCGCGGTGACCGTCGTCACGTCGGCGGGCGTCGCGCCGGCGACCGTGAACAGGATGCTCGCCCCGGTCACGGTGTCGGCGGCGCCGTTGCTGGTGACGAGCGTGGACTGCGCGCTGACGTCACCGAGGTGGGCGCCGCCTGCGGCGTACGCGTCCACCTGGAAGGCCACGACATCCCCGGCGCTCACCGTGGGGTCCGCGGGAGTGAGGACAAGGTAGCTGCTCCACTGCGCGAAGACCGTGACCGGGAGTGCGGCACCGGTCGCCGAGCCGGGGATGACCGAGGTCGTCGTGAACGCCGATCCCGTGCCGTCGGCGCTGGTGTTCCACCCGTAGAACGAACCGAGCGTCGACACCGGGTCGGCCACGAACGTCCGGTCGCCGTCGTCGAACGTCGCGGCGAGCACACGCCTCGTCGAGGGCACCGGTGCGGACGGGTCTTGCGTGTCGAAGGCCACCTGGTAGTGGTGCCCCGTGATCGAGGCGACGGTGACCGAAGCATCGGCCAGGGTGATCGAACCCAGGTTGTCGACACGGCCGGCCCCGGCGAGCGTCCCGGGCCCCGTGATCACGCCGCTGGCGGCCACGGTCACGTTCTTCCCGGCCGGAATCGTCAGGGTGCTGCCCGCGGGCAGGATCAACTCGCCGGCCACCGTCAGTGTGCCGAAGTACGAGGTCGAATCGACCGCGAACCCGCCCGCCCCGGCTCTCGCCGTGACCGTGGCGCTCGAACCGATCTCGACGGTGCTGGCGAAGAACGGGTTGCCCAGCCCCGGACCACGTGCCCCGCCCGTCGCGACGACGGTGCCGCTGTCGATGCGGAGACTCCCGCCCGCGCTCACGTCGCGGAAGCCGATACCGCCGGCGTCCTCGCCGCCGGTAGCGGTGATGTCGCCGCCGTCGATGACGATCGTGCCCATGGCGGCTCCCCCGCCGCAGCCGCCCGAGAAGCCGATACCGGGTCCGTGGAGCGGCCCCGCGGCGGCCACGATCTGCCCGCCCGTGATCTCGATCGATCCCGCGAGCCGGCCGCAGACGCCCGAGCCGATACCGGTTCCGCCCTGGTCGCCGCCTCGGGCGTCGATGACCCCACCTTCGATGGTGATGGCGAGCCCCGACCCCGCGGGGTTCCCGCCTCCCCCGCCGATACCGGCCGCGTTGTACCCGCCGACCGCGGTGATGTCGCCATCGCGGATCGTGATGTCGGTCCCCGAGCCGCCCCAGCCCGCCCCGATCCCGGCGCCGCCGGTGGCTCCGCCGGTGGCCTCGACCACCCCGCCGTCGATGACGATGGTGCCGCCGCCGTTGTTCTGGGATCCGCCGATCGCCGCCGAGAACGTACCGCCTCCGGCGACCACGTGGCCCTCGTCGATGATCAGCGTCGCGCCGTTCGTGCCGATGCCCGGCCGGGAGGCGGCGGACGACGTCGCGGTGAACGTACCGCGGGTTGCCGGGGCGGTGCTGTCGGTGATCGTGAAGGTGACCCCCGCGGCCAGCGTGATGGTGTAGGTCGTCAGATCGGACCCGGCCAGATCGAGGGTCACGCTCCGCGGGATGGTCAGCACCGCATCGAGCACCGTGACGTCCTGCGTGAGGGAGATGACCGGATCGGTGCCGGAGCTGAGGGCCAGCTTCAGGGCGCCGGCGTCGGCGACCGCCGCCGCGTAGGCCGGTGAGGGCGTCGCGGCCAGGCCGAGCCCGGCGAGGGCGGCGAGCACAACCACCGCGAGGACTCGTCGAGGGCGTGCAACAACTCTGTGACCCGTCCCTGACATGTCCCGAGGCTACCGTGACCGCGGTACGTTTCCGTCGCCACAGGCCCCGACGTGCCGCGCATGGGGGGCCGTTGGGGACGGAAAAGCGCTCGGGCTGGCGGTCAGGCGAACCAGAGCGCGAGTTCGCGCGCCGCCGACTCGGGCGAATCGGACCCGTGCACGAGGTTCTGCTGGACCTTCAGACCCCAGTCGCGGCCGAGGTCGCCGCGGATGGTGCCGGGAGCCGCCGACGTCGGATCGGTGGTGCCGGCGAGCGAGCGGAACCCCTCGATCACCCGGTGCCCGGCGACACGCATCGCCACGACCGGCCCCGACTGCATGAACTCGACCAGAGGCTCGTAGAACGGCTTGCCCTCGTGCTCGGCGTAGTGCGCGGCGAGCAGTTCGCGGTCGGCCTGCAGCATCCGGACATCGACCAGCTGGTAGCCCTTGGCCTCGATGCGGCGCAGGATCTCTCCGGTCAGGTTGCGGGCCACGCCGTCGGGCTTGACGATGACGAGGGTCTCTTCGATGGCGGTCACGAGGGTTCTCCTTCGGGGGTGGACGATTCGGGGGCGGAGCGGGCGGCGTCGATGTGCCGGCCGCGGGTGAAGCAGAAGATCCAGAACAGCGTGAAGCCCGCGCCGACCAGGTACATGACCGGCAGCAGGAGTCCGAGCGCGATCAGCCCAGCCTGCAGGACCCAGCCGAAGCCGATCCCCCACGCGAAGCGCACGACGCGGGTCGTGGCGAGCAGCACGAGGATGGCGACCGCGGCGGCGGGCAGCGCCACCCAGGCCGGGAACGCCGGCTCGAGCACCTTCAGCCCGAACGCCACGAGTCCGGCGAAGAACAGCACGACGGCCTCGATGACGAGCACGATCGACAGCAGCGACTCGGTGACCGAGCGGGGGCGTCTGGACACGCGCTTCGCGCTCCTCGACGAGCTCATGCCTTCCAGCCCTCCTCGGCGGCGATGCGGATCGCGTCGCCGACGAGCGTGATGGATCCGGTGACCAGCACCGCGCGCTTCGGGCCCTCCAGCGCCCAGGCCCGCGCCACCGCGAGCGCGTCGGAGAAGTAGCCGAACCCCTGCACCACCGGGGAGACCGCCGACACCAGCTCGGTGAGCTCGTCGACCTCGATCGCGCGCTCCGAGCTCGACCGGGTCACGAAGAACTGCGTGGCCACCGCGGCGAGTTCGGTGACGATCCCGTGCGCATCCTTGTCGGCCAGCACACCCAGCACGATGGTGATCTCGTCGAAATCGAAGTACTCGGTCATGGCCGCGGCGAGCGCCGCCGCGCCATGGGGGTTGTGCGCGGCATCGACGATGACCGTGGGTGCCACACCCACCAGCTGCAGGCGACCCGGGGACGTCGCGGTCCCCAGCCCCTCGCTCACCACGTCCATCGACAGCGCGCGGGATCCGTCCCCCAGGAACGACTCGACGGCGGCGATGGCGACCGCCGCGTTCTGCGCCTGGTGATCGCCGTAGAGCGGCAGGTAGACCCCCTCGTACCGCCCCGCACGCCCCCGGATGTCGAGCACCTGACCGCCCACCGCGACGGTGGTGGACTCCACGGCGAAGTCGAGCCGCTCGATCGCGAGCGACGCCTCGTCGAGGCGCGCGGCGTCGCGCAGCTCGTCCATCGCATCCATCGACTGCATGGCGGTGACCACCGACGCGGCCGGCTTGATGATGCCGGCCTTGGTGCGGGCGATCTCGGCGACCGTGTCGCCCAGCCTGTTCTGGTGATCGAGCGCGATCGGCGTGAACACGGCGACCTGCCCGTCGGCGATGTTCGTCGAATCCCATTCCCCGCCCATGCCGACCTCGAGCACGATGACGTCGACCGGGGCATCGGCGAAGCAGGCGAACGCGAGCACGGTGAGCGCCTCGAAGAAGGTCAGCGGTTCCTCGCCGGCCGCCTCGAGCTCGGTGTCGACGATGAGCAGATACGGCTGGATGTCGTCCCAGTTGCGGGCGAGCGCCTCGTTCGTGATCGGCTCGCCGTCGATGAGGATCCGCTCGTTCATGCGCACCAGGTGCGGGCTGGTGAGCAGTCCGGGCTTCAGGCCCGACGCCCGCAGCAGCGACTCGATCATGCGGCTGGTCGAGGTCTTGCCGTTCGTCCCGGTGATGTGCACGACCGGCGCCGAGCGCTGCGGATCGCCGAGCAGCTCGGCGACGCGGCGCGTCGGCTCGAGCCGGGGGCGGATCTGCGCCTCCCCCACCCGCTCGAGCAGCTCGCGGTAGACCTCGTCGGCCGCGTCCTCGAACTCCAGGTCGTCGCTCACGCACGCTCCAGGTCGATCGACATCTCGCCCTCAGCCTCGCTGGCCTGCAGCGACGTGGCAAGCGTCTCGCCCGCGATGAGGTCGCGGTGCGCCTCGATGGCCGCGACCGTCGCCGCGTCGGCGGTCAGGGCCAGCCGGATGCGATCCCCGACCTCCAGCCCCGCGTCGCGCCGCGCCTGCTGCACCGCACGCACGACATCGCGCGCGAGTCCCTCGGCCTCGAGCTCGGGGGTGACGTGCGTGTCGAGCACGACGAATCCGCCGCCGGGCAGGAACGCGATGGCGCTGTCGGGGTCGGCGGCCTCGAGTTCGAGGTCGTACTCACCCGGCTGCAGCGCCGTGCCGCCCGCCGTGACGAGGTCGCCCTCCGCACTCCAGTCGCCCGATTTCGCCGCCTGGATGATGCGCTGCACGTCCTTGCCGACCCGCGGGCCGAGTGCACGGGCGTTCACGGTGAGCCGCCGGGTGATGCCGAAGTCGCCGAGGCTGGATTCCTGCAGCTCGGCGATCTCGACCTGCTTGACGTTGAGCTCGTCGCGGAGGATCGCGGCGTAGCCGGCCACGTCGGGCCCGACCACGGTGAGCTTCGCCAGCGGGAGTCGCACCCGGAGCTTGCGGGCCTTGCGCAGCGCGCTCGTCGAGGACGCGATGGCCCGCACCGCATCCATCTCGGCCACCAGGGCCGGGTCGCTCGGGAACTCGGCGGCAGCGGGCCAGTCCGCGAGGTGCACGCTCCGGCCGCCGGTGAGGCCCTTCCAGATCTCCTCGGTGACGAGGGGCAGCAGGGGCGCCGCCATGCGGCACATCGTCTCGAGCACGGTGAACAGCGTGTCGAAGGCGTCCGCGTCGTCTCCCGCCCAGAACCGGTCGCGGCTGCGGCGCACGTACCAGTTGGTCAGCACGTCGCCGAAGTCGCGCAGCGCATCGGCCGCGAACGGGCTGTCGAGGTCGTCGAGGTGCTCGGTCACCTGCTCGAGCACCTCGCGGGTCTTGGCGAGGATGTAGCGGTCGAGCACCTGCGCGCTGTCGGTGCGGCGCGTGGCGGTGACGCCCGCGGCGTTGGCGTAGAGCGTGAAGAAGTAGTACGTGCTCCACAGCGGCAGCATGAGCTCGCGGACCCCGGCGCGGATACCCTCCTCGGTGACCACGAGGTTGCC
>Ga0182739_1004477_pt1 | contig 11547 bp, 10 predicted proteins | sample eDN5th30CBELigBY_FD_128873 | JGI IMG/M metagenome (GOLD analysis project Ga0182739, IMG submission 128873) | Enriched backyard soil microbial communities from Emeryville, California, USA - eDNA 5th pass 30_C BE-Lig BY (version 2) (version 2) | ecosystem: Environmental > Terrestrial > Soil >... | reverse complement strand
CTAAAATTTTCAAGGCTCGGCCCTCGGCTGCACCACGGATTTCATCAGCCGGCTCATTTCCGCCTGGGTAGCCTCAATGCGACCCAGCAGGGCAAGAATCGTGGCATCACCGAAACGGGCCGTGCGCGAGTCGTCGGTCAGCCATAGCTTGAGCAAGCCGCCCAGCCGGCCCAAGTCACCATTGACCCGCACCAGCTCGCGTACGTACTGGTAATCCATGACACCTCTGACTTGGTAGCCTTGACCGACTTCGCGCAGGTAGTGCGCAACGCTGATTCCCGCTCTCCTGGCATTCGCCTCGATCTCAGCTCGCTCTTCAGGCAGGCAGTACACCTTGATAGGAGGGCTGTTCTTGCGCGTGATTTTCTTTTCGTCGTCCATTCATCCTCCAGCCTATGCCTGATAACAGCCTCGCAGAGCAGGATTCCCGTTGAGCACCGCCAGGTGCGAATAAGGAAAAGTGAAGAAGGACAACCCGCGTGCGGGTGGGCCTACTTCACACATCCTGCCCGCGTCACAGCCGCGTTTTCTGCACGTATGCAGGTTGGAATCCATCGCTATTCCGTCGCTATTTATCTGAGATTGCTTCGCAATCGCTGTCCAATCGGCAGAATCGCGCTGTAATCGTGAAAAATCGCTATCGAATCGCGATAAAACCGGACTTTCCAACCGGTTTCCTTTCGCTTTCCACCGCACAAAACCAATACTTTCCTTGCGCATTCCTCGCACTGGAAAAAAACAAGTTGGACGCCAAGGGAAAAGCCAAGCCACCGCCCCTCAAGTGTCAATGAACCACGCTCGGTTCCGCCGGCGCTTAATAGCGAACGGCTTCTAGAACATGCATCAACGGGGCGTTGTGCGGTCTTGGTAACGCGGGCCGATGATCTTGCAGCCGTCCCACTCTGTTGATGTTGACACTTGAGGGGCGGCTTTTTCGTACCCGGTGAAACTCGGTGACCTGTCGCCATCGCCCCTCTCTTCCTGGCGTTCAACCATCGGCCCTTGGCAGATTGAGCAAGTCCGCCAGGGCTTGATCGACAAGGTGCAAGCGACCGCCTCAAGCGGGCGGTAGCACCGCCTGGATATCCTGAAATATCCTGAATATCCTGCCAAAACAGCAAAAAATCGGGCCGCTGTGGCACGCTTCCGGGCCGATGTGACACGCCCTCGGGCCGCTGTAGCACGCTATCGGGCCGGTGTGACACGCTTTACCCTGTCTCTGGCGTCTATCTCGATGCCGACTTCGACCAACCCAGCGGCATCCTCCCTCAGCCGTCGCCGATAATTACGCAGCGTCATGCTGTTGACCGCCTCGCCTCCTACGGCACGAATCAAGGTGCCCAGATGCCAGCCTCCTGCCGGGTCGTGTCTGTGGGTGAGCACATGCCGTGCAAGCGCCTGACTGATCCCATGTTGCAACCGGGCAATGGGGGCAGGCGGGTAGTACAAAGACAAATCCCTCTCTAGCAGCATCACTAGGGCAACCCCCAGCCGGACGCGCCACAAATTGCGTTCACCGCCGGTGAGCGGATCGCGGCGGGTCATGGGTGATGGGATAACGTGGTCGATCAGGCCGCCAATGATGCTGTCACCACTGTGCTCCAGTTCCGGCGTCACGATCTCTACCGTGGCGGCTCGCAGGTCGATCAACAGCTTCTTGATGCGACCGTGGCTGTACTGGTGATCGGATAGCGTCCGGCGCACCTTCGCTGGGTCAACCAGCAGCTCAATGCCACCGTCTGAAATTTCGCGGCGACGCTCCGCCACATACAACATGGATTCCACAATATCGGCATGACGTTGACCCAGCCTGCCGGTTACACGGCATCGACCGAAACCGGTGTCTATCCACTGCCCGGCACGTTCCCGTGGGCGCTGGCTGGGCTGATAGATCATCACTCGTGCCTGCAATGCCGTGCTGGTCGGGGCGACCTGATTACCAGTTGTCATTGCCGCCCCTCGCTACGGATTTCAACTTCGCGGGTGGCTGTCGTTTCTGCCGTTCAAGTACAGCCGGCTTGAGGACGCCGCCCTCGTGCCGCCTGAACCAACACTCCTGAAAAGGCGCACCATAGTTGGCTTTGCTAACGCCATAGCGGACGAAGAACCCCCGTTGCCCCTCATCAACACCCCATTCCTCGGCCTCGGCCTGCGTCATGCCGGACAGATACGACTGCCAGCGGATGTTATCGACCAGCACCGATGATCCACGGCTGGCCTGCGGTTGATCGCCAGCACCCGCCATCGCCGCGCCTTTGCGCAGAAATACAATGGCACAGCCGGTATCGGCGGCTATGGCCTCCATACGGCCGACGACCTGAGCCATAGGCCCGCTGGCGTTCTCCTCCTCGATATGGAAGCGGCGCAGAGTGTCGAGAACCATCAGACGACGGCCCTCGGCGGCCCGCTTGAGTCCGTCGAACCAATCTCGGGTCATGACGTTGGGGCATTTGCCAATCAGCGGCTCGATCAGCAGGCCATCCGCCACGGCTCGCCGCTGGTCGGCTGTGAGGTGTGCGCCAAGTGCGTGCAATCGGTGATGGATTGCAACAGGTGGATCTTCGGCTGGCAGGTAGACCACCGGGCCGGTGGGCAGCTCGCCCACTTCCAGCAGATCAGGGCCGCCAGCAACCTGCGCCGCCAATTGCAGGATCAACATGGACTTACCTGCTCCGCCTGGCGACACCAAAGCACCCACCGTACCGACAACCATATTGGGCAATACATAGTCAATCGGAGGCGGCGGATCGTTGAACGCCGCCATCAGGTCGAGAGCCATATCAGCCCCTCACGTCGCCGGGCCGATCAGCCTGAATACCCGACAACTTACGAGATTCGATCCACTCTTCGACTTCCGATAAATCCCATGCGACATTCCTGCATGTAAGGGCAATGCGGCGCGGAAAATCCCCTCGCTGCTCTAGGTTGTAGATGGTTCGTGTCGAGAGCGGAATGATCTCCAGGAGCTTTTTTCTGTTGATAAGTATTTTGCTGGTTGCAGCCTGCATGGCTCGGCCTCCAATTGCTAACGAGTGCCTTATGGTGCCTAGCAATTCATTCTTCGACAGCGCTATAATTACCCAAAAAGGTTGACAGCATGGAAAAAGAAAATTCGACGAAATTCATAGAGGCTCTAGATCCCGACGTTGTCATCTTCATTCATGACGACTGTTCACCCACTGTTGCGGAAGCCCTCCAGAAATTTCAGGAACGTTGGCGACCATACTCCACAGCCTCACGCCACTACCCAATAATGGGCTTGATCCGAGAAGTAATTGATCCAGCCGTAGCCACCTACATGGCCACCCTTCCTGCGCGTTATTCGAGTTTTGTTCCAGGTGCAGGAACTGGCACCGACTTCAGTGAGATCATTCGACTGGTGGGACTTGATGCCATGGTTCGCCTGCAACGGGAACTGCTGCGTCGGTTCATCAAAACAGTGGATCGGCAGGACTCGAGAGACCGGCGGTTTATCGGAACACTCGAATCTTTAGCCGGCCTGGCTTTGAGCTGCGCATGCAAACGTCCCAGGAAATCGGCGTTGCGTGGCTTGAATGGAACCCGCTCACAAAGCTTCTGCCGTTTCTGTGGGAAACCTGCCGGGCTAAAGTCATTTGCAGATGATGATTCTCAAGTGCGGGGCAACGATGACAATCTACGATTAAGCAGCAAGTATTGCGCTGACCATCAACCACAACTGCCCAGCGGGGCATCAAACCTGGCTTATAGGCGAGCAAAGCGATCTGTCGAACAATTCGACATGGAACTTGGCCGACTCAACCGCCAATGTGCGAACCGAGGCACACCACAAGCGGCGTCAGGCGACCCGCTGGTGGATCGCTATTTCCACCAGTACCTGCTGAGCCAGACTGTACAGCCAGCCGACAAAGGAGAGCTGCGCAACCAAGCGCGCTTGATGGTGGACTCGAAGCTATCAGACCGCAAAAAACAAATACTGATACTCCAGTGGGATGGACTCAATCAGTCAGAGATAGCGCGAAAACTGGGCATCGAACGTCAAGCAGTATCGAAAGCGCTGAAATCACTGGCCTCGACGCCCCGAATGCTCCAACTGAAGGAGTAAAACGCCAAGAAAAATTTTAGCGGCTAAAAAGCAGTACTTCAGGGTATCCCCGCCAATGCACTCGGCCGGAACCGCTGCGGTCACCTTTTTCGTGATCCTGGATACCACCGAGCGGAAAGACGGGCAGAGTGACACTCAGGGTGGTTCAACCGCAGCTACCTTGTTGTCGAACAACGAATTGAGTACCCCTAACGACTTGTCACTCATCGTTTGCGTAAAGAGGACTGCGAGCCGGCGCTTTGGTCGAGACACAGTGACATAAAAGAGGTTTCTGGCACGATTGAAGCCTTTCTGATGGGCGGCCGTCGGCTTCACTCCGGGAACCATGTATTCGAGCATACGTGGCCAGTTGTAATGGTTCCAGCCGCCGCCGAAAACAACAAGAACGTTCTCAAATTCTGCACCCTTGACACTATGCTGAGTGGCGAAAGGCGTGAAACCTTCAACAAAGCGAACGAGGCTCACAACCTCCTGATACTTCACATCACGCAAGCGTCTATGCCGGCCCACAGACGGTTTCTCTGGTTCCTCACCGTCCGGGTCAAATGCCGCCATGTCGTCTTCGCGACGTATGACATTGTCAGGCAAGCGAGGTCGGCGCGTCTGCTTTAGAAGATCCAGCACTTCGCCCACAGTGCCACTTTCTCGTAGAGCGTTGAGAGTTATCATGTCATCTGCCCAAGCCTGTTTCTCTGAAGACTTTCGCAGATTACCCGCCCGGCCAAGCATGTCGAACATCTGCCCGTATTTTTTCGCCTTGTATGCTTCGCACATAGGTTCAACAACCCTGCCAAGAAACTCCAAGGTTGCATCGTCAAGTTTTGAAATAGCGTCTGGATGGGATTTAAAAATTTCAACAATTGAAGGATAGCCTTGCTCGGCCGCGAGAGCTGCGTGTGTTAGCATCAAAACTTTCGTGATTCCTGGGGAAAAGTCCCAGCCCTCATTCTGAAGCTGATTACGAAGCGCGGTGACGTAGGCACGCGTAACTTCTGGAGGCGTGTCCTGTTTCGAATGTGCGGTGTCAGTTCGCTCCCCTGTGTAACTGTTAGCATGAAACGCGCGCGCCTCACCCTGCGCCGCCTCTTCATCAACTACCTGAGGCAAAGTCGGCCGAAGACGGTTCAGCATGTCCACTACGGCAGGCACAGAGCGGAAATTTGAGCCTTTATCAATTCCCTCGATGTTAGGCAGCGCGGCCAGGTCAAAATCGTCACGATAGATAGTCTGCCAATGATCGCCAAACAGACCAATTAACGGTCCTTGCTTAGGCTCCAGAAAGTACTTCGCCAAGCCATTCATAAACTCATCATTGGTGTCTTGGTATTCGTCAATGAAGAGCACTGGGTAGGAGCTAGTTAATATTTTCTGGAATTTCGGCATCGCCAGGAAGCGAGCCATCAGCTCCGGGATATCATCGTGATGGAGGGTGATCCGATCATCGTGAATGCCGAAATACCCAAGATCGTACTCAATACGTCGGTTGCCAATGCCGCCGGCTTCCGCGATCTTTTCTGCGTGCCTTTGGAGTTGTCCCACTTCTGCTCTGAGAACGGATTGAAACTGACCCATGCATCTCCAGCAGAAGGCATGAATAGTTTCAACTAGTACAGCCGGATGTTCGTCAATCTCCTGCGAAATTTCGCGTTTTGCTACGTTCGTGTAAGTGATGCACGCAACCCTCTGGCCACGACGCAAATAATCTGAACCACGTTCAGAGATAAGCCGCTTAAGGGCTTGAACTAGGGAATAGGTCTTCCCGGCTCCCGCGCCCGCTTCGAGGCGAAAGGACTGATGATGATCAATGCAATGATTTACGCGCTCTTGCGCCTTCTGCGCAGCTTCAATCGCAGGACTTAGTCTTTTAATCGACATGAACCACGCCTCCATCTGCGGGTGGCTGCGGCAGCGATGTTGAGTCCGCCAGCCAAAGCAGGCCTTCACTGATGTATGCAGGAACCTTCCATGGGTCTTCAGAAAGGCCGTACCTCAATGCAGTCTCGACCTTGCCCATGTCTGCGGCAATATTGAATGAAAGGTCACCCCAGTGGCCGTCCTCTTGCAACTCGAAAAGCACGGGGTTCGCTAGGATAAACGCATCTTCATATGTGCGAGCGCAGAATTCCGATCCGGCTTCATGAATTTGGTAGGCAACCCGTCGATAGCCCTGCACTTTCTCTTCCGGCGTCTTTGCTTTCAGAGCCTCTAAGGTTAGCGCCTCACCGTCTCCAATCTTGAACCAATCACGAAGGGTCGTGTTCAATGATCGCTCGCCCTGTGAATACGGACACTTCACATAGCGCCCCTTGTCCCCCATCTTTACCGAATCAAGGTCGGTGATGATCAGCGCCCTCAACTCGAGAAAGTCGAGTAGCGGCGAGAAAATCTTCGCATTCGCCCCGTCAACCTCTACGGTCGATATGTACTGTTGCGAGAGTTTTTTAGATTCGTCTAGTACGTCATCGACAAGCTGGATGATGCGCGGCATCAAAAGCCGTTCTGTAGTGCCTTCAATCAGAATAGCCTTGTCGGCGAAAAATAAGTCGCACTTTGTCAAAGTCAAGTATCGATGCAGAAAGTTCCGATCCGGCTCCTTTATCTTGTCGGCTCCTTTTCGAAAATCCTTAATGACTGTGTGACGTAATGCTCCATCTACGGAAGGCTTCGCTAAGAAATAGCGAACTGCATCAAACGGCGCTGCGTTCGCAATGTGCGATGAGTGAGTCGTAATAACAAACTGGACCGGCCACTCTTGATCTGGATACTCCGCCGAAAATACCTGGACTGCTGTATGCAGCTGCTTGATGAAGACCTCTTGCATTTGCGGATGCAAGTGGGCTTCAGGCTCTTCGATAAAAATGACGTGCACTCCCGGCAGCGTCGGGTTCGTGCGAAAAGACTTGTGAAAACTTAGAAGCTGAAGAAGGATATATATTAAGTTTCGCGCCCCAAGACCGTTGTACCCCTCGGGAAGGTGGACCCCATGTGCCCCGGTGTAGAAGACCTTCGTGTGTTCACTGAGAAGGCTAACGACATTCAGTGCCGTCTCCGTCCGCAAGTCAGGGTCATTTAGGCCTGGATAGCCGAAGCTCTTAATCTTCGGCAACAACGCGGTAAGTTTCTCGTTGAAGCCTTCATGGATACTTTGCTCAATATTCGAGACAGCCGCTTTAAGTTCGGCTGCAATCGCCTGGTCTGTCGTGGTTGCTGTGGCACTTGTCGCGGTGGTAAACAATGCCTCTAAAAGCTTCCCTAAAACGTTTGGCTCACCACGCTTGTGTTGATCAAGAGACCTTTGTGCACCAACGAATCCGCATTGGAAAAGCTTACCAAGCTGCTTCAGCTCAATGATGCGCTCGTTAGTTGAATCGTTGGGATCAACTGCTTTTACCTGGTACTCGTAGGCCTTAGGGACAACCTCTTTAAGGTTCTTGAATAGATGCGCGGCATCATCTGCACCTCCCTCAGGGACAGGAGGATCAAGCAGCAAAGCCAAGGCCGTCTGCACCGGCCGATACTCAATACAGATTTTGGCGATCTTGCACTCGGGGTCGAGATCGATCACAAATGGAGCAAGTGCTCCAAGCTCTTCAGCTGGGTCGTAAGACACAAAGACCGTAGCCGTGATGACCGGCAATGCCGCGAGAACAATATTCTCGTCCTTGCCCTCAAGCCGCAACTGCTTGGCAGTAAGAAAGGCCTCTCTTCTCGCCGCCGAGAAGTCTTCAAGCCGCAGTTTCTTCGGCTCATCCCCGATAACGTTGACAAAGAACTCTGTAATGGATGTCTTGCCACTGTTATTACGGCCCACAATCAATGTCGTCGTCCGCTCAAGCGACATTTCAACGCTCTGTAAAAGCCTGAAATTCTCGATGGCTATTTTGTCTATTCGCATCCCCCCTCCTCTGCCTTGATTGGGATCATTTTTATAGTCAAGTAAAAGTCTTGCAAAATACTAACGATTAATTCCGGTAGTCCATTCATCAATCATATCCGCCCAATCCTGCAACATCGCCGACCGCTGCTCGCGGTACTCAGCCTTGTTGTAGACCGCCCTTACGCCCTTTTGCTCATGCGCCAGGCACTTCTCGATCCAGTCGGTGTTGTAGCCCGCCTCATGCAACAGCGTGCTGGCTGTGCGCCGCAAGTCATGCGGCCCGAACTTGGTCAGCGACTTCCCGTCTTTCTGCGCCGCTTTGTAAGTCAGGGTCAGCACCTGGTTTAGTGTGGCAGCGCTCATCGGCGCATCCGAGTCGTAGCGTGATGGCAAAATGAAGTCGGAACCACCGGCAAAGGTTCTCAGGGCAATGAAAATATCCAGAGCCTGCTGGGACAGGAATACCAGGTGCGGGTTACGGCGCTTCATCCGCTCCTTGGGAATCGTCCACAGCGCTTCGCTGAAATTGATCTCGCTCCAGGTCGCATTGGTCAGCTCGCTTTTGCGCACCATGGTCAGCAAAAGCAGCTTGGCCGCCGCACGATTTGTTGGGCTTGTACCCACCCGCTCCATGTACTGGTACATCAGCCCGATTTCTTCTGGCGTCAACGCCCGGTCGCGTGGCTCGAATCGGGCAATGCTGGTTGGCCGCACCAGCTCCGCCGGGTTTTCGACCTTCTGCCCACGCTCGGTTGCCCAGCGAAACACTTGCATAACGATTTCACGCACATGAACGGCGGTGGCCGGTGCACCTCGCTCAACGATGGCATCGGTCAGCGCACGCAAGTCCTCATGGGTGATCTCCACCAGCTTCTGATTGCTGAATTTCGGCTTCAGCTCGCGTTCATAGACCGAACGGCGCATATCGCGGGTGGAGTCGGCCATCTGGTAGCCGCGCAGCCACTTTTCCGCCCATGCACCGAACGTCTCAGCATCCTTGACTCGTGCCTTATCTCGGGCCTTCTCCTTGGCCGGAGACTTGCCCGCCGCAACCATCTTCTTGGCATCACCCAACTGCTCTCGGGCTTCTGCCAAGGTGATGCCACCGACGCCGTAACGACCAAAGGTGATGGTTTCCTGCCGCCCATTGAGCGAGTAGTTGTAGCGGAACGAAACAGCACCAGCAGGCGTGACGGCCACATACAAGCCATCCCGGTCATTCACCTTGTAGAGCTTGTCCCTGGGCTTGAGATTGCGCAGCTTGGTATCGGTCAGCATGTACCTTGTCCCTCTTCGTTTTCGATACCATGCTGAAAAAACGTCAAATTTATGGTGTTTTTTCTATATAAAACAATTGGTTAGTGAAACTTAATACCATGAGAACAAAAAAATAGCTGCATGGTATCGGCTTTCATCATGGCATCGTCAGTCGATAGTACCAGCTTTAATGCCATGCTCAAACGGTGCTTGACGCTTCCTTCTGTTGCCAGACCATGCCAGACGAAAAAATAAAAAAGCCCGCAATTACGCGGGCTTAGCGGCTTTTTATGCCTTTAGGTGCCTGACCGTGCCAGACGCGGGATCACTCCCACTCAATCGTCGCAGGCGGCTTGCTCGACACGTCGTACACCACGCGATTGATGCCGCGCACTTCGTTGATGATGCGCGATGACACCTTGGCCAGCAACGGGTACGGCAATTGTGCCCAATCGGCCGTCATGAAGTCGGACGTCTGCACCGCACGCAACGCCACGACGTAATCGTAAGTACGCCCGTCGCCCATCACCCCAACCGACTTCACCGGCAGGAAGACTGCAAACGCCTGTGAGGTCAGGTCATACCAGTTCTTGCCGCTGATCGGATCTTCGGTCTTGCGCAGTTCTTCAATAAAGATGGCATCGGCGCGCCGGAGCAGGTCAGCGTATTCCTTCTTCACCTCGCCCAGGATGCGCACACCCAGGCCCGGGCCCGGGAAAGGATGGCGATAGACCATGGCGGGCGGCAGGCCCAGCGCGACACCCAGCTTGCGCACTTCGTCCTTGAAGAGCTCGCGCAGCGGCTCGAGCAATTTCAGGTTCAACGTGTCGGGCAGTCCGCCGACGTTGTGATGCGACTTGATGGCGACAGCCTTACCGGTCTTGGCGCCAGCCGACTCGATGACATCGGGGTAGATGGTGCCTTGCGCCAGGAAGCGTGCGTTTTTGAGCTTGCCGGCTTCTTCCTGGAAGACCTCGACGAACTCCCGACCAATGATCTTGCGCTTCGCTTCCGGGTCCGACACACCGGCCAGTTTGGCCGCAAACTGATCTGTTGCATCGATATGGATGACCTTGATGCCGAAGTGATCGGCAAACGTCGTCATGACCTGTTCTGCTTCGTTCAAGCGCAGCAGTCCATGGTCCACAAACACGCAGGTGAGCTGGTCGCCGATGGCCTTGTGTATGAGCGCTGCCGCGACAGAGGAATCGACACCGCCGGAAAGGCCCAGGATGACCTCATCGCTGCCGACTTGTGCGCGGATGCTGGCAACAGCCTCTTCGACGTAGTCGGGCATGTTCCAGTCACGGCTGCAGCCGCAAATTTCGGTCACGAAACGGGCGAGTATGGCTTCGCCTTGTGTGGTGTGCGTGACCTCGGGATGAAACTGCAAGCCATAGAAGCCGCGCTCTTCATCGGCCATGCCGGCGATGGCGCAGGAAGGCGTCGACGCCATGAGCTTGAACCCGGGCGGCAAGGCCGTGACCTTGTCGCCGTGGCTCATCCACACCTTCAGCATGCCGTGGCCTTCGACCGTCGCAAAGTCCTGCAAGCCTTCAAGCAGCTTGCTATGACCGTGGGCCCGCACTTCCGCATAGCCGAATTCGCGATGATCCGACCACTCCACCTTGCCGCCCAACTGGGACGCCATGGCCTGCATGCCGTAGCAGATACCTAGCACGGGTACGCCCGCCTGGAACACTTGGGTGGGCACCTTCATCGACTCTTCGATGTAGGCGGAGGCATGGCTGCCGGACAGGATGATGCCCTTCAGACCCTCGTAGGACTCGATAAAGGCGTTGTCGACGTCACCAGGGTGAATCTCGCAAAAGACGCCCGCGTCGCGCACACGGCGCGCGATAAGCTGAGTGACTTGTGAACCGTAATCGAGGATAAGGATACGCTGGTGCATGGCTGTGGCGGTAAAAGGAAATCAAGGCGTTAATGTAACTTATTGGGCCTCGTTACGCTGGCGAATTGCCCCAAGTAAGGATACAGTTTCGGGTATCAAGGAGTACCCATGCACCGCAGTCCCTCTGCTTTTGTTCTGTCGCTTTACGGTTTCATCGCACTCGCCATCGCCATGGGCATAGGGCGATTTGCCTTCACTCCTTTGCTCCCTATGATGCAGAACGATGCCGGCCTGGGGCTCGCCGAAGGAGGATGGCTCGCCAGCGCGAACTACCTGGGCTACCTTGTCGGCGCGCTGACCTCGGCCGCCTTACCCTTTTCTGCAGCGGCGCTCTTGCGTTTGGGACTGCTACTCGTTGTCGCCACTACGGCCTTGATGGGGATCACTGACAACTGGACTGGCTGGCTGGCATGGCGG
>Ga0182739_1004475_pt1 | contig 11553 bp, 11 predicted proteins | sample eDN5th30CBELigBY_FD_128873 | JGI IMG/M metagenome (GOLD analysis project Ga0182739, IMG submission 128873) | Enriched backyard soil microbial communities from Emeryville, California, USA - eDNA 5th pass 30_C BE-Lig BY (version 2) (version 2) | ecosystem: Environmental > Terrestrial > Soil >... | reverse complement strand
GTCTTCGCCAAGCTGACGCTCAATCTCACGAGCCCGCCGGCCGGCGACTATGTGCTGCGCTACCGCTTCCGCGACAGCGCCAGCGGCGCGGTCGCCATCAGCGAGCAACCCTTCAAGATCGCGCCCTGAGCGGGTGCGCGTCCCGTTTACCGCAGTGCAAGAGAAATTGTGACAAGGCCGAATCAACGCTTTCCAGCGCGTTGACGGTCAATTATGACAGCCGCATGACAACCCCAGCCACGTAAGGGGCATCCATGCTTTCGCTGTTTCGCAAACTCATGCCGCGCGAAGACCGTTTCTTCGATCTCTTCGAGCAGCATTCCCGCACTGTCGTCGGCGCCGCCGAATCGCTCCGCACGCTGCTTGCCGGCGGCCCGGACATGGAAAAGCACTGCGACCGGATCGTCGAACTGGAACACCAGGCCGACGAGATCACCCATGAAGTCCTGCAGGCGGTGCGCCGCAGCTTCATCACGCCCTTCGACCGCGGCGACATCAAGGACCTGATCCAGTCGATGGACGACGCCATCGACATGATGCACAAGACGGTCAAGACCATCCGCCTCTACGAGCAGACGAGCTTCCAGCCCGGCATGCAGGAAATGGGCGAGGCCGTCGTCAAGGCCGCCCATCTCATCGCCGAGGCAATCCCGCTGCTCGACAAGATCGGCGTACATGCCGGCCGCCTCAGCACCATCGCGGAAGAAATCACCCGCGTCGAGGGCCGCTCCGACGAACTGCACGACCGCGGCCTGAAGGACCTCTTCAGGGAATTCGGCAAGACCGATCCGATGGCCTATATCATCGGCAGCGAGATCTACGGGGAACTCGAGAAGGTCGTCGACCGCTTCGAGGACGTCGCCAATGAAATCAGCGGTATCGTGATCGAGAACGTCTGATGGACGCCACGCTCGCCCTTCCGCTGCTGGTCGGCCTCGTCGGCATCGCGCTCGTCTTCGACTTCCTGAACGGCCTGCACGACGCGGCGAATTCCATCGCCACGATCGTCTCCACCCGCGTGCTGCGCCCGCAATACGCCGTCCTGTGGGCGGCCTTCTTCAACTTCATCGCCTTCCTGTTCTTCGGCCTGCATGTCGCCGAGACGCTGGGCAAGGGCATCATCGATCCCTCCATCGTCAGCCCGCTGGTCATCTTCTCGGCGCTGATGGGGGCGATCATCTGGAACGTCGTCACCTGGGTCTTCGGCATCCCGTCGAGCTCCTCGCATGCGCTGATCGGCGGCCTCGTCGGCGCGGGCCTCGCCAAGACCGGCTTCGACGCCGTCGTGTGGAGCGGCCTCATAAAGACGGCGAGCGCCATCTTCCTGTCGCCGGCCATCGGCTTCTTCCTGGCGCTGATCCTCATCCTGATCGTCTCGTGGATCTTCGTGCGCCAGACGCCCTTTGCCGTCGACCGCACCTTCCGCGTCATGCAGTTCCTGTCCGCCTCGCTCTATTCGCTCGGCCACGGCGGCAACGACGCGCAGAAGACCATGGGCATCATCGCCGTGCTGCTCTATTCGCAGGGCTATCTCGGCGGCGACTTCTACGTGCCCTTCTGGGTGGTGATCACCTGCCAGTCCGCCATGGCGCTCGGCACGCTGATGGGCGGCTGGCGCATCGTGCACACGATGGGCTCGAAGATCACCCGCCTCAACCCGATGCAGGGCTTCTGCGCCGAAACCGGCGGCGCGATCACCCTCTTCGCCGCGACATGGCTCGGCATCCCGGTCTCGACGACCCACACGATCACCGGCGCCATCATCGGCGTCGGCGCCGCCCGCCGCGTCTCGGCCGTCCGCTGGGGCATCGCCGGCAACATCGTCATCGCCTGGATCGTCACCCTGCCCTCGGCGGCAGCGATCTCGGCGCTGTTCTATTTCGCGGTGAACGCGGTTTCGGGCTGACAACGCGCCTTTGCAGGGCTTGGAAACGAGCCCTGCATGGGAAAGCGTCATTTCATAGAATGGAAAGCCTGGTGCGGGCGGCGGGGGTCGAACCCGCACAGCCAAGGCCGAGGGATTTTAAGTTCTTCAAGACGGTGTTTTTCTAACCCATTGAGCAGACTCGCAAAACACCGAAACTGGCCATCATGCCGTTGAAATTCAAAGGGAAAACACTTGACGACCTGCGGTCTTTGCAGGACATTGCGTATCAGCATCTCGCCACTGTCGGACTGACACTGGCGCTGACACGCGACCCAAGGAGGCCCGGACATGCCCGTCAAGCTGACAGAACCCGTCGTGAAAAACCTGACCGCCCCGGAAAAAGGTCAGAAGATTTACTGGGACAGCGAATTGAAGGGTTTCGGCTTGCGGGCCACGGCCGGCGGGGCGAAGGCCTTCATCCTTAACTACCGGACCAAGGAGGGGCGCGAAGGCCGCTACCTGATCGGTAGATGGGATAAAGGCTTGACCGTGGAACTGGCGCGCGCAGCAGCAAGGAAGAAGGCGGCGGAGGTTCAGTTGGGCGGCGACCCGGCCAAGGAGGCGAAAGAGAAGAGGAACGCGACGACTGTCGGCGGCGTTCTCGACAGCTTCATGGCGATCCACGTCGCCGGCCTGAAACCCCAGACCCAGACGTCTTACAAGCGCCACGTCGAAAAGCTGCTCAAACCACGCATCGGCGACATCGCTATCAGGGAACTGAAGTCGAGCGACGTTGCCGCCTTGCGCGACGAGCTGCGCTCCATGCCGTCCCGAGTGCGGAAGGACGCCCCGGCCACCACACAAGCGGACGGCGCTATACGCGTCCTCGCCTCGGCGATGGACTGGGCGGAGGAGCAAGGGTATCGTGACGCCGGCTCGAACCCCGCCAAGGTCAAGCTGAAGAGCACCCGCCGCCGGGAACGTTTATTCAGCGACAACGAGGTGTCCCGTATGAAGGATGCCTGCCATGCTTTGGAACTGGAGGACCGGCTGAAGCCCCAAGTTGCTTTGGGCGTCCGGCTTCTGTTCGCCACTGGGTGCCGCGCTGACGAAATCTGCGGGCTTCGCTGGGAGGACGTCGATTTCGATAGAAGCTTGCTTCGCTGGGGCGACACCAAGACCGGCTACCTGAAAAAGCCGATGACAGACGAGGCCCGCGACCTCTTGGAGGCCGTGCACAAGACGCGTGTCGTCGGCGTTCCATGGGTCTGCCCGCCGGCCGGCATGCCTCCTCGTGGCGGCAGGCGGAAAGTGGAGCACCTTCGTATCGAGGCGCTGGAGGACGGTTTCAAGCGCATCATGAAGGAAGCGGGTGTCGTCGCGGGCGAAAACGCATCCCTGCATCTGATCCGCCATTGGTTCGCCACCAAGACCTACACCGACAAGTCGATTCCGCTGCCGATAGCCATGGCGATCATGGGCCACAAGTCGGTCGCCACTGCCATGCGCTATGCCCATGTGAGCGAGGAGGAATTGACGGCGCATGCCCACGACGCGATGACGCGCAGGCGCAAGGCCGTTGAGGCGGCCGGCAAGCGTGGACAGGTGGTGCCGTTGAACGGAGGCGCAGCATGACCAAAGCCGAGGATCGCACAATAGACAAGCTTCTCGCCATCGCGGGCGTCGGGTGCGACGATGAAAAGGCGCGCAAGGAGCTGGAGGCCACGCTTTCGTGCATCGGCGCACGAAAGCGTGCCAGCGCGCCGCACCATCTCGCCCTCACACTCCCGCGCGTGGCCGCCTCCCTCACCGCCGAACTTGCGCGTAGGGTGGCCGCCTCCAGCACGCCGACGCCTCGAAAAGCGTCACGGAAAAGGCCGCTTGCTCCTCGTGTGGACAAGCCGCGTGGTAGGGGTCGGCCGGCCGGGGCGCTTTCGGACGGGCAACTGCGAAAGCAAGCCGTAATCGACCACGCTGTTGCTTTCTGGATACGTTTTTCCCCTCGGAGCTTCAGCGCCGCGCGAGCAGGTAGGGCGTGCAAGTTTGTCGAAGCCTTTCATGCTGCCGCCACCGGTCAGGACGAGCGCGTGGAGCGGCCGTTCGAGCGGGCGGCTGCGCTGTTGACCATGGAGGCGGAGAGGCAGGCGAAGCTGCGCAAAAAGGCGATTGAACTGGGGCGCGCCCTCGATCTTAATTAGTGACCCTATTTTTATGATTTCCTTTCAGTGACTTAGGACGCGCGGACACGTATATCTATGCCATCAACTTGCGCGATGGAGCCGAACATGTCCGCAGCCTTCAACATCCGCGATGAATATCTCACTCGTCAGCAGGCCGCCGAAGCGTTGAACTGCGACGTCCGCACGATCTACCGCGCGACGCGCGAGAAGGACGGGCTGGTCTATGCCGTCATCGCCGGCAAGCATTACTTCCACGTTGACGACCTCAGGGCATGGGTAGAACGCCGCAAGCGTCGGCCCGGCCAGAGCCGGCGCTGACCTCTCAAGCCTGAAACGAGACCGCCGCCCCCGCTGGATCAAGCGGGAGCGGCGATAAACGCGAACCTCATGGCCCGATAAGGGACCGCATGGCCCATGCAGCCCTACATTGGGGCCTGCTTTGGGTCCTCATAGCCTCTTGCACGGCACCTCATGGCCCCTCACTAAGTCATTGAAAAAGAAAATTTATTCAAGTTGACGCGGCCCAGCTTGGACTCCATGATTTTCCGCATGGAACCGAGAGTTGCCGAACGCTAACCCGGAGTGATGCCGATGGGCAAGACGACCTATCCCGATGATTTCATGCTGACCCGCGCGCAGGTTGCCGAATGGCTTGGCCTGCACGAGCGCACGGTCTCGCTGCTGGTCGCCGACGAGGCGCACCCGCTACCCGCCGTTTTCTACGCGAAGCAATACCGTTTTCGCGCGGCGGAGGTCCGGGCGTGGATCGAAGCGCGCCGCGTCATGAGCGCATCGTGGTCAGGCGCGCGTGGCGTGCCCGGCGTGCGCAGTAAGGCGGCGTGACGGCCGCCTGAAAAGATTTTCGCCGGCAGCGAGGGAAACGCTGCCGGCGACGAAACTCTCACCCTGAGAATTGGTGCATGCCCGCCCGAACCGCAACGAAGGGAGGAAATGCCGGACAAGACACGGAAAGGTGCCTGTCGTGGTTCAGAATACAGAAGATGCGAACGGTTCGCAACAACGTATCGTCCTGACCGATCTGGAATGGTTCGAGGCCAACCCCGACCGGCGGCATCGCACGCGGCAGGCTTTGTCAGCGGAGCGGGACATGCCCTGCTTCAAGGGCGTCGCAGGTAGCGTCGCCGTCGTCGTCAACGTCCTATGGCTGCGCGAGCTTCGCGAACTCCTTTATGTACCCCTTTTCGTCATCGGCGACGTGCGGGACGACCTCAGCGACCCGCCGGGCGAAATGGCGTCGCGTGCGTGTTTCGCGCACGCCACGGGATACCGTGGCGAGGGTGGCATGCAGGACGTCAGCGCACACCTGCTCGATTACATCTTCAGTTACCTGCAAAGGCGGAGCGCCGGCTTGATGTTGGCCGGGCTGGGGCAAAAGCTCGGCTTCGACCGGGCCGGTGCCAACCCCGACGCTGCCATGAACACCCTGAGCCAGAATATGACCCGCCTGCTTCGCAAGCCGAGCGAACGATAGGAGACGACGACATGGCGAAGAAATCCTCGACCGCACAGGCCGCGCACGCGGTCACGGCCAGCCTGCCGCCCCATAAACTGCCGTCTCCAAACGACCCGCTCCTCGTCGCGGTGGAGTTCGCGACGCGAGAGTTTACAGGTGAAGGCGGCGCGTCGTGGCTCTTGCGCTGGCGCGACGGCTGGTGGTGCTGGACCGGAACACACTGGGCGGAAATTACGGAAGAAGTGCTTACGGCGCGGCTCTGGGCTTTCACCGGGAACGCCAGCTATGCCGGCCCCGGAAAAGGGCCGGAGCTGGAGTGGATACCGTGGCGGCCGAACAAGCGGAAGATCGCCGACGTGTTCGCAGCACTGAAAGTCGTCGGCATCGCCCATGCGCCAGCCGAGAGCGCCGCCGCACCGTGCTGGCTCGACGGGCGGCAGGCCGGGCGTGTCATCGCCTGCAAGAATGGCCTGCTCGACCTCGCCACGCATAAGCGGGAGGATCACTCGCCGCTGTACTTCAACCTCAACAGCCTGCCGTTCGACCACGACCCAAGCGCCCGATGCCCCGAGTTCGAAAAGTTCGTCGCATCGGTCTGGCCTGATGACCTGAAGACGCGCCGCACGCTCGCGCAGATGCTTGGCTATCTGGTCTCCGGGCGTACGGACCTGCAATGCATGTTCGGGCTAATCGGCCGGCAGCGCGCCGGAAAAGGCGTGATTTCGCGGCTGGCGACTGCATTGGTGGGGCAGGCCAACACTGCGGCTTTAACACTGTCCAGTTTCGGCAAGGATTTCGGGCTTGAGCACGCAATCGGCAAGTCACTGGCGGTCCTGTCAGACGTGAGGACCGCCGGCCGGGACGTGCAGGCCGGCGTCGAGCAAATGTTGTCGATCACAGGCGAGGACGCCGTGCCGGCGGGGCGCAAATTCAAGCAGAATTGGAGCGGCCGGCTGGGCGTTCGCCTCATGTACCTGTCGAACGAGCTGCCGCATCTCGGCGACGCATCGGGCGCTGTGGCCGGACGGTTCGTCATGCTGCCGTTCTCGCGGTCATTCGCCGGAGTGGAAGACCGCGAGCTTGAGGCTAAGCTTGCGGCTGAGCTGCCGGGCATCCTGAACTGGGCGCTCGAAGGGCTCGCCGAACTGGACAGTCAGGGCGGGCGTTTCACCCAATCGGACGCGGCGCTGAAGATGAAGCAGGACGTGGCCGACCTGTCCTCGCCCATAAGCGTGTTCCTGCGCGAGGAGTGTGAATTCGCGCCGGGCTACTGTGCCGTCAAGGAAGAGTTTCTGCACCACTATAACCGATGGGCGGATCGCAACAACGACCGCCGGCTCAACATGGTGCACTTCGCTCGCAACCTGATCTCGGCTGATAGTCGGATCGGCACTGCACAGCCTCGCGAAGGCGACAGGCGCAAGCCTGTTTTCACAGGCGTTCGGCACCGATCAACCGCGACCGCAACCCCTGCGGAGAAGGCCGCTTCGCAAGGACTGGCGCTCGTATCCGGCGGACGTTCGCTCGAAGCGAGGCGGCGCGGGCCGAGCCGGAAGCAGCCGGAACAGGGCTGAAAAGGCTGGTCCAAAAAGCGATGGTAGTGCTGCCGTTAGCGCTGCCATCGCCCGGTTTTACCCCCGCCAAGGCTTAGTAGCGCCATTAACGGAGGGATTGAAGGGCGCGCGGAGAGCGAGGAATGCTGGTTCGATTACCCCTGCCGGCAGCGGTATGGCAGGGGTATGGCAGCGGTAAAGTAGGGCTGCAAATCTGTGCTAAAAATCTGTATTTATTCATCTTTATTTTATTTGGCAGTAGTGGCATGGGTAAAAAAGGAAAGGTAGGGATATAGAAGAAGAGAGATTGTAGGGGGTTCCTTATATTGTAAGAGCAGGGGTTCAGATTTTACCCCTGCCACTACAACCGCCGCCCCCGCCCCGCCCGCCAAGCGCAAACGTAGAACGCCCTCCCAGCGACGCAGCACTGGACGCTTCCGCCGCGAGAGTTCAAGTTTCCTGAAACTGCTGCACGCGCTGCATCCGCTGCAAAACGAGGCCGGATTGCCCTTTGCTGCAAGGTAATGTTATAACAATACCAAGAGGGCCGACGAGCGGGGCCAACGCGCTTTTCGCTCCCCAACGCCGACCGAAATTCCACGAGGAAAAGCCCATGGCCTTCATGAACGGCCCGACGCTCCCAAGCCCCGCCCGTCCTTTCGAGGTCGCCACCTGCCTCGCCGAGGCCCCTTTGCGTGACGAGGAAGGCAACCGCCTGCTGGTCCGCTGGCGCGAGCGCTGGATGCAGTGGATGGGGCCGCACTGGGCCGAGGTGCCCGACGAAGCGGTTATCTCCCGCATCTACCGCCTGACCTCTGGGGCGGTCTATGAATGGTCCGCCGGCAAGCTGCGCCCATGGCCTGCGCGCGAGGCGACCGTCAAGGCCGTTCTGCATGCGCTGAAAGCCGTGATCGCCCTGCCGAACGAAACCGAGCCGAACACATGGCTGGATGACCCGGACGACCGGACGGAGGCGATCAGTTTCACGAACGGACTGCTCTTCCTTGACGAGAGCGCCCTTTACGAGCACGAGCCGGCGTTCTTCAATCTTGATTTCAAGCCCTACGCCTACCGCCCCGACGATCCCGCCATGATGGCGCACCTAGCGCCCGGCGACCCGGTTGCCGCGTTCGTGCGGGAATGCTGCATCCGCGACTACCACGCCGTCGTGCCGAAGCGGGAGGTTCGCGCTGCGTTCGAGCGATGGGCCGCGCAGTTTCAGGAGCGCGCCCCGTGCATGGCGCTGCCGCTATTCAGCCGCGAGCTTATCCGCGTCGTGGGGCCGGACCTCCGCACAGCAAACCGCCGCTACGGCACCGTTCAGACCCATGTGTTTGCCGGCCTGCGCCTGAAGCCCGACGCAATTGCCGCCTGATGGCCCGACACAAGGATTGAACCCATGAACCGACAGCAACGCACCCGAGGCCGCAACGCCAGCCAGCGGCCCCCCACGCCAGCGGCCGAGCCGCCCGCCATGGACCGCATTGCCGCCCGACAGGCCGAACGCGCCGAGGCCCGGCGCGAGCCGCAGGCACAAGCCCAGCCCAAAGCGGCCCAGCCGGCACCGCCGCCAGCCACCGCCGCGAGCCCCGCGCCCGCGCTGCCCGGTCCCAGCCTGCCGCCGTCCGTGCTCGACATGACGGGCCGCCAGCGCCTCGCCACGCTAGCCTCCATCCAGCAACTCGCCAAGGGCGGCACCACCCAGCGCGCCATTGCCGACGCGCTCGGCACGACCGTCAACCACCTGCAACGTTGGGCTGTCGAGGATCAGGAATTCCATGACGCCCTGCACTGCGGCGACGAGGCGCGCATCTCCCTTGTGACGGACGCGCTCTTTGAGAACGCGCTGCCCCGCGAGGCCGTGCAGAAGAAAACCAAGCTCGTGAAGCGCAACGGCGCGCCTGACGAACTGCACGTCACCACGACACGCGAGCGCGTCGCGGGTGACACGGCCGCCCAACGCATGTTCCTGCAAGCGGCCCGGCCCGACGTCTACCGCCCCGACGTACAGGCGAAGGTCAATATTCTCAACGCGCAGGTGAACCCCATGACCATCGAAGACCACCGCAAGGACCCGCGTCATCTCGCCATGGCGCTGCTCGGCGTCATCCGTGAAGGCCAGATGGCCGCCTTGCAGAACGGCCCGCTCGAAATCGACGGGGAAACCGTGCCGCTTGCCGTCGTCACGCAAGAGCCCGAGCCCCAGCCCGGCGCTGCCGGCGGTGCTTGGCCGCCGACCGAACCCGCCTACAGCGTCGGGACCGATAGCCGCCGCGAGCAGCGCAAGGCAGAGCGGCACGACGGCAGCTACAGCTTCGGTCCCGAGGACGAGGACTTTGACGCCGACATGGCTGCCGATTTCGACGCGGACGGCTACGACCCGCGCGACGGAGACTATGTCGCCGAGCGCGACGTGGACGACTACGACCCGAGGGGCTGATAGGCAACGGCGGCTGTTTGACTCACAGTGGGCCGCTGGCGCGCATTTGGCTTCCGTCCGCCCCCTCCCTGACTCGCCGAGCCCGGAACCGCGTCAGCGGGCCACCATGAGTCAAGGCGGCATCTCTGACTGGGCGGCCGATTGGCCGCCTTGCGTTTCCTGCCTAACGCCCAGCGCCGACCGCTTCCGAAGCCTTTGCTAGCCTGAGCGGCCCGCCCTCGACAGAGTTCCGCCAGCCGCCCGTTTACGCCAGCGCAATTAACGATGAATTATTCGGCCACATCAGGAAGAGATAGGACATTTATCAAATAATACTTGTGCTTGATGGCGCCTCATCTACGCTTACTTCAATAAATCCTGACCTTTGTCAGCATGGCTGTCAGCCGACGCGAGCCGAAACCGTGAAAAACAAGAGCCAAGCCCCATGACTACGCAAGGAGCAGCGCCCAGCCCGGGGGCCGCCAAAGCACACACGCATGCGCTGAAGACGATGCGCGCCCAGCGCCGAGGCTGCCGACCATGACGCTCATCTAGAACACTGACCAACTCGCCGCCCTCTGCCTCGCGTTGAGGGCCACCCGCCGCGACAGGCGGGCGACTGGGCGAAAACTGAGGGCAGCGCTCGCCACTCTCGAACAGATGGAGATTTGACCGTGACCGCCTATGTCCCGTTTACCGTGCCAGACCCGACCGGCCGCGTCCGCAAGACCAAGGACAGCTTTAAGTTGTCCCTGCGCCGGGTCGCCTTCGTCCTTGGCAAGCTACCGCGCCGGAACGGCGGCACTCTGGAAGAGCGCGCCGTCCTTATGCGCGCGCTGGCCGACACCCTGCAAGAGGCAGCGGACTCCGCCGAGACGCTGGCGACCGCCACCGAGAACTTCATCACGAAAGGAGCCGACCATGGCCCAAATCATTAAAGACCCGCGCTATCCATCCGCGCCATCCGTTCCCGAGCCCAAGGGCGAGACCGATCAGGAGCGCATCCGGCGCGCCATGATGACCGCCCAAACGCTGCCGGACCTCACGGCCGACGCGCCCGAAGCCGACGACCCCGGCTTGCCGACGACCGCCGGCAGCGCGGCGCTCGACGACATCCTTGAACGCTTCCGCTCGGTCCACCCGCGCCAGCCGGGCCGCCCTCGGAAGGGCGAGGGCGTCGCTGACCTCGCGCAAGCCTTCGCCTCCGCCGACAGGCTGGGCGAGCGCGCCGCGAAGATCGCCGCCAAACTGGAAGCGGTCAAGGCCGAGCTGCAAAGTCTCGAAGTGAACAAGGCCAACATCGACGTGCTCGATCCGGCCGCCATGAACGCCTACCTGACGGACGTCGTGAAGACAGAGGCGGCGATCAAGGTGCTGGAGCCGGCGCTGGAGAAGGCCCGCGCCGAAGCGGTCAAGGCACAGCAGGCCGAGAACGAGCGTGCGTTTGAAGAGCGCGCCTGCGCGCTCGTCACGAAAGCCGCGCCGCTTTACGCCCAGACCCTGCAAGCCATGGTGCACTATGCGAACGTCATCGGTGGGCTTGGCCTCAAAATGGACGAACTAACGTTGAATATCACGAGCCTCGCCGAACAGGCCAAAGCGCGCGGGCGCGGCGACCTCCTCATGCACCTCGACACCCTGCGCTCGGCAGCGGTCGCGGGCCTGCGAACCGAGGCCAAGAACCTGCCGCCGGAACCCGTCCGGCTCGGCGAGAGCGACGCCCAATGGGAAGCGCGCGTCTGGACGACCGTGGAGACGCAGGCCGCGAAATACAAAGCCCCCGCGAGACCCGGCAAGCGGCCGATCAAGGGCCCCGGCTTCTGGGCCAAGCAGATACACACACCGAGAGGTGATGATGAGAACGACACGACCTATGCCGCCCGCCGGCTGGTCTTCGCCGCCATTGCGCTGAACATTTCCATGGGCGAGCAGGAGAGCGAGGCGGATTTCCGCGCCCGCGTCATGCATGTGATCGCCGACAAGCTGAAGCTCGTCCGCAAGGGCGAGACCGACAACGCTTGGAACCTCCGCTATGCCTCGTGGGCCTCGCGCCGCGAGGG
>Ga0182739_1004473_pt1 | contig 11557 bp, 10 predicted proteins | sample eDN5th30CBELigBY_FD_128873 | JGI IMG/M metagenome (GOLD analysis project Ga0182739, IMG submission 128873) | Enriched backyard soil microbial communities from Emeryville, California, USA - eDNA 5th pass 30_C BE-Lig BY (version 2) (version 2) | ecosystem: Environmental > Terrestrial > Soil >... | reverse complement strand
CCGGCGCACCTCGGCGATCCGCTCCAGCGAGACGTCCACGGCGGCCACGGCCGGCTCCAGCCCCAGGTCCGTGAGCACGGCGCCCATCGGGTCCACCAGCAGGCTGTGCCCCACCGAGATCGGCGGGGTCTGGCAGGCCCCGGCCACGTAGAGTCCGTTCTCGATCGCCCTGGCCTCGGCCAGGGCCAGCCACTGCCGGGTCTTGTGCTCGCCCGGCACCCAGGACGAGCACACCAGCAGCACGTCGGCCCCGGCGTCGGACAGTGCCCGGGCCAGCTCCGGAAAGCGCAGGTCGTAGCAGGTCATCAGGCCGAACTTCACCCCGCCGAATTCGAGGATCACCGGCTCGGCCGACGGCGCGGGCGCGATGAACCGGGATTCCCCGAACCCCTGGGCGTCGAAGAGGTGGATCTTCCGGTACCTGGCCAGCAGGGCGCCGTCGGGCCCGAACGCGGCCAGCGTGTTGTAGGCGCGGTCCGGTTCCTCCGAGGTCTCGACGACGCCGGCCACCAGCGCCACGCCGTGCCGGCGGGCGATGCCCGCCAGGGCGGTGCCGACGGGCCCGTCCAGGGGCTCGGCCACCGCCGGGAAGGAGGCGTCCACCACCTTCTTCTCATAGGTGGCATATTCCGGGAAGGCCACCAGCCGGGCGCCCTCGCGGGCGGCCTGGGCGGTGAAGCGCTCGATGGCCGCGAGGTTGGCGTCGACGTCCGTCCCCGATTCCAGCTGTCCCAGCGCAATCCTCACGTTCCGCGCCTCCTTTCGCAGCCCTTCCGGGCGCTTATACCGCGGCCTTTTCGGTGGCGGCCATCTCCGGCGGCGCCGTCTTGAAGCCGCGGGTGATCCCGGCCAGCACCAGGACGCCCACGGCCAGCCAGCACAGCCCCAGCGTAATGGCGTGGCTGTCCAGCCGGGACAGCAGGTAGGCGCAGATGACGGCCCCGACCGCCGGCACCACCACGTAGCCCAGCGGGTTCAGCCGGTTCCCCGCCCGGCGTTCGCGCACGAAGTGGAAGATTACCGACAGGTTGACCAGGGTGAACGCGGTGAACGCGCCGAAGTTGATGAAGGAGGTGGAGGTGGCCACGTCCAGGAAGATCGCGATCAGGCCCACCGCCCCGGTGATCACCAGGTTCACCACCGGCGTGTGGAACTTGGGGTTCAGCCGCCCGAACACCGGCTTGGGCAGCACCGAGTCGCGGCCCATCGCGTAGAGCAGCCGCGAGGCGCTGGCCTGTGCGGCCAGGCCGGAGGCGAACTGCGCCACCACCAGGCCGGCCAGGAAGATGGCGCCGAAGAGCTGCCCGCCGATCTGCAGGGCGATGGCGCTGGCCGCGGAGGCGGAGTCCTCGAACACACCGCCCGGGTGCACCAGCTGCGTCACGTAGGAGACCACGATGAAGATGCCGCCGCCGATCAGGGCGATGAGCATGATGGCCCGCGGCATGTTCTTGCGCGGCTCGATGGTCTCCTCCGTGAGGGTGGTGACGGCGTCGAACCCCAGGAAGGAGTAGGCGGCGATGGCCGCCCCGGCGGTGATGGTGCCGAAGCTGGAGGTGGCGTTGAAGAACGGCTCGGTGTTGGCCAGCCCGCCGGCCCCGGCGGTGGTGACGACGCTGCCGATGGACAGCGCCACGAACAGGGCGATCACCAGCAGCTGGAACGCCATCAGGATGAAGTTCGCCTTGTCCGCGACCTTGATGCCCAGGATGTTCAGCGCCGTGGAGACCAGGATGAACCCCACCACCCACACGCCGATGGGCACGCCCGGGAACTGGGCGCTGAGGTAGGACCCGCCGATCAGCCAGATCACCATGGGCAGGAACAGGTAGTCCAGCAGGATCGCCCAGCCCACCAGGAAGCCCGCGCGCGGGTCGATGGACTTGCGCACGTAGGTGTAGGCGGAGCCGGCCACCGGGTAGGCCGATGCCATGCGCCCGTAGCTGTGCGCGGTGAACAGCATCGCCACCAGCGCCACCAGGTAGGCGGACGGGGAGGCCCCGCCGGTGGTTTCGGCGATGACGCCGAAGATCCCCAGGACAATCAGCGGGGTCAGGTAGGCCAGCCCGAACAGGACCAGCGAGGGCAGCTTCAGCGTGGGGACGAGGGTCGGTTGCGTTGTCACCGGTGGTTCCTTAGCGGTTGGAGGACTGCGGGGTCCAGGCGGCAGGGTCGATCCGGCCCTGGTAGATGGGCAGTTCGATGGCGGGCTCGCCGTCGTGGAACTGGGACCACGGGCGGTTGACGTTTTCGGTCCCGTGCTGGCGCACGCGGTCGACGGCGGCGAGGTCCAGTTCCGCGGCCAGCAGCGCCGGGGCGTCGTCCCCGGCCTCGGCGATGGTGTTGCCTTCCGGGTCGACGATCAGGCTGCGGCCCTGCCCGGTGGGGCCTGCGCAATTCACGCTGACCATGAACACCTGGTTCACGATTGCGTTGGCCTGGGCCAGCACCAGTTCCTGCCGCCGGTCCGGGGTGGTGGTCTTGACGACGTTGAGGATGACCTCGGCGCCCATCCAGGCCAGCTGGCGGGACACCTCCGGGAACCAGGCGTCGTAGCAGATGTTCAGCCCCACCCGGCCGATCCCGTCCAGGTCCACCACGGTGAAGCGGTCGCCCGGGTCGTAGGGCTCGTGGGGACGCCACGGGAAGATCTTGCGGTAGTAGCCGGCCAGGTCGCCCTCCGGGGAGAGCACCAGGGCGGTGTTGAACAGCTGGCCTTCCGGTCCGCGCTCGCAGACGCTGCCCGGGACCAGCCAGATGCCCAGTTCCGCGGCCAGCTGCCGCAGCTGGGTGACGCGCGGGCCGTCCAGGGGTTCGGCCGAGTCCTGCAGCGCCTCGGTCCGCTGCAGATCGGGGTTGCCGTCCCCGAAAAGGTGCAGTTCCGGGAAGACCACCAGCTTGGTGCCGGGCTGGCGTTCGACGGCGGCGCGGACCTCGGCGGCGAAGGCGGACACCGGTTCGCCGATCAGGCGCGGCGGCGCCTGGACGGCGACAAGGGGAAGGATGCGTTGCACGGGCTCTCTCCAGGCTGGTTCGTGGGGATCATTTGGGATGGCTCGTTGGTATGGCCGTTTTTATGTGGCCCGTGCCATATTAGATCATAATGAACCAATTAGGGAAGGTGGGGTCCGTGCCCCGTAAAGTGGCAGGCATGACCGCTCGCCCTGCCGTCGACCCCGCCGCCGGCGCGGGCGTCCCGGCCATGGATTCCGCGGCGCTGGCCGGCTTCGACCGCCGCAGCGCCATCGATGCCGTACGGCTGCGTATTGGCATGGCCATTTCGCTGGGACTGCTCAAGCCCGGCGAGCGCCTGCCGGACCAGCAGGAGGTCGCCTTGGGACTGTCCGTCAGCCCGATCACCGCCCGCCGCGCCCTGGCCAGCCTGGCCGAGCAGGGCGTGGTGGTGCGCCGGCGCGGCCGGGGCGGCGGAACGTTCGTGGCGGACGAGCCTCCCCAGCAGGTGCTGCGGGAGCTTGCCGCCTCGCCGACCGAATCACAGGCGGTGCACCGGCTGGTGGACCGCCGCCTGCTGTTCGAGTGCGCCGTCACGCACTACGCCGCGGCCAACGCCAGTGTGGAACAGTTGGAGGAGCTGGAGCGGCTCACCGCCGAAATGGCGGCAACCACCAACTGGTCCGACTACCACCAGGCGGACGAACGGTTCCACCGGCTGGTGGCCGAGGCCTCCGGGATGGGCTCGGCCGTGGACGCCTACAACGAGACCCTCGCGGAGCTCTACGCCTACTTCATCCCGTATCCGATCGCGCTGCTGCACCAGTCCAACCGGGACCATATTGCGCTGGTGGCCTCGCTCAAGGCCGGCGACGTGGCCGCGGCGGTGGACGTGTCCCGCAAGCACGTGGACATCCTGCACCGGACCATGTTCATGGGGCTGACCGACGGGTTCATGGGACTGGCCGGGGACGCAGCCGCCCCGCCGCAGCGAATTCCCTAGGAATCGCCGCGTACCCCTGCCGCGTGAGCCGTTGCCACCGCCGCGCGGGCGTTCTCCTCGGCGAGGTCGGCGTTGATGGCCGCGGCGGCCATGGTTCCGGCCCCGCCGGCGACGGAGACCATGGCGGCGAGGTCGTTGGCGTTGCCCGCGGCCCACACGCCCTCCAGGGGGGTCCTGCCCAGGGGGCCGGTCTCGATGAAACGGCCCATCGGCTGCTCGGACAGCGTGCCGCCGAGTTGCTCATACAGGTCGGCGCGGGCGAGCATCCGCGGACCCACGGCGAGCGCGTCGACGTCCAGCCGCGTCCCGTCCTCGAGGACCACGGCCAGCCCCGTGCCGTCGGAAACGCCGTCGAGGATGCCGGCCTCCGGCGTCGTGTCCTGCACTCCCCCGGCGGCGTCCACGCTCTCAACGCCCATCACCCGGCCCGGCACGGTCCGCACGCCGATCGCCTCCAGCTGGGCGGCCTCCTCCGGCCCGAAGCCGGAGAGTTCGTGCAGCAGGACGGTGACGCGATCGCTGAGCTGGCGGAAGAGCAGGGCCTGGTGCACGGCCATAGGGGTGGTGGCGAGGATCCCGATTTTTCGCCCGCGGACCTCCCACCCATGGCAGTACGGGCAGTGCAGCACCCGGCTGCCCCACTGCTCGCGCAGGCCGGGAACGTCGGGAAGCTCGTCCACCAGGCCGGTGGCGAGCAACAGCCGGCGGGCGGTGACGGTGGCGCCGGACCCCAGTCCGACGGCGAATCGACCGCCCTCGCGGCGGGCGGAGACGGCCCGTTCGTGGATGATGCGGGCGCCGTAGGACTCGGCCTCGGCGCGGCCGGCGGTGAGCAGTTCCAGCGGGTTGATGCCCTCCCGTCCCAGCAGGTTGTGGGCCGAATGGGCCGGGGCGTTGCGCGGTTCGCCGGCGTCGACCACCAGCACGTCGCGCAACGAGCGGGCCAGGGTGGTGGCGGCGCTGAGGCCGGCCGCTCCCCCGCCGATGATCAGGACGTCGTGATGGGTGGTGGTCATGGAATCCTCCTGCGCTGGATGGCGGGTAAACGTGGGGCCGGCCTTCAGGCCGGGCGGCGGGCGGCCCAGGCGGTGCGGCGGGTGCTGACGGACAGGCCGGGCAGCCGTTCCAGTGATCTGGGCCCCTGGCCGAGCAGCCGGTCCAGTGCGGCAAGGTCGCCGGCGTGGAGGCCGTCCCACCCGGAGCTGCCCTGTTCGACGCCGCCCTGTTCGAGGCTGCCCTGTTCGAGGCTTTCACCTCCCGTGCCGGGCTCGAGGGCGGCGCGGATCCGGGTCAGGAACAATCGGGCGAAGCGTCCGAGTTCGGGCGACGGGGATCCATCCTCTCCCCCCGCCTCCACAGCAAGGGTACGCCTGCCCTCGAGCCGGAATCCTGCGCCGCGGAGGGCATCGCTCCAGTCCGGGTGGGAGTTCCAGCCCAGGCGGCCCACGACCCGGTGGCAGCGCTCCTCAAGCGCCGCCAGTTCCTGGCCGGCGCGTCCCAGGAAGCGGGGCAGGTCGTCGAGTTCCAGCACCATCAGCAGGCCCCCGGGACGCAGCGTCCGCAACACGCGGCGCAGGACCCGGTCCGGATCCTGCACGTGGTGCAGTGAGGAGGACGCCCAGGCCAGGTCGGTGCCGCTCTCCGCGAGTTCCGGAAGGCCGGCCCATTCGGCGTCGAGGTCCGCCTCGACCGTGCGCAGCCGCACTCCCGCACCAGAACCCACCCCCGCCCGTTCCATGGTGTCCCGGAGCCGGCGGAGCATCATCGGCGACAGGTCGACGGCGGTGAGCTTCGCTTCGGGGAACTGCCGGGCCAGGGCCAGCGTTCCCACGCCGGTGCCGGCGCCGAGGTCGATCACGCTTCGGACCGTTCCGTCCGCGAACTCGGCCGCCCAGGCGGCGGCCTCCTCCGCATAGCCCCCGGCCAGCGTGGCATCGAGTTCGAGGACCTCGGCCATGGCCGCCTCGTCGGTCCCCGCGCCAGGACTATGGGCTCCATGGTCATGGGCTCCGTGATTGTGGCCGCCGTGGCCATGGGACGCGTGCTCGTGCACTTCGTGGTGGGCTTCGGGCCGGCCGTGCCGTGCGTGTGGGGTCATGGTGTCGAGTGTAGAAAGTCCATGCTTGGTACGCATATGCTTTTGCGCATGACGCAAGAACTTGAGGTCGATGCCGTGGTCCGGCAGCGGATCCGCGGACTGCGGACGGCACGCGGGTGGTCCTTGGAGGCCCTCGCCAACCGCTGCGGAATGACCCCCTCCACCCTCAGCCGCATCGAGACCGGACACCGGCGCATTGCCCTGGACCAACTCGTCCCGCTGGCCCGCGCCCTGGACACCACGCTGGATCAGCTGGTGCAGGCCGAGCAGGATTCCGACGTCGTCATCCGGCCCGAGCCCCAGCACACCCCGGGCACCACCACCTGGCTGCTCTCCAACGAATCAACCCTGCACGGGGTCACGGTGGCGAAGATGCGCATCACGCCCGAACGGGCGGTGCCGGCGGAGCTCCCGGTGCACCCGGGGCGCGAATGGCTGACGGTGCTCTCCGGCACGGCCCGGCTGCAGCTGGGCGAGCGGGCCGTCACCGTCCACGCCGGGCAGGCCGCCGAATTCTCGACGATGGTGCCGCACGCGCTCACCGCCGAGGGCGGGCCGGTGGAGATCCTGACGATCCTGGACCACGACGGCGAACGCGCCCACCTGGGCCACTGATGGCGCCGCCGCCAGCCGCCAAAGGACGCAGGCCTCCGGGAACTTTCCGGGCGGGTCAGGATTTCCTGCTCAGCCTCACTAGGCGCAGGAGGATTCCCGCGGCGAACATGAGGATGCCCAGCACCACGGACAGCGGCGGGAGGGTCGCGACCAGTGCCACGCAGGCCACGGCTCCGAGGACTTGGAGGGCCTTGGGGTACCGGCGGTCCGTGTCCGGCTGCGTGAAGGCCGCGATGTTGGCGACCAGGTAGTAGATGAGCACGCCGAACGAGGAAAATCCGATCGCGCCCCGCAGGTCGGCGACGGAGATGATCGCGCAGATCACCACGGCCAGGGTGACCTCGGCCCGGTGGGGAACCTTGTAGCGGGGATGGACGGCCGAGAGCCAGTGCGGCAGGTCGTGTTCGCGGGCCATGGCCAGGCTGGTCCGCCCGAGCCCGGCAATGAGGGCCAACAGCGCACCCAGGGACGCGACCGCCGCTCCCGCCCTGACGATGGGGGCGGCCCATGCCATGGTTCCGGCATCGACGGCGGCGGCCAGGGGCGTCGGGTTGGCCGCCACCCCTTCCGGGCCGAGGGTCGCCAGCAGGGTGACGGCGATGACGGCGTAGACGGCGATGGTGATGCCCAGGGCGATGCCGATGGCGCGGGGAATGGTGCGTTGAGGGTCGCGGACCTCTTCACCCATGGTCGCGATCCTGGCGTAGCCGGCGAAGGCAAAGAACAACAGGCCGGCGGACTGCAGGATCCCGTACCACCCGTGCGCCAGCAGACCGTCCCCGATGATGTTGGCCGGATCCGGGGCGGAACCTCCCCAGCAGGCGGCAACGGCGATCGCGAGGGCCGCCAGCACCAGCACCACAAGGATGCGGGTCAGCCCGGCGGTCCGCGTCACGCCGTGGTAGTTCACCGCGGCGAGGACGACGACGGCGGCGATGGCCACGGGACGCTCCCACCCTGCCGGGGCGGCATAGGCGGCGAAGGTCATCGCCATGGCCGCGGCGCTGGCGGTCTTGCCGATCACGAACCCCCACCCGGCCAGGAATCCGGCCCAGGGCCCGAGCCGTTCGCGGCCGTAGACGTAGGTTCCACCCGAGGTCGGATAGACGGCGGCGAGCTGGGCGGAGGAGGTGGCGTTGCAGAACGCCACTACGGCCGCAACGACCAAACCGACCAGCAGGCCCGACCCCGCCGCGGCCGCGGCCGGGGTGAAGGCCGCGAACACGCCGGCGCCGATCATCGAGCCCAGGCCGATGACGGACGCGTCAAAGGTGCCCAGCCGGCGGGCCAGGGCATGCGGGTTACTCATGAGGGTTCTCCTCAGTGGACGGGGGGAGGACTTCGGCGGCGAGCTCGGCAATGGACCTGCGGCCCTCGGCCAGCGCGTCAAGGCCCGTCTCCGTGGCCCGATAGACCCGGAGGGTCCTGCCGCCCACCACTTCCTGGCGGGAGGCCAACAGGCCGTCCTGCTCCATTCGATGCAGGGTCGGATACAGGGTTCCAGGGGAGATGGAATACCCGTGCCTGGACAGTTCCTCGGACATCCACGCACCGTGGATGTCTTCCTCGGCGGCGTGGTGGAGGATATGCAGCCGCACCGCAGCCCGCATCAATTCACGCATTGCGCTCCCAATATCGGATTCGGATATCGGAATCCGATATCCGTTGAGCCAAGAATACTGCCGCGCTCGCGCCTTCCCCAAACCCCGCCCCGTTCCTGGACGGAGCGGGCAGTGTTCCCGATTCGCGTGTCGCAAATCAGCCAGGCATGGATCCGGCGGGCGGCGTGGTACCGCCCCGCAAGACCGCCGATGGATGCCGGGCAGCGATCAGGCGGCGTCGTTAACCTTGTCCAGGAGGCCACCGTCCGCGGCCAGCAGCCGGCGGGCCTCCTTCAGCGCCCACCGGGAATCCTTCGTGTCCAGCTGGGCAAGCTGAAGCAGGTTCGCAATCCGCTGCTCCCGGTGCAGCTTGGCGGTCGCCGCCGCCAGTTCGATCGTGGCCAGCACACGCGCATGGGCACGTCGGCCCCGGGCCTGGGTGCTTGAGTCGTCGGCATCGGTGGCGTCAACCACGTCCAACGCCTCCTCGAGTCGTCCGCTCATCCGCCGTCCTTCCTGCCCCGGATAGGCCGGATGTGATCCGGCCCACTACATCAACTGTTTGGAGATACTGTACAGACCAAAGGTTGCGGCCCGGACCGGGACACGCGTTCCTCCCAGTCAGACATGCATAGGGGCAGCGCATGGCACGCCGCCCTACGCCAGGTCCTTGTCGTGCACCCCGACGTCGTGCAGTTCGATCCCTCCACCCGGCAGTTTCCAGAAATGCACCCGCCGCGCCCCGGGCGTGTTCTCCTCCACGTACAGCCGGAAACCCACGGCCCCATCCCCCCGGGTCCGCGGCGGATTGTCTCCACCGCGTCCGGTGCGCCATTCGTGCACCTGCCGCTGAATCGGCTGTCCGGGCTCCACGGTGAGCAGATCCACCAGCGCCTTGGCGACCTTGTGCCGGATGTCCGGCGGCTGCTCGAAGTAGGCCTTGGCGAAACCGGGGCCCACCACATAGTCCCGCAGCGGCCGATCCGCCTTCTCGACCGCCGGGATCCGCTCCACCCACGCCAGGTACACCTCGTGCCGCAGCGCGTCCGCGCCCGTGGGGAACATGTCCCGGGCCTGCCTGGAATCCGCCGTCTTGACGCCCTTGCGGGCCAGTTTCTGCGCCTTGTTGCGCTGCTCGGAGATCCGCAGGTTCTCCGTCCGCAGCCGCGCGGACTCCGCCCGCTCCCGCGCCAGTTCCCCTTCCGCCTGCTCGGCGCGCGCGGCCGCGTCCCGAAGCACGACGGCGGCGGCCTCCGCCCGCTCCACCCTCGCCTTCAGCTCGGCCACCTTCAGCAGGGCGTCGGTCAGGGCCGAACCGTTGCGCGCCCTGGCATCGGCCGGCGAATTCCCGGCGGCCGAATTCCCCGGGTCCGTGGGCTTGGGCGTGGAGGGTTCCGCCGCCCCAACCGCTGTTGCCCCCGCCGTTACCGTCCCGTTCGGCGTGGCTCCGCTCTCCGTCACCCCTGCCGTTGCGGCCGGACCGGCGGCAGCCTCCGTCCCGGCAGCCGCCCCGCCGGCCTGGGGGACGATTCGGGCGGCGCCGGCATCGGACTCCTCTCCGGCGGGTGGCAGGAGGTCCCGGTCCTCCGCCAGCCACGGAAGGCCGCCGCGCACCAGCGCCGGCACGGGCGCCACCGGATCATCGTCGTCGACGTCCACCAGTCGCAGCCGCCGCCGGCCCGCGTCCAGCACCAGCCGTGCCGCCACCACCTGGCCCGGGGCGAGCAGCGAATCGACCTCGTCGAGGTCGTTGGAGGAAATGTCGGCCCGCAGGACCTCGATCTCCTCGCCCGGCAGGGGGCTGAGCAGCGCGCGGTCCGTATCCGCCGCCAGTACCAGGCACAGCACCACCTGGCCCCAGGTATACGCCTCCAGCAGCCGTGGCCGGACCACGGAGGCGGTGATGTCCAGCGTGTGCCGCTCGGCGTCAAAGAGCCCCTCGACCTGTTGCTTCTGGGCCAGCAGCCAGTCCAGCCGCACCCCCGGCACCACGTCCTGCTGCGCGATCTGGGCCATGCCGCCGTCGTCCAGTTCCACCCACGCGCAGGCGCCGTCGGCGAAGAAACCCTTGACGGTGCCGGCCTTCACCGTGGGGACAGGCGGCGCGGTCCGGGCCGCGGGGCGGGCGGCGGCGGGTGACGGCAGGGCCAGCACGGCGTCGAACAGTTCCCACGTGCGCCGTTCCACATCCCGCCGATCCCGGGCCATGAAGTATCGGCTAGGCTCGGGCGTTCGGCCCGCCACCGGACGCGGATAGATCCGTGCCGCGTTGCCAAACACCTGCCAGCCCTCCGGAAGGTGGCGCTGCAGGTCGCGGGTCAGCGACCCGTTGCGGACCAGGACGACGTCGGCCCAGTCATCCACTTCGTCGGCGATCCGCTGGGCATCGATGTGCAAGTCCCCCGGACCCGGCACGTGGGAGACGATCACCAGGGGCCGGTCCCGCGCGGACATCACCAAGTCGGCAAGCTCCCGCCCGCTCCCCTGCCACACCGTCATCGCCATGGCACCCGCGCCTTTCCCTGCGGTGCTTCGCAGCTGCCCGTCCTTTTACGCCTTCCCGCGGTGCTCTCCGGTCGGTGCGCCCTCCCGGCCGCGCTTCCCGGCGGGACCCCGTTCCACGATTGTGCCCCACACCCGGGTTTCGCGTACCGGCGGAATCCGCACCCTGCCGGACGGGAGTGCCGGGGCGCGGCCATCCGGCAGGGTGCGGACGGGCGGATTGAGGCAAGACCGGCGGTGCCTTCGGGCCAGGGCCGGCGGCACGGCAAGGGCTCGGCCGGCGCGCCCTTTAGGTCCAGTCCGGCGGAGAATGCCGCCCCTTCGAAGGTGGCGAAACTTTCTTCTAACAGGTCTTCAATTATACGTAGGCATATTCTAGATTGAGGTCATGGAAGCCGGTTCCACCACCCTGGAGTACCCCGGATACACGGTCACCGTGATCCGGCACCCCCAGGCGGCCTCCACGCCGGCGCAGCGGCTGGAAGCGGCCGAGTCCCTGCGCCGCTTTGCCGAGGCCGAGGTCAACGAGCGCATGGCGGAGGTGGCGGGCTGGGCCGCCCTCGAGGTTCCACGGCACCTGGACGCGCTGCCGCAGACGCCGGGCATGGACACCAGCAAAAGCGTCGGGACGCTGCGCAGGGACCTGGACCGGCAGTGTGCGGCCCTGGAGGTCGCCGCGGCCCAGGACCTGGCCCCGGTCAGCGCCTCCCTGGCCCTGGACCGGGCGCTGGCCCTGGTCTCCGAGCACCCGCACCTGCTGGAGGCGTGGCGCGCCGGGCGGATCGG
>Ga0182739_1004472_pt1 | contig 11557 bp, 15 predicted proteins | sample eDN5th30CBELigBY_FD_128873 | JGI IMG/M metagenome (GOLD analysis project Ga0182739, IMG submission 128873) | Enriched backyard soil microbial communities from Emeryville, California, USA - eDNA 5th pass 30_C BE-Lig BY (version 2) (version 2) | ecosystem: Environmental > Terrestrial > Soil >... | reverse complement strand
CTGCGGGAAGACCCGCTTCACCAGCTCCTCGCGCTCGGCCTGCATGTCCCGGAACGTCGACGAGACGAACACGCGGATCGCCCGCTCCGACCCGAACCCGATGTCGCCGCTTCCCACCTGACTCGATCCCGCATCAGCCATGGCGCGAATCCTGCCATCGCCTGGACACAGCGGTAGGGTCCGCCGCCTTGGATGCGGTCCGGCGGGCATACGGCGACATGGCCGGGGCGTACACCGATCGGTTCGGCACGACGGCGCAGGTGGACCCCGACGACCTCGCCCGCATCACCCGGCGGCTGGCGATCCGGCCCGGTGTCGTGGCCGATGCCGGCTGCGGGCCCGGCCACCTCACCGCCCACCTGCAGTTGCAGGGGGTCGACGCGATCGGCATCGACCTGGTGCCCGAGCTCCTGGGTCACGCCCGCGCCGCGCATCCGCACGGGAGCTACGTGCGGGGCTCGATGGAGCGGCTTCCGGTCCCGGATGGCTCGTTGGCCGGCGTCTTGGCCTGGTACTCGCTCATCCACCTGCCGCCCGATGCGCTCGACGGTGTGCTCGCCGAGCTGCGCCGAGCCGTCCGCTCGGGAGCGACGCTCGTCGTCGGGTTCTTCGACGGCGGCGAGCACGCCGCGTTCGAGCACAAGGTCGCGACGGCCTACTTCTGGCCCGTCGACGAGCTCGGTCGTCGGCTGGAGCAGGTCGGCTTCACCGAGGTCGAACGCTGGCAGCGACCCGCCGTGCCCTCCGGCCCGAGGGCGCACGCCGCCATCGTGGCGACCGCCGACGAGCCAACGCCGCCGTAGCCGCACGGCGGGGCTCGCAACGAGACCAAGACCGATGGCCCTCCGGGCGCGGCGAGTACGCCCGCGTGGAGGCAGGCGTACTCGTGGTGTTCGTGGTGTTCGTGGTGTTCGTGGTGCTCGTGGCTCGTCATCTGTCGTTCGTGGTTCTCTTCGTCCATCCGCCACCTGGCTCGAGGGCCCGTCTGGCTGTCGGGTGGTCAAGCGGCGTTGGCGAAGGGAGGTGGGCCGATGGCGGTGCCGTCGGGCCTTCGGAACACGAGGCCGGTGGGGCCTCGGACCAGGGTGAACCCGGCCTGGTGGATGAGCCGGTGGTGGTGGGGGCAGAGGAGGGCGAGGTTCACCACACATCGCTAATCTGCTGTCATGATCCGAGCCGCCGTGTACGCCCGCATCTCATCGGACGACGGGACCGCCCTGGGCGTGACCCGTCAGGTCGAGGACTGCCGCAAGCTCGCTGCTGAGCTGGGTTGGCAGGTGGTGGACGAGTACGTGGACAACGACGTGTCGGCGTACTCGGGCAAGAAGCGGCCTGCCTATGAGCGGATGCTGTCGGACCTGAGCGATGGCCTGGTCGATGCGGTGCTCGCCTATCACGCTGACCGGTTGACTCGTCGTCCGATCGAGTTGGAGCACTTCGTGGAGACGGTGTCGGCGGCGGGGGTGCGCCATGTTCGTTTCGTGTCGGGCGGTGAGATGGATCCGGGCAACGGTGACGGGTTGTTGGTGCTGCGTATGTTGGGTGCGGTGGCAGCGAACGAGTCAGCGTCGAAGAGCCGCCGGGTTCGCCGCAAGCTCGATGAGGTGGCAGCGGCGGGTCGTCCTCACGGCGGGTCGGTCCGGCCGTTCGGGTTCGAAGACGACAAGATCACGGTCCGGCCGGCCGAAGCCGAGGTGGTCCGCCAGCTCGCCACCCGCTACCTCGCCGGCGAGTCGCTGCGGTCGCTGTGCATCTGGCTCGATGACGAGGGCGTCCGGACGGTGAAGGGGGGTCTGTGGCGCTCTCCGACGCTGCGGGGTCTGCTGTCGTCGGGGCGGATCGCGGGGCTGCGGGTGCACCGGGGCGAGGTGGTCGGCCCGGCCGTGTGGGAGCCGATCATCACCCCGGCCCAGCGGGACAAGATCCTGGCCCGCATGGCCGACGCTGCGACGACCGGACGGCGGACTCCCCGCCGCTACCTGTTGTCGGGTCTGCTGCGGTGCCACCGCTGCGGCGGGAAGCTCTACTCGGCGGCACGGGTCGACACCCGCCGCTACGTCTGTATGAGCGGCCCGGATCACGGCGGGTGCGGTGGGACGCTGATCGTCGCCGGGCCGGTCGAGGAGCTTGTGGCCGATGCGGTGCTCTACCGGCTCGATACCGCCGATCTGGCTGCTGCGCTGGCGGGGAGGGCTGCTGACGATGAGCAGGCGGTCGTGCTGGGTGATCAGCTCGCTGCTGACCGCCAGCAGCTCGATGAGCTTGCCGCGCTGTATGCGGACAAGGCGATCACGGTTCGGGAGTGGATGGCGGCACGGCGCCCGATCGAGGACCGCATCGACCAGGCGCAGCGGAAGGTGGCGCGGCTCGGCAACTCCGATGCATTGGTCGGCCTTGTCGGCAACGGCGGGGAGCTACGCAGCCGGTGGGCCGGACTGAACCTCACCCGCCAAGCGGCGATCGTGGCGGCGATCCTCGATCACGCCGTCATCGGACCCGGTACCCCTGGCGCTCGTGCGTTCGATGCGAACCGGGTCGAGCTGGTGTGGCGTCTTTGAGGGTGCGGGCCGTCCTCCCGCCTTCGGCGGTGCGGGCGGACCCGCCCCCAACAGCGCAGTGACACGGGCCAGGACGGCGGCGTCGGTGACGAACACCGGCACCCCTTGGCGTTCGCACGAGCGGGTGACGAAGGCGGCCAGCTCGTCGCCGGTCAGTCCCATGACGCCCACACCGCTGGCGGTCCCCGCCACCCCTCAGCCACCTGGGACTGCCAGAGGTAGCGGGGATCGGAGCCCATGACCTCGGCGGCCTGGGCGAGCACGTCACCGAGGCGGCGGCCGGTGAGCTTGACCATCTGCGGTTCGAACCCCTGGGCCACCTCGTAGCGGTGCAGCCCCGGCGTGGACACGTCGCCGAAGCCCTTGCCGATGTACTTCGACAGGTACCCGGCGGCACGGCGTGCCTCATCGAGCGGCCCCGAGCCGACGGGTAGGTCACCGAGCAGCTTGATGTGGACGAAGCCGTGGCCCCAGGCGGCTTCGATCACCGACCGTTTGATGTAGCGGCCGACTGCGAAGTGGGCGTGGAGCCCGTGACCGGACTTGTGGCACTCCGGCACCCACACGTACGGGAACGGATCGCCGCCGAGACCCGCGCGCAGCGCCCGGAAGAACAGGCCCAGGTGCTCCCGCAGCAGGTACGGGTCGTGGTTGCCCTCGCCCCGGTAGGTCAGGGTGCCGAGCCGGTTGAGCCGGTGCGTGGTGCAGTAGCGGCGGATCTTGCCCCGTGCCCGCCGCCCGGCTTCGAACGCCGAGCGCATTGGATCCTCTGCCGGTCCGGTCCGGTTCCCCCGCAGCGTGGCGACGCCGGAGCTCCACGCACCGCCCGCTTCGCCTGCCTTCTCGTAGAGGTTGAGGGTCCATCCTCTCGGGTCGCAGGGCGGATCGAGGTCGAGGGGGAGAGCGGGGGCGGCGGTGCGCCCGGCGGTCATGGGGTGACGTGGAGCGGGACCGGCTGTCCGGGCGGTGCCCCGACGATGCCGACGGCCCAGCCGTGCCCCGGCCACGCCGTGGGGGCGGCCACGTCACCGAAGCCCATCATGCGGAGCCCGTCGGGTGACATCCAGCCCATCGCCACCCGCCACGAGCACTGATCACGTGCCCACCCCGGTATGGCTGTGGTGTCGGCCCGTTGGGTGATGGCGAGCAGGTGGATGCGTGCGGAACGCCCCATCAGGCAGATCGAGCCGAGCGCCGCATGGATTCGGTCGACGCGGTCCTTCGCCTCCTTCGCCGTCTCCCCGACGACTCGGAGCTGGACCGCCGACAGCTCGTCGACGACCATCAGCAGCGGATCGCACGGTTCGGTCATGCGGTCCGGCAGGGCACGGGCGACGTGCTCGAGCAGGGCCACCGATGCCTCCGGCCCGTCGGCCACCACGTCGGCGGCGCCGGTGTAGTCCCCGGCTGCCTTCGGGTCCGCCACCGACACGTCCATCCCCGACGCGACCGCCTGCTCGATGAGGCGGCGGGCGAGGAAGCTCTTGCCCGACCCGGTGGAACCGCACACCAGCCCGTGCGTGGTCCTGGCCAAGTCGATGGCGGCGGAGCCGAGGTTGGGGCCGTAGACCCCGAGGTCGAGCGTCAGCATGGCATCAGCTCCACCAGCGTCACGGTGAGGTTGCCCCGCTTGGCCTGGCGGATGCTGACGACCTTGTAGCCATGCGCCGCCACCGGCCCCGCCAACACGGCCCGGAGCTGGGGGTCGGTGAGCGGAGGTGATGGGATCAGCACGAGAAGGACTCCCGCTGGCAGCGGCCGCTCCTCGACCCGCAGCGACCTCCCCGAGCCGAGCGCCGCCTCAACGTCTTCGGCCAGGCAAGGGTGGTGGCGCCCGTCGTGGCGGAACCAGGCCGCCAACCCGCCACACGCTGCCGAGAGCAGCCAGACCACGGGAGGCAGCCCACCCACGACACCCAGCACCGCAACCGCGGGGCCGCCTGCCATCACCGCTCGGGACACACGGTCACGATCGGCAGCGGTCACCAGGGGGCTCACTTCGCCGCCGCCACGGCGCTCACCGACTCGGCCTGCACCGAGATCCCCGACCGGCCACCGGTCTCCCAGTACAGGGCATACAGGCCACCGAACTCGACCCGGGCCATCTCAGCGAGCTTCAACGGCGTCGCAGACGGCACCTTCACCGTGACCATCTCTGGGACCCGCCCGTCGAAGCGCACCAGGCACGCAACCGCCCACACGAGCCGTCCGTCAGGCCGGGTCTTCTGGTTGCCGTCACGCAGGTCCGGGCGGACCTCCACAGCGTGGATCTGGAGCTGCGCTCCGTCGATCGGAAAACGGTCCATCTATCTCTTCTCCTCGTTCGAGGAGCCGAGTACCATCGCGAGTTCCACCAAGCGGGGGCTTCGGCTCCTGTGCTGCGGCCGGGCCCCTCGGGGTCCGGCCGTTGCCGTTATGGCTTGGCCAAGGTACCACCAGGCACGAGCCTCTGAACCAGCACATCCGCAGGTCAGAGGGCATTTTGTAGTAGAGTACCGCCCGATTTCCCGCCCTTGACCAGGCATGGCCGGCCGACTGGCCAGCCCGTAAAGAAATCAGGATTGCCGACAGCACCGAGGCCCTGGGCGCCTCAGATGTCGAACTCCCGGACGAACTCGACCAGCGAGACGCTGAGCGCCCTGCACACCTCCCGAAGTTCGAGCAGATCGAGGCGCCGCTCGCCCCGTTCGTACTTCGAAACGAACGTCTGGTTGACGCCGAGGAGCCCGGCAAGCTCGCCCTGGGTGAGACCGCGCTCGGTCCGAAGCTGGCGCAGCTTCAGGCAAAGGCGCTGGTGATCCGGGGTGTAGATCGACTTGTCCATCCGCACAGGAGGACGCCTCTCAACCGTCTAGCCCAAAACGGGCTATCCGCCTAGGCTCCTGCCCCGTGGCCCACCGACCGAACCAGTTCCAGCGCGGCGAGACGGCGGGCATCGAGGACGCGTCGCTGGGGCTCAGTCCGTGCAGCGTCGATGCCCTCGCCCGGCAGCACGGCGACGACTACGCCCGCGGCTACACAGCCGGATACGGCGAAAAAGCGGTCGCGGCCGTGCGATCACCCGGCAGGCCCTGGTGGCGGTCGATCTCGGCGCGCCTCAGATAGTCCGCTGGCCCAGAGGCTCGGCTGTCAGGGGCACCACTAGTGCGCAAGGGTGGTCGGGAGTCTGACGGTCCAGCGGCCCGGCACTCGCTTCCGAGTTTCGTTGGTCTTTCAAGTGAAGAGACCGGGCGCGTCCGGGATGAAAGGGCTGTGAGAGATCACCATGTCCTCGGCGAGCCCGCCAACGATCTCCCGAGCGACCTTCCGCTCCTTCGGCGCACGACGGCGGCTCAGGAGGAGGGCTTCGGCCAGATCGTCGTCGGTTCGCATCTCCGAGTCTGACCCGTACATGAAGTAGTACGGAATCGAATCCGCCAACGGTTCCATGTCTGGGTAGGCGGACAAACGGTCTTCCCGGCCCCAGTCGTCATCGAGCAGCATCATGAGGCCGTTCATGTACCCGTCAATGTAGGCAGCATCGTGGTATCGGGCCTCGTCGTAGGCGTTGTCGCACCACTCGTCGTACGAGTTGACGAGGTGAAACACATGATGACGGTCTGAATACTCACCCGTTCTACGGAGCCGCAGTATTCGGTCGCAGGCGTCTCTCAGCCCATCGTGGTAGAACCAGCAATACACCACCGACGGGTACTTCTTGTGCGGGACAGTTTTGGCGACCTCGTCTGCCTCGGCAGCCTTCGTGAGAACGACATTGACGCGATCGTACGCCTCATCGCCAATGAAGCAGCTTCCTACCAACTGAGCTTTGATTGTCCTCAGGAAGTGAACACCAGAGGTATGGATGACTGTCAGATCGAGGTCATTTTCCTCGACCGGAAAGGGTGAAACCACGTAGGCGCGCGGTGCGAAACCCTTCATGTCTGAACGGAGCGCCTCGTAGAGTCGCCGAAAGTTCCAGTCCGTCAAAGAGTACCCGACAAAGATCACGGTTCTGGTTGCCAAGAACTGTCGAAGTAGCCCGCCCATCACATCTGACGACAACTTCGCCAGGCGCTCTTCGTAGTCCTCGTCTGTGGCAACCAGGCTCGCAAGGTTCGAGATCGAGCCATGGATTTTCAGCACCCTACGGCCAGGCATTTCCCACAATGCGATGTCCTCGCCGGTGACAAAGGGCGTGGCACCACACCAATCCTCGAAGTAGGTGTCCCAGTTGGTCGTGACAATGTCCCGGAAATAGGGCATCGTCGCTAGATCACTATGGAACCTCGTCGCATGAAACTGCAGGTCGCGGTACGAGTCGATGTAGTCAAACTTCTTGGAGATCAGACGAACGAGATCGGCCCTGCCGAAGCGACGCTCGTACTCCTGCATCGCTGCGGGGAACGTCCCCAAGGTCTCTCTCGACATGCCGAGGCGATGAGCAGCCATCTGAAAGATGGTGTTTGGGAAGGCGACGGGGACCTCGGTGCTGATACCAGCTCCAGCGAAGATCACCACCTCACCACCGTGACAGGCCTCGATCAGCCCTTCAGGCAGATCGAACTCATGGTCGAGACCGCACACCGTGCACGACGGCTCCCCGCACCCGGCTTGCTCGGGATCACCCCGCACCAGTTCACCTTCCGGCATGGGACTCAGACTATGGGCGTCGGCGGTCATTCATTCCCTAGTACGTCAGTGCCCGGAGCGGCGCGGAGGCGAGCGGGCTCCACGGTGCTAGCGCTCGATGCGCAGGAAGTCACGAGGGTTGCGCAGGTAAAGCCGGTTCCCTCGTCGATACAGCTCCCCCACGACTTCAACCAGGTCGAACTCATCGTGTGCTCGAATCGCCTCGTCGTACACGGCGCCCGGCAACGTCATCGTCACGCGCCTCAGGCGCTCGTCTGGATCGCCAGCGAACACCCCAGCGATGGTCACCTCGCCGGTGCCGTCCCGTGCATCGCGATGCAGGCGAACGACATTGCCAGCGAGAACGATCTCTTCCTCAGGAATGAGACTCCTGATGTGCCGGGCAGCCTCCTGCAACACTTCCTGGCTCCCCCGCCCAAAGACCACCGGTTGATTCCTGTCAGCAACGGGTCGGTCCAGCGCCCAGGAGAACGACGTCTCAAGTCCAATCCGGGACTCGTTGACCATCGTCGCGACAGCCTCACACAGGACGGCGGTCACGCCGTCACTCAGGCGGTCGGTAAAGGCCTCGATCCCAGCGTGGTCATCCTCTACCTGTCGCACTGCCTGGCTGAGAGACGTCATCGCCTGGTGGAGTCTGAGCGTCGCGGCACGCTCGAAAGGCTCGTCCTCGATCTCGAACAGCACGAGATCCTCTTCGGGGACCAAGCGCGGCGGAACCGGAACCCAAACCGTGAACACGAAGCTGCCTTCGCTGATAGGCCCGGCGAGCGCCCGGTGCCCCAGGTCAGCGATCTCGCCCGACGCTCGAGGAGGAAAGATCTGCCGCTCAGGAAAGGACAAGGACGATGCTGCAGCGATCAAGGCCCCCTGGGCGGACTTCAGTGCTGCACCAGCATCGGCTAGTGGCGCCGTCCCCGACGGGCCGTCGTAGTCCAGTCGATGCCGTTGGACGTCGTACCTGGATTGGAAGAGATCCCTCAGCACCTCAAGTTCAGACCTGCCCTCCACCGCCGAGATCGAGCGGATTGTTTCGGCAATTCTGTTGGTGAAGTCAGGTACGTGATCGGTTGACGGCGGAAGAACTTCGAACTCCTGCGCACCTTCGCCTATGGTCCAGGTGCTCCGGAGATCCTCGCTAGTGCGCCGCCATCCGTGTGCAGCCAGGTAGATCCGGAGCGTCCTCGCCTGAACCCGCCCTAGAGCGTCGAGGTCTGAGATTCTGACCCTCATGCTGACACCTTCGCAGCGGCTTCGTCGCCGACGACCAGAGCACGGAGCGTGTCGGCAGTGAGGAGATGCAGCCTCGGGACCAACACCACCTTCTCGTTCTCCGGCGCTGAATGAACTGGTTCGGTGTCCTCGAACGAGAGCCAATAGACCGCCTGCCTAAGCAAGAGGCAGGCGTGACTCGCCTCGGAGTAGTCGGTGATGTCGGGCGGAACAAGGGCGAGAAAGAGGTAGGGCCTCAGGTCCGAGGAGTTCGCCAAGAAGTTGTGGTTTGAGACCTTGAGCTTGTAGTGCCAGGCATCGTCGGCACCGAGAACTGGGTTTCGCCATGACTTCACGGACACCAAGATGCGCGGTGACTTGATCGTCTCCATCGGACCTGGGAAGCCGATGTAAAAGTCCTTGCCGTAGGCGGGATCAGGACGCGACAACTCAAGACCAGCAGCGACGACCAAGGACCGGACAAGGCTTTCGCCGTGGAGCCCCTGGTGACCCTCGTGATCGAGGGTGCCCGTGACCAACGGACCTTGGCCTGGCATCCCCACCCCCTCGAAGAGTTCCTTGCCGCCTGTCGCGGCTAGCAACATACCTCAGGCGTCCCTGGACGCACGCCGGAGCCCCGAGCAAGAGGGCATGTTGGCAACTTGTGAGGTTGTCGATGCCGGTGCATCCGCCGTGCTCCCACCAGGTGATGTGGTGGGCGTGAGCCCGGTGGTGGCTGGCGTGGCAGCCGGGGAACTCGCAGCCGCGCCGAGCGCGGGCGAGCAGGGCGATGAGCATGGCGGCGGTGGCGAGCCGGCGCGTGCGACCCACATGGAGGGGCTCGCCGTCGTCGTCGGTGACGACGAGCTGGAGGTTGGCCTGTTCCATCAGCTCCCGGAGGGCGGCTCTGCCGATCGGGCCGCCGCCGAGGATGCGTGCGGACCACGCCTCGCGGTCGGTGCCGGTGATGCCGGCGCGGCCGAACAGCTCGGTGAGCTTGGCCGTGACGATGAGCAGCGGCCGCAGCTGGCCGCGCCGCGAGCTGGTCGACCCGTCGACGACGAGGTCGACGATCGCCGCGCCGACGAGCTCCTGGTAGCTGCGGGAGTCTTCGGTGAGCTGGCCGGTGCGCCGCCAGGTCTCGATGCGGGCCTCGACGGCTTCGACGATCGTGGCCAGCGACACTGCGGTGAGGTCCAGAGTGACGAGACCGCGGCCGGCGAACCCGGTGACGATGCGGGCGGTGTCCGCCTCGGAGTCGTGGTCGAGCGGCGTGTCGGGCTCGTTGACGCCCTGTTCTTCGAGGGCGCCGTAGCGCCAGGCTCGCAGCCAGGCGGCGAGCGAGTCCGCGGTGCGGGTCCTGGCCTCGGCGACGAGGGCGGCTTCGTCGCGGTCGAACACCTCCGCCACCTCGGGCCGCCGGGCCTTGGCCAGCAGGTGCAGGTGCGACAGCGGCAGGGACCCGTCACGGGCCGCGGCCGACACGTAGGGCATCGATGCCGCATCCAGCCCCGTGCGCCGAAGCGCCGCTGCCGCGGAGCGGTGGGCCCCGGTGCGGTTCACCACCGCGGTCACCGCGGTGGCGGTCCCGTCCGCGGCCCAGTCCGCGGAGGCCTCCCACGGGGGGATCATCGCCACCACCGCCCCGTCCACGATCGCCGACAGCTGCGCACGGGACACGATCGCCGCCGTCAGCTCCGGACCTGACGCCGTGACCGGGTCCACATCGAGCACCGCATCGAGCGCGGCGTGGGCCCTGGCCCGCCTCGCCTCCTGCTCTGCCTCGCTCGACCGGTCGACCATGTGTCCGATGGTACGGAGGGGGTCTGACAGTGAGATCATGCCCTTTCGGGCTGTCTCATGTCCGATTCGCAGCGGCAGCGGCAGTGAGCGCGGCGCTGGTGTGGCGGTGAGCACGGCGGGAGTCGGAGACCAGGCGGTGGTCTGCGCCACCGCCGGCCCGGGGGTGTGCTCCTGGTCCAGGCCGAGCTCGCGGTCGGCCGGTCGAACCGGCGGAGGGCCGAGGCGCGGTCGGGGCTCTCGATCGGAGGCCAGCACGTCGCCGTGCCGGTCCTGGTGGAGCAGCACTGAGCTGCGCCGGGTTTGCGAAAACTGGAACGTGTTCTAGTGTGCGCTCCGTGACGGATCAGACAGAAGCCGGGGAGATCCTCTCTGCCCCGCTCATCATCGAGTACCCGTTCAAGCGGACCACCGGCCCCATCATCGGTGCCTTCCTCACGGGCTTGCGCGAGCAGGTCTTCGTGGGGTCGAAGGCTGAAGACGGCCGGGTCATCGTGCCGCCCGCCGAGTTCGACCCGGTGTCGGGCAACGACCTCACCGAGCTGGTGGAGGTCGGTTCCGAGGGCGTCATCACCACGTGGGCGTGGGTGACGAAGCCCCACGCCAAGCACCCGCTCGACGACCCCTTCGCCTGGATCCTGGTCCAGCTCGACGGCGCCGACACGCCGATGCTCGGTGCGCTGAAGGCCGGCGGCATCGACGCCGTGGCCACCGGTGCCCGGGTCAAGCCGGTCTGGGCCCACGAGCGCGAGGGCCACATCGACGACATCGCCCACTGGGTGCTCGTCGACGCTGAAGGAGAGGCGGCCTGATGCCCGAGATCTCGCTGCCCGCGTCGCTGCAGGGCGTCGAGGCGGTGCGGTCGGTCCGCACCCCCGCCCAGCTCGACTACACGTTCACCGCCGGCGATGCCACCACCCGGTTCCTCAAGGGCATCACCCAGAAGAAGATCATCGGCCAGCAGGCCACCCCCGACAGCCGGGTGTACGTCCCGCCGCGCGGCGCCGACCCCGAGCTGGGGGCCACCACGCCGATCGAGGTCGAGGTCGCCCAGGTGGGCACCGTCACCTCGTTCTGCGTCGTGAACCTCCAGTTCTACGGGTCCGGGATGGAGATCCCGTACACCAGCGCCCTCATCCTCCTCGACGGAGCCGACCTCTCGATCATGCACCTCATCCAGGAGATCCCCGCCGACCAGGTCCGCATCGGCATGCGGGTCGAAGCGGTCTGGCGCGACGACGCCGACATCGAGCCCACGCTCGAGTCGATCAAGTGGTTCCGCCCCACCGGCGAGCCCGACGATGTGAACGTCCGCATCCCCGGCGAGAAGCGGGGCACCGGCCTCGGCTCCTGGG
>Ga0182739_1004471_pt1 | contig 11557 bp, 12 predicted proteins | sample eDN5th30CBELigBY_FD_128873 | JGI IMG/M metagenome (GOLD analysis project Ga0182739, IMG submission 128873) | Enriched backyard soil microbial communities from Emeryville, California, USA - eDNA 5th pass 30_C BE-Lig BY (version 2) (version 2) | ecosystem: Environmental > Terrestrial > Soil >... | reverse complement strand
CTTGCCTCCTACCGAGTCCACGTCCGTCATGCGGAGCTGCTCGAACAAAACAACATACGACATTGAAGTCACCTTTTACAATGGAATGAAAGCGAGTTTGGTCAATGCATGAAAAGCGCTGTCTTGGCTGCCGCAGGAAGACTGTTTCCGGGCCTGCGCAGGCACGCTTTCAGACGCTGACCAAACTGGCCTTGGACCGCCCTTGGGGTGACTTATAGGGGCCTGATTGTACTCGGTGGAGTACGTCCGGCCATCCGCCTGGTTGGAATTTTTTACACATGACATCTACCCCTATCGTACGCACGGTATACATCGTTTCCGACAGTACCGGCATCACCGCGGAAACGTTCAGCCAGTCAGTACTTTCGCAGTTCGAGGAGGTCAATTTCAAGCCTATCCGCCTGCCTTTCGTGGACACCCTCGAAAAGGCCGCGGAAGTCGCCATGCGGATCGACCGCAGCGCCCTGGACGCGGGGGTTCCTCCCATTGTCTTCAGCACCCTGGTCAATCCTGAAATCCTGGCCCGCGTTCGCCAGGCGAACGGCGTGTTCCTGGATCTGTTCGGCACCTTCGTCAGCCACATCGAGCAGGCGCTGGGCTTGAAGTCCAGCCATTCCATCGGCCGCTCGCACATGCAGGCCAACTCCGAAAAATACCGGAACCGGATCGACGCCATCAACTTCAGCCTGGCGCACGACGACGGACAGTTCGTGAACCAGCTCGACCAGGCCGACGTGATCCTCGTTGGCGTCTCCCGTTGCGGCAAGACGCCCACCAGCCTGTACCTGGCCATGCAATACGCCATCAAGGCGGCCAACTTCCCGCTGACGCCCGACGATTTCGAGCGCGGCACCCTGCCCTCCACCATCGCGCCGCACCGCGGCAAGCTGTTCGGCCTGTCCATCCAGCCCGAACGCCTGGCCGAAGTGCGCAACGAGCGCCGCCCGAACAGCCGCTACGCGCAACTGGAGCAATGCCGCTACGAAGTGGCCGAAGCCGAGCGCATGATGCGCCGGGAAGGCATTTCCTGGCTGTCCAGCACCACCAAGTCGATCGAGGAGATCGCCACCACGGTGCTGCAGGAAGTCGGGCTGGATCGGGGCTGAAAACGACCAGGGCGCGCCGCGGCGCGCCCTGGTCTGGCATGCAGGAAATCAGGGGCACAGCATCGCGCTTTTGCGCAAATCCGCGCCCCGGGCAGAACCCGTTACAGGCCGGGAACCCGCTCGGGCGTCGCTGCGCCCCAGTAGCGCAAGCGCAGCATCTCGGCTTCGGCGCGCTCGGGCGGATCGACCAGTTCCATCGACAGGTTGCCGACCGCGCCCGTGCTGCCCAGCGACTCGGCGGTGACACGCACATAGCGCGTCTGGCCCGCGTCGAGCATGAAGCTCACGCCCTCGCCCGTCCAGTACAGGTTGGTCACGACATAGCTGCCGGCCGGCCGATCCACGAAGAAGAAGCTGCCCGGCTTGTTGCGGCCAACCACATCCTGGTTGACGCGCAGTTTCTGCTGGGCGGCCGCCACGGGCGTGGTTTGCTGCTGGTAGAAGTAAATGCGTCCGTTGCCTTGCGCAATCGGCGGAATGCGGCCCTGCAGCGATTGATACTGCGGGCCGGCGCAGCCTGCCAGCGCCACGGCGGTCGCGGCAACCGCCGCCAGTTTCATCAGCCAAACCTTCATTGACGCATCTCCACAGGCAGCGTGACGGGGCGAGTCAAGGACAAGTAAGCCGATTCGCCCGGCAAGTAAAAGCCGACGAGCTTTCCGGACGACGCCACGACATAGGCTTCGGCCTGGCGCCGCGTCTGGATGGTGAACAGCCCGCTGAGCGACCGGTAGGCGTCGCCCTGGGGCAAGGCGCCAACCCGTTGCCATTGCGACCCCGCGGACAGGGTGACAAGGCTGTCATTGGACAATTGGGCGCTGACCATGCGCGACAACTGGATCACGCTTACCGGGTCTGCCGCCGCAACGGGGACCAACGCGACGCGTTGCGTCGGCACGGACATGCACGCTCCCAAGAGCAGCGCGCCCGCACCGGCCATGGCTGCGAGTTTTCCCACGCGGACCGCACCCGCCATTTTCTGCACCACCGACGACGCCATGGATACCTCGGCTAGGAATAAAGTGCGTAAGTATATGGGTGCGTCAGAAATCTACAAAACGTGACGCCGCATCAATAGCGCAGCGGCTCGCGCTCCCGCCGGCCGGCGCCCCAGTACCGCAGTTCCGCCAGGGCCTGCTGGGCCGCCTCGGCCGACCCTTCGAGCTGCAGGACCTGTTTGCCGCCCTCGATGTCCACCCTGACGTACTGCGTCTGGCCCGGCGCGAGCGGAACGGTGATCGGCGCCTTTTGCTCCTTGCGGTCCGTCGCGGTTGTGACCTCAAGGGTGCCGGCCGACCGGTCCACGAAGAAGAAGTGGCCCATCTTGGATTTGCCGACCCGCGTGCCGTCCACCAGGATCGCGGGGTGCTGGGTCTTGCCGCCGTTGGCCGTCTTGGGCTGGTAGAAGTAGATGCGCCCTTCTCCCGGCTGCAGCGCGGAAATCCGCGCCGACACATCGGCATAACGCGGGCCCGCGCAGCCTGCCAGCAGCGTCGCGGCGCCCAGCGCCGCAATACTCAGTTTGATCCAATTCCTCACGCGTCGCCTCCCAGGTCGAAATGCGCGTGACGCCCGCCTCCACGGCGGCGTCCTGCGCGGACGCGGCAGTATAAGGCGGGTCTGCGGCCCTCAATAGGCGGAAAAGCGGGGAATCCTGAAGCAGATCAACCGGCGCGCGGGGCGCTGGCCTGCCTGCGCTGCTCGAACAGGCAGATTGCCGCCGCCGCGCCGACGTTCAGCGATTCCACCGCGCCGGCGTCATGCGGGATGCGGACCTTCAGGTTCGCGGCCGCGAGCAGCGCCGGGGCCACCCCCTGGCCTTCGTGGCCGAACACCCATGCGCACCGCTCGGGAAGCCTGCCCGCGTAGAGATCACGCGCCCCGTCCAGGGCGGTGGCAACCAGGGGAACGCGCAACCGGGGCAGCAAGGCCTCCAGGTCCACATGCTCGTGGATGGCTAGGGCGAAATGGGCGCCCTGGCCGCTGCGCAGCACCTTCGGGGACCACGCGGCGGCGGTGCCGGTCGCCAGGAACACCCGTTTCACCCCCGCCGCGGCGCACGTGCGCAAAAGCGTGCCCACATTGCCGGGGTCCTGGATGCGGTCAAAAAGCACGCAGGTTTCGTCGACCTGCTCCGGCGGCGCCGGCACAGGCGGCGTCACCACGAAGGCGACGCCCTGCCCGCTTTCCACCGCGGCAAGCGTGTGCATCAGCCGGGCATCCAGCGCCAGGCTGATGCGGTCGGAAACGCCCGCGGCGAGGGCCGCGATGTCGGGATGGGACAGGCGCTCGACATCGAAGATCGCCTGATCGGGCGCGCCATGATGCTGCAGCCATGCCTGGCACAGGTGCACGCCGTCCAGCAGCACCGGGGCGCCGCGCTTGCCCGCCGTGCCGGCCAGCTTGGCCAGCGCCTTGACCGCGGGGTTATCGCGGGAACTGATGTGCTTCATGAGGCCAGGCCGAATGCCTTGATGGGCGCAAAGCTGCGCCGGTGTTCGGCGCAAGGGCCGTGTTCGCGCAGCCGCTGCAGGTGCAGCGGCGTGCCGTAGCCCTTGTGCTGATCGAACGCATACTGGGGATACAGCGCATGCAGCCGCAGCAGGTCCGCGTCGCGCGCCGTCTTGGCGAGGATGGACGCGGCCGAGATCGCCGGCACGAGCGCATCGCCCTTGATGACCGTCTGCACGGTGCAGCGCAGCTTGGGCGCCTGGTTGCCGTCCACCAGGGCCAATTGCGGCGCGGTGGCCAGGCCCTGCACGGCGCGCTGCATCGCCAGCAGCGTGGCGCGCAGGATGTTCAGGCTGTCGATCTCCGCGACGGTGGCGCTGGCGATGCACCAGGCCAGCGCCCGCTCCCTGATCTGCTCGGCGAGCGCCTCGCGCCGCAGCGCAGTCAGGGCCTTGGAGTCCGCGAGCCCATCGATGTGCCGCGACGGATCCAGAATGACGGCCGCCGCGTAAACCTGGCCGGCGAGCGGACCGCGGCCCGCCTCGTCCACGCCCGCCGTCAGCAAGGCGGGCTGCTCGGGCGCCACGAACAGATCAGGCTGCTCCATCGGCCACCTCCAGGATCGCCTGCGCGGCCAACGCCGGCGTGTCTCGCAACAGGTCCTGATGCATGGCGGTGAACCGGGACTCCACGCGCGCGATCAGCGCGTCGTCGGTCAATGCCTGCCAGGTCGCTTCGGCCAGTTTATCGGGCGTGGCATCGTCCTGCAAAAGCTCCGGCACGACGAAGTCGCGCAGCAGCACATTGGGCAGCCCCACCCACGGCAGATAGGGACGCTGCTGACCCGATTTCCAGGACATGATGCGGCGCATCCAGGGCGACAGCACGTACGAAATCACCATGGGACGCTTGAACAGCGCCGTCTCCAGCGTGGCGGTGCCGCTGGCCACGAGCACCGCCGTGGCGGCCTCCATCACGGACCAGGCCACCGGCGCCTTGCGGTCGCCGCCTTCGCCGTGCAGGTCGTGGGCAGTGACGCAGCGCAGCCCGGGCACCGGGTACTGAGCCAGGATCTCCAGGAATTCCGCCCGCCGCTGGTCGTTGACCATGGGGACGATGCATTGCAGCGCGGGATCTTTCTTCAGCAATTGCTGCGCGGCCTGCAGGAAACGCGGCGCCAGGAGGCGGATCTCCGACGAGCGGCTGCCGGGCAGGATCGCCAGCACGCGCGCGCCCTGGTCGATGCCCAGGCGTTCCCGGGCCGCGGCGCGGTCGGGCTGCATCGGCACCGCGCCGGCCAGCGGATGGCCCACATAGGTGACGGGAATGCCTTCCTTGCGGTAAATCTCTTCCTCGAACGGAAACAGCACCAGCATGTGCGAAACCGATTCGCGGATCTTGTGGATGCGCTCGTATCGCCAGGCCCAGATCGAGGGGCCGACGAAATGCACCGTCGGCGTGCCGGCCTGCCGCAGTTGGTGTTCCAGCCGCAGGTTGAAGTCGGGCGCGTCGATGCCGACGAACACCGAGGGCGGCTGGGCGAGCCAGCGACGCTTGACGTCGCGATACGTGGCCAACAGGCTGGGCAGGCGCTTGAGCGCGTCCACGTACCCGAACACCGTCAGCGCATGCATCGGATGCCAGGCTTCGAAGTCGTGGGCCTGCATCTGGGGGCCGCCGATGCCCTCGCAATGGACGCTGCCGTCGCGCGCTTGCAGACCGGCAATGATGCGCCCGGCCAGCAGGTCGCCCGAAGGCTCGCCGGCCACCATGCCGATCCGCGAGCTCATGGGCGGATGATGCCGCGGGACGCGACGTCCAGGAAATCCAGCAGGGTCTGCAGATGCTCGGCGGCTTCGGGGACGGCCTGCTGGCGTTCGCGCAATTCGGCGCGCGCCTCGTCCAGGGGCAGGCCCCGGCGGTAGATGATCTTGTAGGCTTCGCGCAGGGCCGAGATGGCGGCCGGCGTAAAGCCGCGGCGCTTCAGGCCTTCGACGTTGATCCCCACCGGACGGCAGGGGTTGCCCGCGGCCAGCACGAACGGCGGCGTGTCCTGCATGAGCGAACTGTTGCCGCCCGTCATGGTGTGCGCGCCGACCCGAGAAAATTGATGCACGCCGGTCAGGCCGCCGATGATGGCCCAGTCGCCCACATGGACGTGGCCGCCCAGTTGGACCGAGTTCGCCAGGATCGTATGGCTGCCGATGTGGCAATCGTGTGCGACGTGGACATAGGCCATGATCCAGTTGTCGTCGCCCAGCGTGGTCTCGCCGCCATCTTGCGTCGTGCCGGTATTCAGCGTGACGAATTCGCGAACCGTGTTGCGATCGCCGATCGTCAGGCGGGTGGCCTCGCCCGCGTACTTCTTGTCCTGCGGCATGCCCCCGATGGAGCAATACCGGTAGAAGCGGTTGTCGCGACCGATCGTGGTCACGCCGTCGACCATGCAGTAAGGACCGATCTCGGTACCCGCACCGATGGTCACATCGGGCCCCACCACTGCGAACGGGCCGATGACCGCGGTCGGGTCGATTTTTGCCGCCGGATCGACGACAGCGGTGGGATGGATGTTTCCTGCCATTTACTCTTCCAGGCTGCGAATCGCGCACATCAGCTTGGCCGACGCCACTTCCTGGCCGTCGACCGTCGCACGTGCTTGATACTTACAGATGCTGCGGCTCAGGCGCTCGGCTTCGACCTCGATGCGCAGTTGATCGCCCGGGACGACGGGGCGGCGGAAGCGCGCGCCGTCAATGCCGACCAGATAATAGGCCGTCTTGGAACCTTCGCACTTGAGCCCGCCGTTTTCATCCGTGAAGGAAAACAGCGCCGAAGCCTGCGCCATGGCTTCAACGATGAGCACGCCCGGCATCACCGGATGGTGAGGAAAGTGACCGGTGAAGAACGGCTCGTTGATCGAGACGTTCTTGATGGCGACGATGGACTTGCCAGGCACCATTTCAACAACACGGTCAATCAGCAGCATCGGGTAGCGATGCGGCAGCCTCTCCATGATCCCCTTGATGTCGAGTTCCATTTTTCTATGCGTTCCTGCGAAATTAAATAATGTGGCGGCGCGCGCGCGCCAGGGCGGCGACAGCGCCCTAGTCCTTTTCCAGCGTGCGCACGCGGCGGCGCAATTGCGCCAACTGTTGTATCACGGCGGCATTGCGCTGCCAGTCGCCGTGCTCCGCATACGGGAAGACCCCGGTATAGCGGCCCGGCTTGGAAATATTGGACGTCACTGCCGTGCCGCCCGAAATGTGTACGTCATCGCCCAGGACCAGGTGGCCCGAGAGCATCGCGGCGCCGCCGATGGTGCAGCGTTCGCCGATGGTGGTCGAACCCGCCACGCCCACGCACGCCGCCATTGCGGTATGCGCGCCAATGCGACAGTTGTGGCCGACCATGATCTGGTTGTCCAGCTTGACGCCGTCCGCCAGCACGGTGTCTTCGAGCGCGCCGCGGTCGACGGTGGTGTTGGCGCCGATCTCGACGTCGTCGCCCAGCGACACGCCGCCGAACTGCGGGATCTTGCCCCAGGCGCCCTTGCCCAGCGAGGGATCGGGCGCGAACCCGAAGCCGTCGGCGCCCAGCACCGCGCCGCTGTGCAGAATGACCCGCGCGCCGATCTTCACGCCTTCATAGAGCGTGACGTTGGCATGCAGGCGCCCGTCAGGCCCGATGGACGACCCCGCGCCGATGACGCAACCGGGACCCAGCACCGTACCGCGGCCGATGCGTGCACCGGACTCGACGACGCAATTGGGGCCAATGCGCACGCCCTCTTCGATGATCGCGTCGGGCGCGACCACGGCGGAGGGATGGGTTTCAGCGGGCAGCGCGGGCCTGCGGGCAGTGTCGAACCACTGCGCAATGCGCGCGTAGAGCAGATAGGGATGCTTGCAGACGACCAGCGCGAAAGGCGGCCGGTCGCTGCGCTGGGCTTCGAGGGCCTCGGCGACCTCGGGCGAGACGATGACCGCCCCGGCTCCGGTTGCGCCAAGCTGGCTTTGATAGCGGGGGTTGGACAGGAACGAGAGTTCCTGGCGGCCGGCCGAAGCCAGGGTTCCGATGCCGCAGACCCGCATGGGGTCTGCGCCGGACACCTCACTGATGCGCCAGTCCATACCCTGGGTATTGGCGGCGCTCAACAGGGCTTCAAGCGTTGGCGCGCGGGCAAGATCCAGTAAAACCGGCATGGCTAGACGGGGATCGCTTACTTGCCCAGGCTCTGGATCACCTTGTCGGTGATGTCGATGCGCGGGTTGACCGTCACCGCGTCCTGGATGATCAGGTCGTAGCTTTCTTGCTCGGCGATGCGCTTGATGGCGTCATTGGCCTTGGACACGATCGTGGAGAACTCTTCGTTGCGGCGGCGGTTGAAGTCCTCCTGGAACTCGCGGCGCTTGCGCTGCAGGTCGGTATCCAGGTTGGCCAGTTCGCGCTGGCGCTTGACGCGGTCGGATTCCGACAGGACGGGTGCGTCCTTGTCGAATTTCTCGGCTTGCGAGCGCAGGCTGTTGTTCAGGCGTTGGAGTTCGTCGTCGCGCTTCTTGAATTCGGCTTCGATCTTGCTTTGCGCAGTCTTGGCCGGACCCGATTCGCGCAGGATGCGTTCGGTATTGACGAAACCGATCTTGGTGCCTTGCGCTTGCGCGGGGATCGCGGCAGCCGAACCGAGAATGAGCGCACCCACCAGGGCAATGGAGCCGCCCAGCTTGCCACGGCGCTTGGCGCCCAGCGTCTTCGATGATTTAAGTGCGAAATCAGACATCATGAAAATCTCACCTTCCAGTAAGGCAAAGCCAAAGTGTGTATTGTGCCACTAAACAGCAAGGACGCCGGGCCAGGAGGCCGCGCCCTTGTTTTCAAGAGTAACGCCTCGCTCAGAATCCGGTTCCGATCTGGAACTGGAAGCTTTGCTTGTCGTCGCCCTGCTTGGCGTTGAGCGGCCGCGCATACGACAGTTGCAGCGGACCCATCGGCGACTGCCACGACAGGCCGATACCCGCCGAGAAACGCCAGCCGCACGGATCCTCGACCTCGGTGTTGTCGCGCCCGCGGGTGCAGCTCAGGCCGCTGCCCGCCGACACCTGACCGGCATCGCTGAAAACGAACCAGCGCAGCGTGCGGTCCTTGGACGCGCCCGGGAACGGCAGGTAAAGCTGGGCGTTGGCCACGATGCGGCGCGTGCCGCCCAGGTAATCGCCCGTCTTGACGTCGCGCGGACCCAGCGACGAGCCTTCGTAGCCGCGGACGGTGCCGATACCGCCGGCGTACACGTTCTTGATGACCGGGTAATCCTTGCTGCCGTAGCTCTGGCCCCAGTCCACCATGCCGTTCAGCGCCAGCGTGTACGAGCCGCCCAGCGGCACATAGTACTGCTGCTGCGCCGTGAGCATGGTGTATTGCAGATCGATGGTCGACAGGTCGGCCTTCAGGCGGGTGTACGAACCCTTGGTCGGCGCCAGGGCGCTGTCGCGCGTGTCCTTGGACCAGCCGGCGCTGAAGATCACCGCGTTCGTCGAATCGCCGTACTGGTCGACGAAGTCCTCGTAGGCCGCCGGCGAGTTGTCGTACAGGTCGATCTGGTTGCGTTCGAAGTTGCCGCCCAGGAAGATGCGGTCGTACTCCGAGATCGGGATACCGAAGTTCATGCCCAGGCCCATGGCCTTGACGCGGTAGTCGCCGTCGTTGTTGTTCCAGGGCTCGGTCACGCGGTAGTAGGCGGACGTCGTGCGGCTGATGCCATCCTTGGTCCAGTACGGATCGGTGTGCGACAGCACCACGGCGCGGTTCGTCTTGCTGGTATTCAGTTGCAGCGTCAGGTTCGTGCCGCTGCCGAAGACGTTGTCTTCGCTGATGCCGGCCGACAGAATGGCCTTTTCGGACGAGCCGTAGCCCACGCCCAGGTTGATCATGCCGGTGGGCTTTTCCTTCACGTCGACGTTGACGTCGACCTGGTCGGGCGAACCCGGGACCGGGTCGGTCTTGACGTTGACGTCGCTGAAGTAACCCAGGCGGTCGACGCGGTCGCGCGAGGTCTTGATGTCACCGGCGTCATACCAGGCAGCTTCCTGCTGGCGCATTTCGCGGCGCACGACTTCGTCGCGGGTGCGGGTGTTGCCGCCGATCTGGATGCGGCGCACGTAGACGCGGCGGCTGGGATCGACGTAGAAGGTCAGGTCGGCTTCGTGCTTGGCACGGTCGAGCTGCGGGTTCGGGTTGACGTTGGCGAACGCGTAGCCCAGTTCACCCAGGTAGTCGGTGATCGCCTTGGCCGAATCGTTGGTCTTGGCGGCCGAGAAGGTCTCGCCCGCCTTGATCTGCACCAGATCGTTGATTTCCTTGTCCAGGCCCAGCAAGTTGCCGGCCAGCTTCACGCTGCGCACCTTGTAGGGTTCGCCTTCGTGGATGGTGATCGTGATGCGGATGTCCTGGCGGTCCGGGGAGATCGTGACCTGCGGCGGCTCCACGGAGAATTCCAGGTAACCCTGGTCCAGATAGAACGAGCGCAGGCGCTCCAGGTCGCCTTCGAGCTTTTCGCGCGAATATTTATCGGTATCGGTATACCAGGTAAGCCAGCCCGGCGTCGTGAGCTTGAATTCGTCGAGCAGGTCACTTTCGGAAAACGCCTTGTTGCCGACGAAACGGATTTCCTGGATGCGGGCGACCGAGCCCTCGAACACGTCGAAACTCACGCCGACGCGATTGCGCGGCAGCGGCGTCACGGTGGAGGTCACTTCGACGCCGTATTTGCCCTTGGACAGATACTGCTGCTTGAGTTCGTATTCGGCGCGCTCGAGCATGGAGCGGTCGAAAATGCGGCCCTCGGCAAAACCCACCTGCGCGAGCGACGTGGTAATGGCCTTGGAATCGAATTCGCGCATGCCGTTGAAATTGACGGATGCGATGGTGGGACGTTCCTGCACGACCACGACGACGACATTATCGTCGGTCTGGATCTGAACGTCGGTGAAAAAGCCCGTGCCATACAAACGGCGAATGGCTTCGGTGGCTTCTTCTTCGGTGAATTTTTCACCGACCTTGACGGGGAGATAACCAAAGACGGTGCCGGCGTCGGTTCGTTGGATACCCTCTACGCGGATATCCCGCACGACAAAGGGTTCGAAGGCATGGGCCAGGGCCGGCAACAGCAATGCGGCTACGAGACCCGGCAGTACACCCTTTTTGTGATGAAACATCCGGCGAAAAGACATCCTTGAGTATCCTCGGTCGTGCAAATGGCGGGGGATTTTATGCTAAATCGCGTTCAAGTGAACAAACGCGTGAAATCGTTGAACAGCGCAAGCCCCATGAGGCTTGCCAATATACCTATGCCGGCGCGTTGTCCGATGTCGATCCACTTCGCTGGCGGCGGGCTACCCCGCACGATTTCGACGAGATAGTACAGCAGATGGCCACCATCCAGCATAGGAATGGGAAGCAAATTTAAAACGCCAAGGCTGATGCTGATCAATGCGATATAGGCGATATACGCAACAATACCGATCCGCGCGGTCTGGCCGGCATAGTCGGCAATCGTGACCGGACCGCTGACATTGCGCCACGAGACGTCGCCCGTCACCATGCGTCCCATCATGCGCAGCGAGAACCAGGCGGTGTCCCACGTGCGCACCGCGCCGCGCCACAGGCTGTCGAACACGCCATAGCGCACCGTCACCATCGGCACATTGCCGCCAAGCTGCACGCCCAGCCGGCCGATTTCCTGGCCGTTGACGACTTCCGGGCGGGGCGTGACGTTCAGGGTGACATTGGCGCCATCACGCGCGACCGTCAGCGCCAGCGTCTTGCCGGCGTTTTCCTGGATCTGCCTGACCAGCGCGCCGGTATCGGGGGCCGGCTGGCCGTTCACGGCCACGACCTGGTCGCCGGCGCGCAGGCCCGCGGCCTGCCCTTCCCCGCCGTCGATCACGGCACGCACCGCCGGCTTGGGTTGGGCCAACCGGATGCCGGCGGCGGCGAGCGGATCGCCG
>Ga0182739_1004470_pt1 | contig 11557 bp, 10 predicted proteins | sample eDN5th30CBELigBY_FD_128873 | JGI IMG/M metagenome (GOLD analysis project Ga0182739, IMG submission 128873) | Enriched backyard soil microbial communities from Emeryville, California, USA - eDNA 5th pass 30_C BE-Lig BY (version 2) (version 2) | ecosystem: Environmental > Terrestrial > Soil >... | reverse complement strand
CCATGTAAGGCAATGGTCAGCAACTTGCCCGAATTTTGGGATGCTTCTGTTGCAGTAAGCTCCATCGAAACAATAAAAATAACAGCTGTAGCCGATTAGTCTGGCCATTGCCATATTTATCACGTTAAGTACTCATCGTAATATGTGCAAATCCTTTACCTGAATGAACCTATCATTCAATTCCACACTTCATTTAATTTATCACTATAAAATGTAATGGCATTTCTGTACTTCTGAATTTGTTGATCAGACGAAGTGGCGGCTAAATTTTTCAATAGTAGCTCCATTGAACGTTCATGTTTCTCCAAGTTAAACAATGTCATCGCGTAAAATACTTGAATGGCTAAATTGTGCGGAAACATCTCCAACCCTTTTTCAAATGTATGTTTTGAATTCTCGTATTCCCCTAGTGTTCTGTATGTACTCCCAAGACCCAAATATGCATTGGCTAAATCTTCATTATTTAAATCACCTTGAATTGCTTTTTCATAGTATGGAACAGCTTTCGATTCTTTTCCTAGCACATCAAAACTCCATGCACACTGGTAATTTACATAGGCCTCGTTCGGGTGCTGTTCCACTAAACTTAACAACAGCTGATTGGATTGCTGTAATTCCCCATCATTTCTTAAATCAATTGCCCTCTGTAGTTGATAGATTTCCTTCATTCTTTGTCCTCCTAAATCGTCTTTCCTTTATCTAGCATAATGGCTTTTTGAAAATTTCACTATAATAAAATAGGAGGATTTACCATATTATAGGTCTGTAAATTTTATTAATTTTTTAGTACTTTTTTCTACTTTGTATTAATAAGGGCTTTTATTTAAGCAAAAAAACACCTCAAAAATGATTGTATTGTGCACAAATCATTTAAGAGGTGTTTCTTAGCGCGCTTTATTAATTTTATAGCGGGATATTTCCGTGTTTTTTATATGGACGGTCTTCCTGTTTTGTAGAAAGCATATCCAATGCCTGGATTAGCTTAATACGTGTTTCACGTGGATCGATAACATCGTCAACCATACCGCGTGATGCCGCTACATAAGGGTTTGCGAATTTTTCTTTGTATTCTTCAATTTTCGCTGCACGTGTTGCTTCGGGATCAGCCGATTTTGCAATCTCGCCTGCATGAATAATGTTTGCCGCACCAGCAGCACCCATTACCGCGATTTCCGCGTTTGGCCAAGCGAATACTAAGTCCGCGCCAATTGCTTTTGAGTTTAATGCTACGTACGCGCCGCCGTATGCTTTACGTAAAATAACTGTAATTTTTGGTACAGTCGCTTCTGAGTAAGCATAAAGGATTTTCGCACCATGACGGATAATTCCGCCATGCTCTTGTTTAACACCTGGGAAGAAACCAGATACGTCTTCAAATGTAATAACAGGTACGTTGAATGCGTCACATGTACGCACGAAACGCGCTAGTTTATCAGATGAATCGATATCTAATCCACCCGCCAGGAACTTCGGCTGGTTACATACTAGACCTACTGATTCGCCTGCGATACGCGCGAAACCAACAACGATGTTTTTCGCGAATTCTTTTTGCACTTCCATGAATGAACCTTCATCAACTACTTGTTCTACTACTTTACGAACATCATAAGATTTTGTTTGGTCAATCGGCACAACATCAACAAGCTCTGAACGGAAGTTATCGCCTTCTGGAGCAGCTTGCTTCGGTGCTTTTTCTCTGTTGTTTTGTGGTAAGTAAGAAAGCAGTTGCTGAATTTGTGCAATGGCAGCTTCTTCGTTTTCAGCACGGAAGTGGGCATTCCCTGAAGTCGCGTTATGCACTTTAGAACCGCCAAGACCTTCTGCAGAAATTTTCTCGCCTGTTACTGTTTCAATTACTTTTGGACCCGTAATGAACATTTGAGATGTTTTATCAACCATTAAAATAAAGTCTGTAATCGCTGGTGAATAAACAGCACCACCCGCACATGGTCCCATAATTACAGAGATTTGCGGAATTACACCAGAATAAATTGAGTTACGGTAGAAAATGTGACCGTAGCCGTCAAGTGATAATACACCTTCTTGGATACGCGCACCGCCTGAATCGTTAATCCCGATAAATGGCGTACCGTTTTTCGCTGCTAAATCCATGACCGCTGCGATTTTTTTTGCGTGCATTTCACCAAGTGCTCCACCGAATACGGTGAAATCCTGTGCAAATAAATACACATTACGGCCATTGATTTTACCGAAACCAGTAACTACCCCGTCACCAGGGCCTTCAAGTTTTTCCATACCGAAATCAACTGTACGGTGTGTGATGAATGGATTGATTTCAACGAATGACCCATCATCCAATAACATATCAATACGTTCACGAGCAGTCATTTTCCCTTTTTCATGCTGCTTTTCAATACGCGCATCCCCGCCACCAAGCTGGATCGCTTCTTTACGGTCATAAAGCTCATTAATTTTATCAAACATATCTGGAGTTACTGCCATTGTTGTCATCGTTATTTATCCCCTTTTCCGCTTTTATCGCATAATTCATAAAGTACACCAAATGAGTCTTTCGGGTGTAAAAATGCTACTTCTGCGCCGCCAGCACCTGGTCCCGGCTCCTCAGATAATAGACGTACACCTTTTTCACGAAGTTCAGCCATGCGCTCACGAATACCTGTTACGCCGAATGCAACATGGTGAATGCCTTCTCCGCGCTTTTCCAAAAAGCCATGGATTGCGCTTTTTTCACTCATTGGTTCAAGCAGCTCAATTTTTACGTTGCCTGCATCGATAAAAGCAACTTTTACTTGCTGTGATTCTACTTCTTCCATCTTTAATAATTTCAAGCCTAACGTTTCTGTGTAATATGTAATACGTTCTTCAATATTACGTACGGCAATGCCGATATGATCCACTTTTTCCACGGTACTGACTCCCTTTTGAATAAAATTATTAATTCCCCCATATCTGAAACGTGTCCATACATGTTGAGGTTTTTATAGTAGGTGTTTGACGCCTGATAAAAAAATTTAAAAATTTCGAAAATGTAAAATCTAATGTACTTGAGAATTCCTTCAAATTTGATAAACTAGTACTAGTTCATATTGAAGGAGCGAAAAGAATGAGCAACAAAAAGTTTCAAAAAATAGTCGTTTATTCAATGGTTGTTATCATGTTAATCTCAACTGTTGCAATGGGTGTCGCAGCAATTATGTAATGGATGTTTAGGCATCCATTTTTTTATTTTCTCCTGAGGGTGAAGTTGATTTCCATCCCGGATCGGACGCTTCCACTCAATAATTCAGGATTATTTCATCCCCCTGAACGATTGTTTGATGACCAGGTATTCATCCATTTCTTCGATGAACTGATACAGTGCGGCCATTGCGAGGAATATTTCGTGATCATTTGGCAATGGCATTTTGGCGAACTCTTCTTTTACTTTGTCGAGTTTTTCCAAAAAGCGGCTTGCCGTATTTCCTGAATGGACATTCTCACTCAAGTCTTCCATGAAAGCTGCAATTAATGTAGCCTGCTCTGTCATTACCGGCAGTGTCGTAATTTTAGGCAACACGTGCTCAATAATTTCCAGCTGTCTTTCACGCATATCAAAATACAGGTAAAATGTATTTTCTTTACGCGTTACGTGATTTTCAACATCTTGGAATGCCAGCGCTTTTCCTGCCTCGACCACTTTCGCCGCCTCGATCAGTTCATGACCGTCCCATAATGTATCGCCATCCCTCAAATATCCTGCAATTTCCGCAAGAATTTTCTTCAATAACGATTCCAATTTTTCGCGGTGGTAATACAGGCCTTGCTGGATATCCGGCATGTACATATTTACGACTAAACCAACCCCGTAACCGATTGCCATTAAGCAAAATTCATTAATAAGCAGATCGACCGTAAAATTGGCGGTCAAATAAATGTGCATCATGATGACCGAACTAGAAATAAACCCTTCTACTACTCTAAGAGAAACGATTGTCGGAATGAAAAGAATCATCACAATCCCTAAAACAACCGGCGAATAACCGAATATTTCGAAAAATATAAATGCATAAGCGATCCCGACAATTGTTGAAACAATCCGGGTATACACTGCATGTAAAGATTTACGTTTTGTTGGTTGAATGCTTAAAATCGTCAGAATACCAGCTGCCGTGAAAAACTGCAAATCAAAATATTGGGCAATTGCTATCGCAACGGCAGCACCAATGGCTGTTTTTAAAGTACGATAGCCGATTGAAAATTTCTTCATATCGGTTAAACTCCCCCGTTATAGGAGTGCAGCGGGTACATTCAAAACGCACCCGTTACACAATAACTCTAGTAAAATTAGATTTCTTCGCAGTTTTCCTCGAAGTGACCTTGAAGGTTTGTTACCACACTCATCGGGTCATGTCCTTCGATTTCAAAGCGGCCAACTTCTCCTACAACTTGTCCATCTTTCAATAATACAAATGATGGTGATGATGGGATGTGATCTTCACCAAAGTAATAACGTGCAGCTGCAGTTGCCTCTTTATCTTGACCGGCAAATACTGTTACTAAATGGTCTGGACGTTTATCGTAATGTACTGCATGTGTTGCTGCAGGACGTGCAATACCGCCAGCACAACCACATACAGAATTCACCATAACAAGAGTTGTTCCTTGACGAGCAAACGCTGCTTCTACATCTTCCGGAGTGCGCAGTTGTTCATAACCTGCTGCTTCCATCTCTGCACGTGCAGTCGTTGTAATTTGTTGCATAAATAAATCATAATCCATGTTCATAAGCTTTTTAGCCCCTTTCTATGTTCCTTTTTATCATAGCAAGGTTACGAAAGATGTGCAAAGACTCTTGATTATCATTATTTTCATTCAGCGGAAACTCCCGCTGAATGAAAATAAGCCTCCGGCGGATGTCACAGATTTTTTAAAGGAATTATAGAGGTTTCCAGCCTAAAAGCGTCGCATCGTGCGAACGGCTGACTGACCCACTTCGTGTGGGTCCAAACTCAAAAAATCTGGACACAATTACGCCAAGGCGTAATTGATTTATTCATTTTTTTCGCCAAATAATGCATTGACCCCTTGTGTTACTGTTAACTGGCCATGCAATATTTCTTCCTCAAGTGACCGGACCTGCTTTTTGCGATCCGGATTTTTATAGAACGAATCGATTAGATGATCGGTAATCATCGTATGGAACCAGTCGCGTGTTTGTTCATGGCGACGTGTCGTCCAATAATTCGACTCCCTTGTTGTTTGCTCAAACTGCATCAGCATGTCCCAAACTTTGTCGAGCCCCGTTTTTTCAAGGGAAGATACGGTCAGTGACGTACTGAGCCAGCCAGGAGTCGATGGCTGTAGGAAATGAAGGATCTGCTTGTATTCCTGCATTGTCCGGCGTGCAGGGCGTACATTATCCCCGTCCGCTTTATGGACGATAATGCCATCTGCAAGCTCCATAATGCCCTTCTTCATCCCTTGAAGCTCATCTCCCGCCCCTGTTAGCACGAGCAGCAGGAAGAAGTCGACCATGCCGCGCACATATGTTTCACTTTGACCAACACCGACTGTTTCAATCAAAATGACGTCATAGCCTGCCGCTTCACATACGAGCATCGTTTCGCGTGATTTTTTATGGACACCGCCTAATGTACCGGCACTCGGTGATGGACGGACAAATGCATTTTCCTGGCGTACCAGTTCTTCCATCCGTGTTTTGTCCCCCAAAATACTGCCGCCTGAAAGCGATGAACTCGGGTCGATTGCAAGAACCGCCACACGCTTGCCCATTTTGCACAGCATTGTACCGAATGCTTCGATAAATGAACTCTTCCCCGCCCCCGGTACACCAGTGATGCCAATACGGATTGAATTACCTGTATAAGGCAACAGTTCCTGCAGCAGCTTCTGTGCTTCTTCCTTATGGGCATTGTTCGAGCTTTCAATGAGTGTTATCGCTTTTGCGAGCGAAGTACGGTTACCCGCACGTACTTCGCTTGCCAGCGTCTGTAGATCAAGTGCTTCCTGCTTTTTTTTCCGGAACTTTTTCGGGTTTGAATAGCTCATACCATCATGACCACCCTTCACACCATCCAAAACAAATAAAGCGCTCTTCTCATCTTGTGGCATCACTACTCTGCCACTTCCTCATAACCTAACTTTTTATAAATTTCTTCTATAATTCGGATTGCCGATACTGGAATTACAGTACCTGGTCCGAAGATTGCTGCTGCACCTGCTTCATACAGGAACTCATAGTCTTGAGCCGGGATGACACCGCCACAAATAACGATAATGTCTTCGCGACCTAGTTTCTTCAATTCAGCTACAAGTTCCGGCACTAATGTTTTATGACCCGCTGCTAACGAAGATACGCCGATACAGTGTACGTCATTTTCATTTGCCATTTGTGCTGTTTCTTCCGGTGTCATGAACAACGGAGAAATATCGACATCGAAACCTAAGTCCGCATAGCCAGTTGCTACAACTTTTGCTCCGCGGTCATGTCCGTCTTGTCCCATTTTCGCCACTAAAATACGTGGACGGCGACCTTCTGCTTCCAGGAAGTCTTCTGTCATTTGCTTCACTTCTGAAATCATTTCATCATCCGAGAAGTTTGCAGAGTAGACACCGGAAATTGAACGGATAACTGCTTTATGACGGCCGGATACCGCTTCAATCGCATCCGAAATTTCACCTAATGATGCACGTGCTCTCGCCGCATCCACTGCAACAGCTAATAGGTTTTCAGAGCCGTCTTCAGCCGCTTTTGTAATTCGGGCTAAATGTTTTTGTACTTCCGCTTCATCACGAGTAGCCTTCATTTTTTCAAGGCGGGCAATTTGTGACTCGCGTACGATTGCATTGTCGATATCCAAAATGTCGATTGGATCTTCTTCAGCAAGACGGTATTTGTTTACGCCGACAATCGTTTCTGTTTTTGAATCGATTTTCGCCTGACGTTTAGCCGCTGCTTCTTCAACTTTCATTTTCGGAAGCCCTGTCTCAATCGCTTTTGCCATTCCGCCAAGTGCTTCGATTTCTTCGATTAATGCCCATGCTTTTTCTGTCAGCTCTTCTGTCAGTTTTTCAACATAGTACGAGCCGCCCCATGGATCGATTACTTTTGTCATTCCTGTTTCTTCTTGCAGGAATAGCTGTGTATTACGTGCAATACGCGCCGAGAAGTCTGTCGGTAAAGCAATGGCCTCATCCAGTGCGTTCGTATGAAGTGACTGTGTATGACCCATCGCTGCCGCGTTTGCTTCGATTAATGTACGAGTTACGTTATTGAACGGATCTTGCTCTGTTAAACTCCAGCCTGATGTTTGCGAGTGTGTACGAAGTGCAAGAGACTTCGAGTTTTTCGGATTGAATGTAGACATCATCTGTGCCCAAATACGACGCGCTGCACGCATTTTCGCAACTTCCATGTAATAGTTCATGCCGATTGCCCAGAAGAACGATAAACGTGGTGCAAATGCATCGATGTCAATGCCGGCTTTTAAACCTGTACGTACATATTCAAGACCGTCTGCCAATGTATAGGCTAGCTCGATATCATTTGTCGCACCCGCTTCTTGAATATGGTAACCCGAAATGGAAATCGAGTTGAATTTCGGCATGAATTTCGCCGTATATTCAAAAATGTCTGCAATGATTTTCATCGACATTGCCGGTGGGTAAATATATGTGTTACGTACCATGTACTCTTTTAAAATGTCGTTTTGGATCGTACCAGCCAATTTATCAGGCGATACTCCCTGTTCTTCAGCTGCAACGATGTAGAATGCAAGAATCGGTAATACGGCACCGTTCATTGTCATCGACACTGACATTTGATCAAGTGGAATACCGTCGAATAAGATTTTTGCATCTTCAACCGAATCGATTGCAACACCGGCTTTTCCGACATCCCCTGTTACACGAGGGTGATCCGAGTCATAACCGCGGTGTGTTGCTAAGTCGAATGCTACAGAAAGCCCTTTTTGACCCATTGCCAAGTTACGACGGTAGAAAGCATTTGATTCTTCCGCAGTCGAGAAACCTGCATATTGACGCACTGTCCATGGACGCGCGACATACATTGTCGGGTATGGGCCACGTGTATTCGGTGCAATACCAGCCACATCTTTTAAATGTTTTGCATCTTGAATGTCTTCTTTATTGTAGACAGAATTCACTTCAATGCCTTCATTTGTCACGTACGAGCCTGTAGAAGTAAGTTGCTCTTGTTTTAATACATCTTCAATGACAACCGTTGCGAAATTTGCTTTACTCATTGTTGTACCCCCTTCACGCTCATCACGACATCCGATAGCTTTTCTACGATATTCTGACCTGCATGAATAAAGCCGTTTAAGCCTTTTGCAGTCCATGCCGCTTCTTCTTCTTTATATTTACCAGCCACGTCCAATACAACTGTTTGTTTTTTATTTTCTAACAATGCTGGAACAATGGCTTTCGTATCTTCATCCGTTGCTGCTATTACTACATAGTCATAGTCTTCGCTTGCCAGCCAAGCTGTTGCGTCTTCAACTGTTTGGAAGCCTGCTGTCTGATATGCTACGATGCCCGCTGTTGCGAAGAATCCTTGTACAAAATCTGCGCGCGGCTTATAGTTTTTCAGTTCGCCGAATGTCAAAATCGCTGCCTTGATTCCAGTTTGTGCATAAGTTGCACGTAAGTTTTCGAATGGAACGGCAAGACGTTTTACATCTGCAAATTGTGCATTCTCAGTTGTTGCTACTGTGTCTTGCGGATTCGCATAAATGTTAGTACCGATTAATGAATGCTTGCGTGTTTCCACTTGCTTCATGCGCTCCTGATATACTTCCTCAATTTGAGCATCGATCCCGTATGTTTCCAATCCGCCAGCAATTTCGATTTCCAAGAACAGTGCCCATGCTTCTTTTACATAGTCTGCTGTTAATGATTCGATAAAGTATGAACCGCCTGATGGATCGATTACATTTGTTACATGCGACTCTTCCTTCGTAACAAGGGAAACATTACGTGCAATACGGATTGACTGCGCTGATACACCTGTCAAAGCATCATGCGGGTGTACTGTAATAACATCTGCACCGCCGATTGCCGCTGAGAACGCTTCATTGCCTGCACGTAACAGGTTTACATAAACATCATATTTCGAGAAGCTGCGTACCGAAGTTTCCACAACGACCGGGACAGCGCTTGCTTCATTGCCGAATGCTGAAGCAAACGCTTTCCATAATACTTTGAAGGCACGAAGTTTTGCTACTTCTGCAAAGAATTGCGTATCGACCGCAAACTGTACGAAAAACTTCTGTTCAAATGCTTTAAAATCTTCTACTGTAGTGGCAAGTTTTGCTGCTTGTGCAAGCGCAATCGCAAGCTCTTGAACTGCATTAGCACCGTCATTATGGAACGGAATTGTATTTGCCCCAAAAGTGCGGACGTTTGGATAGTCAGCTAATTCCACTGATTCTGGGGAAACGATGTAGCCTACAATATCACTACGTTTAGCTTCGTCAATATATTTGAATACATCCAGCACCGCATCTTCAGCAGAAGAAACGGTAAATTTAAATGAATTTTCGGATAAATATGAAGCGAGTTTTTCGCTATCTTGTTCAGTCCAGTCAAATGCAACCGGGCTGTTGATTGTAATCATTTCATTGCCGCGTGATAAGCTATCCTCGATATTGGCAAAAAAGCTGGCTGCGTCATTGCCGGCAATTTGCTGGGCAACAGTGAAGCTCGTCTGTTTTGTTAAAGAACGGATTGTTGATACTTGTTTCTCCAGTTGATCTCCCAATTTTTCGATTAAGCTTTCTTCTGTATAAAGTGGGTCAAGTGTTATATTTTCAATTGTCTTTGTAAATAAGGATTCAAACGGTTTTCCTTTTAATGCTTTTACCGCTTCTTCCTTCCACTGCTCATAGCTAGCTGTTTGAAATTCGATCTCTTTCATATTCATTGACATGTGGTCGCTAAGTAGCTTCCCCCCTTGTTATATTTCTGTACTATAGTTTACATGAGAATGTTCTGACAATAAAGAGAAAAAAAACGTGAAAGCCTTATTTCATAGGCTTTCACGACATTTTTAGTAGACTGACATCTTCTGTTTATCGACATTTTCGAGAATTTCTTTCACACGAGATAAGAATTTACCACAAATCATCCCATCCAAAATTCTATGGTCTAATGATAAACATAAATTCACCATTGAGCGTGGTGCAATCATATTCCCCTGTACTATTACAGGTCTTTTTACAATACTTTCCACCTGTAAAATTGCTGCCTGTGGATGATTGATAATGCCCATCGACTGAACAGAACCGAATGAACCGGTATTGTTGACAGTAAATGTACCACCTTGCATATGTTCCATTTTCAGTTTACCGTTGCGTACAAGATGCGCATATTCATGAATTTCTTTTGCAATGCCTTTAATCGATTTTTCATCGACATTTTTGATAACCGGCACAAATAATGCATCATCCGTAGCTACAGCAATCGATAAATTAATATCTTTCTTCTGAATGATCTTATCTTCCGCCCAAACCGAATTGATGATCGGGAATTCTTTAAGCGCCTGAGAGACCGCTTTTAGGAAGAATGCAAAATACGTCAGATTGAATCCTTCTTTTTTCTTGAAATCTTCTTTTATGCTGTCACGGTATTCAACTAGCTCTGTCACATCGACTTCCATCATCATCCATGCATGCGGAATTTCATGTGTGCTGCGCAGCATATTTTTCGCAATCGCTTTACGCACTTGTGTCACCGGAATTTCGATATCTCCTGCAGCAACAGGAATGTCCTGTTTTTGCTGTGGTGCAGGTGCCGAAGTTTGCGTAGCGCTTTGTGCTGACGTTTGTGGAGACGATTCTTGTTTTTGTTCAGCAAATGCTGTTGGTTGTTCATCATTCGAAATGTCCTGATTTGTCGGCTTCCCTGCAGCAATATAAGCTTCGACATCTTTTCTTGTAATCCGATTGCCAACACCTGTGCCGGTAATCTGAGACAAGTCGACATCATGTTCATTGGCCATTGATAAAACAGCAGGTGAAAAGCGACCCGGCTTGCGTTCTGTGCGCTCTGGTTTGTCTTCTTTTTTCGCTGCCGGTTTTTCTTCTTCTTTCTTCTGAGAGCCGGCATTTAAAATGGCCGAGCTGACATTCGAGCTTTTTTCTGCCGGTGCTGGCGGCAATTCAGAGCCTTCCACTTCAATCGCGCATACTACTGCGCCTACCGGCAATGTTTCACCTTCGTTTGCGATTAACTCTGTAATTACCCCTGCAAACGAAGAAGGGATTTCTGCACTAACTTTGTCTGTTGTTACTTCTGCTAATGGATCATATTTATTTACTTTATCTCCCACTTGGACGAGCCAGCGTTCAATCTTACCTTCTGTTACACTTTCTCCAAGTTGCGGCATGACGATATTTTGAATTGTCATCAAACAATCCCCCTTTAACTAATAGGCCTTTGCTCAAAAAGTTGCAAGCCAAATACAGATATGAATTAAATAAGGGCTGGCTTTTCAATATATATTAGTTGATTTCCATTTCAGAGAGGACGCTTTCCGCGGGCCCGGCTCGAGCCT
>Ga0182739_1004469_pt1 | contig 11561 bp, 8 predicted proteins | sample eDN5th30CBELigBY_FD_128873 | JGI IMG/M metagenome (GOLD analysis project Ga0182739, IMG submission 128873) | Enriched backyard soil microbial communities from Emeryville, California, USA - eDNA 5th pass 30_C BE-Lig BY (version 2) (version 2) | ecosystem: Environmental > Terrestrial > Soil >... | reverse complement strand
TGGCCAAGGATTGGCTGGCTGAAGTTGACCCTCACAAGGGAAACGAGCCACGTCAAAGGACGTGTTGGATGCACCATCAAGGTCAAAGAATAAGCCCTTTGTGAGCCGTCGCAAGGGGCACGAAGGTTCGCTGTTCACTATCGGCCTGGGGTGGGGCTGGGTTGCGTGTCGGGGACGCAGACGACTTCGCCGGAGGGGAGGCGGTATGCGGTGCCCAGGCGCTCGCCGGACCCCTGGAGTTTTTCCTGGCTCACGCGATATTGCCGGATCGACTGGGCGCGGGGCAGGTCGACGGAACGCGCGGAGTCGGCGGTGCGGGCCATTGAAGCGGAAGGGCGCCGGATCGATCCGGCGAAGACGATCAGGACGGCGATCGAAAAGACCATCCAGAGGTCGAAGAGGTTGACCAGGCCGGCGAGTGGGTCGTTCTCGTCGTGTGAGTCCCACCGGCGCACGCGTCGCTTACGCATTGGCGGGCTCCTCGATCGAGGGGCGTGCGTCGTCCGGGGCGTCATTCGGCTGAAATGAGTCGAGGACGAACTCCAGGTCGCTGAGATCCTGGTCGTACCAGTTGCGGCGGAGCACGCCGGCCCCGTAGGCGAGGCCGCCGATCAGGAGGCCGAAGACGGTCGAGGTGAATGCGATCTCGAGGTCTTCGGCCAGGGCCGTGAGGTCTTCGGAGGCCAGGCCCCGGAGCGCCGGCCCCAGCGGGAGCAGCGTCCCGACCAGGCCGAGCATCGGGCCAACGCGGGTGGCGAACGAGAGCCCGGCAAGGCGGCGGGCCATGTCGAGCTCGAGGTCGTCCAACGCCTTCCTGAGGCTGGTCCGGCCCGGTTCCAGGCGACGCATCGCGCGTTGGAACTGAGCGAGTCCGCCGCTCAGTGGCAACTGAAGGAAAGCAGTGGTCTCGCCGCTCCCGGACTTTAATCCAGACAGGTAGTTCCACCAGTCACGCCGGGAACGCCGGCGGTCGAGGGCCTCGCGGGCGAGGCCGCCGAGCATCCAGAGGGTGGCGGCCAGCATCAGGGCCAGGGCGACCAGGACCGGAGTGAGCAAGCCGCCGGTGATCTTGAACAGGACTTCGACGAACCGGTCGGTCATGCTCCCCTCCTCCCTCGCAGGAAACCCCCAACGATGAGCAGCAACGCCAGCGTCGGGAGGACCCATACCGGGACCTCGTTGAGCTTTGGCCTGGGTTTCAACGGGGGAGCCGCCGGGGCGAGCCGTTGTCCCTGAACCGACACGGCTTCGGGGGATGTTAACTTCTCGCTCTTCCCCGGCGCGGACGCTGGGGTCGGCGGTGTGACGGCTTTGGCCTTGGGCATCGAATCCGTGGTCTTCATTGGAGCTTGACCGGGAGACGGAGGTGGAGATCGATTCGGACCTGGAGCGCTTGAGGCCGCAGGCGCAGGGCCGGGCCCGGGGGCCGGGACGGGGCCCGCCACGGACGCGGCTGGGGCGGTGGCATCGGTGCCGATACCGGAGTTGTTGACGCGGTGGTGGTATTGCTCCTTGAGACTTGCCAGGTCCGGGACCCCCGAATTGAACAAGGTACGCTCGACGTACTGGCGGAGCGGGGCGTTGCCCCCGGTCCGAAATCCGCCGTTGTCGCCGTGCCGGACGACCGAGCGGGCGTAGGCTTCCACCAGGCGCTGGGTTGTGTCGGCGTCGGCCTTCCAGTAACCCTTACGGATCGACTCGAGCATCGTGGCCGAGAGTTCCTGGAACGCGAACGGGTTCTCCGACTCGAACCAGGGGCGGATCGAGAGCTCGAGCTTATCCTTGACGAAGATGGCGTCGATCTCCTCCCAGGTCTCCTGAGGGATGCTCCCGGCGCGAACCACCTCCCAGCCCATGCTGTTGGTGACCATCGAGGCGATCTGGTCGGCGCCCGAGTACCCCTCCTTCATCATGCCCTCGATCCATTTGCGATTGAACAGGCGAACACGGAACTCCTTGGCCAACGCGTCCTCAGCGCGGACGATGCCGGCGCGGTCGAAGTCGCGGACGTCGGAGAGGAGGAACTCAGGGGCCTTGCCGGTCAGGTGCTCGACGGCCATGGCGAGCTGGCCGCCGTGCAGCCACATGTACTTGTTCGCCAGCGGGCCGGTCATGTGGTCGGACCAGCTCCGCAGCACGGTGTCGGTCCCCTGGATCTGGCGGTCGTACGCCTCGGGGGCGGCTTCGCCCCAGTGTCCCTTGGTATAGACGTTCTTGGCCTGCGCGAGGTAGTGGGCGATGACCTCGTCGCGCGTGGTCCACGACCCCGACTGCTGGATGAACGCAAAGTTCCCCGGCGAGCCGTACTCACCGGGGGCGACCCCGAAGATCCGGGCCCACGACAGGGCCAGGGCGCGGTCGGCGGCCAACCCACGCGCGGTCAGCTCGTCACGCACCCGCTCGGAATTGGTGCGGACGGCGTTCTCCTTCTCGTCCTGCGCCGCGACGAGCCGGATGGCCTTGTCGATCAACTCGAGCCGGCCGGGTAGGTTCAACGCATAGAGGCCCGATGGTGCGATGAAGACGTCGATCCGGGGCCGGCCGAGTTGTTCCCGCGGAATCAACCGCACGTCGTTGACGAGGTCGCGATCGTCCCAGACCGGTTCGACGCCGAGGCAGGCGAAGATCTGCGCTTCCATCACGCCGTAGTCGCGAAACGTCGCGTGGGGCCGGAGGTCGAACGCGACCTTGGTTGGATAGTGGCCCTTCTCCTTATAAGAGCGTTCGAGCATCTGGTCCATGAGCCGTTTGGCGAGTTCCCACGACGGTCTGGTGGGAACCTCTTCAGGATTGAGCATGGAGAGGTTCCGACCCGTGGGGACCACCCCTGGGTTGCGGATCGGACTGTTGACCGGCCCGGGGGGAATGAAGCGGCCGTCGAGTGCCGCCAGGATGTTGCCGATCTCGTCGGTGGTCCGGGCGAACCGACGATTCAGATCGACGGCGAGCTCGAGCCCTTTCTGCACCTCCGGCGGGAGCGCCTCGCCCTTGGATTGGCCGCCGATCGACGTGATCGCGTCGACGGGACGGAGGCCGCGTCTGACCACCAGCTCGACCGCCTCCTCGGCCTTGCGGCGCAGCGCGAGGATGCGATCGCCCGGGAGCCGCGTTTCGGCGTCCGGGACCGGGACGACCTGGCCGAGGGCGTCGAGGAACTTTCGCTTGAGGATGGTGGTGAGGAACGGGATCAGAAGGTCATCTCGAGGGGGCTCGCCGAGGACATGGAGGCTGACGGGGGTCGTTTCCCCTTCGATGTCATGGAGGTACTCGACGACCTTGTGGATCGCCTCGGGCGACAGGGGAACAGGCGGGGATTCGCCCAGGCCGGCCTCTTTCCCCAGGTGGAGCCGAGCGACGTCGGTGCTGATCTGGCGACGGAAGCCCTCGCGAAGCGCCCCGTCTTCGAGGCTCTCCCACTTGTCGATCAGACCGTGGAGGTTGAGCAGGTCGTCTGAGAGGCCCGCGGTCACGATCGGCGGGGTCAGGTGGCCGAGCGCCAGGCCGTAGACCCGGCGCTTGACCGGGGCGACCTCGCCGACGTTGTCGATGATCCAGGGGTTGATGTTGGGGGTGGCACCCATGAGGATGTCGGGCCAGTCGCGGTCGGAAAGGCCGACCGGGTTGGCCGGCAGGAAGAATTCGGAGCCGTGCGTGCCGAAGTGAACCATGGCGTGGGCCTTGAACGACTCCTGAAGCCAGAAGTACGTGGCGATATAATTATGGGGAGGCGGGGCCAGTCCACTGTGGAGCAAGGAGGGGTCCTGGGCTTCGCCGCGCAGGGGTTGCGGCAGCAGCACGATGTTGCCCAGGTCGATCCGGGGGATGACGATGAAGCTGCGGCCCTGGTCGTCCTTCCAGACCATGGCGGCGCCCGGGGCGGGCCCCCAGTGCTTGGCCACTGCGTCCCGGACGGCGGCGGGAACCCGTTTCTCCACCCATTCGAGATAGGTCTCGACCGGGAGCAGGACCGCCTGGCCACTCCGGGCCAGCCGGTCGAGCTCGGCCTGGTTCCAGAGGCCGTATTGCCGTCCGCGATCGAGGAGCCAGTCAATCAGCATTTTTTCATCGTCGGGGACGGCGCTCAGGGAATAGCCCTCGGCTTTCAGGGCCTTGAGCACCTTGACCATGCTCTTGGGCGCATGCAGGTGCATGCCGGTGGCGCTGCCGCGCATCAACTAGTTCTGGCCGGCCTCGCGGTCGTAGTAGAGAAAGGCGATCCGCTTCTCGGCGTGGGACGTTTTCCGCAGTGCGATCCAGGATAGAGCCCGATCGGTGAGATGCTCGATCCGTTCCGGGATCGGCGTGAACGATTCCGCGCCGCCACCGCCGTGGACCGTTCCCGCCCCGATCAGCGGCTCGATGGCGCCGAGGTGCTCCTGGCCGATGACCTGGAAGGCGGCATCGCTCGCCGTGAAGCCGGCCAGGTTGTTTTGCCAGAAGTCGATCGAATGCCGTCGAAAGAAAAGAGAATGGAGGTGGGGGACGCCGAGCTTGCTGCGTTCGTCGACGGTTTCGCTGCTATGGCAGGTATGGATGACGACATCGGGCTTGAACTGGGCGACGATCGCCGCGGCCTCGGGGTTGCCGTCGGTGAAGCCGGCGGCCACCACTCCCCTGCCCTCGAAGGAACGGATGAGGGCGTCCACGACGCGCGGTTGCTGGAATTCGAGGTGGGCGGTGTGGACCATGACGGCCGCGCGGGGACGTTGGTCCGGGTTCCGCCCCTTGGCGGCCGACCATTCCAGGAACGCGGCCACGGAGGGGAACCGGCCTTCGTGGTCGGGGTGGTAGGGGCCGGTCGCCGTGGTGTCGGCCTCGACCGGGGGGAGGATCTCCCCGGCCTGGCCGAGGTATTTGACGGCGACATAGATCAGGAACCGGCGCAGGTTCTCCCGGGATCTCGGAAGATACTTCGAGATCTCCGGGTCGGTCTCGACCGGGTTAGCGTCTCCCTGGTCCTTGAAGATCGCGGCCGCGGCGGCCCCCTCGCGTCCCACGGCGAAGATCCGGGTCGGCGGCTTCGCTTGCTTGGCCGCGCGGAAGAGGTCGCGGTAGACGTCCTGGTCGTCGTCCCGGGTGTGCTGAATGAAGACCAACCGGTAGGTGCTGAGGTCGCAGCGTTTGCCGGCAACCTGTTCGTCGGAGAGGTATTCGACGCGCAGGTTCAGCCCCTTGGCGAACCCTTCCAACGCCTCGAAGACGCCGCCGTGGAGTCCGATGAACGCGATCCGAGGTGGCTCTCGAGCCTCTTGTGGCCAGGCTGGATTCGCGGTGAGAACGGAAACGAGCAAGAGCCCGGCCTGCAGGCCGACGGCACGGGGAACCCGCTTGAGCATCGGGACGCGTTCCTGAAGGGTGGGGAGTCGGTCGCTTTCGAGGGGATCAGAAGGAGTCGGCGCTGTTGACCTCGCCGCCGCTTCGGGTGGCCAGGGCGCGCCAGGCGGATAGGGCCACGCTGTCCTTGAGGAATTGAACGTGGCCGTCTCCGAACAGAGTGTTCACCCCCCCGGGGTGGTAACCGCGAGCGCTGAGGAGGCCGTTGGTGTCGCCGGCACAGTCCGCCTTCTTGCTATTTGGCGTCCAGTAGTGGTTCAGGGTTGACCCGCCCGACATGCTGCCGTGGAACCAGCGGCTGCCGCGAGTGCCGCTGTAGGCGGTGATGCCGTCGCAGGCGGCTTCGGTGAAGGTGGAGCTATAGCCCCCGCCCCCCTTGTACTGGCCGATGAGGTCGAACGCCGTCGGCGCGGTGGTGTCGACACCGGTCCCCTTGATGGACTCGACGAACGCTGTGGTGTTCGAGAGGCCGTCGGTCACGTCGGCGAACCGGATCCGCGAGCCGTCGAACATCAGGCCATTTCCGTTGCCATTGGCCATTGTGCCGGTACCGGCCACGGCGAAGTAGTTGGTCGGCCCCAGGTCGGCGGTCACGCGCCCGGCCTTGGGATCGCTGGGACAGGAGTAGGCGGGAATCATGAACGCGATGGCGGTGGTATTCGCCATGTCGTAGTTGTTGCGGGCGTTCGGGGCGGTGGAGTGATCGAAGTTGATGGTGTTGTAGAGCGCTCCCCCTTCCAGGTTGGGCAGGATCTGCGCCAGCGACGACCAGTAGTGGGGGGAGTTCGTACGGGCCGAGGGGAGCATGAGGTGGACCCCCTCGTAGTTATGCAGGGCCAAGCCGATCTGCTTGAGGTTGTTCGTGCATTGCATGCGCCGGGCCGCCTCGCGAGCGGCCTGCACCGCGGGCAGGAGCAGTGCGATGAGGACGGCGATGATGGCGATGACCACGAGGAGCTCGATCAGGGTGAATCCGGCGCGTCTCATCGGCGGGGCGTTTCCCGGGGGGAAGCCGGCTCGTTCCCCTCGAGCCGGCGATGGCCGTCCGCCCGACTGGGGCGGAGTCGTCTCGCCTTATGCATTTCGCGGGCCGGCCCGGCCGAGCCGTCCCAAGTGCTTGGGAGTCAAGTCTTATAGTGTTTCGCTTGTGAAATGGGCGGTGTGATGGGTGGGTGAAGGATTGGCCGTTGACGGCGAGGTTTTACTCGCGAGAGCTCGGTGCCGTCCCGCCCCCGGGCAAGAGGCTGTCCGGTCGCTGAGAGAACCGTGCCGCGTTCTGGGAGAAGGGTAAGCCGCGAGTTCAGACGTGATGGGGTGAGACCGATCCGGCGCGACTCTCGTGGGAGGTCGCCCTATTTGGACGTGTCGGAGCGTCGGACCCGCTTGCCTGTCCCTTTCGGCGTGGGCGCGGGACTATTGATCACGTTCTGGAGCATTTCAGCGAGCCGGCGGCCCGCTTCGCCCGGACAGCGCGCCAGCTCGGCCATTTCGGCGAAGCTGAGCTGAGGGTCGGGAAACGGCAGGCGCCCCTCGGCCTGCTCAGCGGTCGCCATCAGGCGGTAGCTCTTCTCCTTTTGCTGGACCGGCACCCCGCACCGCTTGAGGAGCTCGAGCTCGCGATAGAAGGTGCGCAGGCCGATCCGGAGGTCGGCCAGGATCGCGTCGCGACTGCGGGCGGCCGAGGCCAGGAACATGACGAGCCGGTGCAACCGGGCGGCGCGGTTCAGAGTGATGTGAACAGCGGGACGTCGTCGGCCGGGGGTGGACGTACGTTTCATCGTGGGGCTCCCTCAGAGCGGTCCGGCAGGCCCAGGGCCGGGGACCTTCGCGTCTGGTCGCGTCATCGAGCGTGACGGGTGAACCGAACGCTCGCAGGGGACGACACAACCTCTACGGGGCGGAACGGAAGAAGTGGTTGTCCGGATCGAAAGGATTTTTTGGAATTTCTCAAGAGTGCCGGCTCTGCCGCCGATCAACGAGAAAGGCTTAATGAATTGCCAGGGCACGGGTGAGGGCGCGTCAGGTCGCGTGTCTCCCTGCCGGTGACTCGAGCCGGTCTGCCTCCACGCGCTTTGGGAGTCTGGTCTATGTCGACGAGGAAACCCGCCACCCGGAATCGTGCTCTGCGTCCGACGACTGAAAATCTGGAAGGGCGTCAGCTCCTGTCCACCGTGGTTTCGGGGACCGACATTGACGGCGATCAGTGGACCCTTCAACTGATTGGTCCGGGGTCGCTCGTCGTTGCCAAGCAACCTGGTGCGGACGGTGTCCCGGCTCCGTTGAACTCGCAAACACAGATCGATTCGATCACGATCGGCGGCCTCGATCCCAAGCAGAGCCGGTTGGTCGGCGAGGTGACCAAGGGGGCCAACGGCGACGGAAAGGTCTTCTTCCAGAAGCTGGAAGAACTGCCGAGTAAGTCCGAGAAGCTGGTTGGTGGCAACGGCCCTCTCGCAATCCAGATGCCCAACTTCTGGCTGGGCAGGACGACTCCCGCCGGTAGCACGACGGCGACGGCAGCCCCCTCCATCTTCATCCCGGACGGGGTCAACACCCTGCAGTTCGGCGGTGTTGATACCACGGTCGGCCAGGTCGATCCTCCGCCGTCGACGGCGACGAGCGACTCCGCGACGGTGACGCTCGGGCTGCCGGCCTATGGCGGGACCCGAATCCTCATCGACAAGTCGATCACGAGTTCCCAGGAAGTGGCCCCTTCCGGCACGTCGACGACCCCGACCACGATCCAACACGCCGTCACCTTCAACGTCTCGGGCCGTCTTTCGCTGTTCCAGGCCAATGAGATCGTCGGCGACGCCGATACTCCCCCCGGTCAATTCGGGCATAACAACCCGGATGCGACAGGCTTCGGCGGAACTTGGGTGATCTCGGGCACCGGCGGCTCGACCCCGTTCCTGGCCGACGGTCGGATCCAGGGCGCGGTCACCGGCCAGATCGGCAACGTCCGGATCGGTGGCAATGCGACCAACTTCACGACCCTCGTCTACGACGCGACGGGCACGAGCGAGGCGAAGCTCTCCAACTTCTCGGTCGGCGGCGAGACCAACAATGTCCTCGTCGTGGCCCCCAACGGCGCTCGTAACCTCGTCTTTGGTCGTGGGATGGACACGGTGAGCATTCTCACCCACGTGATCAACACCTTGACGGCGAACCGCGGGGCGTTGAACTCGAGCGTCTTCTCCGACCGTCCGATCAGCAAGGTCAGCATCGGCGGCGACGTGGTGAACACCAACGTCCTGTCGGGCTACCAGCAGAACTTCTCGAACATCATCAGCACGATCACCGGGCAGGCGTCGGTCAACACCTTCAACCCGACCCCGCAGCCGGCGCCTCCCCCCCTGCCCACCAATGCCCAGATCGGCGGTGGCATGGCCGTCCTGATCGCTGGTGACGTCACCAACTCGGTCTTCGCCGCTTCGGTCCAACCCGAGATCGTCACCACGAGCGACGGCACCACCACGCCGGTCTTCGGCACCAGCCGCAACCTCGTGCTTCCCACCGGCGAGATCACCGGCAAGATCGAAGGGAACATCAACAACGCCGGGGCGACCCCCGACAAGCCCGGAACGGCTTTCTACGCCAAGCGAGTGAAGGTGGACAACGGGCCGGTCATCCCGCCCAACGTGCCCGAAGCTCCCTACACCGGGCATCAACCCTATGCCTTCATCCCTGGCATTCATGATCCGGCCCGCGCCGTGGCCCTGGCCGCTCGCGGCAAATCCAACCTGATCCGACCTCACCGCATCGGTGTCCGGACCCCCACAGGCCCCGGTCGAATCTAACTCCAATCCGTTCCCTCCAGTCTCGCAAAATCCATGCAGGCATTCAAGTGTGCTTGGAGCGAGACTGGATGACAGGGTTTCGATCTGTAGGAATCAACGAGCGTCGATGGCCCAGGATACGGCGTCGCGAGCTCGGGGCCCAGTCCCGCGAATGGGCGGGCTCGAGGCCGAGTCGGTCGCCGCGTGGGCGGTTCTTCCCTGACGGTTGGAGGTGAGGGGAGATTCGCCGTCGGACAACAAGCTCACCCGCCCCCTTGGCACCAGCAAAGGGGGCGGGTGTTGTTGTTGACGGTGCTTTCAGTCAGCCGGGAGGCGGGGATTGGGTCAGGAACGCTCGGCCTTGATCGCCTTGTCGGCGATGTCGCGGCGGTACCAGGCGCCGTTGAAGCGAATGGAGCGGACGGCTTCGTAGGCTCGGGTCTGGGCGTCGGCCAGGGTGTTGCCAAGCGCGGTCACGTCGAGGACGCGGCCGCCGTCGGTGACGATGCGGCCGTCGCGGCCGAGGGTGGGGTCGGTTCGGAGCGTGGTGCCGGCGTGGAAGACCTTGACGTCGGCCATCCGGTCGGCCTCTTCGAGGTTGTTGATCACCCGGTCTCGGTCGTAGGAGCCGGGATAGCCCTCGGAGGCCATGACCACGGTCACCGCCGGGCGAGGATCCCACTCGAGGTTGATGGCGTCGAGACGCTCGTCGACCACGGCGTCGAGCACCTCGAAGAGGTCGGTCTTGAGCCGCATCAGGACGGCCTGGCACTCGGGGTCGCCGAACCGGACGTTGAACTCGAGGACCTTGGGTCCCTGGTTGGTGAGCATGAGGCCGGCGTACAGGACGCCGCGGAACGGTCGTCGGGCCCGTTTCAAGGCATGGACGACGGGGACGAGGATCTCACGCTCGACCTGTTCCATGAGCTCGGGGGTGACGATGCGGGCCGGGGAGTACGCCCCCATGCCGCCGGTGTTCGGCCCCTCGTCGTGGTCGAAGGCGCGCTTGTGGTCCTGGCTCGACTCCAGCGGGATGATCGTGCGGCCGTCGGTCAGGGCGAGGATGCTCGTCTCCTGGCCGTCGAGCCGCTCCTCGAGGATCATCCGGTCGCCCGCCTTGCCGTAGATCCGCCGGACCATGATCTCGTCGATGGCGACCAGGGCCTGGCGGAGGTTGTCGCAGACGTAGACCCCCTTGCCGGCGGCCAGTCCGTCGGCCTTGAGGACCAGGCCCAGCGGGCGGCCCAGCACGTGGTCGCGTGCTTCGGCTGCGGTGCTGAAGACCCGGCGCTCGCCGCGCTCCTCGATCTCGACCTGGACGCCCGGGCCGAGTTGCTCGCGGGGGTCCATGATTCGGTCGATGGCCTCCAGGGTCTCGGCGGCGGTCCGGCAGAGCATGGCGTGCCGGAGCGTCGAACGGCCCTTGGATCGGACGACCAGCGAGACCTCGCGGGAGAGGACGTAGAGCTCGGCGTCGGGGGCCGAGCGGAAGATTCGGTAGTCGGCCGTGGGGATGCCCGCCTGACGCATCAGCTCCTTGGCGAAGACCTTGCTCCCTTCGAGCTCGGCAGCGTCGCGCCGGGGTCCGAAGATTCGCAGGCCTTCGCGTTGAAAGGCGTCCACGATGCCGTTGGTCAGGGGCTCTTCGGGACCGACGATCGTCAGGCCGATGCCTTCCCGCTTGACGAACTGGATCAGCGCCCGGAAGTCTCCCGGCTCGATCGAGACGTTCTGCGCGTCGATCGCGGTGCCTGCGTTGCCCGGGGCGCAGAAGACCGTCTTGACCCGGGATGATTGTTTCAGCTTCCAGCAGAGGGCGTGCTCGCGCCCTCCCTTGCCGACGACGAGAACTTTCAACGCAGGCACCTCAATGAAGAACCTTCCAACCCATCCCGACTGACCAAGGAAACCCTTATTCTAAGGATTCGCCGGTCCCTCGCACAGGCCCAATACGTGAACTCGCGCGGGCGAGGTTGGAAACTTGTCGGCCCAAATCGTATGATGGGACGATCCCGCGTGGAAGATTTCTCAAAGGGCGAACCGATTCCGGGAACGGCGTGTCCTCGCGTCGGTTGGGTTTTTGTGTCTCAAACCTGGGATCGTCCATTCCGCCCGAGTCCATTTGGGGTGCGTGAAGTCAGATCAAAGGGAGAGGGGACCGCCGTGAAGAGCGTTGCCGTCGTCGGGGCGAGTGGGGCCGTGGGGGACGTCATGATCCGACTGCTCGAGGAACGTCAGTTCCCGCTCGGGTCGATCAAATTCCTGGCGTCGGAGCGAAGCGCGGGCAAAACGGTGACCTTCCGCGGTGAGACCCACACGATCGAGCCCTTGACTCCCGAGGCGTTCACCGGGGTCGACATCGTCCTGTCGAGCACACCGGCGTCGATCTCCCGCCAGTACAGCCCGATCGCCGCCGCCGCCGGCGCGGTGGTCGTGGACAACTCGAGC
>Ga0182739_1004467_pt1 | contig 11564 bp, 4 predicted proteins | sample eDN5th30CBELigBY_FD_128873 | JGI IMG/M metagenome (GOLD analysis project Ga0182739, IMG submission 128873) | Enriched backyard soil microbial communities from Emeryville, California, USA - eDNA 5th pass 30_C BE-Lig BY (version 2) (version 2) | ecosystem: Environmental > Terrestrial > Soil >... | reverse complement strand
GCCGATCTCGGTGCTCTCCGCCTTGATCTTCCTGAGATTCACCGGCAATACCGTCAACGTGATGACGCTGGCGGGGCTGACTTTGGCGATCGGCCCGATGGTCGATAGCGCGATCATCTGTCTGGAGAACACCCATCGCCACCTCGGTCTAGGTGCCTCCCCTCGCCGGGCGGCCTACTTGGGGGCCAGCGAGGTGGCGATGCCTGAGCTGATCGCCACGCTCTGCACCTTTCTCGTTCTTTCGCCACTGGCCCTGATGCCCGGCATGGGGGAATTCCTCTTTCGCCCGATGACGTTGGCCGTCGCATTTGCCATGGGGTCCGCCTACTTCCTGTCGCGAACGCTCGTCCCCGCCTGCAGCGCCGCGTGGCTCACGCCCCATCATCACGATCCCTCGGCCGGTTCCAACGACGGATTCGTCCGGCGAACGTTCGCGCGTTGGGAGGCGGCCATCGACCGACTCTTCTCGTCGTACGCGCGGCTCCTCGACAAGGTTCTCAGCCGCCGGTTGCTCACGGTCGCCGTCGGCTATGGATTGCTCGCGCTGACCGTGGCGGCCCTGTGGCCACGACTGCGTCGCGAATTCTTTCCGGAGGTGGACGCCGGGGCGTTCGAGATGAGCGTCCGGGCGCCGAGCGGCACCCGGATCGAGAAGACCGAGAAGCTCGTCGCCGAGGTCGAGCGCTTTCTGACGGAAACCATCGCCAAGCATGACCTGGAGCTCTATATCTCGGAGATTGGGGTCAATGCCGACTGGTCGGCAGCCTACACCCCGAATTCGGGACCGATGGACGCGATCATCCGGGTGCAGCTCGCGGAACACCGCACCCGCTCGGCCCAGGAATACACCCAACTGATCCGCGAAGGCCTGAAGCGCGATCGGCGGTTTCGCGACCTGGAATTCGCCTTCGATGCCGGCGGCCTGGTTCGTGGGGCGATGAACGAAGGGAGGTCGACCCCGATCAATGTCCGGGTCACGGGCAAGAATCCGGCTCAGGCCCGCGCCGTCGCCCAGCGCATCCAGGATCAGGTACGAAGCATTAATGGGGTGGTCGACTCTCGGATCATCCAGCGTCTGGACTACCCCGAGTTCATCATCGACGTCGATCGCGCCAAGGCCGCCGATCTCGGGCTGACCCAGATCGACGTCATGAAAAACGTGGTCGCTGCGTTCAATTCGAGCATTCAATTTAACAAGAAGAACTTCTGGATCGACCCGGTCGGCGGCAATCAGTACTTCGTCGGGGTTCAATATCCCGAGCAGGACATCAAATCGATCGAGACCCTACTCAACATCCCGATCACGGGCACGGATCAGCGGAAGGCGATTCCGCTCGGCAACCTGATCACCTTGCGTCGAACGACGGTGCCCACGGAGGTGACGCACAGCAACATCCAGCCGACGATCGACCTTACGATGGGCGTTTTCGGTCGCGACCTGGGGCATGTCTCCGACGACGTGGCTCGAGTTATCGATCACCTGGGCCAACCTCAGCCCGATGGAAGCTGGGTTCCCTACGACCCCGCCATCGCCGCGCCTCGTCCCCTGACCGGAACGAGAGTCCGCCTGAGCGGGGAGTACGCTCGGATGCAGGACACGTTCTCGAGCATGGGATTCGGACTCATCGGTGCGTCGGTGCTGATCTACTTCCTGATGGTTGGGCTGGCTAAGTCGTGGCTAGCCCCACTTTCGATCATGCTGGCAGTCCCGCTCTCGTTGGTCGGCGTGTTGTGGATGCTCGAGCTTACAGGAACCGCCGTCAGCGTTCAGTCTCTGCTCGGGTTCATCTTCATTGTCGGCATCAACGTCTCTAACGCCGTCCTGATGACCGACTTTGCTCAGGAGTTGAGGACCAAGGAAGGTTTGTCGCCGATGGAGGCGATTCGCAAATCGGCGTCGATCCGAGTCCGCCCGGTGACGATGACGGCCCTGGCCGCCTTTTTCGCAATGCTGCCAGGCGCCCTGGCGTTGGAACGGGGCAGCGAGGCCAACGCTCCGTTAGCCCGCGCGATCCTCGGCGGACTGCTGGCCGTCGAACCGTCCACGCTCTTCGTCCTGCCTTGCCTCTACTCGCTCCTGGTTCGCGACCGACGACGCGCGGATCACCAGGCCCCGGAAGGAGACCGTTTCGAGGATGAGCTGGAGAACGAGCCGGAGGTGACCTCGGATGACTCGCCGTGGGGCGACGAGGAATGAGTGCGTTGGGCGCCGAACCGTCCAAAGCGCTCTTCACGACAAGCCGACGTCCGACGTCTCGAAAGAAACCATTATCATCTTATTTTCCATCATATTAGGATTGATTTCCCATGCCCCTGACTCATGAAACCCAGCCGATTTCCAGGTCCGGCAATCCTGTCCGACGCCGGCGTCTGAAGCTCGCCATCCTGGTCGTCGCCCTCGTCGCCGCCGGCATCTCGGCGCGGATCCTGCTCATCCGGGGACGGACGGTGAGCGTCTCGCATGTGGGATCAACGGGTTCACCCGCACGACTGACCTCGGCCAATGAGGTGGTTCGTGTGGAGATCGTTCACCCCGAGCGTGGCGGGTTAAGACGGTACTCGACGCAGACAGGAACCGTGCAACCGTTCCAGCAGGCCAATCTGTTCGCCAAGGTGTCGGGCTACCTGAAGTGGCAGGAAGTCGACATCGGCAGCCATGTTAAGAAAGGGGAGGTCCTCGCCATCATCGACGACCCGGAAGCGGTCAAGGAAGCGAACCGAGCGGCCGCGGCGCTGAAGCAGGCGAAGGCTCAGGTGGCGCAGATGAACGCCCGCGTCGAGACGGCCGAGGCCGACGCTCTGGCCGCCGAAGCGGCGGTCACCAAGGCCAAGGCCAGCATCGGCGGCTACGTTTCGAAGCGGAAGTACCGCGAGAAGGAACTCGCCCGCTATCGTGACCTCCGGTCCCGTCAAGCGGTCCCGCAGCAGGTGGTCGATGAGTATGAGGACCACGCCGAGACGGCCGTCGCCGAAGAGCGAACCGCCGAAGCCGAGCTCGATTCGGCCAAGGCGCTGCTGGCCTCGGCCAAGGCCAAGGTGGAGCAAACGAAGGCCGACCTGCTCGAGGCCAAGGCCACTGTCGAGGTCACCGACGAGGTGCTCGCCAAGGACAAGGTCGTGGTTGACTACACCACGATCACCTCCCCCTACGACGGCGTGATCACACTCCGTAACTTCTTCGTCGGCGACTTCATCCGGTCCGCCGCCGAAGGAAACGAACGGCCCCTGCTGACCGTCGAACGGACCGACAAGATGCGAGTCGTGACGTTCGTCCCCGATCGTGACGTGCCACTGACCGACGTCGGAGACGACGCGACCGTGACCCTCGACGCCCTTCCCGGGCAGCGGTTCGAAGGGAAGGTGTCTCGGTTCTCCTACTCCGAGGACAGCGAGAGCCGCACCATGCGGACCGAAATCGACCTCGAGAATCCGGACGGCCGGCTTCGCGACGGCATGTACGGCCTGGCGTCGATCCTGCTGGCCAAGGGGACCGCCCACCTGACGATCCCCTCGCGCTGTCAGGCGGGACAATCCGAAGCGGGAAAGGCCAAGGTCTTCGTGATCCGGCAGGGGCGGGCCCACCAGGTCGAGATTCGGGTCGGCATCGATGACGGGATCCGGGTCGAGGTCGTCGCGGGCCTCGATGCCAAGGACGCGGTGATCGTCGACCAGCGGCTCGTCCTGGAAGGAACCCCGGTCATGCCGGAGGTCGCCCCGCAGGTCGCATCGGTCACATCACCCGTCCGGTGACGAGTGGCGAAAACAGAGCGTTGGGAATTGGACGGACTCGTTTTCTTAGCGCAGACTTGCCAATGATCTTCGGCGCTACCGCGGGCCCGTCTTCGGACCGCGCCTGAGTGGAGCCGCCCCCCCACCGTGGCTCGGCCTCACGGCTCGAGCGTTCGAATCCTCAGTGGGTGCCCCCGACTTCGGCGGTGCCACCGCGCCTGTTCCCGACCACTCAGGGAGGAGTGCCAATGTCTTCACCGAAATCGCGTTATCGGCCCGCCGTGGAGACCTGCGAGAGACGTGTGGCTCTTAGCACGGGGGTGTCGGCCAACACCCTGGCGGTGGTCAATGGCGTCGTCCAGACCCCACAGTCGCGGGCCGCGGCCTCGTTTCCGGTCACAGCGCGGAACATCAACCGCCGTCACTCCGTCATCCTGGGCGCTTCCGTCCGGGCAAACGAAGGGAGCGCACTGGTTCCGGCCGTCACCCACGCCCAGGGTGCCTCGGGCGAATCGATCCCCTTAAGGCAGGGGGTGCCGGCCTCAGCGCGGCATCAACGACCCACGCACGTCTATCTTCGTACCGGCGAGCCAGGTTCCGTGACGACCGAGGTGACCGGTCGAGAGGGAACCACCGGCGGTTTTCAGCTCAACGCCACGCTTCCCGGCGACCTCGACGGTGACGGCCAGGTCACCCTTGCCGACGAAACGCTGTTCGTCGACTCCTTCGGCAGTACGCGGGGCAACGCCAACTACCTGCCTGCCGCCGACGCCAATCAGAACGGACAGATTGGCCAGGGTGACGCGAGGTTCCTGCTCCGTAACCTGAGGCCGCTCACTCCCAAGGTTCCGTTGAGCCTGACGCTGAACCTGTCGCCTCACGACGCCGCCAAAGGACCGACTCCGAAAACTTCGGGGGGGAAGACGCACCACAAGAACGTCACGATCCTGGGGCACACCACGCCGGGTTCGTTGATTTTCCTGGATGCGGGGCTGGGCGACTTTTCGTTCGGAGGGGCGGCCGTTGCCGCCGATGCCCGGGGCAACTTTGCGATCCGGGTCACCAACAAGGAAGGACTGACCAACTACAACTTCTTGGCCATCGACCCGTACGGCCAGCAAGTGATTCGAGTCTATCCCGTCTTCTGGCTCAATTTCGCCGCGTCCGGCTTCGGGCTCAAGTAACCGAACCGCCGGCTTCGTCGCGAGCTTCGGCCCCCTCGGACCGCGCCGATTCGTTCAACGAATCGGCGCGAGGGGGAGGGGAGGACTCGCGATCGGGGCCGGCGGAAGCGGTTCGGTCGCAGGCCGATCGAGCGGCGGAGGCGAACCCAGCGAGACGAAGAGGCGGAGCTGGGACTGGTTGTAGTCCAGGATCGCTTGCAGGTGATCGACCCGGGCCTGGTAGAGAAGTTCAAGGCTGTTGGTCAACTCGATCGGTCGCCCGACCGTGTTCTCGAGGCGGTCGAGATCCTGACGGAACCCGAGCTGGGAGGTTTCAAGTTGATGTCGGGTACTGTCCATCCGCTGTTGGGCCGCGATCAGCCGTGCCTTCGCTGAAGCAACCTCCCGCCGGATGGTGTTGATCATCCGAGACTGGTCGCCGATCGCCTGTCCGATGGCCGCCCGGCGCTGTTTCTGGATGGCGAGATTTCCCAACCCCAGGTTCTGCACGGTCCAGAACAGCCGCACGTCAAAGTCCGTACGCCCGCCGAAGTTGCCCACCAACGGGGGAACCATGTTGCTGCCTCCCCCCATGGCTCCGCCCGAGAACCCCAGCCAGACGGTCGGCAGGAGGGGGCGAGCGATCTCTTGAGTCAGTCGGGTCTCGGCGACACCGACGGCGGCAGCTCGGGCCCCCATCTCCGGTCGCCCCTGGAGCGCCGCTCGGACCAGCTCCTCAGTCTGGCTCCTGGCGTCAATCAGCGCGATTGGCGTCACGCCCGCCACATTCGGCTGAATCCGTACAGACGGATCAAGATGCAACCGCCGGGAGAGCCGCACCGAGGCCACGGCCACCTCCTCTTCACTCTGCTCGACGAGGCGGTGAATCAAGGTGGAGAGGGTCCTAGCACGATCGGCGTCGGAAGTGAAGCCTTGCCCCGTGGTCGCGTACGCCCCGGTGAGGCGAGCGGCCTCGTTGGCTTCTGTCTCCGTCTCCCGTCGAAGCTCGAGACGAGCACAGGCCCCCACCAGGTCGTAGTAGAGGATCGAGACATCGAGCAACACGACGTTGGCGGTGGCCGCCGCGGCGAACCGAGCCCGCACGACATCCTGGCGTGCGGCCAGGGGCTCGAAGATCGCGTCGGTCAGGGCGCTCGAGATCATCACCGCGGGAACAACCACCGGATTGGCCGCGGTGACGAACGACCCGCCTCCAAAGTAGATCTGTTGCTGGGAGACCGCCAGCGTGTGTCCGGACGAGCGTTGAAGGTTGCCGTCATGGCCGTGATAGGACGCCCCCGCGTTGAGTGTCGGGAGCATCAGCGCGTAGGCGGCTTGACGGAGCGCAGTGGCTTCAAGGATCCGCTGCCGGGCTTCGGCGATCTCCGGGTTCTCGACCTCGGCCAGTCGCAGGGCGGTCGTGAGATCCACCGGGAAGACCTGGGCCGGAGGCGGGATGACCGGAGCCGAGTTCGTCGTCACGACCGGCACCGAGCCGGCGACGTCCCCGCTCGGTTTTACCCGGTCCGTGGCCGCTTGTCGCGCCTTGGCCTTGGTCGTGGCCTCCCCCCAGGTGGGGAGCAAGAACGAGTCGGAGATGGCCGACCGCCTCGACACAGGCGACGCCGCCTCGACCCGAGACTCGGGCGCTCCGGGCCGGGTCAGGGCCAGACCACTGGCGGCGACGGCCACTCCCACTCCAACCCTCCCAAGGAGCGCCATCCCCAGAGCGATCCCGGCCCGCCGTCTCCGGTTTCGGCGCTTCGCGGCGTCTGGCAGTTGTGAAGAGGAATCCATGAGCATCTACTCCCTTCTCGGAATCGCAACGATCAACGCGTGGTCTGAGCCGGTGGCTGAGACGGCGGTGGTCGGTTGACGAGGTTCGAGGAGGTCGAGACCTCCAGGCGCGCGTCTCGAGGTCCTGGAGGGGGCACCGGCTCCGCACTCGGGGCGGGGTTGGCCGGGGTTGGGATGGGGTCGCCTTTGGGGACGACGCCCGCCGTCGGAACCGGTCGTGCCAACGCGTTGGCGGGGGGCTGCCCCAGGGCCACGTAAAGGGCGAACTGGGCCTCGTTGTAATCGACGATGGCGCCCAGGTATTCGTAGCGTGCCCGCGCCAGCAGTCTCATGCTGTCGAGAAGCTCGATCGGCAGGCCCACTGTGCCCTCGAGCCGGACCAGGTCGGCCTTGAAACCTTCGTTGCCCGTCCGAACGGCCTGCTCGGTGGTCCCGATCTGGGCATAGCGGGCGTGGGTGCGCGCATACGCCTCGGCCACCTCGGCGCGAACCCGGTCGAGAACGGCCACCTCCTGGTAGCGTGCGATGCCGACCCGGCTTCGTGCCAGATTAATGAGGGCGGCGTTTCCGACACCCAGGTTCTGAATCGTCCAGTAGGCGAAGACATCGAAGTCGGTCCGGCCACCGAACCCGCCGAAGACCGGCCGAACCAGGTTGCTTCCCCCTCCCATGCCGCCGGCGCTGAAGCCGACGAGAACATTGGGCGAGAACGGTAGGACCTTGGCGCTGCCGAGCATCAACAGCGACTCGCGAATCGCCGCCCGCCGCTCCGCCAGCTCCGGTCGCTGCAGCAACGCCAGCGCAATCAGCTCACGGACCGGAATAGGGTCGGGCACGATCGGGTGGGGAGTCACCCAGGCGTCCGTCGGATGGAGCCGGATCGAAGGGTCGAGGTTGAGCACTTCACAGAGGCGGGCCGAGGCGGTGAGCACATCGCCTTCGGTCGCCTGGAAGTCCGCCTCCCGCTTGGCCAGCTCGGTGGCGGCCCGGTCGGCGTCTGCCTTTCGACCCTGACCCGCCGCGGCATAGGCCGCCGTCAGGTTGGCGACCCGCCTCGCGTCTTCGCGGACCTGCAACGCCACCGCTCGGTTGCCCTCGCTTCGTAGCAAGCCGCAATACGCCAACGTAGTCTGAAGGAAGGCCTGATTGCGAATCGCCACGCTGGCGAACTCGCGCTGACGCTCAACCTGTTTCGAGGCGAGATAGGCGTAGGCCATCGTCGCCGGATTGCCAGTCAGGACCACACCGGGGATGTTGACCGAGCCGGCCGCCACGGCGTTCGAGCCGGCACCGACGTACACGGCGGAGCGATTGACCGAGAGAATGTTGCCATTGGATTGCTGGACAACACCCGTGTGGGTGTCGTAATTCATACCCAGGTTGATCGACGGCAAGAACTGAAGCGCCGCGAGCTGCCGCAGCGCCTCGGCCTCGACGACGCGCTGACGGGCGATCAGCAAGTCGGGATTCTGCACCCCGGCAAGATGGAGCGCGGTGTTCAGGTCGATCGGCCGGATCGCGGGATCCAGCAACGAAGGCGCGGGGGGAAGCAGGGCGGGGGCATTCGATGCGGAGGACCGAGCCGTTCCGGGCGGCCGTGTGTTCTTGTTCTCCGGGCTTGCTTCCTCCAGGGGAGCCGCACTCGTTTCCGAAGGGGCGGGCTCGACACTCGAGACGGGCATCGGACCGGGGCTCGGAATGGGAGTCGGCCGATTGGAAGGCTCGGCGGCCAGAGTACTCGCCGCACTTGTCAGGAGTAACAGGGCCAAAGCCGACCAGGGGGGGAAGCGGCCCACGATTTGGACGCTCGTGCTCATGCTCAACGATCTCCTTCTCGGGGTCTTCCTTGAACCGACTGTTCCATCGATCGTATCGTCCGTAGCGATTGCCACGCTTGAGACGTTAGCCCGTTGGTAAGCCGGACTTAACCAAAGCCTACCCGCAGAGTCAGCGCGATCGGCACTTTCCTCAAAACCACACTCGGATCCAACCTGCGCGACGGCGCACACCACCCCGTCGCGTCCTCCCGCTCGGGGCGTTGCCGGCCACGATCGGAGGTCGCGCCGTCAGTGGGGGCGGCTGGGCCTCGCCTCGACGTCGACCTCGGTTTATGATTTCAGGCAACTTCGGACCTGACGGGCCGTTTTGAACCCTCACTTCGCGTTCAGGCCCTCGTGCGGTCAACTTTCGACTCAGATCCCATGCCGAGTAAAGAACACGCGCGACTCCGTTCGAGCCACCGCGATGCCTCCGGCTGGCGTCGCTGGGGACCGTTTGTCAGCGATCGATCCTGGGCAACCGTCCGCGAGGACTACAGCGCCGACGGCGACGCCTGGGACTTCTTCCCTCACGACCTGGCCCGTAGCAAGGCGTACCGTTGGGGCGACGACGGGATCGCCGGGATCTGTGACCGCTATCAGATCCTGCTCTTCGCTCCCGCCTTCTGGAACGGTCGCGACCCGATCCTGAAAGAGCGATTGTTCGGGCTGACCTCGAACGAAGGGAACCACGGCGAGGACGTCAAGGAGTACTACTTCCACCTCGATTCCACGCCAACGCATTCCTACATGCGTTTTCTTTACAAGTACCCTCAGCGCGAGTTTCCCTATCGGCAGCTCGTCGAGGAGAACCGGCGACGGACCACGGCCGATCCCGAGTTCGAGCTGATCGACACCGGGATCTTCGCGGAAAACCGGTACTTTGATATCACGATCGAGTATGCCAAGCTCACCCCGGAAGACCTCTGCATCCGGATCGAGGCGATTAACCGGGGTCCCGAACCCGCCTCACTTCATATCATCCCGCACCTCTGGTTCCGGAACACCTGGTCCTGGGGACCCAATCCGGGCCGCGAACCCAAGATCCGGCTGCCGCATGCGCCTGACCAAGAGGCACACTTCTGCCTCGTGTCCGACGACTCAGAACTCGAGTCCATTAGCTCGCTTCTCGAGGCCTATCGACTCGGCCCTCGCCATCTCTACGCCCCACTCGATGGCATCCCGTTGTTCACCAACAACGAGACCAACATGCCCCGCGTCTTCGGACCCGGGCGCACGAACCGAAAGCCCTACGTCAAAGACGCGTTTCATCGGAAGCTGATCGATGGAGAACCATGCACCAACCCGTTCCAGATCGGAACCAAGGCGGGAATCCACTACCGGTTCGACGCGATCCCACCGTCTGACTCGGTGGTCCTTCGGCTCCGCTTAACCCCAAGCCCCAACCTGGCCAACCCACTCGACCTGGTCGACTCGACCATCGCACTCCGCCGAGAGGAGGCGGATGAGTTTTACGAAGCCCTCCATCCCCCCAAGGCCACCGCCGATGAGCGGAACATCCAGCGTCAGGCGCTGGCCTCGCTCCTTTGGAGCAAGCAGTCTTACCTGTTTGACGTCGATGTCTGGCTCGACGGGGACAACCCCCATCACCCCCCACCCGAGTCGCGAAAATCGATTCGGAACGTCCACTGGCGGCATCTCAACTCGCTTCGCGTGATGACCGTGCCTGACAAGTGGGAGTATCCCTGGTTCGCCGCCTGGGATCTCGCCTTTCAGGCGGTGGTCTTCGCCCTGGTGGACGGCGAATTCGCCAAGCAGCAGCTCTGGCTGCTCCTCTTCGAACAATTCCAGCACCCCAACGGCCAGATTCCCGCCTATGAGTGGGAGTTCTCCGACCTCAACCCGCCGGTCCACGCATGGGCGGTCTGGCGCGTCTACAACATGGACCGGATCCGGTCGGGCAGGGCCGACCGCGATTTCCTGGAGCGCTGCTTCCATAAGCTGCTGATCAACTTCGCCTGGTGGATCAACAAGGTGGACCGCCAGGGGAACAATATCTTCGAAGGCGGATTCCTCGGTCTGGACAACATCACCGTGCTCGATCGGAGCCTTCCCTGCAGCGACGGCTCGCGTCTCGAGCAGTCCGACGCCACGGGCTGGATGGGGATGTTCTGCCTCGTCCTCATGAGAATCGCCCTGGAACTGGCCAAGGAGGACCGGGTCTACGAAGCACTCGCCTCCAAATATTTCCAACATTACATCTATGTCGCGGCCGCCATGAAGAACATGGGGAACCGCGAGTACCAGCTCTGGGATGATGAAGACGGCTTCTTTTACGACGTCCTGCTCTATCCCGACGGCCGCTATCGCAAGTTCCGGGTCCGTTCGATGGTCGGCCTGATCCCTCTGTTCGCCGTCGAACGGCTCGAAGTCCCCTGGATCGAACCGTTCAAGGAGTTTCGCGAAAACTTCGATTGGTTCATGAGGAACCGAGCCAAGCTCGCGCGTAGCGTGGTGCACACCGTCGAGAAGGACGGTCTGGTCACTCACGCATTGACGATCTTGAACCAGGATCAGCTCCGTCGCCTGACCGCGAGGATCCGAGATCCAAACGAGTTCCTTTCTCCCTACGGCGTCCGCAGCCTCTCGAAGGCCCACGAGGCTCACCCCTTCGAGTTCAACGGCAACACGGTGCGCTACGAGCCGGCCGAGTCGCTCGAGAGGCTAAAGGGGGGCAACTCGAACTGGCGAGGACCGGTCTGGTTCCCGACGGGGTTCTTGCTCATCGAGTCATTGCGCAAGCTGGGCAAGGCGTTCGGTGAGAAGCTCGGATGCCCGGCCACCCACCCCGGGGATACCTCACTTCCGTTCAACCACCTGGCCCATGAGATCGCCGAGAGTCTGATCCGAGGCTTCACGCGCAACGATCACGGTCGGCGCCCGATCAACGGCAACGTGGCGCAGTTCCAGGACGACCCCCACTGGCGCGACCTGATTCTGTTCTACGAGTATTTCCACGGCGATAACGGCGCCGGGCTCGGCGCCTCCCATCAAACCGGATGGACCGCCCTCGTCGCTTCGTTGATCGACGAATGGC
>Ga0182739_1004466_pt1 | contig 11565 bp, 11 predicted proteins | sample eDN5th30CBELigBY_FD_128873 | JGI IMG/M metagenome (GOLD analysis project Ga0182739, IMG submission 128873) | Enriched backyard soil microbial communities from Emeryville, California, USA - eDNA 5th pass 30_C BE-Lig BY (version 2) (version 2) | ecosystem: Environmental > Terrestrial > Soil >... | reverse complement strand
CGAGGAGAGGTCGTAGCGCGCCCGCGCCGGATGCTCGACGATCTGCCACGCAATCGTCGGCACGCCGCCGGCCGTGTTGCAGCGCTCGCGCTCGATCAGGCGCATCGCGGCCTCCGGCTCGAAGCGGCGCATGAGCACCAGCTTGGTGCCGTTCTGCACCGCGCCGCATAGCAGCGAGTGGCAACCGGTGGTGTGGAAGAACGGCACGCCGAGCAGCGTCGCGCGCTGCGGCGTGTTCGCCCCGGGCACCGGAAGCGCATCGCCGCGCCGGAGCGCGCGCCGCGATGCGCCGAAGGTGGCAGCGAGCACGCAGGTTGTCGCGTTGCGGTGCGTGGCGACCGCGCCCTTCGGGCTGCCGGTGGTGCCGGACGTGTAGAGGATGGTCGTATCGTCCTGCGGGCCGAATTCGACCTCCGGCAGCGGCCGGTCCGGCAGCGAGGGCCAGTCCGCGACCGTGCCGATGACATCCTCGAGTTTTGCCGCGCGCGGGTGGTCGAGCGTTCCGGTCGCCCGCGCGACATAGACCCGCTCCAGCGCCGGGCAGGCATCGAGATGCGGCCTGATGCGCTCCCAGCGCTCGGCATCGACGATCGCGATGCGCGCGCCGCTGTCGGCGAGTCCGTATTCGAGTTCCGGCCCCGTCCACCAGGCATTGAGCGCTGCGGCGATCTGTCCCCCGATCACCGTACCGAAGAAAGCCGCGGGCCATTCCGGCAGGTTGCGCATGGCGATTGCGACGCGGTCGCCCTTCACGATGCCGATGCGTGTCAGTTCATGCGCGATGGCGAGTGAGGCGCGTGCGAAGCCATCGAATGTCGCGCGGTCGTCCTCGTAAACGAGGAAGGTCTTCGGCCCGTGCTGCCTGCGGGCGCGCGTGAAGACCTCGCGTAGCGTCGGCGGCGCGTTCTTCCACACCCGCACCGGCACGCCGTCGATGGTTACGTCTTCCATCTCGAACGGCGCGCCCGGCGCGGTGAGCGCCCCGTGCGCATCGGCGAGCGACATCGCGGGCCAGATGCGCGCGCCTTGCGGTATTGCGGTCGAAGACATGCGTCGAACTTCCACCTAACGAAACTATTCCGGATGCGGCCGGACTGCTGTGCGGGCTGATCTATGTGCTCCAGGATAAGCCGCACGCGCCATCCCTCCCCTTCAGGGGAGGGTGGCGAGCGAAGCGAGCCGGGTGGGGTGCAGCCCTTTGCAGCGCTGTTGACCCCACCCGCCGCCTGCGGCGGCGACCCTCCCCTGAAGGGGAGGGATGGCGCAAGAACCGATCGGCCGTGTCCGGAGCAACCTACAGCATCGCTGCGAAAGGTGGATACCCGGTTCTGGAATAGGCGATGTGCCAACAGGAGCGTGCTGCCGTACCGCTCGTTTGCGCGAAAGCAAGACTTCCGCCTTTGCGCTGCGCGCTCCTGCGCGTTACCAAGGCCGGCAAGTACAACACGCTGGCACGATACGACCGGCCCGCATCGAAAAGGTTTTCCCGCAATGCGCGTGATCGACGTGAACAGCCTGCCTGGCCTCGTGGGCGAGGAACTCGGCGTTTCCGACTGGACCCTTGTCGACCAGTCGCTGATCGACCGTTTCGCCGATGTAACGCAGGACCATCAGTGGATTCACGTCGATGCCGCCCGCGCCACAGCGGAGATCGGCGGCACCATCGCGCACGGCTTCCTCACGCTGTCGCTGATGCCGGCGATGATGCAGAACCTCGTCGAGATCCGCGGCTATGCGCGCAGCATCAATTACGGTTTCGACAAGTTGCGCTTCACCGCGCCGGTGCCGGCCGGCAGCCGCGTACGCCTGCGCGCGACCCTCATTGACGTCACGCCGCGCGACGACGGCTTTACGCTCCGCCGCCGCTGCGTGGTCGAGATCGAAGGCCAGGAGCGCCCGGCGATCTATGCCGAGTGGCTGACCTATCTGGTGGTGTGAAGGAGCGTTGCAAATAGATGCGCGAGCCAGGCCCGCGCATCTATCAGGAATATGTACAGTCTGTAGGTGAGTTGAGCGAAGGCGAAACCCACCATGTCCGTGTGCGACCAACGGCTATTGGTCGACGGGTTTCGCTATAAATAAGATTCGCTATCGCTCAACCCGTCCTACGACCTTGACGTTCGCCTTCGCGCTGGGGCCCCGATCAGCCTTGATGCAGACTCTTCTCACGGGCGATTCTCATAGCCCGCAGCCGCTCAGTCTTCGTTGTGCGAGCGGCCGCTTCCTTATCGATCATCTCTCGCGCCGTTCTGGTGGTTTCATCCATCCTGGCCTCGCTCCGCGAAAGGCGCGCACCTTTTGTCTTGCTCATCAAGCAGGCTCCCGTGGTTCAAAATGAAAAAGGCCGGGCGAGCCCGGCCTTCCCTCGAACGCCCCAAAGGCCCCAGGCGTTACGTCTCACACAAGCCGAAGATTCTCGGCTGAACTCTTGCCCTTGCGACTATCCATGACGACGTCGAAGCTGAGTTTCTGCCCCTCAACGATCTGCCGCATTCCTGCGCGCTCGACCGCCGAGATATGAACGAAAACATCGGCTCCGCCGTCTTCCGGCTGAATGAATCCGAAGCCCTTCGTCGCATTGAAGAACTTCACAGTACCTACGGGCATCTCGATCTCCTCTCAAATCGTTATAACCAGCGCCCTATGGCCAGACTGCCGCCAGTGCGCATGTCGCTCGGGCGCATGTCGCTCGGGCGCATGTTTCTCGAGCGCTTGTCTCGCGCCCTACCAATCGACGTTGAGAAAGAAGATCGTAGCGCCGCGGCGCGACAAAATTCGTCAGCAAAATCGACTGTTCGAATGTAAGCATCAAACGGGCTTGACACAAGGCTCGTCGCCCGGACAGCTTTTTGCCGAAGCTGCCGTTGACAGTTTGTCCTGGCAATCGGCGCCCGAAGCGCCCATATACGCGTAACATCAGGTAATCCGAAGCAGGCGCCTGACGTCGAGAGGGCAGCGATTCCCGCGTGGCATATCGTGGGCCTTTCGACCACTCGCTGGTGGCTGTTGAGACAAGCACGGCGCGTCCACAGACGTTCAACAGCGGACACGTTCTTGAGCCGTCATTTGCTCCTTCGACGCACTGAGCAGTGATCTGTCACGGCCGACACCGCTGATCTTGACGCCTTGGGCGTCGCCCTTGCGACGTTGTTCGTCGCTGCCGCCGCTATCGCCTCACACTTTTGACGGTGATCATCGATGACGAAGGATTCAAAAGATGCTCAGCGCGCGCGCGCCGACGCATGGTTTCGGAAACCGGAAGTGGCACCCGATGCCGGGGCGCGGGCGAAAGCTCAACACGACGCCGAGCTTGAAGCCATACGGAAGCGATCAGCCCGGCTCCGGGCAGAGCGCTTAGCCCGAGAGAAGACGACGACCTAGCGATCGCTCACGGGGTGGTGGTCGGCCACGCTGCGCCCGCTGCGTGATTATGTGTTCATTGTGCGCGCCCGCAGGACGCGCCACATTCAGTCGAAAAGGAGTGGTTCAGTTGCAAGTATTCGTGCGCGAGAACAACGTTGACCAGGCACTCAAGGCGTTGAAGAGGAAGCTGCAACGCGAGGGCGTATTCAAAGAGATGAAGCGTCGACGGTTCTACGAAAAGCCGTCAGAGAAAGCAGCGCGGGAAAAGTCTGAGGCGGTCCGTCGCAGGCGTAAGAATGCGCGCAAGCAAGCGATCCGGGAGGGATTGATCGCAGCGCCTCCAAAGCGCGTACCGCCGGGCAACAGGTCGCGTGGCTGATCAAGGACCGACAGGCGATAAGCCGGCCTCATGGGCGAGGAAGTCGGCGTGTCTAACCGGTATCTCATCGACCAGCCGCTGATCGACCGCTTCGCCGATGTCACACAGGACCATCAATGGATTCACGTTGAAGTCGCGCGCGCCTGCGCGCGACACTCGTTGACGTCACGCCGCGCGAAGGCGGCGTCAGCCTGCGCCGCCGCTGCGTGGTCGAGGTCGAGAGCCAAGAGCGCCCGCGATCTATGCCGAGTGGCTGACCTTCTGGTGGTGTGAGAGCGTCGCAATTCTCGACGCGTCATGCGCGGGCCTGACCCGCGCATCCATCAGGGAAAGCCCAGTTTGCAGGGTGGATTGAGCGAGGGCGAAACCCACCACGCCTGTGCGCGACCGATGGCTTTTGGTAGATGGGTTTCGCTTTCGCTCGACCCATCCTACGGGCTGTGTTCGAATCGCACATTGCGATTACGGTCGACCCACGCAGTTCCGTTTAATCAAAGCGATAGAACACTACACTGCTCGATTCCGGGCCTCGCGTGAAGTCTTTCAGGAGTCGGGTGCCTTTCCTTGTCCCGTCACTGATCCAGGGCTCCATCCCTCTGTCGGGACTCCAAGCTTGAAACACTACTCTGCCATCTCGAGTCGGAGTTATAGGGTCTACGTTGTATCCGCCGATATAACTATTCGTGCCTCCTGGAAAAATATCTTTGACGAGTCGGGTTCCGGCTTGCGTTCCGTCCGTAATCCAAAGTTCATCGCCCCAACGCGGGTTGTAAGCGCTGAAAACAACCCGGCCATCTCCGAGGGTTGCAAACCTATCCGGGCTGCTGCCGATCCATCCTTTGTGTATGTCTTTGAGCAGAAAAGTGCCGGCCTCCGTTCCGTCACTTGACCAAAGCTCGTCTCCACTGACGGAGTTGTCTGCAACGAATATAATTCGATTGCCGCCGACGGCCCTCAAAGTGAGAGGATTTTGGAGCCTTTTAGTCCCTTAGTGATGTCGCGGACCATCCGCGTTCCCGCCGTTGTGCCGTCTGTTATCCAGGGCTCAAGGCCGTGCTCGCCGTCGTCAGCAGCAAACATGGCCCGCCCAAGATCTAGAGAAACGAATCCCACGGGAGACGTGCTTGTCGGAATCCCCGGTTTCGGGATTATAAATGGCAATTGCCTTATCAGCTTTGTACCTTTGCGCGTGCCATCTGTTATCCATATCTGATTAACGTTGGCATTAAACACCATGTGTCCATTACCAAGATCCGTAAATTCGGCCGGATTGCTGCTATCCGATCCGGGGTTTAGATCGCGCAAGAGTCGCGTGCCGGCGCGGGTTCCGTCGGTCACCCACGGTTCGACGCCGTTTATCCCGTCATGAGCTGAAAAGACGTAACGGCCGGTTCCAAGAGCGGTAAACAATTGGGGATCGCTGCCCTGCTCCGCGGATCGAATGTTCTTTAAAGGGCGGGTGCCCTGTCGCGTTAGATCGGTAGTCCACAGTTCCCGGCCGCGAAGACCATCGTCAGCCGAAAAGAGAAACTGGCCATTACCGAGTGGGTAAAGCTTGCTGGGTTGACTGCTTCCAGCGCCATTCTGGATGTCGCGCAGCAGATGTGTGCCATCGGCCGTCCCGTCGCTGATCCACAACTCGTGGCCGGTCACCCCATCGGTAGCAATAAACGTAAAACGACCGTCGCCAACCCATGTGAAAGTTGAAGGGAAACTTTCACCCCAACCAGGAACAATGTCCCTGAGCATGCGGGTTCCCTGACGGGTTCCATCCGTGACCCATGGCTCCCTGCCGAGCGCCAGTGAGTAAACAGTGAAAGCCACAATGGGCTCAGGTTGGGAGTTCGCTTGCGCCGGAAATATCGGGGCCGGCAGCACGAGTGCTGCCCACGTCGCACCGATAACTGCGGCTGCTCTTGCGATAGAGTTCGAAACGGTCGCGCTGACCATGCTATGTGCCCCAAAAGACCCCAGACTCAGTTGGCGACATTCAAGTTCATTCATTCCGTAAACGCAATCTTTGCGTGCGAAGCGGCGTTGGAGTTGAGGACCTTTTCGAGCCTTTGCCTGCTGAGATGTGGCGAGCAGCGCATATTCCTCGCCATGCTGCTCGGGGAGTGTGTGGAAGGTTGTATTGCTCGCCGCTTGCCGAGCATCCGGGGGTAGCCACGCAAAAACGTGAACCCTCCCGCCCCCTAAGGCTCCAGCACCGTGTCCCAATAAAGATAGTCGACCCAGCTTTCGTGCAGATAGTTGGGCGGGAACAGGCGGCCGTTGCGGTGCAGGTGGTTCACGCTCGGCTGGAACGGCATTTGCGCCGGCCACATGTCGGCTTCGGTCGGCGTCTTGTTGGCCTTCTGCAGATTGCAGGGCGAGCAGGCGGCGACGACATTGCCCCAGGTGGTCAGTCCGCCGCGCGAGCGCGGGATCACATGGTCGAAGGTGAGGTCGTCACGCCCGCCGCAATACTGGCAGGAGAAGCGGTCGCGCAGGAACACGTTGAAGCGGGTGAAGGCGGGCTGCGTGGTCGGCTTCACGAAGGTCTTGAGCGAAACCACGCTCGGTAGTTGCATCTCGAAGGTCGGCGAGTGCACCGCCTTCTCGTAGCGGGCGACGATGTTCACCCGGTCGAGGAAGACGGCCTTGATGGCGTCCTGCCAGCACCAGAGCGACAAAGGGTAATAGCTGAGCGGGCGAAAATCCGCGTTGAGCACCAGGGCAGGCCATGCGCTGGGCGAGACGTGCGCGTTCACGGCGGCGATTCCTTCGATCCGATCGACCTCCTCCCGCTGCTCGCACTACAGCTTGCCCCTATAGTCTACATGCAGCGTGACCGTATTGTGAAGCGTGCCCTATGTTGAAAAATGCCCGTCGTTCGGGCGGGCCCTCACCCTTTGATGCCGCCGGCATGGGCGAATCGGCGGGCCAGGAACTCGCCGCCGTGGCGCAGGCCCTCCTGGTCGATGCCGTGGCCGATGCCCGCCGACAGGTGCCACTCGACCGGCACGCCGAGCGCCGCAAGGCCCTCCGCGCCGTGGAACAGCGCCGCCGCCGGGATCAATTCGTCCTGCGCGCCATGCACCAGCAGCACCGGCGGTTTCGCGGTCACCTCGGCCTCGATCGCCTCCGGGTCGGCGTCGCCGGGCAGCACCAGCATGCCGGAATAGCCGACGATCGCCGCCGGCGCGATGCGCCGCCGCAGGCCCACATGCAATGACATCATGGTGCCCTGGCTGAAGCCGACCAGCGCCAGCGCCGAGGGCGGCAGGGCGCGGCGTTCCAGTTCGGCGTCGATGAAGGCGTCGAGCGCCGGGGCGGCGGCATTGACCCCGTTCCAGCGCTCGTCGGGATCGCGGAAGGTGAGGGAGAACCATTGCCGGCCCATCGGCGCCTGCCCGCAGGGCTCCGGCCCGTGCGGCGAGACGAAAGCCGCGTCCGGCAGCAGGTCCTGCCACGACCGGCCGATGTCGATCAGGTCGTTGCCGTCCGCGCCATAGCCGTGGACGAAGACGACCACCTTGCGGGCAGGGCCGGAGCGGGGCTCGATGCGCGGGCCGTCCAGGCGTGGTGTCACGGGGAACTCCGGTATTTCAGGGTAGGGATGGGGTTTGCCGGTTAGGCCGGCACGGGATCGCGGCGCTTCAACACGCGATAATAGGCCCAGAGCAGATGCGCGGCCACCCCGCGCCACGGCCGCCAGGCCTCGCCGAGCGTGACCATCTGCTTCGCCGTCGGCCGCGCCTCCAGCGCCAGCGCGATCCGCGCGGCCTCCTGCAAAGCAAGGTCGCCGGCCGGCCAGGCGTCACCATGGCCGAGGCAGAACAGCAGGTAGATGTCGGTCGTCCACGGGCCGACGCCGTGGACCTTCGTCATCACGGCATGAGCCTCATCAGCGGGCATCCCGGCCAGCGCCTCGAAGGCGATCTCCCCGTCCGCGACCGCGCGCGCGATCGCCTTCACGGTCCGGATCTTGGGCGCCGAGAGGCCGACCCGCTGCAGCTTCGCGGTGCGCGCGCGCAGCAGCGCCGTGTGGTCGAACGGCTCATAGGCCGCGCGCAGCCGGGTCCAGATCGCATCCGCGCTGGCGGTGGAAAGCTGCTGCGCCATCACGATCCGCACCAGCCCTTCGAAGCCGCCCGGCCGCCGGCGCAGCGTCACCGGCCCGGAGGCGGCCACGACCTCGACGAGCCTTGGATCCTGCGCGGCGAGCGCCGCCAGCGCGGCGGCGAGGTCGGTTTCGGTCTCGATGAGGGCGGTGGCCACGGATTGCGAACCCCTATTCTGTCCAGCTTGCTACACTGCGATGTCCCGTGGCGTCCATCGCGGCTGCCACCCGCTTTCTGGTCTGCCGTCTGCTATTCATGCCCGGTGCCATGTCGCGTCCCGTCTACCGCTTCGCTCCGAGCCCGAACGGCTACCTGCATCTCGGCCACGCCTATTCGGCCCTGCTGAATGCGCGCATGGCCGGGGAGAGCGGCGGCGCATTCCTGCTGCGGATCGAGGACATCGACCAGAGCCGCTGCCGGCCGGCCTTCGAAACCGCCATTTACGAAGATCTGTCCTGGCTCGGGCTCTCCTGGGAGCAGCCTGTGCGGCGGCAGTCCGATCACCTCGACGCCTATGCGGATGCGCTCGCGCGTCTGAGAAATCTTGGCCTCGTTTATCCGGCGTTCGAGAGCCGGGCGGAGATCGCGCAGCGCGTCGCCACGCGCGAGGACAGCGGAACGCCGTGGCCGCGCGACCCGGACGGCGCGCCGCTCTATCCCCGTAGTTCGCGGGAAACGAGCGACGGCGAGCGCGCGCGGCGGATCGCCGCCGGCGATCCCTATGCGCTGCGGCTCGATATGGCGGCCGCGCTGGCGCAGGCCGGGCCGCTTGCCTGGACCGAGACCGGTGCCGGCCCCGCCGGCGAGCGCGGCGAGGTCGCGGCAGATCCTGCCGCCTGGGGCGATGTGGTGCTGGCGCGCAAGGAGATGCCGACGAGCTACCACCTCTCGGTCGTGATCGACGATGCCGTGCAGGGCGTCACGGACATCGTGCGCGGCTGTGATCTGTTCCACGCCACCAGCGTCCACCGGCTGCTGCAGCATCTGCTCGGCCTGCCTGCGCCGCGCTGTCACCATCACCGGCTGATCCTCGATGCCGAGGGGCGCAAGCTCTCGAAATCGACGCAGGCGACGGCCTTACGCGCCTTGCGTGCGGCCGGCGTGACCTCGGCCGAAATCCGGGGACAACTTGGTCTGGATTAGGGCCTCATTAACCGTGCCGACGATGAACGCGGCGGCGGCGTGGCGCAGCCGTCAAGGTTACCGGAACGCGCACGCTTTCTTCGCAATTTGATGGCATTGTGCCGCCATGCCGCGCGCTGAAGTACCGAGTTCCAAGACAGCGCCGCGCCGGTCGTCCAGATCGCCCGCGCGCGTGCGGACGGCTGTGCGCCGCCAGGAACTGCAAACCGCGCTGGCCGGTCTCGCGCATGAGGTACGCACGCCGCTTAACGGGATCCTCGTGCTCGCGGAATTGCTCGCCGCTTCCGATCTCCCGGAGCGCGAGCGCGGCTGGGCCACCGCGCTCAAGAGCGCCGCCGAGCATCTTGCCAATCTGACCACAGTGGTCGTGGATGGCGCGCGCGCGGACCTCGGCGCGCTCATCCCCCGCCGCGAACGCTTTGCGCCGCGCGAACTCGCGGCCGCACTTTCGGATTCGCTTTCGGCGCGCGCCGTGGCCAAGGGGCTGACGGCCGAGACAGGTGTCGATGAAGGCGTGCCGGCGCTGGTGCTCGGCGATCCGGTACTGATCCGCGCCGCGGTCGAGAACCTGCTCGATAACGCGGTCAAGTTCACCGAGCGCGGCCGTGTTTCGCTGAAACTCGAAGCGGCTGCGACATCGAAAGAGGGCGTAAGGCTGGCTTTCACGGTCGCCGACGAAGGCGTCGGCCTGAGCGCATCCGACATGCGGCGGTTGTTCCGGCCGTTCGCGCAGGCGAATGCGCGCACGGCACGGCGCTATGGCGGCGCGGGGCTCGGGCTTGCCTTCGCGCGTCAGGTTGCGCGCGCGATGGGCGGCGATCTGACGGTGACCAGCGAACTCGGCGCGGGCAGCCGGTTCCGCTTCGAAGCCGAAGTTGCTGCCGTGCTGGAGTCCGGCGAAGCAAGCGCAACTGCGCCGGGCCCGGAGGGCGCGTCGGCGCGCGCGCTTCGTGTCCTGTGCGCCGAAGACAATCCGTTCGGCCGCGCCGTCGTCAAGGCCATGCTGGCGCCGCTCGGCCATAGCGTCGATTTCGTTTCCTCCGGCGAGGCGGCCGTCGCCGCTGTCGATGGCGGCGGCTATGACCTCGTGCTGATGGATGTCGTGCTGCCGGGCGTCGACGGCATCGAGGCGACGCGGCGCATCCGTGCCCTCGGCGGTCCTGCGGCGGCGACGCCTGTCGTCGGCATTTCCGGGCGCAGCGACAACGGCGACGAGGCGGCGGCGCGGTCCGCCGGGATGAACGCCTATCTGGTGAAGCCGGTGAGCCTCGCAGCCCTGGTCGCAGTATTGAGCGGGGCTGCGAGCGGCTGAACAAGCCGGCTCAGTGTTTGGCGTCCGCTTCGGTTCCGGCGCTGGAGCGTTCGCGGCGAATGACGCTGATCGCGTGGTTGAGTTCGCCGCCGAAGATGAAGATCAGCGACGTCAGATAGAGGAACACCAGCACGATCATCGGCGTCGCGAGCCCGGCATAGTAGATCGAATAGGTGAAGGCGAACTCGGCGAGATAACGTCCGAACAGGGTGCCGGCGATCAGCCACAGCGCCAGCGTCGCGGCGACGCCCGGCAGGATGTCGCGCAGCCTGCGCCGGCCGGCCGGCAGCCACAGATGCACGATGATCAATACGATGCCGATCACAAGCCCCGCCAGCGTGAAACGCACGATGGTCACGATGCCTGCCAGCGGTTCGAGCCGCGGCAGCAGGCTGACCGCGCTGCGCCAGATCAGCGGCGCGAGAAAGACGAGGAAGGAGAGCGCGAGCAGCGCGATGGCGGCGATGATGGTGTAGCCGATCGACTCCAGCCGCAAAAGGAGCCAGTGCCGCTGGTCGACCATGTCGTAGGCGCGGTTGAGGCCGATGCGCAGGCTTTCGATCCCCGCGGAGGCGAAGAACAGCGCCAGCAGCGCGCCGACGGTGAGCGCGCCGCCGCGCGCGCTCGTGAGCACATTGTCGATCTCGCGCGCAAGCGGTGCGGAGACCTGTTCTGGCCAGGCTTCGAGCAGGATGGTCGCGGCTTCGCTCGCGAGGTAGCGCGCGCCGAACAGGCCGGCCACGGCTGTAAGGACCAGAAGAAATGGGAACAGCGCCATCAGCCCGGAAAGGGCGATGTGGCTGGCGATCGCCCAGCCGTCGTCTTCATTGAAGCGGCGAAACGCGTCGATGGCGGCGTGTTGAAGCCTGTGCAGGTAATTTGTCAGGCGCCGGACAATGTGCATTCCGGGGTCTCCGTTGGCGCGAGAGACTCATGATACCGGAATACGGTTGATTGACTCAGCCTAACCCGCATTCATTTCCAACGGCTAAGTGTCGGACAAGCACGTCTTCCACAACGGGAACCACAACAAGGGGTCGCCCAAATAAAACGCCACCGGAGAGCGTGTCCGCTGCTCCGGTGGTGCTTTTGCGTTCGTCAGCCGAACGGCGAGGCCGGCGCGTCAGCGCCAGTCGCGCACGTCGACGAAATGTCCGGCGATCGCGGCGGCCGCGGCCATCGCCGGCGAGACGAGATGGGTGCGGCCCTTGTAGCCCTGCCGTCCCTCGAAGTTGCGGTTCGAGGTGGAGGCGCAGCGCTCG
>Ga0182739_1004465_pt1 | contig 11566 bp, 10 predicted proteins | sample eDN5th30CBELigBY_FD_128873 | JGI IMG/M metagenome (GOLD analysis project Ga0182739, IMG submission 128873) | Enriched backyard soil microbial communities from Emeryville, California, USA - eDNA 5th pass 30_C BE-Lig BY (version 2) (version 2) | ecosystem: Environmental > Terrestrial > Soil >... | reverse complement strand
CGCCATCGCCTCCGACCTCACGTCCGTGCTCTACACCGAGGACGACATCCGCACCCGGATCGCCGAGCTCTGCCGGCGGATCGAGACCGACTACGAGGGTCGCGAGGTGCTGCTGGTCGGGGTACTGAAGGGTGCCGTCATGGTGATGGCCGACCTCGCCCGCGAGCTGCGCAAGGTCGACGTGCAGATGGACTGGATGGCGGTGTCGTCGTACGGGGCGAGCACCCAGTCCAGCGGAGTGGTGCGCATTCTCAAAGACCTCGACACCGATCTGGCCGGCAAGCACGTGCTGATCGTCGAAGACATCGTGGATTCGGGGCTCACCCTCTCCTGGCTGCGCGAGAACCTGGAGACCCGCGGACCGGCATCGGTCGAGATCTGCGCCCTGCTGCGCAAGCCGGAGGCGGCGAAGGTCGAGATCGACGCGAAGTACGTCGGCTTCGAGATCCCGAACGAGTTCGTCGTCGGATACGGGCTGGACTACGCGGAGAGGTACCGCAATCTGCGGTCGGTCGCGGTGCTCGCACCGCACGTCTATACGGGCGAATAAGCAGTATTAAACAACTTAGTTTCCAGATACAAACTTTCTGATAACGTTCCTTCCGGTGACGCCCGGCGTCGCCTGCGCTTCGGCGTTTTCTCTCCTCCAATGACGCACAGAGAAAGCAGGAACGATGTCAGGTCACACTCGAACCCTCGCTGCGATCACCGCCGCGAGCCTCGCCCTCGGTCTCGCGCTCACCGGCTGCGGAACCGGCGACGACGACAGCGGCGGCAGCAGCGCCGTCCTCCACGTCTGGGGCGGCAACGCCACCCCCCTCGACAACGACTTCAACCCCTTCCACATCGACACCGCCCAGAAGGCGACGTTCGGCCCGATCTACGAGCCGTTGTTCTTCTACAACCAGCTCTCCAGCGAGCCGCCGGTGCCGCTCATCGGCGAGAGCTTCGAATACAGCGAAGACGGCATGGCCCTGACGGTCACGATCAAGCCCGACCAGAAATGGAGCGACGGCACCGCGCTCACCGCGGACGATGTCGCGTTCACCTTCACCTACGGCACGAACAAGGCCTCCGACCTGATCTCGGCCGAGGCGACCGACGCGACCACCGTCGTGTTCACCTACACGCAGCCGCAGTTCACCGCCGCACCGCTCACCCTCGGCAACACCTTCATCGTGCCCGAGCACATCTGGTCCGGAATCGACGACTACATGGGTCAGCTGAACTCCGAGCCGGTGGGCAGCGGGCCCTACACGCTGAAGACGTTCTCGACCGCCGCGTACACGATCGAGGCGAACAAGAACTTCCGGGAAGAGCTGCCGGCCGTGACCGAGGTGCAGTACGTCGGGCTCGACGGCAACCAGTCCTCGCAGGACCTGCTGGCCACGGGACAGCTCGACTGGGTCGGCCAGTTCGTGGCGAACCCCGAGGTGCTCACCGACGGCGGCGTGCTCTCCACGCTCAACCTGCAGCAGGACCCCACCGTGGTGATGACCTGCTCGAGCGCGGCGCTCGGGTGCAGCGGACCGCAGACCGATGTCGCGGTGCGGCAGGCGATCAGCGCCGCCCTCGACCGTGGCACCATCCGCGAGAAGGCCTTCGCCGGACTCGCCGCTGAGGGCAACCCCGCCTTCCTGCTGCTGCCGCGTGACCAATCCTGGCTCGCCGACGACGCGCTCTCCCAGAGCCCGCAAGACCCCGACGTCGCCACCGCCGGCGAGATCCTCGAGGCGGCCGGCTACGTCAAGGACGCCGACGGGTTCTACGGAAAGAACGGCGAGGCGATCGACCTCGACCTGTTCTCGCCCGACGGGTGGACCGACTACAACGACGCCGCGAAGCTGATCTCCGAGCAGGCCGCCGAGGCCGGCATCAAGATCACCGCCCGCACCGTGTCGGACGCCGAATACTGGACCCCGCTCGCGAACGGCGACTTCCAGCTGGCGCTCTACGGGCTCACCGCGAGCCTGCAGTCCGACCCGTACTCGACCTACCAGCAGTACTTCTACGGTGCGTCGACGGCCGAGGTGGACTCCGAGCCGCAGAACGGCGGCCAGAACTACGCGCGGTACTCCAACCCGACCGTCGACGTCGCGGTGGTCGCCGCCGGCGCCACGGCCGACGAGGCCGTCAAGCAGCGGGCATACGCGACCATCCAGGCCGAGATCGCCCGTGACCTCCCCTACATCCCGGTGGTGCTCAACGCATCGCAGTCCTTCTTCAACAGCAAGGACTTCACGGGCTGGCCGTCCGCGGACGACCTGTACGCCATGCCGTTGCCGTACAGCTCCGTGGCGTCCGGGATCGTCCTGCGCCACCTCGCCCCGGCGAAGTAGGTCAGGCACACGGCAGGCGGCGGGAGCAGGGATGACCTACTACATACGGCGGATCGCCTTCTATGTGGTGACTCTGTGGGCGGCGATCTCGCTCAACTTCCTGCTCCCGCGCCTGCTCCCCGGAGATCCCGCGGACATCATCATCGGAAAGCTGAGGAGGGCCAGCGGAGGACGACCGATCCCCCAAGAGGTGATCGACGCGATCCGCGCCCTGCTCGGCACCAAAGACGGCTCGATGTGGGATCAGTACCTGGCGTACTGGGGCCGGTTGCTTCACGGGGACCTGGGCGTCTCCTCGTCGAGGTACCCGGTCCCAGTCGCCGACCTGATCGCGCAGGCGTTGCCGTGGACGATCGCACTGGTCGGCACGGCGACCATCATCTCCTTCGCACTCGGCATCATCGTCGGCGCCTGGGTCGGATGGCGCCGGGGGACCTGGTTCGACCACCTGGTGCCCGTCACCACGGTCTTCCAGTCGATCCCCTACTTCTGGCTGGCCCTCGTGCTGGTCGCCATCTTCGCCGTCAACCTCGGCCTGTTCCCCATCGTCGGGGGGTACGACTTCTTCGCATTCCCGGACGGGCCGGAGGCGAGCTGGGCATTCGTGCAGAGCGCCGCGTACCACGCCGTCCTACCCGCGCTGACCATCGTGCTGTCGTCGGTGGGGGGCTGGCTGCTCGGCATGCGCAACATGATGGTCTCCACGCTCTCCGAGGACTACATCGTCATCGCCGAGGCGAAGGGGCTTCGGCCCAGCCGCATCCGCAGCCGGTACGCCGCGCGGAACGCGGCCATCCCCTCCTATGCCGGATTCGGCATCGCCCTGGGGTTCGTCGTCGCGGGCTCGATCGTGATGGAGCAGGTGTTCAGCTACCCGGGCATCGGCAAGCTCATGATCCAGTCGGTGCAGAGCCTGGACTACTCGCTGATGCAGGGCGTCTTCCTCGTCATCACCGTCGCCGTGCTGGGAGCGAACTTCATCATGGACATCGTCTACGGCTTCATCGACCCGAGGGCACGTCACGATGACTGAGACCACCCGCGCGCTCGCGCTGCCCGAACGCCCTCGCCGCCTGCTGCCCGACCGCTCACCGAAGCTCGTCCTCGGCGGGGCCATCGTCGCCGCCGTGGTGCTGTTCGGGCTGATCGTGCCGCCGTTCACCCAGGACCCGCGCGACTCCGACAACCCCGCGCTGCTGCCCCCGGGCGGGACGCACCTGCTCGGCACCACCAAGCTCGGGTACGACGTCTTCGCCCAGCTCGCCGCCGGCACGCAGGGCTCTCTCATGATCGGCCTGGTCGCCGGGACGATCGGACTGGTCCTCGCCATCGGGTTCGGTGTGCTCTCCGGCTACTTCGGGGGCGTCGCCGACGAGTTGCTGTCGCTCTTCACCAACATCGTGCTGGTGATCCCCGGGCTGCCGCTGGTGATCCTCATCGCCGCGTACGTGCAGAGCGCACCCGGCGTCAGCGACTTCGCCAGGAGCTCGCTGCTCATCGCGATCGTGCTGGGGCTGACCGGCTGGGCGGGATCCGCCGTCGTGCTGCGTGCGCAGGCGAGGTCTCTGCGCACCCGCGAGTACGTGGCGGCGGCGCGCGTCGCGGGTGAGCGGGCCTGGCGCATCATCTTCGTCGAGATCATGCCCAACCTGCTGCCCCTGCTCGCGGCGCAGCTCATCTTCGGCATCATCTTCGCCATCCTCGGCGAGGCGGGACTGTCGTACCTCGGCCTCGGCGCCACCGGCTCGATCACCTGGGGCACGATCCTCAACGACGCCCGCACCGGCCAGGCCGTCGGCACCGGCGCCTGGTGGTGGTTCGTGCCGCCGGGTGCGGCGATCGGCCTGCTCGGGGCCGGGCTGTCGCTCATCAACTTCGCCATCGACGAGGTCGTGAACCCCAAGCTGCGTCTCGATCCGGCGAACGCCCGCACCGTCCGGCGAGCGGCCCGGGCCGGGCAGGGCGTCATCGAGAAGGGAACCCTCGCATGAGCGACTCCCGCGATGCCGTGCTGAGCGCCAGCGGCGTGTCGATCAGCTACCAGACCCAGAACCCGGTGCACGCCGTCCGCGACGTCTCCCTGACCCTGCACCGCGGCGAACTGCTCGGACTCGCCGGCGAATCCGGTTGCGGCAAGACGACGCTGGCCTACGGCCTCAACCGGCTGCTGAAAGCGCCGGCGCTGATGACCTCGGGCGAGATCGTGTTCCACGACCGGCACGACGGAGACATCGACGTCGTCGGGCTTCACGGCGACTCCCTGCGGATATTCCGCTGGGACAAGGTGTCGATGGTGTTCCAGGGCTCGATGAACGCCCTGAACCCCGTGCTCACCGTCCGCGCCCAGCTGCACGATGTGTTCACCACGCACCGCCCGGCGATGGGCCGGACCGAGCGAGAACGGCGGTCCCGCGAGCTGCTCGGCATGGTCGGGGTCGACCCCGACCGCATCTCGAGCTTCCCGCATCAGCTTTCCGGCGGGATGCGGCAGCGCGTGATGATCGCGATGGCGCTCGCGCTCGACCCCCAGGTGATGATCATGGACGAGCCGACCACAGCGCTCGATGTCGTCGTGCAGCGCGGCATCATCCGCGAGATCATGGGGCTGCGCGAGCGGCTCGGATTCGCGGTCGTCTTCATCACGCACGACCTGCCCCTGCTCATCGAGATCAGCGATCGCATCGCGATCATGCGCGACGGGCGGATCGTCGAGTACGACGACGCCGAGAACATCTACCGTCGCCCCCAGCACGAGTACACCCGCGAACTCCTCGCCAGCTTCCCGAGCCTGCGCGGCGTGCGGGGCGACTTCATCAGGTCGGGAACGCGGCGAAAGGGAGCCCGGAATGGCTGAACGAGGCTCCGGCCGGCTCGAGGCGCGCGGACTCGGCAAGGTGTTCCGGATGCGCAACGGCCTGCGCATCACCACGGTGCACGCCGTGCGCGAGGCGTCGTTCACGGTCGAGGCCGGCCGCACGGTCGCCCTCGTCGGCGAGAGCGGGTCCGGCAAGTCGACCATCGCGCGCATGCTCACGAAGCTCGAGCGTCCCACGCGCGGCGAGGTGCTGATCGACGGGGTGCCCGCCGCCCACCACGGCAGGGGGCTCGCCCGCTATCGGCGCGACGTGCAGATGGTCTTCCAGGACCCGTTCGGATCGCTGAACCCGTTCCACACCATCCGTCACCATCTCGAACGCCCGGTCCGCATCCACCACCCCCACCTCGGGTCGGCCGAGGTCCGGGCGCGGGTGGCCGAGCTGCTCGACCGGGTGCAGCTGAGCGGGTCGAAACGATTCGCCGAGAGTCGTCCCCACGAGCTCTCGGGAGGGCAGCGCCAGCGGGTCGCGATCGCCCGCGCACTCGCACCGGGGTCGCGGTTCATCGTCGCCGACGAACCGGTGTCGATGCTCGACGTGTCGATCCGGCTCGGAGTGCTCAACCTGCTCGCCGACCTGCAGCGCGAAGAGGGCCTCGGGGTGCTCTACATCACCCATGACCTGGCCACCGCCCGTCACTTCTCCGACGAGATCCTCGTCATGCTCCGCGGCGAGATCGTCGAGCGGGGCGACGCGGATGCGGTGATCCTGCACCCGCAGCACGACTACACCAAGCTGCTGCTCGAGGCGGCCGCCGACCCCGACCGGCTCGGCCTGCTCCGCGACGAGGTGCGCGCCGGCGCTCAGACGGGACCGGCCGATGCCGTTGGGTAGAGTTTCGAGTTGGTTGCCATGACGCAGATCGATCCAGGAACACCGACCTGGCTCCGCACCCACAACGACCGCACGGCGTATCGCCTGCTGCTGGAGCACGGGCCGCTGACGCGCGCCCGCCTCGGAGAGCTGTCCGGCATGTCGAAACCGACGGCGGCCCAGATGCTGGCCAGGCTCGAGCGCCTCGAACTCATCGGCCCGGTCGGAGAGGTGTCCGCCGGCCGGGGGCCGAACGCGATGAGCTACGGCGTCCGCACCGACCACGTGACGGGCGTCGCCATCTCCGTGCTCGAGCACAGCATCCAGGCCGTCGTCGTCGACGTGGCGGATGCCGAGCATCCGATCGTCGAGCTCGACCTGCGCGAGCCCGGACGCATCCGGACCCCCGAGGGTGATGTGAGCGCGGCCGTCACCGCCGCGTGCGCCGCCGCCGGCATGGAGACCAGTTCGGTCAGCAGGGTCCTGATCGGCGTGCAGGCCGCAGTGCTCGAAGACGACGACGAACTCTCCTTCACCGACACCCTGCCCGGGTGGCCGAGCCGGGGCGCGCGCCAGCGCATCGAGAAGGCGCTGGGCTACACCGTGACGCTCGACAACGACGTCAAGCTGGCCACCATGGCGGAACGCTCCGTCGGTGCGGCCGGGGGAACGCCGGGCTTCGCCCTGGTCTGGATCGGCGAGGGTCTCGGGGTCGGCGTCGACATGGGCGGCGTGGTGCATCGTGGCGCCTTCGGCGGCGCCGGCGAGATCGGGTACCTCGAGGTCCCGCGGTCGGCGACCGCACTCGACCCCGGCGCACACGACCTCACCGACCTGCTGGGCGGCCCGGCGACGGCCAGGCTGCTCGGCGGTCGCTCGCTCGCCGAGGTGCTTCCCGGCCTGGCCGCGGACGACGCCGCTCTGGATGCGATCGCCGACCGGGTGGTCATGGCCATGCAACCCGTTCTGGCGGTCATCGATCCCGCGATGATCGTGCTCGGCGGCCCCACCGCGCTCGCCGGAGGTGAGCCGCTGGCCGAACGGGTCGCCGCCCGCGTGGATCGCGTCGCGCGGCCCCGGCTCGCGATCCGCATGAGCACCACGGGATCGCAGCCCGTCCTGCTGGGCGCTCGTCAGCAGCTGGTGCAGCAGATCCGCGATCACCTCGAAGCCGGGATCGCCTCGGCGGTCTGACCGCTCGATGCGCCCCGAGCGAACACCCGGAGCACACCAAGGTAGGCCGCGATAGCCTGGCTGGCATCATGGACGTCAAGCGCATCTTCCGGGGACCGCTCATCTGGATCCTCGTGGTCGTCGCCCTCGTGATCCTCGCGGTCTCGCTGTTCACGCAATCGAACTTCAAGCAGATCACCACGCAGCAGGGCCTCGCCCTGCTCGACGGCGACACCGTCGTGAAGGCCAAGATCATCGACGGCGAACAGCGTGTCGACCTCACCCTCGACTCCCCGTTCAGCGCGGACAAGACCGACTACGGCACGAGCGTCCAGTTCTACTACGTCGCCCAGCGCGGCGCCGACGTCGTCGCCGCGATCACCGACAGCCCCGCCAAGTACGACGACCAGGCCCCCCAGTCGAACTGGCTGGCGGGCCTGGCGAGCATCATGATCCCGCTGCTGATCATCGGTCTGCTGTTCTGGTTCATGCTCTCCAGCGTCCAGGGCGGTGGCAACCGGGTCATGCAGTTCGGCAAGTCCCGCGCGAAGCTGGTCAGCAAGGAGTCGCCGAAGGTCACCTTCGCCGACGTCGCCGGTGCCGACGAGGCCGTCGAAGAGCTGCACGAGATCAAGGACTTCCTGAAAGACCCGGCCAAGTTCCAGGCGGTCGGCGCCCGCATCCCGAAGGGCGTGCTGCTGTACGGCCCTCCCGGAACCGGCAAGACCCTGCTCGCCCGCGCCGTCGCCGGCGAGGCCGGCGTGCCGTTCTACTCGATCTCGGGTTCCGACTTCGTCGAGATGTTCGTCGGCGTCGGCGCCAGCCGGGTCCGCGACCTGTTCGAGCAGGCCAAGCAGAACTCGCCGGCCATCATCTTCGTCGACGAGATCGACGCCGTCGGCCGGCACCGCGGTGCGGGCCTCGGCGGCGGTCACGACGAGCGCGAGCAGACCCTCAACCAGCTGCTCGTCGAGATGGACGGCTTCGACGTCAAGACCAACGTCATCCTGATCGCGGCGACCAACCGCCCCGACATCCTCGACCCCGCGCTGCTGCGCCCCGGTCGCTTCGATCGCCAGATCGGCGTCGACGCCCCCGACCTGAAGGGCCGCGAGAAGATCCTGTCGGTGCACGCCAAGGGCAAGCCGATGGCGAAGGGCGTCGACCTCGAGGTGCTGGCCCGAAAGACCCCCGGGTTCACGGGTGCCGACCTCGCCAACGTGCTCAACGAGGCCGCGCTGCTCACCGCGCGCAGCAACGCGCAACTGATCGACAACCGCGCCCTCGATGAGGCCGTCGACCGCGTGATGGCCGGCCCGCAGCGTCGCACGCGGATCATGAACGACAAAGAGAAGCTGATCACCGCCTACCATGAGGGCGGTCACGCGCTCGCGGCGGCGTCGATGCGACACACCGATCCCGTCACCAAGGTCACGATCCTGCCCCGCGGCCGTGCACTCGGCTACACGATGGTCCTGCCGCTGGAGGACAAGTACTCGGTCACCCGCAACGAGCTGCTCGACCAGCTCGCCTACGCGATGGGCGGCCGGGTGGCCGAAGAGATCGTCTTCCACGATCCGACCACCGGTGCCAGCAACGACATCGAGAAGGCGACGGCGATCGCCCGCAAGATGGTCACCGAGTACGGCATGAGCGCCAACATCGGAGCCGTGAAGCTCGGCTCTTCCGGCGGCGAGGTGTTCCTCGGGCGCGACATGGGCCACCAGCGCGACTACTCGGAAGAGATCGCCGAGCGCGTCGACCTCGAGGTGCGCGCGCTCATCGAGCAGGCGCACGACGAGGCCTGGAAGGTGCTCAACACCAACCGCGACATCCTCGACGCCCTCGCCCAGCAGCTGATCGAGAAGGAGACGCTCGATCACCTCCAGCTCGCCGAGATCTTCGCCGACGTGAAGAAACTGCCCGAGCGTCCGCAGTGGCTCTCGAGCACCAACCGGCCGTCGAGCTCGAAGCCGCCGATCAAGATCGCCGCGAAGGCGCCGGTCGATCCCGGCATCGTCGACGGCGGCGTCGACTCGGATTCGACCCCGCGCCCCAAGCGCACCCCGCGTCCGCGCAAGAACCCCGGCATCGCGACAGCCTGACTTCCGGGTAGCGGACAACTGTGGCGATCGACTCCGCTCGCATCGAGGCGGCCGTCTCCGAGATCCTCGCCGCCATCGGCGAGGACCCGGAGCGTCCCGGGCTGGTGAGCACGCCGAAGCGGATCGCCGAGGCGTACACCGAGTTCTTCGCCGGAGTCGGCGAGGACCCGCAGCACCACCTGAGCGACGCGACAGAGCTCGAGGTCGGCGACGGCGAGCTGGGCGAGCTCGTGCTGCTGCGCGACATCGACTTCCGCTCGATCTGCGAACACCACCTGCTGCCCTTCATCGGCGTCGCGCACATCGCCTACGTCCCCGCGCAGAAGATCGTCGGGCTCGGCCGGCTCCCGCGGGTCGTCGAGACACTCAGTTCGCGGCCGCAACTGCAGGAGCGCCTCGGTGAGCAGATCGCCGACGCCCTGCAACACGGGCTCGACCCGCGCGGCGTGCTCGTCGTCCTGGACGCCCGGCACGGATGCGTCACCGCACGCGGCACGCGCCAGGTCGACAGCTCGACGGTGACCGTCGCCAGCCGGGGCACGCTCAGCGACCCGGCCATGCAGGCGGCGGTGCTGGCCACCATCGGACGGGGGCTCGAGGCGTGACGCTCATCATGGGCGTGCTCAACGTCACGCCGGACTCGTTCAGCGACGGCGGCCGCTACCGCGACAAGGATGCGGCCATCGCCCACGCCGTGGCGATGGCCGAAGCCGGTGCCGGCATCATCGACGTCGGCGGGGAGTCGACCCGCCCGGGCGCGACGCCGGTGGCGAGCCCCGAGGAGCGCAAACGCGTCATGCCGATCGTGCGTGAGCTCGTGGCGCGGGGCATCACGGTCAGCATCGACACACTGCACGCGTCGACGGCTCTGGCCGCCGTCGACGCCGGCGCCCAGCTCATCAACGACGTGTCGGGGGGCCTCGCCGACCGCGACATGGCCCGGGTGGTCGCCGAGACCGGGGTGCACTACATCGCGATGCACTGGCGGGGCGGGGCGGATGTCGCGGCCGGCTATCGCGATGTCGTCACCGAGGTGCGCTCCGAGCTGAAAGCACGCGTCGCCGAGCTCATCGTCGCGGGGGTGCGGCCCGAGCGCGTCGTGCTCGATCCGGGTCTCGGGTTCGCGAAGGACGCGGCGCACAACTGGCAGCTGCTCGCGCGGCTGGACGAGCTCGCCAGTCTCGGCCACGGCATCCTGATCGGTGCCTCACGCAAGCGGTTCGTGGGCGCGCTGCTCCCGGAGGGCGCCCCCATGGAGGATCGCGACCCGCCGACCGCCGTGATCAGCGCGCTCGCCGCGCGCTCCGGCGCCTGGGCGGTGCGCGTGCACGACGTCGCCGCGACCCGGCTGGCGCTCGATGTCTGGGAGCACTGGCAGGCGGGGTCGGCCCGATGACGGCGGATCGCATCAGCCTCACCGGCCTGCGCGCCACCGGGCATCACGGCGTGTTCGAGCACGAACGGGTCGACGGCCAGGTCTTCGTCATCGACGTGACCGTGCACCTCTCGCTGCACGAGGCGGCGACCAGCGACGACCTCGACGACACCGTGCATTACGGCGTGCTCGCCGAGCAGGTGGTGGATGCCGTGGAACGCGACCCCGTCGACCTCATCGAGACGGTGGCCGAGCGCGTCGCCGCGGTGGCGCTGGGGTTCCGGCGGGTCGACTCCGTCGAGGTCACCGTCCACAAGCCGGACGCCCCGATCACGGTCCCGTTCGCCGATGTCGCCGTGCACATCAGCCGGTCCCGCGGAGCCGGAGGGCAGGGCTGATGTCGGTCCTCAAGCGCACCATCACCCAGCCCGCCGTCGTCGCACTCGGGTCGAATCAGGGCGATCGCGGCGAGACGCTCCTGGCGGCGGCGCGTGAGCTCGCCGAGACCGCAGGAGTCGAGCTGACCGCCATGTCGGGCCTGCACGAGACGGTGGCGGTGCGCGTCGACGGCCCCGACGAGTCCGCACCCCCGTACCTCAACGCCGTGGCCGTCCTGCGGACGACGCTGACCCCGCACGCACTGCTGGCCCGGCTGCACGAGATCGAGCAGGCGCACGGCCGGGTGCGCACCGAGCGCTGGGGGGACCGCACCCTCGACCTCGACCTCATCGACTTCGCCGGGCTGCGCTCGAGCGACGAGAAGCTCACCCTGCCGCACCCGCGGGCTCACGAACGCGATTTCGTGCTGCGCCCGTGGCTCGAGGCCGACCCCGCGGCGACGCTCGGCGGCCGGCGGGTCGCCGAGCTGCTGGAGGCGCTCGGATG
>Ga0182739_1004463_pt1 | contig 11567 bp, 8 predicted proteins | sample eDN5th30CBELigBY_FD_128873 | JGI IMG/M metagenome (GOLD analysis project Ga0182739, IMG submission 128873) | Enriched backyard soil microbial communities from Emeryville, California, USA - eDNA 5th pass 30_C BE-Lig BY (version 2) (version 2) | ecosystem: Environmental > Terrestrial > Soil >... | reverse complement strand
TAGCGCAGCGTGCCCGAGACGTTGCGCACGCGGTGCGGCGTCGACAGGAAGCGTTCGTTGGTCCAGCGGTGGAGGATGTCGCCACCATTCACGACGAAGGCATCCTCCACGTTCGGCGCATCCATCCACCTGCCGCTCGGCAGCAGGATCGACAGGCCCTGCACCTTGTTCGGCGGCAGCAAGGTCATGAAGCCTGAATCGGTGTGCGGCACGAGGCTCGCCACCGTATCGTCGGCGCCATCGATCGCCGGATAGCGCGACTGCCGAAGGATCATGTGCGGTCGCTCGAAGCAGGCGTCGAAATAGTCGTCGGGCAGGTCGAGCGCCAGCGCATAGAGCCGCACCAGCTTACGGCACAGCGCCTCCATCGTGCTCATGTACTCGAGCGTCTGCTCGCGGAAGCCCGGCAGGTTGGCAGGCCACTGGTTCCGGGTGTGGAATCGGCGATTGGCGATCACGCCGGGATCGTCGGCATCGCGCTCGCGGCGCAGGAAGTAGGCCTCGTTCTGGCTGGGCTTCTTGCCCTGCGCGGCGGCGTTGGGCGGCGCCTTGTCGGCGATCGGCATGTAGCCGATGGTGTGCTCGTTTACCCTGATCGCGAGCTTGTCTTCCATCGGCAAGGCGTGGAAGCGGGCCGCCTGCTCGTACTGTGCCTCGATCAGCTCGCGCGGCACGCCATGGCCGGCGAGATAATAGAAGCCGACCTTCTCGAAGGCGTAGCGCAGCTCGGCGGCCGCCTTCCCGGCGGCTCCCGCCTCGCCGGCCAGGAAACCGGAGACGTCGATCAAGGGAATCTCGCCGCCGATCATGACGGGCGGCGCGAGGGCAGGAATCGGGCCGCGGGCTACTGTCTGGTCCATCGTGCAGGCCTCCGGATCGGCGGCCACTATAGAGGGACGGTGGCTGCCGTCGCCATAGGTCCCTCGTCGCGCTCCGGGTGACGGGATTTCCGTTGCGGACATGATCTGTAATGTCGGGCTTTGACGCTATCATTCGTCGCAAGCCCTTGGGGCTTGGGAAATTGTCCAGCGCGGAGCAGCACATGATCATCGACCGCATCGAACCCATCGCCCTGCGCATCCCTGCGCCGCAACGGGCGGCGACCATCCCGGCTCCGCTGGTGAGCGGCGATCTTTGCCTCACGCTCGCGCGGGTCACGACGCGCGACGGGCTGGAGGGATATGGCGAATGCCTGTCGCTGCGGCCGCCCATGCAGCAGGCGCTGTTCGCGACCATCCGCGACGCGATCGCGCCGCATTACCTCGGCAAGCCGGTGGACCAGAAGGAGGCGCTGAACCTCGCGGCGCGCAAGCGCTTCGCGAGCTTCGGACGGTCGGGCACGGTGCTGAACGCACTGGCCGCCGTCGACATCGCGCTTTGGGACATCGCCGGCAAGGCATCGGGGCAATCGGTTTCCACGATGCTGGGCGGGGCCCGGCGCACGCGCGTGCCGGTGATGGCGAGCCTCGACAAGTACGATCATCCCGGCCGCGCACGACAGAGGGTCGAACAGGCGTTGGCGAGCGGTGTCGCGGCGGTGAAGGTCCATGAGGCGAACCTCCAGGTCGTCGAGGAGGTGCGCCGCGCCATTCCCGCGGCGGTGCCCTACGTCGCCGACTGCAACAACGCCCATACGCTGGCCGATATCCGTCGCGACGAGAAGCGATGGGCAGCGGCGGCCCTTCTGTTCCTGGAGGACCCCTACTGGCCGCCCGAGGATCTGCTCGCCGCGCCGGCCATGCCGGGCATCACGGTCGGCATGGGCGCCGACTTCGGCTCGGCCGAGCAGATGGCTGTCTACGCCAGGGCGCCGTCGATCGGCGTGCTGCAGCCGGACGTTTGCATGCTGGGCGGCCTGAGCGAAGCCAGGCGCGCGCTCGCCATGCTCGCCGCGGCGAAGAAGACGCCGGCGCCGCACACGCCGTTCGTCGGGCCGGCAGCGCTCGCGTCGCTGCACATGCTCGCGGTCACCGAGGAGGAGGGCTGGTTCGCCACCGTCGAAGCCGACGAGTCGATGGACCCCTACGGCTTCGGCCTGACGCGGTGGCAGGCTTCCCTCGCGGTACCGACCGGCCCGGGCCTGGGCTTCGATCCCGATCCCGATTTCGTGAAGCGTTACCGGGCATGAAAATTCACGCTCTGTGCGGTGAATCACAGAGCGCTGCGCTCCTCTGTCCTACGGTAGTGGCGGGACCAGAGAGGATCCCCAGGAGACGCCTATGGATACCATGATGACGGAACGGCGCACGACGACCGACGAGATGCTCGGGCGGTTCGCCGGCAGGGTCGGCGAGTACGATCGCGGCAACCGCTTCTTCCAGGAGGATTTCGACGATCTCAAGCGCGCGGGCTATCTCACGATCAACGTGCCGAAGGAGCTGGGCGGGCAGGGGTTCACCCTGGCGGAGGTCTGCCGCGAGCAGCGGCGGCTCGCCTACCACGCGCCGGCGACGGCGCTCGGCATCAACATGCACCTCTACTGGGTGGGCGTCGCCGCCGACCTGTGGCGCGCCGGCGACCGCTCGATGGAATGGGTCCTGAAGGAGGCGATGGCGGGCGAGGTTTTCGCGGCAGGCCATGCCGAGCGCGGCAACGACATCCCGGTCCTGCTGTCGACCACGACCGCCACGAAAGTGGAAGGCGGCTTCACCTTCACCGGGCGCAAGATGTTCGGCAGCCTGGCGCCGGTGTGGACGCGCTACGGCCTGCATGGCCTCTGGGCCGACGCGCCGGGCGGACCGCAGGTCGTGCACGGCTTCCTGCCGCGCGCCGCCAAGGGCTACCGCATCATCGAGACGTGGGACACGCTGGGCATGCGCGCGACGCGCAGCGACGACGTGCTGCTCGAGGGGGCGCTCGTGCCCGACGAGTACATGGTTCGGTTCCTGCCGGCCGGCGGGGCCGATGCTTTCATCGTGGCGGTGTTCGCCTGGGCCCTGATGGGCTTCGGCAATATCTACTACGGCATGGCCCAGCGGGCGCGGGACCTGGCGGTCGCCGCGGTCAAGGCGAAGTCCTCGATGGGACTGACGCGCAGCATGGCCTATCACCCCGGGATCCAGCATGGCGTGGCCGAGATGGTCATGGCGCTCGATCCGATCGGGCCGCACCTCGATCAGGTCGCCCTGGAATGGTCGACCGGCGTCGACCATGGCGCGGCATGGCCGGCCCGTATCATCTCGGCCAAGGTCCACGCCGTCGAGGCGTGCTTCAAGATCGTCGATACGGCGATGGAGCTGTCCGGTGGTACGGGCATGTTCAAGGCCAACGAGCTGGAGCGGCTGTTCCGCGACGCCCGCTGCGGCCGCTTCCATCCGGCCAATGCCATCCTGGCGCACGAGATCGTGGGCAAGACCGCGCTCGACATCGGGCTCGGCGAACAGCCCCGCTGGGGATGATCGCGGCGCCCGCACCCGCTAAGGTAGCGACGCCACCGGAGGCGGACCGAACCATGGCCGACGAACTCGGACGCTGGCTGGTCGAGCTGGGCCTCGGCATCCATGCCGAGGCCTTCGCAGCCAACGGCGTCGACTGGGACGTGCTCGACGCCCTCAGCGAGAACGATCTCGAGATCCTCGGCCTGTCCCTGGGCGATCGCAAGCGCCTGCTGAAGGCGATCGCCGCGCTCGGCGACGGCGGCCCGCCGCTCGCCCGCCGGCCGGTCGACGACGCCGGCCGGCGGCAGATCACCGTCATGTTCGTCGACCTGGTCGATTCCACGCCGCTCGCCGAGCAGCTCGATCCCGAGGAGATGCGTGAGCTGCTGAAGTCGTTCCACGGGCTTTGCGCCGCCGCCGTGGCGGCGCGCGACGGCCACATCGCGCGCTACATGGGCGACGGCGTCCTGGTCTATTTCGGCTATCCCCAGGCGCACGAGGACGATGCGGCCCGTGCGGTTCATGCCGGCCTCGGCATCCTCGAGAACCTGCGCGCGGCCAACCAGCGTCACCAGGAGATCTACGGGGTCCGCCTGGGCGTCCGCATCGGCATCCACACCGGCCTGGTGGTGGTCGGCGAGGTCGGCGCCGGACCGACGCGCGATCGCAGCGCCATCACCGGCGAGACCCCCAATATCGCCAGCCGGCTGCAGGCCGAAGCGATGCCCGACACGATCGTGATCAGCGATGCCACCCGGCGCCTCATCGAGGGCCTGTTCACGCTGCAGGACCTGGGACCGCGACGGCTCAAGGGCGTCAGCAATGCCGTGCCGCTGTTCCGCGTGATCGGCGGCAGCGACGCCGTCGACCGCTTCGGCACACGTACGCGCCACGGCATGACGCCGCTCGTCGGGCGCGAGGCGGAGCTCGACATGCTGCGCCGACGCTGGTCGCAGGCACGCGACGGCGAGATGCGCTGCATCCTGCTGGGCGGCGAAGCCGGGATCGGCAAGTCGCGCGTCCTGCGCGCGCTGCGCGACGGCCTGAATGGCGAACCGCATCGCGTGCTGCCGCTGTTCTGTTCGCCCTATCATCGCACCAGCGCCTTCTGGCCGGTGCTCGACTGGCTCCGCCGCACGTTGCGCCTCGATGCCCGGACACGGCCGCTGGCGGGCGCCGAGGCGCTCGGCCGGCTGATCGCACCGCTCGACCTCGACATGGCCGAGGCGATGCCGGTGCTCGGGGCGTTCCTCGATCTGCCCGGCGACGGACCCTATGTCCCGGCCGACACGGCAAGTCCCACCTTCCGGCGGCGGCTGGTCGAGGTGCTGGTAAAGATGATCGGCGCCATGGCGGCGCGCCGGCCGCTCCTGCTGGTCGTCGAGGATGCGCACTGGATCGATCCTTCGATGCTCGAGCTGCTGCAGCAGCTGCAGGAACGGCTCACCGCGGCCCGGCTGATGCTGCTGATCACGGCGCGGCCGGAATTCAAGCCGGGCTGGAGCTATCGTCAGTTCGTGCAGATCAATCTCGACCGCCTGTCGCGGCGCGACCGCATGGCCATGGTCGAGCGCCTCGTGGGCCCGCGCTCGCTGCCTGCCGCCGTGCTGCAGGAGATCGTCGCCAAGACCGACGGCATTCCCCTGTTCGTCGAGGAGCTGACCAAGGCCGTGCTCGAGTCCGGCGCGCCCGCGGATGCCCCCCAGGCGATCGCCATTCCCGACACGCTGCAGGGCTCGCTGATGGCGCGCCTGGACCGGCTCGACGCCGAGGCCCGCGACGTGGCACAGCTCGGCGCGACCGTCGGCCGGGAGTTCTCCACGAGCCTGCTGGCCCGCCTCGCGGGCCGCTCCGAAGAGGACCTTGCTGCGCCGCTGGCCCGCCTGGCGGAGGCGGAAATCGTCGTGCCGTCGGCCGTCGCCTCGTTCTCCGGCCCTTCGCACATGTTCCGGCATACGCTGATCCACGAGGCGGCGTATCAGTCGCTCCTTCTGGCGCGCCGGCGCCAGTACCATGCCGCGGTGGCCGAGGCCCTGGCGGCGCATTATCCGGAGCTCGCGGCCATGCAGCCGGAAACGATCGCCCACCATTGGACGTCTGCCAATCGCGCGGACGAGGCGACGGACTGGTGGCTCCGGGCGGGCGAGCGCGCCTTCGGCCGCGGTGCCTATCTCGAGGCCTGTGCCCATTTCCAGCGCGGCTTCGAGCTCGCGCAGCAGCTGGCGGGGGACAGCAGCACGCGATATCGCCGTGCCTTGCCGCTGCTGCTGGCGCGCGGCGACGCCGAGTTCAAGGCCGCAACGCTGCCGGCGCGCTCGACCTACCTCGAAGGTGCCACCATCGCGCGGCGCGAGAAGCTGCCGAACCTGATGGCCTCGGCGGCGCTGAAGTTCGCCGATGCCGAGGTCTATCTGTCGTCGCCCAGCACCGCGTCGGTCGAGCTGCTCGAGGAGACGCTGGACGTGCTGGGGACGGAGGAGACTCTCGACCGCTGCCGGGTGCTGAGCCGGCTCGGCAAGGCGCTGCTGTCGACCGGAGCGACGGAGCGCGGCCGCGCGGTGCTGCGGCAGGCGCGTCCGATCGCCGGACGGCTGGACGATCGGCGCAGCCTGTTCGAGATCCTGGTCAGCGACCTCATGCCCAACGCCGGGCCGCCGCCCGAAGGCGACGGCATCGAAGACCGCCGGCGGGCGCTGGCGCTGATCTGGGACATCGCCAAGGACTTCGATTCGACTCTCAGGATCGAGGCGCTGTCCCGTTCCGGGGCCGGCCTGCTCGAAATCGGCGACACGGACGGCTTCGAGCGCACGGTGCGCCTGGAGCACGAGATCGCGGAGGTGACGCGGGCGGACTTCGACAAATGGATCGCCACGAATGGCGAGGTCATGCTCGATCTCATCCAGGGCGACTTCGCGGCGGCGGAACGCTCGGCCCTGGAGGCGCTCAACATGCTGGCAGGCCACGCGGTCGACTTTCCGCTCGGCGTCTATGGCATGCAGATGTTCACCGTGCGCCGCGAGCAGGGACGCCTGGCGGAAGTTGCTCCGCTGGTGAAGCGCTTCGTGACCGAGAATCCGGAGGACGCCGTCTGGCGTCCCGGCTTCATGCTGATCGCCAGCGATCTCGGCTTCGAAAGCCAGGCGCGCAAGGCCTTCGAGTCGATCGCGGAAGCCGGCTTTGCCCTTCCCCTCGACAGCAAGCGCACGGTGACGCTGGCCTACCTTGCCGAGGTCTGCGCCCGGCTCGGCGACAGCAACCGGGCCGAGGAGCTCTACGCCCTCCTGCAGCCCTATCGCGATCTGGCGATCGTGGTCCCGACCCATACGCTGTGCTGCGGCGCGGCGGGGCGCTATCTCGGCATGCTGGCGACGACGATGGGCGACTGGTCGTCTGCCGAACGCCATTTCGAGGTCGCGCTGGTGCTGGAGGAGCGCATGCGGGCCTGGCCGTGGCTCGCCCACACCCGTTGCGAGTATGCCGCGATGCTGTCGGCGCGCGGCGACCGCAAGGATGCTGCCCGTGCCGCCGAGCTGCGCGACATGGCATTGGCCGCCGCCGACCGCATGGAAATGGGCCGATTGAGACGTCTGCTGCGGAGCGCCGTTGCCGCCGAGTGACCTGGAAGCAAGGGAGGAAGCCATGCCGCGTTACATCATCGAGCGTAATTTTGCCGCCCGGCTGGAGGCTTCCAAGGAGGCCAACGACAGGATCGTCCTCATCAACGACGAGGAAGGCGTGAAGTGGCTGTTCTCCTTCCTCAGCGCCGACCGCATGAAGACCTACTGCCTGTACGAGGCGCCCAACGAGGAGGCGATCCGCGTCGCTGCCCGACGTGCCGGCCTGCCGGTCGACGCCATCGTCGAGATCGGCGGCGAGGTGCGCCCCGACATGTTCGGCTGAAGCTCCGGGCCGGGACCCACCGCTGCGTGGCGCAGTCCAGGCAAGACCGTGATCGGCAAGTGATGTAGGCTCGCGTCACCTGTGGCGACCACCGGGCCGCGAATGACGCCGCACGAGCTCTTTCGGCAGCATCCCTTCCTTGCCGTCCTGACCGAGGAGGAGACGCGCGAGCTCCTCGATCAGGCCCACGTCCAGCGCCTGGCCGCGGGCGATGTCGTCTTCCGCAAGGACGATCCCGGGGATGGCCTGTACGGCGTGCTCGAGGGCCGGGTCGTCGTCACGGTGGAATCGGCCGAAGGCAAGGAGCTGATCCTCAACCTGTTCGGCCCGGGGGAATTCTTCGGCGAGATCGCCCTGCTCGACGGCAAGGGCCGCACGGCGACCGCCGTCGCGCGCGACCCCTCCCGCCTGGTCTTCCTCGGCCGCGCCGCCTTCCTGCCGTTCCTGAGCGAGCGGCACGAGACCGCCGTGCGGATCATCGGCTTGCTGTGCGAGCGCCTGAGGCGCACGACCGGCCTGGTCGAGGATTCGGCCTTCCTGAGCGTCGCCACGCGGCTGGCCAAGCAGCTCGCGGCGCTGGCGGGCGGGCAGCACGGGCCTGGCACGGTGCGGCTGTCGCAGGAGGAGCTGGCGCAGACTCTCGGCGTGACGCGCGAGATCGTCAGCCGCCAGCTCGCGATCTGGCGCGAGGCCGGCGTCGTGGAGATCGGTCGCGGCTGGATCAAGGTGCGCGATGGCAAGGGTCTCGACCGCATCGTGGCCGGCGGGTGAGCCGGGCGCAGAATTCGCGTGTCAATTCCGCGGACCTCGTGCCACACAGGAAGCCTTCGATCACTGGAGGAAACCGCATGGCATCGCCGCTTTTCGACCTTACCGGCAAGGTCGCCGTCGTCACCGGCTCGAGCAAGGGCATCGGCAAGGCGATCGCCATGCATCTCGCTCTCGCCGGCGCCAGGGTCGTGGTGTCGTCGCGCAAGGTGCCGGTGTGCGAGGAGGCGGCCGCCGAGATCCGGCAGGCGGGCGGCGAGGCGATCGTCATTCCCTGCAACATCTCGCAGAAGCCGCAGTGCGAGAACCTGATCGCCGAGACCCGCAAGCAACTCGGCCCGGTCGACGTGCTGGTCTGCAACGCCGCCTCCAACCCGTACTACGGACCGAACGAGAAGCTGCCCGACGACGTGTTCATGAAGGTGATGCAGAACAACATCCTGTCGAACATGTGGCTGATCAATCTCTGCCTGCCCGACATGCGCGCCAAGAAGGACGGATCGATCATGATCGTGTCTTCGATCGGCGGCGTGCGCGCGAGCACCGTGATCGGCGCCTACTGCATCTCCAAGGCGGCCGACATGCAGATGGCGCGCAATCTCGCGGCGGAATACGGACCCGACAACATCCGCGTGAACACCATTGCCCCCGGCCTCGTCACGACCGACTTCGCCCGCGCGCTGTGGGAGGACCCGGAGAATCGCGAGAAGCGCGAGGCGCAGACACCGCTGCGGCGCCTCGGCCAGCCCGACGACATCGCGGGGCTGGCGGTCCTGCTCGCCGGCAAGGGCGGCGCGTTCATCACCGGCCAGACCCTGATCGCCGACGGTGGCTCGACGATCGGCGGCTAGCCTTTCCCGGGGCGGCGGGGCGCGGTCCGTACGACTGCGCGGGGCGTCGTCACGCCGTCTTGCGGAAGGTCACCACCAGCACGTCGCGGTAAGCAGGCTGGGCGGGGTTCTCGGGCTCCACCGGCGTCACGCCGTGGAAGCAGCGCGCGTCGTCGACCAGCGCGGAGTCGAGCGGGTCGGTCAGGGTGAAGCTGCCGAGCGTGCGCTTGTCGAGATCGTGGATCGTCGTCGTGCCGCTGGCGATATTGCGGCGGTCCACCAGCAGCACCAGCACATAGTCGACGCCGTCGCGGTGCATGCCCTCGGGCGTCGGCTTGCCGTTCTCTCCGAGCCGTGCCTCGATGCGGAACTGATGGGCCTCGATGTGCCAGCGAGCGGACTCGGGGGCAAGGCGACCGAACAGCGAACGGCAATATTCCAGGATCGTGCGCATCGCGGCGCCGTCGCCGATCGTGCCTTCGATCGGCTCGAACCAGCGCTCGATTCCGCCATTGAGGTGATTGTAGTCGAGGGCCTGGTAGTGGGCCTGGTGCGGCCCGCGTTCGATCGGGCCCTGCTTGCCGGCGGTCCACACGCCGAAGCGGCGGCGGCGGTAGCGGCCGCCATCGGCCATGTAGGTGTCGGTATGGAGATCGTTCCAGCTGGCGGCGAACGCCGGCCAGTCGGCGAGCGTGCCGAAGCGGCCGAGCGCCGCGCGCATCTCCGACGCCTCGACGAAGGCATAGCCCGCCCGCGCAATCGCGTTGCGGATGCCCGTTGCATTCTGTAGCCCGGTTCCGATCTCGCTCATGTGAACAAGCTAGCACCGCGCGACCATCGGCCGGCAGATATCGTGCATGAAGGATTCTAAGGTTTGTGGTCGCTTGCATTTCCGGGTGCCACACCAGGCCGCGTGTTTCGGGAGTATCGCCAATGTTGCGCCGCAATCTCATCGCCGCCGCGTCTTTCGCTGCGCCGGCCATCGCCTCACGCGCATCGCTGGGCCAGACCCTGCGAAGCGTGAAGATGGGCACGGCGCCCGGCGCCGCCACCTGCGCAGCCGTCGGTATGCCCGCACTGCTCGAGCCCGAGGGCATCGACCTCGAGCTGGTCCAGATTCCCGCGCTGGGGCAGCGCATGCAGGCGGTCGCCTCGAGCGACCTCGACATCGGCAACGGCGGCCTGTCGGCGGCGATGCAGCTTGCCACCAAGGGTTCGCCGATGCAGATCCTGGCCAATGGCTGCGAGGGCGGCTGGCTGGTGCTGGCCCAGCCTTCGATCAACGGCTGGAAGGATCTGGTCGGCAAGAAGATCGCCGTGCAGAGCGGCTCGACCGGCCTCGTCTCGCTGAACTGGAAGCTCAGGCAGGAGGGCGTGCACGGCAAGGTCGAGCCGGTGTTCATGGACGATCGGGACCAGCCGGCCGCGCTGATGCGCGGCGACGTCGCCGCGATCTGCCCGTTCGAGCCCTATGCGGCGCTCGCCGAGCAGAACGGCTGGGGCAAGCGCCTGTGGGTTCCCTATGAATCGCCGATAGGCAGGACCAATGTCGGCCTGGTCGGCTCGACCGCCTTCGTGAAGAAGAATCCCGAGCTGACCAGGAAGATCGTGGCGTCGCACGTGAAGGCGACCCAGGCGGTCGCGGCCGACCCGACGGTCGCCGTCCACGCCACGATCAAGGCCTTCGACATGACCGAGGAAGTCGCCGTGCGCGCGGCCAGGAACCTGTTCTTCACCACCGACTCCGGCGCGCAATTCGTGAGCGGCCTGAAGGGACTGTCGAAGATGATGATCGACGACAAGCTGCTGGACAAGGAACCCGACTGGGTCTCGTTCCTCAACCTCGGCTATGTCTGATACAGCTCGAACACGCCTGGTCTGTTGGTCCGGGCGCGCGAGTTGCGCGGGATGGACCGGGAACACCACGGGAGGAAACGATGCCTTATGCGACGACCGATGACGGCGTGAAGCTCTATTACGAGGAAGTCGGCAGGGGCACGCCGATCGTGTTCGTGCACGAATTCGCCGCCGACCATCGCTCGTGGGAAGCCCAGATGCGCCACTTCGGCCAGCGCCATCGCTGCATCACCTACGGCGCGCGCGGCTATCCGCCCTCCGACGTTCCCGAGAAACCGGCCAGCTATTCGCAGGATCGTGCCACCGACGACATCCTGGCGGTGATGAAACATCTCGCCGTCGACAAGGCGCATGTCGTCGGCCTGTCGATGGGCGGCTTCGCGTCCCTGCATTTCGGCCTGCGTCATCCGGCGCACGCGCTGTCGCTGGTGGTGGCAGGCGTGGGCTACGGCGCGGAGAAGGACCAGCAGGCCAGGTTCCGGGGCGAGGTCGAGGTCGTGGCACGGTCGCTGCTCAGCGAGGGCATGCCGGCCTTCGCGGAGAAATACGCCTACGGCCCGACGCGCGTTCAGTTCGAGAACAAGGACCCGCGCGGCTTCGCGCAATTCAAGAAGGAGCTCGGCGAGCATTCGGCGCTCGGTTCGGCCAACACCCAGATCGGCTGCCAGGGCCAGCGGCCCTCGCTCTACGATCTGGTCGACGGCATGCGCCGGATGACCACGCCGACCCTGATCCTGACGGGCGACGAGGATTGGCCCTGCCTGGCGCCGTCGGTGATGATGAAGCGCGAGATCCCGACCTCCGCGCTGTCGGTGATGCCGAACTGCGGCCACAC
>Ga0182739_1004462_pt1 | contig 11571 bp, 10 predicted proteins | sample eDN5th30CBELigBY_FD_128873 | JGI IMG/M metagenome (GOLD analysis project Ga0182739, IMG submission 128873) | Enriched backyard soil microbial communities from Emeryville, California, USA - eDNA 5th pass 30_C BE-Lig BY (version 2) (version 2) | ecosystem: Environmental > Terrestrial > Soil >... | reverse complement strand
TGTAAATCTTGTGGCGAACTTGCCTCGCGGCATTCAGTCTTTCATCAAGTGAAACCTCTTCGACGCGGGCACATGAGAGACCAAACTGGTCTAGTGCTTCGTCAACTTTAAAAATACGGGAAGTGCTTCGCCTACTCCTTCGTCTCTTCTAAAATTTAGAATAGACCTTAACGCAAAGTCCGATAACGAAGGACGTTTTGTGGTCACGGACCCCAGATCCAAGCCTGGACGGGGCTCGTCGCAGGCAGGAGTTGCCATGCAGGGAGGTGGTGACGTCCCCTGTCTCACGCCGGCAAAGAAGCTTGATGGATTCTACCTCGGCGGGAAAAAACAGCTTCGAAAAATGTCGTGAATACCTCGTGTGCAGCATAATCGGTGAGTCCGTACACGATCCGCGCGGGCGGATCATCCCGAACAATCTGCCAGTGTTTTCGCGCTATGTCCGGCATGTTCCGCGCACTGTGCCCTGTGACCGCTCTTCCAGCCCGTTTCACCCAGATTCCTTGAAACCCCGGGGACAGGACTCCCGATACTTCCATTGCGGAGGAATCGCAGCCAGGACATTCCACCACACTCAACTGAGGAGATGTGGACGAGGCGCAGGGGCGCGCGGCCAAATACGCTGAGGACCCAAAGGGCCCTCTTGATGAAAGGGAGAGACAGTTGAGTCATTCTCATCTGGCAATACGACACCTGGTCCGAAAACTGGAAAAGCAGGAAGAGCGCAGGGCGGCTAAACCGCAATTGCCTGCCTGGCTGACTCAGTTTGTCGATCGACTGTCACAGAGATTTGAACCGTTCAGTGGCGTCGCGCGTGTCGGGTTCGAATGCATGCAGGCAGAAAAGGTCTGGGAACTGGCCATCTTTCTGGGCGAAATGGAGATTGTGGGGGGTGCCGAAGATGGCGAGATGCGCCCCATCAACTTTCGTTTCGACCTGAAAAGTATCACCAGTGAATTCGAAGAGGTCCAGTCCATTTTCTGGAACGCCTTTCCAAACAGCCATGTCTGCTTTGATTCCATGGCGGATTTGTCGTTCTTGACGATTGAAGGGGTGGTCCAGTCACAGACAATTCGATTGCAATTGCATGCCGGCCCCCCAGACAGTATTGGCCCGGGAATGCGCGAACATTCGGATGGTCGCCTGGAGCTCGTATAAGGCCGTGTTACGGAGAACGTTACGAAGAAAGTCGGTGGCCTGGATTCTGTGCTGCGGTGAGAGCACTTCGATTGATGAAACGCCAGGCGAAGGGGGTTTTTTCGGGAAAGAGGCGGCAGGACTCAGATCCATTCGCCAGGGTCCGGCGGGACCTCTCTCAAGATTCGGCAGGGGTTTCCGGCAGCAATCACTCCTTCTGGAAGATCTCTCGTCACGACGCTCCCCGCGCCGATCACCGAACGCGACCCAATCCGAATTCCCGGACAGATGATCGCCCCGCCCCCCACCCAGACATCCGAGCCAATCGTAATCGGCTTTGCGAATTCGCGTTCGCGGCGCAGTCCCGCTTCCAGCGGATGTGTTGCTGTATAAATCTGTACCGCGGGACCAAACATCGTGAAGTCGCCAATCTCGACCGGGCAGACATCCAGGACCACGCAATTGAAGTTGAAAAACACTCTCTGTCCCAGAAAAATCTGAGCCCCATAGTCACAATAAAAAGGAGGCTGCAACCAGACGGAATCACCCCCTGCTCCAAAGAGTTCCATAAAAATGAGTCTGCGTTTTTCAGATTCGCCGGTGCGTGAGAAATTCAAATCGTCACACAGCTTTCGAGCCCGTTCGCGAATCAGAACCAATTCCCGATCCATGGGATCGTAGAGGTCTCCCCGCAACATCTTCTCGCGTTCGCTACCCATGAGGGGCTCCTTTATGAAATCGATCCGCGTTCCCCATACTCCTGACGACAGACCACCAGTTCTTCCAGCGTTTCGAGAGACCAGTTTGGTCTCTCATGTGCCCGTGTCGAAAGGGTTTCACTCGATGAAATGCCGAATGCCGCGAGGCCACACTTGGACAACGCGGAGTGAAAGCACTCTCATCAAGTTGCGGGAATTCACCAGGCTTCCCTGGCAAGAGCCATTTACTGTTAACATGGCCAAATTAACTAAAATGGCCAGATTATGGGAATCGTCAGGCTGGCCACGATCCATAAGAGCAGGTTCAAGGGGGCGCCCGCTTTCAGAAAGTCCAGGAATTTATACCCACCGGGCCCATAGACCATCATATTCGTCTGATAACCGATGGGCGAGGAAAAACTGGCGGAAGCAGCCAGAACCAGTGCCATCAGAAATGGCCGCTCGCTCACGTCATAAATTCTGGCGGTCTCCAGGCAGATGGGAAACATGAGTGCTGCGCAGGCGTTATTCGTGATCAACTCGGTGACAATCGAAACCAGCAGATATGTGGCTGCCAGCGCAGCCCAGGGTCCGCTGTCTCCCGTTAAATTGACAAAGGCCCGGGCCACTGCTGTGGCTGCTCCGGAGTTTTCCAGGGCCTTCCCCACACCAAAAGCACAGGCAATTGTGATTAGTGTGGACCATTCAACCGATTTGCGTGCATCGCTGGTTGAAAGACAGCCGACAGCCATCATCGCCAAGGCAATGAGCGCTGCTGCGACCACCGTCGAGATGACACCCGTCGACATCAATGCGATCAGGGCCACGATCAGGATTCCGGCAATCCAGCCCCGTTCCGTGCGTGCTGGACTGTATTCGGAAACACTGCTGACCAGGTAGAACGCGGGATCGTTCCGATAGGCCCGTTCAAAGTGAGGACCAGTCTGCAGCAACAACGTATCACCGGGCTCCATACGAATGTCACCGATTTTTCTGGCCACGCGGGTGCCGCTCCGATGCACAGCCACAATGGCAGCTCCATAGGTGGCCCGGAAATCGGCTTCCCGCACGGTTTGACCCACTAATGGAGATGTTTGCGAAATGACAACTTCACACATCCGACTACGACGTTTTTGATGCGAGGTTTGCGAACGGGCACTCTCGTCCACGGGTTGCAGACCGGAGATTCTTTCGAGTTCGATAATACTGCTGACGATGCCGGTGAAGATCAGGTGATCGTCATCCTCAATGACTTCATCCGGACCGACGGGAGTAATCAGTTGACCCGCCCGGTTGATCTCGACGACATACAAACCCGGCAACTGTCGCAGGCCGGCTTCCTCCACGGTCTTGCCCACCAGTCGCGAGCGGGGAACCACCAGCATTTCGGCCATATATTCCCGGCGGGATTCGCTGAGTTGTTCCAGAAGATCTTTGCGATTGGGGAGGAGAGCTCCACCACAGGTCAGCAAGTAGATCACACCGATAATGGCATAGGGAACTCCAATCCAGGAGAGTTCGAAAAGCGACATGGAGGTGACGCCGGCCTTCATCATCATCCCATTGACGACCAGGTTGGTGGAGGTCCCGATCAGAGTGCAGGTCCCTCCCAGGATGGCCAGATACGAAACGGGAATCAGCAGTTTGGAAGGGGCGACATCGGACCGCCGGCACCAGCCCAGAACAACCGGCACGAACATCGCCACAATGGGGGTATTGTTCAGAAACGCCGAGAGTGGCAGGATCACCAGTGCCAACCTGAAAATCGCTCCTTTGGCCGTTTTCGCGTTTCCCAGAATTCGCTGGCTGAGGGTATCCAGCACGCCGGTATCGCGCAACCCGGCCGCCACGACAAACAGCAGCCCCACTGTCAGCATTCCTTCATTCGCAAATCCCGCGAACGCATCTTCGGGACTAATGACCTGCAGCAGGGCCAGAATGGTAATGGCCCACATGAAAATCACGTCCGGGGCAGCCACATTGGCGATCAGACAGGCCAGCAGTGCTCCCACGACCGCCAACGTATACCAGGCCTCCAGCCCCATCAGATCATCCTTTGAATTCTGTCATGATCAACTCATGTCTTATTACCATCAAAAATTTGGATAAGACATGGCGTGATGAACCCATTCACGACCGGCAAGTAATACCACGTCGCACCCGTTACCCCGACATCGGTGAAAACACCCTTCTCGACGACAACGGGCAGGGATCATATCGACTCTGCGATTCTGAGGAAAACCATGCCTGGACTTCAATAAACAAAACGTCCATCTTGACGGAGGAAATTGCTTGTTCTATACCGCACTTCAGAGACCCTGTGGAATTCGCTGTCGAAAACAGTGGGACGCGGGCTCCGAAAAACCTTGGGGACGCTTTGTCCAGCAAGGATGGGTGAGCCAGACATGTGGTCCACACAATCCGTGTGAACCGTCTTGACCGGATACGGCCCGAAATGAGACCCCGCCTCGCCGGTGATGACGAGTGCGGAAACCTGTTTTTCACCGCATGCAGTCTACAGTCAGCCCACTCGCTGAGACAGAATCAGAAACATTCTGGTGCTCTGTCAGGGCTCAAGCATTGGGGAACATCATCACAAAACGTCCTCCATTGTCGGACTTTTGCGTTGAGACGACCCCTGATTTTCAGAATTAGCACGGCACTGGTCTCTTGTTCGAAAGTGCTGACTTTTCGGCCTTTGCGCTGGAAAATCACAATCGAACCAGACCAGAGTAAGTAAATCGCGGGCAGTCTGGCTGGCCCGGACAATCATTCGCCAAGTTCAGGGGCGTATGGATTGCCTCTCTTTTTTCACGCTGAACATCCTTCTGTTTACGATATTAAAGGCAAGTTGAATGGCTGAACTGATCAAACCCCACGGAGGGCTTTCCGAGCCTGTCTGCCTGACGGTTGCGGAAAACGACCGCGATGCGTTTCGCACCCAGGCGGCAACTCTCAAACAAGTTCCCCTCTCCTCTGCGGACGTCTCCAGCGTCTACCGGTTCGCCGACGGAACACTGTCTCCCCTCACCGGCCCCATGGACAGCAAAACGTATCAGCGGGTTCTCGAAGAAGCGATCATCGAAAACAATGGCAAGAAATATGCATGGACCATCCCCATCGCATTCCCAGTCACGTCCGCACTGGCCAAAACCCTTGCCGTCGGTGAAAAAGTCGCCTTGACCACACCGGAAGGGGACATCATTGCGACGCTGGAACTGACGGATATTTATCCCTGGGATAAATGCAAATACCTGTCCAGCGTGTATGGCACGGGCCGACTGGACCATGCCGGGGCGAAAATCACCCTGACCGGTCCGGATGCGGAAAAAGCGTTCCTGGTGGGTGGCAAGATTCAGGCACTCCCCCAGCCCAAGAACCCGCACTTCGGCAAGTATGTACTCACACCGCGAGAAGTTCGCAAACTGATTGCAGAGACCGGCTGGGATGCTGTCGTGGCGTTCCAGACACGCAATCCACTGCATCGGGCTCATGAATATGCGCTGGTTTACGCACTCGAAAAACTGCTGAAGGATGGCAAGAACGCCGGTGCGATTCTCAATCCCCTGATCGGCGAAACCAAGGGGGACGACGTCAATGCCGTGACCCGGATGGAAACGTATGAGAAACTCATCTCCGAACGGCAACTTGGCGATGGCGACAGCGACACCGAACTGTGGAGTCAGCGGAATGAAGCGGTCCCCGACCGGGTGAAGCTGCTGGGACTGGACATCAAAATGTTCTATGGCGGCCCCAAAGAAGCCATCATGCACGCCATTTATCGGCAGAACATGGGCTATACGAACATCGTGATCGGCCGTAAACATGCCGACGTCCCATTTGCTGATGGGACCAACATCTGGGGAGATTTCGATGCCCAGCAACTCTTCACGAAGTTGAACGGCGAACTCCTGATCCAACCGGTGAACGTCGGCTTCGCAGCCTACTACGAATCCATGGGGCGCGTGGACCTGATGGAACGGCACAAAGACGAAAAGCCAGTGTTCATCTCCGGCAAAGACGTCCGGGCCACGTTGCAACGCGGCGAGCTGGTCGATCCACGTATCATGCGGGAATCGACCAGCCGAATCCTGGCTGCCGCCATGAAGCAGTAAGCCGCTTCCACGGCAGATTCAGATCAGGACACGGCGTGACTTCCATCTTGCCCACTGCTTACTTGTCCGCTGTTTACTGATCGCTGATTCGTCCGCCCCGCCTCGGTTTTACCGAGACGGGGCTTTTTGATGGATCAGGCATTTCTGTTGATCCCATTCATGATGCAGATCATGCATCGCATGACGACCAGATGCGTAAAGGAAATCAACACCTCCGCTGGCGTCAGGCAATACCTGACTACTGCTTCGTCTGTTCTAAAATCTAGAGAAGGTCTTCACGCAAAGTCCGACAACGAAGGACGTTTCGCGATCACGTAGCCCAAATCCAAGCCCTGATAGAGCACTGCTTATTTAGAGCGCATTCACCTCGCATTGTGCGGGTTCTGCCTCGCGGCATTCAGCATTCCATCAATCAAAACACGTCCACCGCGGGCACAGGCAAGAACAACTTGCTCCAGGTGGGATTTAAAACTTGCTTTGCATTTTTTGAGCGAATTCTTTGCGTTTCTCGGGAGTGGAGGCCGACATCAGGGATTTGAAATCATCTTGAACGAGTTCTGCCTGGGCTGGGTCTTCCTGCTTGAGGAGTTCGAAGTGGTTGGCGAATTCATCCAGGGCACTCCCCCCTTCCCCGTGTGCTGCGATGCTTGTCAGGTCAGCTTTGAAAGTTTCGACCAGTGCGCTGCCGGTTGGCGGGGGTGGAATTTTCACTTGTCTCCGGCAGGCGGAGAGTTGCAATGACATCACCAGGCAGATCACAGCGAGCCAGCCCGAGGTGGAACGATCAGACATGTTCGAAACTTTCTTAAAAGGTCACGAGCCGCAGTTCATCCCTGCGGGCTCTTGCTGGCCCCTGTGGGCCACGGGGATGAACCCGCGGCCAGTTCTGTGTGAGTTCGAGGAGCATTTAAAACTCTCCCAGCACGGCTCCGTCGGCGATGGCACCGAGGCTTTGCCAGGTCGCGGAATTCACGCTATCGCTCACAAACCGGGTACTGCCATCCGCCAGGAGAACGTTCACTCCCCCCGTGTGCCGGCTGCGGGCGGGGAAGAGACCAGACGCCCCGTCCTGGGTTCCACAAGTGCCGCAACTGATGGCATTGGGAACCTTGGAATTCGGATTGGTGATCGTATTGAACACCGTTTCACCAGTAATACCATATGCCCAGTTCGCCCCCATGCCAGTTCCTCGTGGCGGATTCGTTGAATTTGGATTGGCTTTTCCGGCAATCGCAGCAGCGGACCAGGTCGCCACTTGAGATGGTGTTGGAAACGAGGCGTTTGCCCCGCCCGATCCAACGCCCCGAATCAGGTCACCATCACCGATGCTTCCCACGGAATTCTCTCCATCTCCCATGAGGTGCTCAGAGGCAGCAATGACATTGGACGTGCCGTCGGTGAAGTCTCGAAACTTGACGACACGACGAAAATTAAATGCGCCCACCTGATGCTGCAGCCCTGGAAGGCTTGGATCACCGGGGCGCCACCCAAACCAGAACATCGACGGACCAGCACTCATGACATAGCTGTTTCCAGGTCCATAGCTATAACTTGCATAGTTTACGTTGCCGCTGGGAAATGCCTTGAAATCCGATGGGCAAAGAAATGACGAAATGGATGCATTCTTTCTTTCGTTATTTGGAGCAGAGTTCAGTGCTAACGAAAAGTCAAATTGATTGTAAAGTGGGGACTGGTCAATGAATGGCAACAACATTGACTGCGCAGAAAACCCGTGGTAGAAGTAACCTCCAATGCCATCGGTGCTTCCCGCCCGTTCGAAATTTCCTCTTGGAAGCACGCCATGCACATCGTGATAATTGTGCATGGCCAGGCCGAGTTGCTTCAGGTTGTTTTTACATTGTGATCGCCGGGCTGCTTCGCGGGCTTGTTGCACAGCCGGTAAGAGCAGAGCAATCAAGACGGCGATAATGGCAATGACCACTAATAATTCGATTAATGTAAATCCGCTTCTGCGAAGATTAAATTTATTCATGGAAAGAGTCCTTTATGTAGACTGTCATTATGGCCGTTGGGCGGGGGAAATCGGGGAGGAGAGAACCAGAATGCGGGCTTCATCCAGAAATTCACCCGGATTCAGACCGCAGTAAAACGACACGGTGCGACGATCCCGGGAAATCTGGACCACGTCTTCATCACGTTCAAACTGGCGAAAATCCGCCGATTCGAACTGAACTCCCGGCAGGCCAAGAACCGGGTCTGTTTGACGCAGGGCATCGGCATCAACGAGGACCGCCGTCACCCGGTCAAAAAACGTGACCGCGCCGCGCGGCGCGACGGTCACCGCCGCGGTCGGATCATAGTGCATCAGGTAGCTGCTGATCACCGAACCGGCTGGCACATGAACCGGGCCTTCCACCCCGTTTACGGTCAAGTCCGCATGTAGCTCAACGTTCTGCAATTCTGGAATCACCAGCATGTGATTGGGTGTCTGGACTTGTCCGCCGAAGAGGGCCACGTATTTTCTGGTCGCGGTTCGAATCGTGCCGTCAATGCTGTGGATGCCTCCCCGGCTGCGGTCGATCGGTGCAAACATGTGCGCCTGAAAATCGACTTCCTTCGCCACTTGGGACGTCTTTTGAAAAGTGGCAGATCGGTGATCGGTCAGTTCCAGAATTTTTGTCGGTTTGCCTCCCCAGTTCAGCAGGCTGGCCCGCGCACGCCCCTGGCGAACGCTGACATCGGTCCCGGACTCCGCATCATATCGGACTAAAAACTCGGTCCCGAGATCGACGATTTCCGCATCGGGTGTCGTGATGACAAACCCTTCTCCTCCTTCAGAAATCCTGGCCTTCACGATCCCGGACTTCAACGTGATGCGGCTGCTGTTTTCCAGTCGTACGGTGGCCGGCCCCAGCACATCGACCATCACATTGGGCAATTGCAGGCTGACAATCCCAGATTTGATTTCCAGTAATTCTTTCAGGCGAACGACCCGCCCCAGGTCTGTCGCGGACGATTCGGACTGGACGTTTTCGGACAGACTGGAGACGACTCCCAGAGGAGCCCCTTGAAATCCGTCGGTCAACAGGTAGGCACTGCCGACGATCAGCAGCACGGTGGCGGCCATGGCGCTATAGGCCCAGAACTGCATCATCCAGTTGTGGCGCTCGCGCAGACGGACGGCCCGGGAAAACTCCTTGAGGACAGCAATAGTCGCCTGTTCAGGAGTGCGCTCTTCTGCTCCCTGCAACAGCTCACCGTGAAATGTCATCCGTTCGACATAGGCCTGCATGCAGCCCATGTCATGCACGATCAAGGACTCCAGTCGCTGCATGCGCTGGCTGTCAATCCGACCATCGAACACAGCATCGGCCAGAGCCCGGATCTCATCGTGGAGAGACGGAAATTCACTCATAGTGAGTCCTCCCGTCCCAGGCTACGGGCGACGCATGCGGTCAATCGTTTACGGAGCCGTTTCAATCTCGTGTAAATTGTCTCGACGGATCGCCCGATGTCGCGGGCATATTTGACGAGCGAGGGCGAATTGCGATAACAGTCGGACAAAAATTCCCGGTCCCGTTCGGGAAGTTTTTCCAGGCATTCCCGCAACACCTCACACTGAAGCTCGAACAACCCGTTGCCTCCAGTTTTAACTTGGGCAACTTTCATCAGGGCATAGTCGCTGAGTCCGAATCCCCGTCTGCGACGACGTTTACGAGCGATGGCCTTGGCGACGTTATAAGTCACAGTATAGGCCCATTTGCGAAAATTTGTGCCAGCTTCGAATTCGTCATATTTCTGCCATAAAACGACACAAACCTCTTGGATGACGTCGTCTGCATCGTCCCGGTTGCCGACAATCGTCAGACCGGTGGCATACAACTCGTGATAGGAGAGCGCGAGCTGGCGTAAAAAATCGGATTCTCGAGAGGAAGTCACATCGTCCGCGTCGAAATCCAGGTGCCTCAATGGGTTTAACATGAAAAATCGTGCCGTGTCACGGCTTGGGGCGAGTGCGTGTCATCGCCAAGCGTCCTTATCGTTGTCGGGCTTGAGCCCATAGAATTCGGTGATAAACAAATGTCTCGACAACACTTTTCCGGTTCAACAACTTTGCCTCTTTTCGAAAATTTGTTGAAATTGGGTGACCGACCGTGAACGAGGTCGTTAAAATCAAGGCGCTCCGATCACTTCCCGTGAACCGTATGTTTTACCGTATGTTTTCGTGAAATCTCTTCTCATGAAACGATTTGTCACATTGGAGCAGTCCCGAAATCACATCCCGGTTTCTCACAAAATTTGAAGAAATTGAAGTATGTGGAGTTCATTCGTCTCTGTCAGGGGAACGTTCTGCCACAGGAAATCCATCCTATTCCGTTAGCGATTGGAGGTCATCATGTCATTTTCTGAACCTACGAATCCAGTTGATCGGCTGAATACCGATGATCGACCGCTGAACCTGGAGCAGGATGAACTGATCCTGGAAGGACGTGCATCAACATGTCAACCGGATTCCTCGCGAGAATGCACCGACGTGGCGGACCCTGAATGGAGTTCATGCTGCTGCAGCAGTGAACGCGAATTGTTGCGAATCGATTTTCAGAGCTGGGTGCAATAAAACCCGGCCCAGTCATCAAACCGGTCCAGCCATCAAACCGGTCCAGTCATCAAAATTGAACTCAGCCATCACCGCAGCGGGTCCTCCACGCAGTCCCAAAGGGCACCAAACAACGCTGGCGCGTCTGACATCTGTCTGGGCCGGTCCTGACTTGCGGCATTCAGCGTTTCATCAATCAAAACACTTTTCCCGCAGACACTGACGAGAGCAACTTGCTCTCAGAGTCTATTGCTTTGTCGACTCTAATAATTTAGGGTCCGTGATCGCGAAACATCCTCCGTTGTCGGACCTTGCGTTAAGTCCCACTCGAAATTATTGGAGTCGACGAAGCATTAGAGCGTTTTTGTAAATCTTGTAGTAGACTTGCCTCGCGGTATTCAGCCTTTCATCAAGTGAAACCTTTTCGACGCGAGCACATGATCGACCAAACTGGTCTAGTGCCCTGTCAGGGCTTGGATTTCGGGTACGTGATCGCGAAACGTCCTCCGTTGTCGGACTTTGCGTTAAGCCCTACCCGATTTTTTAAAATTGACGAAGCACTAGGGAGATCATGGCAATTCTGATTCAGCAACAACTGAATAACCTCGCTAAAACATTTGATGATCGCACTCCGGACGAATTGTTACGCTGGGCTTTTCAGACATTTGGAACTCGGCTGGCAGCGTTGTCGGCCATGCAGCAATCGGGCAGTATTGTCGCGCATATGATTTCGCGGTTAAAGCTGGACATTCCAGTCTTGTTTGTAGATACCGGGGTCATGTTTCAGGAGACATTGGAGACGCGTGATCGAATTGCCAAAGAATACGGAGTGCGGGTGCGGACGCTCTCTCCAGCACTTACAATGGCTCAGCAGACAGAGAAATACGGTGTTTTGTATCTTTCCGTGGAAGGCCAGAAGGAGTGCTGCCACATGCGGAAAGTGGAGCCGCTCCTGGCTGTGAAGGGACAGTTTGATGCCTTTATCGGCAGTTTGCGCCGTGCCGATGGCGGGCGCCGGGGAGATTGCCCCATTCTTGCGCTGGACCTGGAGATGAATGCGGTC
>Ga0182739_1004461_pt1 | contig 11572 bp, 10 predicted proteins | sample eDN5th30CBELigBY_FD_128873 | JGI IMG/M metagenome (GOLD analysis project Ga0182739, IMG submission 128873) | Enriched backyard soil microbial communities from Emeryville, California, USA - eDNA 5th pass 30_C BE-Lig BY (version 2) (version 2) | ecosystem: Environmental > Terrestrial > Soil >... | reverse complement strand
TCAGGAACGTGGGAAAAACGCATTAAAATCGAGAATACCGGAAGCATTGCCTACATCAATGAAAACCACATGTACGACTTCGACGATAATGGCGACCTCTATATCGTTACGCAAGGCACCCATGCCAGGGGATTGGGAGGAAAATCAAAAATAGCCCGTATAAAGGCCAATGAAACCGACGTTGACAAGACTTGGGAAATGAACTTCGCTGATTTCCGTGCCGAAGATAATGGAAAGTTCGTGAACGTATTCGCCAAAAACGGCCGGATTATCCTTACGCTTAACACCGTAACCTTGACAGGTGGAGAAAATGGCAACATCAACAGTCAAGATATCTGGGAGTTTTATAGCGTTGATGTAGACAACCCCACTGTTTACAATAAAATCGAAGGCATTCCCGTAGGAACCAACCCCGGAGCTGCGATGTTGGCCTCAGAAGTAGACGGAAAGGTTTTTCTCCGTGGCTCTTCGCTCAACTCAGGAAACGGCTACTACGTGTATGATTTCGATTCCAATTCCGCTGAACTGGCATTTAGCGTCAGTGTCGGCGGTGCCGTATCTGGCTTCCACAAAATTGAGGTGCAGTAATGATTAAACGAGGTTGTTATATGCTATTGGTGTTGTGCTTGCCGCTCTTTGGCAGGGCCCAACACACGCTCACGGTAAACGTGACCGGCGTACCGCCATCCCATACCGGCGATCCCATTTACATTACCGGCAACTTCAACAGTTGGAGCCCAGCAGAGGAACATCTTATTTTAAATGAACGTGCCGATGGATCCTACGGCATCAGCGTGTTGCTGGAAGACGTGCCGAGCGACCGGCTTGAATTTAAATTCACCCGGGGCAGCTGGCAGACTTCCGAATGTACGGCCGGTGGCCGACTAGTCGGACCTCGGCTGGCCAAACTGGACCGCGATACGACGATTACCTGCCAAATCGAGGGCTGGCGAGACGACTTCCCCGCCTCTACCGCGTCATCAAACGTACATGTGCTGGATTCGGTATTTTACATGCCCCAATTAGACAGGCAGCGGAAAATCTGGATTTACCTGCCTGATGATTATGAAACTTCCGGCAAACGATACCCAGTGCTTTACATGCACGACGGCCAACATCTCTTCGACGAAGCGACCTCGCAGGGCCGCATCGGCCCCATCGAATGGGGTGTCGATGAAGTAATTGATGCCGCTGAAAAAAAATGCATCGTGGTGGCCGTCAACCATCAGGGGGACTACGCTGATCGAGTACCCGAATTTTACTATCGCCCCAACGAAGAATATGCTGAGGTTGAAGGCCAGCAATACCTGGCCTTCATTGCAGAAACGTTGAAACCCTATGTTGATGCGCATTACCGAACACTGGTAGACAAAGCAAATACAGCACTTGCGGGTAGTTCCCTGGGCGGACTGATTACCCTCTACGGCGGGATGGCCTATCCCAAGGTTTTTGGCACAGTGGGCGTCTTCTCTCCGTCCATCTGGCTGGATCACGGTAACATCGAAAACGAACTGACTACACTGACAAACATAGCAAACATCCATGCACAACGGTACTATTTCTATGCTGGTACCAGCGAAAACCGCCGCAAACCCGACGGCACGTTCGTTCACATGAACGCCGACGTACAACGGGCCATAAGCTTGCTGCGGAAAGCCGCTGATCCCGAAATCGAACTGGCAGTACGCGAGGAAGGCAGACACGGTGCACTTTATTGGCGCGAGGCTTTCCCCTTTTTCTACCAATGGTTCATAGCAGGTACCCAAAAGGCTGTTTATTAATTTTTAACTTTTGACTTTTAACTTTAGGTGATCATGATTACAAAAAACATCCAACAAAAAATGGCCGCTTTCGCTATTGCTGCCATCAGTGTAACCAGTATCAGTACCAATGATGCAAAAGCCCAAGAGCTGGTGAAAACTGAAAAAATCAGCGTTAATTCCAACGTATACCAACCCGTCTATAACCCCAAAGACGGTTTTGTCTATGTGTCGGCTGCCCACGAACAAGGTAATACCGGTAAAGTATACAAAATCGATGCAAAGACCCTCAAGGAGGCCGGATGGATAGCAGTACCCGAATCGGCACCCATGGGATTGGGCATCAGTGTGAACACCCAGACGCTGTACACCACGAACAGCCGCACGGGTATCGTAACAGCCATCGACCTGGCTACCGGCGAACAAACGCATATCACCACTGGTGAAGAAGGGCAGGCACCACGCGAAATCCGTGTGGATGAAACCCGCGATTTGGTGTATGCCAGTAGTGTGCGCGGCGGTGGTCTGTGGGTCATCGATGCAAAAACCAATAAGTTCTTGAAATTTTACGGCGACCTCGGCGGTGCCATCACCGGACACTACATCGATGAAAATAACAACATCATCTACGCGACGGCCATGCGCGACAATGAAGTGGTGGTTGTAGACGGTGCAACGGGCAAGGTGCTAAAGAAATTTGCCGCTCATGGCGAACGGCCGACCAACGTGCACCACGATGCCAAAAACAACCGCCTGTTCGTTGCGAACCAGACCACGGAGAACATTACCGTGCTGGATGCTGAAACCGGCGATCTTATCAAAGCCATCCCTACCGGACAGGGTGCGCTGGGTGTAAATTATGACCCGCAGCGCGACCGTATTTACGTGGCCAACAGGCATGGACGTACGGTAACGGTAATCGACGGCACGTCATTAGACGTCATCAAAACCTTCGAGATGGATGCGTTGCCCAATACCGTGGCCATCAACCATGCCACGGGCGATGTTTACGTAACCAATAAGCAAGCGGTAAGCGAGCGGGGTGAAAATGCACCCGAACCCGTGCCCGCACCGAATGCCGACTCCATCAGTTTGATTAAGTTGTAAAAACAATTTTCATGCGCACAATAGCTAAAATATCCCCTCTCCTGCTCTGTGTATTCTTCGCAATGCGGCTCTACGGTCAGCCCATTACCGTGACCGACGTTGTCGGCCGCGAAGTGACCATTCCGCAACCTGCCAAACGGGTTATCCTCGGTGAAGGGCGCCAGTTGATCACACTCAGCCTGCTCGTGCCCGACCCCGTAGCGATTACCGCCGGCTGGACGGGCGACTTTGCCAAGTCGGGCGGGTTGCTATACGACGATTACCGTAAGCACTTCCCGGGGCTGGATGACATTCCGCTCATTGGCACTTCGGGTAAGGAAACCGTTTCCACGGAACAAATCATCTCGTTGAACCCCGACCTCGCCATCTTCGGGGCGGGTTCACACGGACCCGATGCCAAATCGGCGGACATCATCCGCCAGTTGGAAGCTGCCGGCATCCCGATTGTTTTCATCGATTTCAGACTCCATCCTTTCAAAAACACCGTACCGAGTATGGAATTATTGGGCAAGGTACTCGGTCGGGAGGCGCGGGCGAAAGCCTTCGTGGAATTCTATAACCGCCGGATGAACCACATCCGGGGCACACTGGCCAAACAGCCGGATCTGAAGAGGCCAAAAGTTTATATGGAGATGATTCGTGGTACCGCCCCTCCGGGCTCGCCCGGTAAAGGGAACCTGGGTGAGTACATCGAATTTGTCGGCGGCAACAACATCGGCACTATCCTTCCGGGCGAAGTTGGTACACTTAATATGGAATACGTCATCGGTGAGCAGCCCGATGTTTACGTTGCAACGGGAATCGCCAAGCCAGGCGAGGCCGGAATGGTGATTGGCCAAAACGTGTACACGTTCCAAACACAGGAAAGTCTCGCCAAATTAGCCGCGCGCCCGGTAGTAAGCCCGCTCAACGCCATCAAAGAAAACAAGGTGTACGCCATGTGGCACTTGTTTTACGACTCACCGCTTAACATTGCCGCGGTAGAAGCGCTCGCCAAATGGACGCATCCCGAACTGTTTGGCAAATTGAAGCCCCATGGGGTGCTTAAAGAAATAAACGAAAGATTTTTGGCTGTGCCGCTTAAAGGTGTTTACTTTGCGGAATTGAAACCATAGGGAGTAGCTTTGTATCCATCAACCGCTGTCATTGAAAAAGGGTATCGCAAACAATTTCTTAAACGGATCATATTGTTGGCCGGCCTGGCTGTGGCCACCGTATTATCTTTTTTGGTCGATATCGCGGTCGGCCCGTCGACACTCGATTTTGCTGGTGTATTACAGGCGATTTTTTCGCCGGAAAGCGTCGACCTATCCGTCCGTGTAATCGTTTGGGAAGTGCGGATGCCCTATGCGGTGATGGCGCTGTTGGTGGGGGCAGCCCTATCGCTCGCCGGCTGTGAGATGCAGACCATCATGAACAACGCCATGGCTAGTCCTTTTACGCTAGGCATATCCGCCGCGGCCTCGTTCGGGGCCGCGCTGGCCATTGTTATTGGATTCAGTATACCGGGTATTGGTGGGGACTGGATGATTGTCGTCAACGCGTTCCTCTTTGCCTTCGGGGCCACCCTCCTATTGCAGGCGCTCTCGTCATTGCGGGGTGCTGGCCCCGAAGGCTTGGTCCTTTTCGGCATCGCACTGGTATTCTTATTCAATGCATTCACCGGCATCATGCAGTACTTGGCAAGCGCCGAAGCCTTGCAGCAGTTTATTTTTTGGAGCCTCGGATCGCTTACCAAGGCCAACTGGGATAACATCCCATTGCTGTTCGGGCTGTTTGCCGTCATTGCTCCATTTTCACTGGCATCGGCCTGGAAGCTCACGGCGCTACGGCTCGGTGAAGAAAGTGCCCGCAGTTTCGGTGTCGCCGTGAAACGGCTGCGTTTCCTTTCGTTAATACGCATCAGCCTGCTCACGGCAGGCGCCACCGCTTTTGTGGGCACTATTGGTTTTATTGGCTTGGTAGGCCCACACATCGCGAAACTGCTCATCGGTGAGGATCATCGGTTTTCGCTTCCCGCCAGCATCTTATCCGGCGCATTGATTATGTCCCTGGCATCGGTCATCAGCAAGGCCATTCTATCGGGGACCATTGTCCCCGTGGGGATTGTAACCTCCCTGATTGGCGTACCGGTGTTCGTGGCCTTGATTTTGAACAAAAGAAAACGTTAGGAAAACCGATGCTATGGCAATACTCCAGGTTACCGACATCCACGCAGGTTACCCGAAGAAACGGGTTATTAAGGGCCTCGCGCTCCCGCCCCTCGTGAGCGGTGAAGTAACGGTGCTTACCGGGCCCAATGCTGCAGGAAAATCCACATTATTAAGGGTAGTGGCAGGTCTATTGCGTGCACGTGGTTCCGTTAGTTATGAAGGGATTGAATTGACCACACTTTCGCCGCAGAAACGAGCATCCTATGTCAGTTTCATGCCGCAGAGTGTACCCACGGACATTAACCTATCGGTGATGGAAGCCGTCATCAGCGCCCTGAAAGCGTCTCCCCTCGATGCAGCAACTGCCAACAACGAGCACCTCCATCGCCGTGCCATTGCCGTATTGGAGCGTATCGGCATAGCCCATCTTGCACTGGAGCCACTCAACCAATTATCTGGTGGTCAGCGGCAAATGGCCAGCTTGGCACGGAGCGTTGTACGAGAACCGCATATCCTTTTATTGGACGAGCCTACAAGTGCTTTGGACCTGCGCCATCAATTGAAGGTGATGCGGTTGGCCCGCTCCTTTGCTCAAGACGGGCGCATCGTCGTGATGGTGTTGCACGACCTCAACCTAGCGATGCGCTGGGCCGACCGCGTGGTGGTGATGCACCAAGGTGAACTCGTGAGCCAGGGTGCTCCCATAGAAGCCATCACGCCTGCGGTGATCGAATCGGTTTATGGTGTACGCATCCGCGTGGAGCAATGCAGCCACGGCCTACCAAAGCTGATTGTGGATGAGGAGTGCTAATGCTGGATTACCCGAGCTATAAAATTAGCGCTATCTTTGTGACCGGACGGCGCGTATCGCCATCAGTGAAGGGGATTTACATCAAATGAAACAATCAACAACAACAATCGCTACCCAGGCAGCAAGCCAATACATCGGCAAACTGTGCCGCCATTTCCGGCATAAAATTGAAACGGAGTATACACCAACAACCGGACTCGCAACATTTCCTTTCGGAACCTGTAACATGACGGCAACACCGAGTCACCTCACGTTTGACATCATTGCCGACAGTATGGAAAACGTGGAAAAGATCAAAGGAGTACTCATACGCCATCTGGAAAAATTCGCCTACAAAGAAAGCTTGGTTGTGGAATGGCGTGATAACTAAACGTCTACCGTTAAGCAACAAACAAAAACGCACGGATCGTTTCCAGTTTGCCTAATACCGAAAAAGCCGGTACGATTACGCGCAGCAGCTTCTTTGGAAGTACACCAAAGTGTTTCCGGAAAGCGGCCGTGAAATGCGATGCATACTTATAGCCGACTTCCTGGGCTACCGCAGCTACTTTCAGTTCTTTCGCCAACAACAGTGATTTTGCCAGTTCCATGCGGCGGGCCGTAAGGTAGCCGAATACAGTAGCGCCATAAACTATTTTGAAATTCCTCTTCAACGTGGCCTCATTGGTACCCACCGCATGGGCTAGGCCAACCAATGAGTAGGATTTGGCAGGCTGCTCATATAGCAGGTCTTTTACTTTACGCATTCTTTCCACATCTTCAGGGCGCAATTTCGTCGCCGCCCCTTTATTCCCAAATCCACCTGCCTTTTCAAGAAAAAGCACCAGCAATTCGGCGAGTTTCAACTGTGTGTACGCGTGCTGTAAGTAAACTGGTTTCCGCTCATGAAGTATTTGCTGGATGACGCCAATCTTCCGCATCCCCAACACCATATCCTGTCCATCCAGTAGCCAGGTACGCTCGCCCGCCGTCAGAAAACTGCGGAGATGCGGCGGACTGTCGGCTACCGGCAATGAAAGATCGGAAAAACCAACCACCAGCATGAATAGCTCGCAGGGCCCATCACTATAAACTGTGATGTCCTGTGCACATCCTTCCTTCACGAATGCGCAATTGCTCTCTCCTACTGAAAAAGCCTTTTTTGCCTCGCCAATCTTCACGCCGATACCCATCCCTTTTGACACAAACACCAGTCGCATCTCCGCACGTGGCTCTGGCAGCAGGCGGAAACGACAGGCCGAACAAGTGGTTTTGAACTCGTAATAACTGAACATGCCGAACCTGCCTATGGTAACGTTACCATCAGTCAGCCGATTCGTACGGGTTTCCCCGTCGGCCAGCGCGCTATGCGTGATTTCGTAATGCCCCATTGAAAATTCCGCCATGTATAAGTGATATTCCGTTTTCTATAATTTGCAGGTTATCCGTAACCCTATATTTGCGCCAAATATAAGTTATTTAGACTATATATAAATAATGATGTTCCGGAATATCACTTGCCACTCTTTATCCACCACATTACTTGTCCTTATGACTACCCTTGCCTTCGGGCAAAACGGATCTCTTTCCGGTGTCGTTACCACTACGTCTGGCCAACCCGTGGAGGGTGCTTCGGTGGCGCTGAAGCCGGGAGGCCATGCAACGATGACCGACAAAAAAGGCAGCTATACCTTTGTTAATATCCCTTTCGGCGATTACAACATGGTGGTTTCTTCGCTTGAAATACAACCGTTAGAAGTGCGTGTAATCGTAGACCGGGCACAGCAACGCAAAGACATCGCGGCCAAGGCAAGCGGAACCATGCAGCTGGGCGAAGCGACCGTATCGCGCACCACAGAAAAACGTGACATGGAAACCAGCGGGTTTGCTGTTGCCGTGGTCGAAACCAAAGAAGCATCGTTGCGGAACCTTACCACCAATGAGCTCCTCGACCGCACCGTGGGGGTACGGGTACGGCAAAACGGCGGCATCGGCTCCCAGGTGGAGTACAACCTCAATGGCTTGTCGGGCAGCGCTGTTGGCCTATTCCTGGATGGCATTGAACTCTCCACCTATGGGTCTTCATTCAATTTGAACAACATTCCCCCCGCCATGATTGAGCGGATAGAGATTTACAAGGGCGTATTGCCGTCGCACCTCACGGGCGACTATGTAGGCGGGGCCATCAATGTGGTATTGAAGAAGGATGCATCGCGCAACAACATTACCGTGGCTACGTCTTACGGATCGTTCAACACCTTCCAATCGGATATCGGGGCGACCTTCAGGCATAAAAAAAGTGGCTTCTCTGCACGGGCTTCCGGATTCTATACCTATACGGACAATAGCTTCACCACTTGGGGACGATCGACGACGTATGTCAACCACCTGCAGCAGATTACCCGGCCTTACCGCGCCAGGCGATTCAACGACGCTTACAAATCGATTGGCGGCAGGTTCGAGGCAGGTTTCACCGATGTGCCCTGGGCCGACCAGTTTTTCGTAGGCTATAACGTTTCGGACACCTATAACGAAATACCACACGGCACCACAATGGCCGTACCCTACGTGGGTCGCTTTTCCGAGTTCCAGGCACATGTGTGGAGCCTGAACTATAACAAAAGGGATCTGCTCATCGATGGGCTGGCGCTCACCGTAAACGCCGTGCACAGCAACCGGAACACCTACTTGCAGGATACCGTGGGCTTTGCCTACAATTGGGACGGCACCGTACGGGAGGTCATCGAGTTCGGTGAGCGCGTACCCCTGCGTACCACCGGCGGCGGCCAGCAGGGTGAGAAAACCATCAACCAAATCGATCGGAAAATCACCAACATACGTTCAAACCTCGGTTATACCTTGGTACCCGGACACCGCATATCGTTGAACCACAAATTTGAGACAACGGACCGCGATGACAATGACTTGCTGAACCCCATCAACAAGAACCTCGTAACCATGAGCACGGTAGCCAAAAACATTCTTTCGGTCAACTACGAGGCGCAAACGCTTAATGACCGGCTGCGGACTAACCTGCTCGGTAAATACACCGCTAACCGGACAAACACCAGCCGGCCGGAACTCATCACGGAAAATGGCCAGACCACGATCTTGCGGCGGGATACCACCACTTTTGCCGACAATTTCGGTTACGGGGCTACCGCATCGTACGCTGTCGTTCCGCAACTGTTCGTCATCGCGTCAGGCGAAAATGCCTACGTGATGCCTGGCGAACGGCAATTGTACGGCGACCCGGAAATCAATATCCTGCCCAACCTTCAGCTGAAACCCGAAAAAAACATCAACTACAACCTCGGGATTAGGTGGGGTGCGGTCGATTTCGGCAAACACCGGATTTCGTTATACGGCAGTGCCTTCTGGCGGAACGGATTTGATAAAATCACACAACAGGTAGTGGATGAAGACGAAATCGAAGACGAGTCGGATGCCGACATCCAGACCACGCGGTACATCAACCTAGGTAAAACGCAAGCGCGGGGCGTGGAGGCCGAGTTGCTTTACATTTATAACAACCGCCTGAATGTCATGGTGAATTTCTCGAAATTCAATAACCTGTTCAAGGGCGGTAATGATGTTGCAGGCAAAAGCCACGATCTCTATAATGAGCAGGTACCAAATGAACCGTTCTTCACCATTAACTCAAACATCCAATACCGGTTGGACAACATCTTCCAGAAACAGTCGGTGCTCAACCTGTACTATAACACCGGCTATGTCGGCGAGTTCTATATCGTGTGGGGGCAACCGGAATGGTCAAAAACGCCTACGCAATTCACGCACGACGTAGGCGCCAGCTACCGGTTTCCCAGTGGCAAGCTGATAGCTAGCCTGGATGTGAAGAACGTGCTTAATGCCGAGGTTTACGACAATTTCATGGTGCAGAAACCCGGCCGGGGCATTTACATTAAATTGAATTATACCATCAGTAAATTTTTATAACAGTAATACAAAGCGATATGAGAAATCAATTGACAAAAATGATGTACGCCGCAGCCCTGGCGGCCGTGACCCTGGGTAGCTGTAGCAAATCCGAGGGACCAAATCCAGGTACGGAACCGGTGGAAGACGATACACGCTGGATTACGCTTACCGCGGCTTTTCCCGACGATGCCGGCACCGCCGGAAATGGTGGCACACTCGCCTATGCCATCAGCCCTGAAAATGCCGCAAACCCAAATTATGAAGTCCGGATTTTTGATGCCGGCAAAGGGTTTTCGTTGAAATCAGAGCGTACCGCCCGCGTACAGGCATCGGCCGACGGAAAATACCTCTATAACATCCAGTATACCGGCGCCAACGGCGGCGTTTTTAACAAGTATGAAGTATCGGGAGAAGGGAAATACATCGAAGCGGGTGATGAACTGAATACGGCCGTTATCCTCGGCACTTCTCCACGCTGGACCAAAGCAGCGGAGGGCAAAGGCGTGGGTGTATCTTTTGTTAATGCCCGGGATTCGTACACAGGCGAAGCACCCAATTACCAATACCAGCACCCAAAAGGCGAAATCCGTATTGCAAACATCGATTTGGATGATCCGGCAGTCAGAAATACCGGCAGCATAGCGGTGGACCTGGGCGAGGAACTGGAAGGACAGGGGTACCACGTATGGCGCGCCGATGTACCGGTGCTTAACGAGGCACAAGACAAGCTGTTTATCGGCGTGGGCATCCGTAGGCACGACCTCAGCAACCACGAATTGACGGTTGGCCGAGGTGGTGCATTGAGCTGGGCCACAACCGATGATCGCGATTTGGGCACGATGACGTATGTGGTCGATTACCCCTCATTAAGAAATCCTAAAATCATTACCTCGACAGTTGCTGGCACCGACAACCTTTCGTACCGTACCATGACGCAATACGTGGGTACCGACGGCCATATTTATCAGGCGGCAACCGCCATGGGCAGCGGCCACCAAATCCTGCGCATCAGCAAATCGACAAATGATTATGACAATTCGTACAACTTCGACTTGAATGCAGCGCTTGGCATCGACGATGCGGGCATCCGTGCCTTCCGTTACATCAAAGACGGTATGGGCGTGGTACTTTATACACGTAGCACGGTTGAAGGCGGCTACATCGCACTCGTTGACCTCAACAATAAAACCGCCACTAAAGTCACTACAGACTACGAAAGTGAAGAAACCTTGGCAGCCACACTCGGCCAGTTCCAGAATATTGGTGCAGCCGGAGACTACGCTTACGTTCCAGTTACGCCCTCCGGCAAAGACGGTAGCTTGTATGTCATCAACTGGAAAACCAAGGAAGTTATCAAGGGTGCCAAATTGGTTAACAGTTCAGGAAGCCACTACATTGGCGCTTACTAATTACAAATAGAAACACCTCATTCGTGAGGCTAAGGCCGTCTCCTGCTTTGGAGACGGCCTTTTATGTTTGTTTTACCCGAGAGGACAAACATGTCCCATCAACGGAGATAAATCTGGAAAGACATACCGTCGCGTGGAATACATCCCTCAAATCCGGTGGCATCGAGAAAAAATACCTATCTTACACCAGATGCTATAAAACCTACTGAAAAGAAAAACCTAGTGAAAAAATGTCCGGAAAAGATCTATTCCATCAATGGAGGGATACAGCTTCAAAGTGGTCAGGCCCGGCAGATTCCTTCAATCAGATGCACCTGGCTGTGCTGCACCAGGCTGAGCGGCGGAAGTTCGACCAGCACCTGTTGTCCATCCGGTTTGAAAACAACGATTTTGTCCTATGCGAATGGAAAG
>Ga0182739_1004460_pt1 | contig 11574 bp, 7 predicted proteins | sample eDN5th30CBELigBY_FD_128873 | JGI IMG/M metagenome (GOLD analysis project Ga0182739, IMG submission 128873) | Enriched backyard soil microbial communities from Emeryville, California, USA - eDNA 5th pass 30_C BE-Lig BY (version 2) (version 2) | ecosystem: Environmental > Terrestrial > Soil >... | reverse complement strand
GTATCCTTCTGTACTTCCATCTTCTTTATGATTTGCTAAATCCTCAATTGTAGTGGAATCTAATACATCTTTCACTGCATCGCGAATTTTCATCCATAATGCCTTCTTAGCTGGTTCTTCATCCTCAATTCCTTCCACTGGACTTATCGGCCCTTCGAGAATTCGGATAACATCACCTGCTGTTATATTTCTTGGCTCATCACCTAATACATAGCCACCATAGGCCCCTCTAATACTTCGCACATATCCTGCATTTCTTAATGGAGCTACTAATTGTTCTAAATAATGTTCAGACAAATCATTTGATTGAGCAATCGTTTTTAATGAAATAGGACCCTCTCCATGTTTTTTTGCTAATTCCATCATAATTGTTAAGCCATAGCGGCCTTTTGTTGATATTTTCATAAATTTGCCTCCCTATTGTTGATATTGCCTTCGATACTTTCCGTTTTTCTCCATTTCTTTTCTAAAAAATAAGTAGTTAACTTTTCGCATTGTGGAATACTCCATCCTGCAATTCTACCAATTAATAATGCATATACTACAGTACCCCAAAATACAGGGCCACCAAGAATCCAGCCAATTGTTAATACGAATGCTTCCATCATTAATCTTGTCGAAGGAATACTCCATCTCAATTTATTTGCAAGAACAATCATTAAGCTATCTCTAGGTCCGGCTCCGAGGTTAGCTGAAATATAAAGCCCCATGCCATACCCCATGATAACTAATCCTAATAAAAACATTCCTTCTCTCCCAATAACAGACGAGGGAGTTTCTAGAAATGGTATTAATAAAAATAAATCAATAAATAACCCGACCAAAAACATGTTGAGTAGTGCACCTAGTTTAGGAATAGTTTTAGAAAGAATTGCAGATAGAAAAAGAACAAAAAAGCCGACAATAATTGTCCAGCTTCCAATAGTTAGTCCTAGTTGATTAAATAATCCAATGTTTAATACATCCCAAGGCGCTGAACCCAAATTTGCTTGGATAAGGAGAACGATGCCAAATGACATAACTAATAAGCCTACAGTAAATATAACCATTCTTTTCCATAAATTAGCTTGTTTGAAAAAAGATTCCATTTATACGCTTCTTTCTAACTTATTTGGATGAATCAAAGTCATTGTGCAATTATACCATATTTTCATATAACGAATGCATTTCAGTGCTTAAAGAACCTTCTACTTTCATTATAATTACTTTATATCTTATCTATTCAATAGGATATCATAATTCTACTTAATTTTATCTATAGAAATAGAAAAAAGGAAATCTCTCTAAAGAAATAATCTTTCTTTGTAGAGATTTCCTATAGGATACTGTTACTCTTTCACTTTTCCATTAATTTAACGGTAGATAAAGCCATGATTTTAATTCCATTAAGGAGACTTTCCATTTTGAAATTCATGTTTGGATGATGTAGTCCTGGCTCTAAATCAGTTCCCAGACCAATCATGGTCGTTTGAATATGAGAATTAGAGCGAGGATAAAAGTGGAAATCTTCACCACCTGGTGTAATTGGTGGTTTCACTAACCCTTTATCACCGAGTATTTCCATAATACTTTTAGAAACAACTGTTTCCATAAATTTATTTGGTTTAGCTGCTGGCATCTCAGAAAGTAATTCAAGTTCTACTGTTGCTCCATTCGCTTCAGCAGCTAGTTTTATACTTTTTTCGAGCTTTTTTAGTAAACTTTCCATTTCCTCATTTGTTTGTGCACGAACATCCATTCCAAATTCAGCATAATCTGGTATGATATTATAATTTTTTCCACCAGCTTGTGCAAATGTCATCTTCACTGAGGCTGGGACAATGGGATTAAGAGGGATAGAACGTATAGCTAAATTAACAGCTGTTAAACTATCAATTACATTTACTCCTAAATGATGGCGAGCTGCATGTGCCTGTATTCCATAAATTTTCCCTTTTAAAATACTAGCTGCACCATGATAAATAGCTGGTGAACAAGAACCATATCGCATTTCTTGAATCGGACGTACATGTAATCCTAACAAATAATCTACATCATCAATTAGCCCTTTATTAATAAAAGAAATAGCTCCTCCACCTGTTTCTTCTGCAGGCTGAAAAAAACTTTTAATTATTCCATTTGGCTCGATTTCAAGCTCCTTTAAACATTTTAACGTAAAAAGTAGAATGGTCATATGCGCATCATGTCCACAAGAATGATTCGCTTTCCATTCCCCATTGACATTTTGCCATAATGCGTCCATATCCGAACGAAGTCCTATTACTGGGCCATTTCCATTTCCCCAAACCCCTACTACTCCTGTTTGATCCTGAAACGTTTCAGAAGGTATTGAAAGTTTTCCTAATTCATTCGCAATAAATTTAGTAGTCTTCACTTCTTTCCAACTAATTTCTGCGTGTTGATGAAGATATTGATACATTTTATATATACTATCTTTCTGCTGATTCACCCAACTGTCAATTTGGTCTCGCATCTTCCGCCCCCATTTACCATAGTCGTTAACACTATTTTTACGATAAATAAACCTTATACTTTATCTTATGTATATCTTTCGGAACAGGAACATTATCTAATTTGAGATTTCTTATTTTTCTTCCCTTTCTCATTCTTGTAATCTTTTTCCTCTTTTACAAAGATGGATTCTCAAAAGTTTTAGTGCTTAATAAATATTTATTAACAACCTCTTGATTTAAGTCATATCCAATACCAGGTGTTGTTGGTACAGTAATTTTCCCAGGGCTTGATAACATGACTTCTGGTGATATTATATCTTCATTCCAATATCTATTAGAAGCAGATGTATCACCTGCAATAGTAAAATAAGGTAAAGAAGTAATAGCAATATTATGTGCTCTGCCTACTCCTCCTTCAAGCATGCCTCCACACCAAACAGGAATATCATTTTGATAACATAAGTCATGAATTTTTTTCGCCTCGGAAAGACCACCCACTCTGCCTATTTTTATATTGATTATTTTACAACTTCCTAATTCAATAGCTTTTTTTGCACTTTCTAGTGAATGAATACTTTCATCCAAGCATATTGGTGTGCTAATACTTTTTTGTAAGACAGAATGGTCAATGATATCATCATATGCTAACGGCTGTTCAATCATCAGTAAATTTAAAGGGTCGAGCTTCTTTATTTTTTCTATATCTGCTAAAGTATAAGATGAATTTGCATCTGCCATTAATGGAATATCATACCCGAATGTTTCTCTAATTTTAGCTAATGGTTCAAAATCATAGCCTGGTTTTATTTTCACCTTGATTTTTTTATATCCTTCCGACAAGTATCCTTCTACTTTTCTTAATAAATCATCTGTTGATTTTTCCATTCCTATACTGACACCAACATCAATGGTAGTTCTTGTTCCTCCAAGTGCTTTAGATAAGGGGATTCCTTGCTTTTTACTGTAAAGATCCCAAACAGCTCCTTCTAAAGCTGCTTTTGCCATATTATTTCTTCTTATGGGGGAGAAAATCGTTGTTACATCATCAGGATGTTCCATGTGGCTCTTAAATAATAGAGGTATTAAGAATTGTTCAAGCATATGAGCGATCGTTCCGGTTGTTTCTTCACTATATGTTGGATCTGGAAGAGCAACAGATTCTCCATAGCCGATATGCTCTCCACTATACATTTTTATCAATAGAAAATCTTTTTCTAATAATTTACTAAAACTCGTGACAAACGGATTTACTAATGGCATCTTTACATGTTGTAATTCAATCTTCTCTATTTTCACTTTTTACACATCCTTTAAATAAATTATCTTTTTACTCTAATAGTTTTTCAAATATTATGTATGTGAATTATATTTAATTTCCGACTGTTTATTGAATCAACGCTTTTTCTACTATAGCAAAAAAGATAGATGATTAGTATCACCTATCTTCACACTATTAATTTGATTTTAGTAGCTCTTCATTAACATTCCGATTAGCAACATATTTACCAGGAGTTATTCCTTCTTGTTGTTTAAAAATCCTTATAAAAGTATTAACATTTTTATATCCTACCATTTCTCCAACCTCGGCAACCATATACTTCCCAGATAAAAGCAATTGCTTTGCCTTCTCCACTTTTAACTGATTCACATAATTTTTAAAGGAGGATTTTAAATGTTCTTTGACTAGTTTACTAACATAAGATTCGCTTAAATGAAAATAATCAGCAACTTCACTTAAGGATAAATCCTTTGTATAGTTATTTTGGATATAGGCAATTACTTTTTCAACGGTAGAAAGTTTATATTGTTTTTCCACTCCAATATTCTCCATCAATTTCTCAAATAAAGAGTGAAATGTTTCTATTAATAAATCGGCATCTTGACTATTTAAATGGATGAATAATGATTCGTTTTGTTTATAAAAATCATTAAAAACTATATTATACTTGTTTAAAATTCGTTTTATTGTATTAATAAATGCATTTTTAAAATCAATCATACTATAGATACTTATTTTGGATTTACCAAAGTTATCTATTAAAACCTGACTAATTAGTTCTCTTGCACTTTCAAATTCACGATTTTGGATATATTTTATTAACATACTTTCCGTTTCTACACTATAAGAATATTCTTTTTTTGAGGGTATTGAGTTGTTGTCTTGCGTTACAATGTCCGTATCAATGAAAGAAAAATTCAGATCCATTTCAAGAGAAACTTCTTTGAAAGCCCTTGGTAAATCAGTTATTGCTGTGAAACTCTTAGAAATAGAGAAAGTAATTTTCACTCCTAATTCAGATCCAATTCGATGAGTCATTTCATCGAGTACTGATAGAATATTTTTTTGATTTTTTTCTAAGAAAAACAAGCAAAAACATTTATAGTTTATAGGAAAAGATAGAAATCCATAACTAGTGTTTTTATCTTTAAAATTAGACAGGAATTTTTTACGTACTATTAAAATATTGCTTTCCGTTAAATCTGATTCCCATTTAGAAATTCCATCAGTAGATAGAATAACAAGAGTACCACCTTCCTTATATGGATTTAAACGAAGGGGAACTATTTTATTTTGAATGTCTTGTTCTGTAATGTTTTGATAAATAAGATTCTTGAAAAAGCTTTCTTGTAAATCTTCTAACGAATTTTCCTGTAATTGTACAAGGTTCTGGTTCACAGTATTTATGTCTTGAATAGTTGATATGATATATTCCAGCTCATTTTTTATGTAGGAACTAGCTAATGATTCATCCTTCCTGATGTTCTTTATAATTTCCATAAAAGGAGAATAGTTTTTTTTGCTGAAGGAATAGGTTAATAGAAACCCTATTAATAATGAACCAAACAAAATTACCATAATACTTAGTATCGTTTTTAGAGGTAAGACCATCATCTCATTTAGATTGACAACATACAAATAGTGTAAAGTTGGAATGGTATTTGAACGTTTTTGGTAGGCAGTTTTATCCTCTATCGTTTGCTCCACAATCTGATTTTCTATCATTACACCACTTTTAATGAAAGGCAATCTCTCCTTATGTTCAGATGTGGTGTAATTTAAATTAGCTCCATCAACAAGGCCAAATACTCCACTATTGTTAGGAAGAGTTGTTATTAGTAAATCTTTCTTTTCCCAAACAATGAAGAAAAATAAGTTTTTCTGTTCTTGAGAGTAGAACTTTTTTTTGACAATAATTAATTTATTGTCTGCATCGAAGCAACGCAAATCATTGTTATCTTTAGATTCCATAAATTTTTTTAGTTCTCCCATATTTTGATCCATATAAGTGAACGCTAAATAATCCTTAAATAAAAAATATCCGTCAGAACTAGTAATACTTTCCCCAAATCCTTTAGAAACTGCGATATTAAAGCCTGATTGATGACTTGAAAAGAGATTACCAGTTAAATCATTAAATAAATGATTATAAACTTCATAATTAAATGAGTTGCTATTCAAAAAATCTACAATGCTCTGCTGCTGGGAAATTAGGTTAACTGCATTTAATGAGACATCTAATCGATAGTCTATTAGATTACTTTCTCTCTCTAAAAACAACTCATTCATATTATTCCATTTCATCCGATTTCGACTACGTTCTTGAGAGACAGTAACTACCATAATAATTAATGTATAAACAATGATAACAATTAAGAATGACAGAAAAATTTTTTTGAAAATAGCTTTTCGAAACAAACTTATCATCCTTTCCTTGTTATATTCATCTATGCGTTTCTATTTAGATTATAAATACCTAATTTAAAGCATGTCCCATATAACCTAACCATGTTAAAAATCTATAGATAAAAGATAAATAACATCTTCTATCTATAGATTTTTTCATTATGATGATACTTTTGTTTATATCATCACACTTTCTTACAAAATCCGAATCGTTTTAATTTCAAAAGGTTGTAACGAGATGGTAATAGCATCTTGTATTTCGCGAGCTTCTTCTAAATCCTTTTCAATCAAGTTCGTTTCGTTCCAAGCATTACACTCAAACAAAGGTTTTATCGTAACTGTTCGTTCACTACCTAAATGGTCATGAAGTCGTAAAATCAAGCCTTGTTCATTCTCAGCTGGTTTTATTGCGTCTATACAAATACTCTCTTTTGTTTGTACTTCAAATAGATTGTTAATTGACTCTCCTTTTACAAATAAAGTAAGTGGTTGATTTATAGCCCAAGCTTCTTCTACTGTTCTACCTTCTACAAAATCACTTTTATGTGGAAGTAAGCTATAGGTAAATTCATGCTCCCCAATATCTGCTGTTGGATCTGGATAAATACTACCTTTCAGTAAAGTAATTCTCATTGTTTGATCCTTGATATCATGACCATACTTACTATCATTTAATAAACTAACTCCATAGTCTCTCTGAGATAAGTCTACCCACTGGTGAGCTACTGTTTCGAATTTTGCCATATCCCAGCTCGTATTCCAATGTGTTGGACGTTTTACATTTCCATATTGAATATCGTATGTCGCTTCCGTATTTCTAATATTCACGTCAAAGCCAGCTTTAAGAAGTTGTTCCCTTTCTTTCCAATCAACTTTTGTAATAAAATCAATTCGACGTGATTTATTATAAACCTTCATTACTTGGATAACTTTAGAAGTTCCGATAGTGTAAACAAACTCCACGGAAGCAAATAGTTGATTTAAAGCGATGATTTTAATAGAATCAGCTACTAGATCCCTTCCTTTTTCTTGATAAAAAATGTCAATGTCCCACGCATTATAATTCATTGGTTTATCTTCAAATAATTGTAGTCTGTTTCCTAAACCACTCTTGATTAATACTTCTTTTTTATTTTCTTTGTCATAAATTCGAGTTAACTGACCTTTTTTATTCCATTGTAGTAAGTAATATTCTGTTTCAAGCCCGTCATCTAAGGCTTTTGCAAAGCTATTACCTAATTCTACTGTGTTCTTTTCTTTAAATTGAATGATGGAAGAACCTAAAGCAGGTATACTTGGTGTTTCTATTACATATCCATCTTCACAAGGAACTGCTATTAAGGATTCTCCCCTATCTGTTACGAATTCTCCTTTTCCTTTCACTTCAACTTTTACTAGTTCTTTTCTTTCCCATCCTGCTGAGTTAAAGATTTGCCATTGATTTTGTACCGACTCGTTTAGCTGTTGATAGAGATTTTGGACAGAACTTATAACTTCCCCGATTTCCATCTTATGATCTTGATACACCTCTTTTATGGAGGAACCTGGAATTATATCATGGAATTGATTTCGTAATAAAACTTCCCACATATCATATAGTTCTTTTTTTGGATAGTTGGTGCCATTTTCTTTATACATAGTAGAATATAAAATTTCTAATTCACGAAATGCTAATTCTAATTTACGGTTCATTTTTTTAACGAACGCTTGGGACGTATATGTTCCACGGTGATATTCTAAATACAATTCTCCATCCCATGTATGAACATATTGATCTGTGTTTGCTACTGTTTCATGAAGGTTGGCAAAATATTCATCTGCACGGCCAGTTTTAATATTAGGTAGACTTGGAATTTTATCCATTCGGCGTCTATTTTCCAGCATATCTCTTGTTACACCGCCACCTCCGTCTCCATAACCATAAGATAAGATTAATTGCTTGTTAAAATCTTTATTTCTATAACCTTGGTAACTTCCTAAAACTGTTTCTGGCTCGAGCTGACCATTATACGTATAGAACCATTTAGTAGCCCAATTATTGTCTACTAGATTTCGACCAGGTTCTGGAGTAGTAATAAAATGCGTCAGTACTTCAGAACCATCTATGCCTCTCCAAACAAATGTATCGTGGGGCATGCGATTGTACTGATTCCAGCTTATTTTCGTCGTCATAAAGGTATCAATACCACTTTTTTTCAATATTTGTGGTAATGCCCATGAATATCCGAAAACATCAGGCAACCATAAATAATGAACATCCTTATCAAATTCTTCTTTAATAAACTTAGTTCCATGAAGAATCTGACGGGTTAATGATTCCCCAGATGGAATATTACAGTCTGCTTCTAGCCACATTGCTCCGTCTACTTCCCAACGGCCTTCCTTTATTCGTTTTTTGATTTGTTCATATATTTCTGGATAATCTTCTTTGATGAATTTATAAAGCTGAGGCTGAGTCTGTAAGAAAATATACTCTGGATACTGTTTCATTAACTGCAACACAGTTGAAAAACTACGAGCTGCTTTTTCTCTCGTATGTTTTAAACGCCATAACCAAGCTACATCAATATGAGTATGACCAACTGCTGTAATGGTAACTAATGCTCGTTTACCGAGTGAATCAATTCCTTCTTGTAGGCAATTATTTGCTACATGAATACTATTATAAAATGTTGTACTACCTGCATAGGACCAATCAATACGTTTAAATGATTTATCAAGTAATTGCAATAAATCAAATTTATCTGTATTTTGATCATTTAACTGTTCAATAGTTTTATATACACAATCGGCAGTAAAATAAAGATCATCACAAACTTCATGTAGAATCGATGAATCTGCTAGCTTAAATTTATGTGATTGAATCTGCTCAGGTCCCCCACCTTCTAAACCAGACCACAATTTCAGACTAAGGGTCACTTCTTGTCCGTAATATTCAGGATCAATAAAAACTTCTTTATGATTAGAATCCACTCCTTGATAAGGCTTACCATTAATGAATAGCAACGATTCAAAACCGGAATTAAAGCCTCCTCCTGTTCGGCCAAAATCAAAAAGTAAAACAACTTTTCCTTCTGTTTGTGGCACCTGATACTTTGTCTGAATCCATAAGTAGTAATCTCTACCTTCCCATGTATCTCCTACTAAAAAATCCTTCCAATTACTTGTATCTTCTGGTGGATATTTTGCCTGTTTCTCTACATCCTCTTGTACTTTCCATCCAAGTAATGGATTACGGTCTGTGTATCGATATTCCCTTAATTCTTTAATCCTAGCTTCTAATTTTTCCATTGTAAAAAACATAAGCACCTATCCTTTCGTAGCTCCGCCTAAGCTGAAGCCTTTCGACATGAAATTTTGTGATATTGTATATAAAACGACAACGGGTAACGTATAAATTACGGAAAAAGCTGCTAATTTCCCATAGTTAACCATTCCGAAATTTCCAAAAAACTGAAAGATTGTCACAGATGCAGGCATTTTTTCCGGTGTTTGGATCAATATATAAGGGACAAAGTAATTTCCCCAACTACCTGTAAAAGTGAAGATTGCTACTGTAAAAATGCCTGGGAGCATTAAAGGTGCAACAATTTTTTTTATGCCTTGCCATATCGAAGCTCCATCGACCCATGCGGACTCTTCTAAATCTAGTGGAACAGAATCCATAAAATTTTTCATCATCCAAATCCCATATGGCAGAGAAGATGCTGTTAAAAATAATGTCATAGCAATTAAGGAATCTTGGAATTTCAAATAGAGAAATAGCTGAAAAACTGGTACAATAACTGCAGTCATCGGCAAAGAAGTCATAAATAACACAGTCATCATAAAGCTATTCTTATACTTTAACGAATAACGAGATAATGGATAAGCTGCTAGTATACATGTTAAAACAACTAATATTGCTTGAGATCCAGAAATACCTATTCCGATAAAAAAGGATCTGAGGATAGTTTGATCTGTTAAAATCGCCTTAAAATTATCTAATGTTAATTTTTCTGGCATTTTGAGTGCCTGAATAGCACCTGTATCTATGGAAGCAAAAAGCATCCATAACAATGGCAACAAGAAAAGGATAGCCAAGATTGTAAGAATCATATAATGAATCATTTTTTCTATTTTATATCCTTTTTGTATCAACACTCCTCACCTACACTTTCACTCTCAATGTCTTCATATAAATTAAGCTAGCAATTGCGCCTAATAGTAATAAGACGAAAGATATAGCAGTTCCATATCCTAATTGATAACTAACAAAAGCTTGCTTATACATAAATAGAGGCAAGGTTGCCGTACTTACGCCAGGACCGCCACCAGTCATTGCATATATCAATGTAAAGACTCCGAGTGTTTGCAAAGTAACTAACATCATATTTGTTGCAATAGTTCCTTTTACCATAGGCACGGTAATATGGCGAATTACTTGCCATCGACTTGCTCCATCAATAATGGCCGCCTCTTCAATATCTTTAGGTATGTCATCTAAGGCAGCTTGGAAAACCATCATTGAAAATGCAGTCCCTCTCCACATGTTGGCAATAACCACACTTGTCATTGGAAAAGTGAATAACCAAGCAATTGGTTTAATATCGAAAATTCCTAATAACCAGTTTGCTGTTCCACTATCACCTAGAAATGCTACCCAACAGAAAGATACAACAACTTCGGGCGTTACCCAAGCAGCGATGATTATTAAACCAACTATTCTTCTAAAAGTTTTATTTTTCTCTTTCATTAAAAATGCTATCAGAAAACCAAAAAAGCATTGTCCCAATACAGCAGAGAAAAATACAAATATAATCGTATTCCATACACTCGTGCGAAATTCAGGATCTTGAAACATACGGGTGAAATTTTCAAAGCCAATAAATCTTAGCTGACTTGCTTCCACTCCAGTTAAAGCTAAGTTCGTAAAAGAGAAAAACAATGTAAGCACCATTGGTCCAATAAAAAAGATCAAAAGTAAAAGCCAAGATGGAACTAAAAAAATGGCTGCTTTTACAGGATCAGATAATTTCTTTTTTTTCTGCTGCATTGTAATGGAGGTTTCCAATTTCATCCCACCCTTTTATAAGAGCGATAAAAACAAGCTTTTACCGCTCTTATTCATTCTTACTGTTCTATATTTTCTTCACCAACAATTCTAGTTACATTTTTCGCATAATCTTTCGCAGCCTGTTCTGGAGTTTTACTACCAGTCGCAACTGCTTCTACCATATTTTGAATTTCCACAGAAACATTTGGATACTTATCATTTGCTGGACGGAAATGGGCATTTGTTAGGAACCCTGTAGCTTCCGTAATAAATGGTTGATTTTTATATTCTGCTACCTCGGCAGAATCATCCCGTACTGTTAAATTACCTTGAGCAACAGCACGAGCTGCCTGTTGTTCTTTTCCTCCTAATGCTTGAATTACTTTCCATGAAGCATCATG
>Ga0182739_1004458_pt1 | contig 11583 bp, 5 predicted proteins | sample eDN5th30CBELigBY_FD_128873 | JGI IMG/M metagenome (GOLD analysis project Ga0182739, IMG submission 128873) | Enriched backyard soil microbial communities from Emeryville, California, USA - eDNA 5th pass 30_C BE-Lig BY (version 2) (version 2) | ecosystem: Environmental > Terrestrial > Soil >... | reverse complement strand
TCGAAATTGTTGATGGCCCGTCCTCCGTCCACGCAGAAGTCGGAGGGGAACTGCATGACCAGGATCTCGTTCTGGCCCTGCTCCGCGGCCCGCCGGACAGCGCTCGTGAGCAGTTCCATGGCATTGGGCCGCACGGATTCCCAGTGCATGAAGGCGTCGTGCAGCTCGCGCTGCTGTGCCTCGGCCTTCTTCGTCCGGTCCAGCATCTCCTGCATCTTCCGGGTTTCCTGCTCGTCGGTGATCCGACGCAGGTCCTCGGGACGCACCATCTCCGTCATTTCTTCCTCCTCCCCATCCGCCGGCGCTTCTGCCGCGCCTGGCATCGACCTCTGGCAATGGCTCCCGGACAACGCAGCCGGGCGGGGTCAACCGCTGCGGCGCAGAGGAGTGGGTGCCTCCTCGGCCGATGGCTCGGCCGCAGACGGCGCCTTGGCCACGGCTGCGGCGACGGCAGCGGGACGAGCCGATCCCTCGAAGATCTGCTCGATGGCGGCCAGCCGCCGCTGTCCCTCCTCGTCGAGTGGCCCCGCCGATTCGACCAGCTGCCGGATCATGCCGATCACGGCCTTGCTCTCCCGGTCCGACGCTCCCTTCAGCAGGCGCGGCAAGGCCGCCAGCGCCTCCTCCGGTTCGGCCAGCAGCATCAGGAACTGGTCACGCACGAGCGCCTTGAACTCGGTCACGGTCATCCCGCCGCCGCGTTCCTCGCGCATCCGCCTGAGCAGGTTGAAGGCCCGCTCGTCGGCCGCCGCCCCAGGCATGCGGATATAGAGGAGCGCCCGCACCGCGGCCTCGCGCGGTCCGCCTTCGTCGATCCGGCGGCGCAGCTCGGCCAGGCGCTCCTGCACGAAGGCCCGACGGTCCGGGTCCTCACCCGGCCGCGGCCTGGCGGGCGCGTCCGTGTCGCGCAGCCCGACCAGGGCCTGCAGCCAGGGCGAGCCGTACAGGCTCAGGAAGGCGAACTCGGTCAGATTGTCCCGCGTCTTGCCGTACAGATCGAGCGCCGCTTCGATCCGGCTGCTCATCGCCTGCTCCGCCAGCAGGAACGGATTGTCCGGGGCAACCGGATGGCGGTCCTGCCGGGCCTTCGCGGCAGCCTCGGCCACCGGCTGGAGCCAGGGGTTGCGGTCGGAGAGCCAGTCGAAGCCGAGCCGCTCCGGGTGCAGGTCCCGCAGCCATTTCGCCATCGGCTCGGTGGCCATGGCCTGGACCCATGGCTGCATGAAGCTGCGGTACAGGCCCAGATTGATCCGCGACACCCGGTCGACCGCGGCGAAGCGGCGCTCGTCCTCAGGATCGGCGGCCACGATCCGCCGCACGTCGTCCAGGTCGCGGGCGACGAAGCGGACCAGATAGTTCCCCGCGATCAGGCCATCCTCGTCGGTGCCCGCCTCGTCGCGGGGAGTGAGCACCGCCTCGTAGAGGCCCGGCGGAAGCACGTCGATCAGGTCGATGTTGGACGCGAACTCGTCATGCTCCTTCTTCGCGACGCTGCCCGAGACGAAGATGCCGAGATGGCCGACGCTCGCATGGACCGAATAGACGATGGTCTGGCCGTGCGCGCGGATGTCGTCGACGTCGCGGTAAAGGTCGGTGATCCAGCCGAGCGCCTGCGGCGGCGGCGTGATGTCGTCGCCTTCGGAGCAGAACACGATGATCGGCGAGCGGATCTTGCGCAGGTCGATCCGCACCCCGTCGCTCGTCATCAGCTCGGCCGTCGACAGCTTGTTGCCGACGAACAGATTGTCGACGATGTACTGCATCTCCTCGGCATTGAGCAGTACATGGCCGCCCCACCATTTCTCGAAGCCGAGATAGCGGGGCGCCTCGGTGTCGACCTTGGCATAGAGGTTGTACTGCTTGGTCCACCAGGTATTGGCCGGGTTCAGGCTCTCGAAGTTCCGGACCAGCCAGGCCCCATCGAAGATCCCGTGCCCGAGATCGCCGGTGAGTGCCGTGAGCCAGCTCCCGCCCAGCATCCCGCCGCTATAGCGCATCGGGTTCTTGCCATGGACGCCGGCCCAGTAGGAGAGCGGCGAGCCGGCGATGATGATCGGGCCGAACAGCTCCGGCCGTGTGCCCGCGGTCATCATGACCTGCCAGCCGGCCTGGCAGTTGCCGACCACTACCGGCTTGCCCTCGGCCTTGGGGTGCAGTGCGGCCACCTGCTCGACGAAGGCCGCCTCGGCCTTCATCACGTCCTCGACCGTCTGGCCTGGCACCGGGTCCGGCAGGAATCCTATGAAATAGCAGGGATGGCCGGCCTTGAGCGCCACCCCGATCTCGCTGTCGGCCTTGAAGCCGCCGATGCCGGGACCATGGCCCGCCCGCGGGTCGACCACGATGAACGGCCGCTTCTTCGGATCGGTCGCCACGCCGGGCGGCGGCTCGATGCGGACCAGGCCGTAATTGACCGGGCGCTCCATCTGGCGGCCATCGGCCACCACCTCCGCACCAAAGCTCAGCACATGGGGCGCCTTCATCGCCATGTGCTCGTGATACTGATTACCGCGCTGACGCAGCACGTCCAAGAACAGCAGGCTACGCTCGCAGGCATCCGTCCAGTAGGAGCTCAGGTCGGTCCAGGGATCCGGCCACTCGTTCCTGGGCTTGCCTGCGTTCTGGTCGGCCATTCCAGCCACTCCCAACCTTGCCGGTCCAGCGGCGCCGGCCTCATCTTGCTCGATGCACTCGGGAGACTTCGTACGGTCGAACGTATGCTTGCTCAGGCAAGCAATTGCCAAAGTTCATTAAGATGTCATGTGGGAGTAAAAAGTCTCACTCCACGTGCGAGTAAAGCACCTGCATTGAGGGGAATCAACTGCCAGAAATCGGCTACTGAGGAATTTTTGGGAGTAAAGAATTGGGTGGCGAACAAAAAGTAATTTAGGCAGACGGAATGACGGGAGGCCGCCGCCCGCGCCACCACCACAGCACCAGCCAGATCGTGGCCAGAACGCCGCCGGCCGCTGCCCATGGCCCCGGGTCCCACCAGTTCATGCTACTTACCCGACCCTGCAGCCAGGCCAGCTTCACGAGTTCGAGATCATGGCGCAGTTCCCGGAGAGGAAGTGCCGCGAGATCGTCGACCGGAATCGAACCGAAGATGCGCTGCAGGTCCGGATGCGAATCTGCGCGGCCATCGACCGGCAGGCGCCGCGCCAGCCGGTCGACCTCGCTGTCGCCGGGGAAGAACTGCGAGTCCAGGGTGAGCGGAAACAGGGTGGTCCGGCCCTGCATGTGCAGTTCGATCATGGCATTGACGTCGTTGCACACGCCCAGCCGGTAATAGCCGCCGAAGGGGAGGTCCGGATGGGCATCCCTGATGCCGGCATAGGTCCTAATGATCGCCCCGGCTAGCCGCACGACCTCGAGGGCGTCGTCACCCCCATAGACATGCGCCACGCGCCCCAGCACCCAGGCCTGGTCGAGCGTGTCGATCGGCCGGAACTCGGCGCGGCCGTCGATGCCGAAATAGAACGAGAGGCGGGCATCCAGCAGCGGCCCGGTCAGGTGCAGCTCATGCTGGGAATGGCCGGCCGGCACGAGCAGCGGGCGGTCCGTGCCGGGCACGGCGATGCCGGTGTCCAGCCAGAACGGGGTGAGCACGTCCTGGCCTTGGTAGATGAGGTCGCCGAAATTGGCGAAGTAGCGGGCGTCCCGCACTTCCAGCCGGTGCCCCGCCTTGATGAGGAGCGCCAGCAGATCCTGCGGCGTCGCGGCGATCTCGCCATCGACCTCGACCTGGTAGCGCGGCGGCGCCCGGGCGGGTGCGGGATTGAGCGCCAGACGGTTCAGCACCTGGGCGAGCCGCAGCGCCTTGGCATGCTGGCCAGTGCTGGATGGATCGACCCGGTCGCCTATCTGGAGGCCGAAGCCCATGGGGCGCAGATAGGCGTCGGGCGCCAGCGCCGGGCCGTCCTGCGGCAGGGCCAGAGGCTCGGTCACCTCCTTCATCTGGCCGGTCGCCTCGCTCTCGGTCGTGGGCGCCGGTTCTTCCCCTTCGGCACCCACCAGATAGCCACGCGCCAGGGCAGCCAGCCGGACGGAGCGGCCGAGGCCGGCAACGGTCAGGCCCGGGAAATGGTCCACTGCCTCCCAGTGCTCGCCCAGGATCAGGATGCGGAGCCTTCTGATCTGGTCGGGGCCGAGCAGGCCACCGGCATCGGGATCCCGGCCGAGCCGCTGGAGGACCGCAGCGACGAAGGCCGGGTCGACCGACAGCTCGGTCATGACCTCGGACAGCCGCATCCAGGGCGGCGGCGTCCGGTCGGTCGTGCCGGCGGCGGAGAGTGCCGCCTGGGCGAGCACCAGGAGCAGGGCAGTGAGGAAGGCCAGGCGCCGGATCATGGTGCCTCGCTCACCAGCGCCGGCCGGTCGAGGCAGCCGATGCCTGTGGCGCGGCAGGCTTCTTCGGCGTGCAGGAGCAGGATGCGGCGTAGCTCCAGGACCGCCTGCGGATGGCCTTGGACCGAGTGGCCCGAGCGGATCACGAGCTCGGATTCCACGCCGTCGATATGGGCGCTCTCGTAGCGCACGACGCCGTCATCGCCCTCTTCCACCGGCCCGTCGCCCTGGACCGCGATGATGGAGTTGGCTCGGACGCCGGGCGCCAGCGGGATGTCGGCCAGCGCGCTGATGAACGGGCTGCCAGGCGTCATGCCGTACAGGCTGCCGACCCGGATCCTGGCGGGGTTGACCCGGAACGCGCCGGGATTGTTCATCGTGAGTTCGCGGCTGGCGCTGAGGAGATTGAAGGGCAGGCGCACCAGACCGGCGATGAAGCCGCCCAGGGAATATTCGGTGAGGTAGCTGCCGCGCTGTGGCGTGGCGATGAAGACGACGCGCCGCACAAAGGGCAGAGGCTTCATGAACATGGCGCGCCGCAGCAGATCACGGGTCTCCGGTCGCAGGCGCAGCTCGTCGAGCGGCTTGAGGCTGATCGCGTCCCACAGCTTCATGCCCGTATCGACGGCGGTCAGCTTGGCGAGCAGGCCGCCCTGACTGTGGCCCACCACCACCATGTCCCGCAGGGCCGGATCCTTTCCCTGCGGGTCGAGCTGCCGGACCGCGCTTTCGAGCGCCTCGCGCAGGCGCAAGGCGGAATAGGGGATCGGATTGCCGGTCTCATAGGTGAAGAACCAGAACTCGAACCGCTCGCGGATGCGCGGGTCGCTCAGCAGATCGTTGATCATGTCGGCCCAGCGTCCCGCGCTGGAGGCGGTGCCATGGACGAACACGACCGGGATACGGCCGGACTTGTGCGCCTGGAGCGCCACGAGCTGGCTCGGGAGCCGCCCCAGGAAGTCACCTTGCAGGAAGCCCTGGAACTCGGTCTGCCAGAGGGTGGGGTCGCTCAGCCCGTAGGCCAGCGTGGCGGTCGGTTCCGATTCGAGCGGCACCTCGCGGCCGGCGAGGGTCACCGTTTCCGTCTCCGGCCCCGCATAGGACTCGAGCGTGGCATGGACGCGCCGATTCGCCAGCTGGCCCCGCGGGTCGGGGATCCGCAGCAGGATGGTGACGGGCACCTTCAGGCGCGGTGCCACCTGGAAGCGGCGCTCGGCATGTTCCACCACCGGCGTGGCGGCGAGCGGCGCGCCGAGGCCCGGCTGTCGGTAGCGGTTGCGCAGGCCGCTCACGTGCAGTTCGGCGGTCGGCACGAGCCGGGTCAGCGGATAGCCCTGCCAGACCAGGAGGTCAGGAGCCGCGGTGATCTGCATGCTACCGGACGGCAGGAGGTAGCTGCCCGGCGCCGGGCGCACCTCGTCGTCGCCCTGCACCCGGAAGGCGCCGACCAGCGAGCGGTTGTAGATGTCGGCGGCCCACCGGAACCGAGGATCGAACGGATCGGGCGGCGCGTCGGCGTCCCCTGGGAACAGGTAGGCATAGGCGTAGAATGCGGCTGCGAGGTAATAGTCCGGCCGCTCGTGCGCCTCGGCATAGGCGAAGGCCAGTTCGGCCATGGCGAACACGGCGTTGGCGCCGGCCACGCCGTCGACGACTCCCTGGCGCAGCCTGGCGATCGCCGCCTCCGGATCGTCGCCGATGTCCTCGTCCGTATCGACGAAGCGCAGGATGTTGCGCGTGAAATCGCTGAGGTCGCCGGACGAGAGCACGTTGGCGGTCAGCTCGCGATGGACGGCGCGCGGCGGCATCTGCTGCACCGTCACCGGCGCACCGCATGCCGTCAGGACGAGCAGGAGGAGCAGTGCCGCCAGCCAGGACCGTCCAGGGCAGGGGCCTGAGGTACGGTGCGACAGGCACGTCCGCAGACCAGTTCGGCGGTGTCCCCTGCTGCCGTACATGGGCTTCCCTCCCGGCCGGACTGGCTGGCTCACGAACAGGATCGCCGCCGGCCGAAGCCATCAGTCCAGTACCATATCCGCGATCAGAGCGAGATGGCGGTGATGTCCCGGCGGCCAGCCCTTTTGAAGGTCGACTTGCAGTTTACTGACGGAAACGTGTTTCCGGAAGTCGATTGCGGCCGTTGCATTGGGGAGGCGAAGTACTATGAGTAGATGCCGGAGCGGCAGCGGCAGGGTCCTGCGGCGCTGTTCCCAACATCAGGGCATGCGGGGAGGGCTGCTCATGATGGCACCTCCTGGCGTTGGCGGCGGCGGATCGCAGTCCGGCGCATCAGTTCACACGGCGCAATGCATGAACCGCCCAGGCCCACGGCTGACATGGCCAGCGGGACCACCATCCGACGATCACCATCCGGCTATCGGGAAGGCATGGCATGTCCCGTCCGACGTCCGCCGCGATCACCCGTGCGGCAAGGTTCATCGTCCTGGCATGGTTCGCGATGCCGCCCGCCGGTGCCCAGGAAGTGCCCGCCGCTCAGGTCGAGCCGCCTCCCGCGGTCACCGTAGTGCGGGTGGCGCGCAAGCCGATCACGCCGACCACCACCTTCACCGGCCGGATCGAGGCGATCGACGAGGTCGCCCTGCGCGCCCGGGTGCCCGGCTATCTCGAGCAGCGCCTGTTCCAGGAAGGTGCCGAGGTGCAGGTCGGCGACCTACTGTTCACGATCGAGAAGGCGCCCTACCAGACCACGATCGACGAGATCAGCGCCACGATCGAGCGGATCCAGGCGACGCTCCGGCTGGCCGAGATCGACGTCGAGCGGCAGGCGGCCCTGGTCAAGCGCCAGGCGACTGCCCAGACCAAGCTGGACGAAGCCGAGGCGAGGCTCGGTGAGACCAAGGGCGACCTGATGCGCCAGAACGCAGCGCTGGCGCGTGCCAGGCTCGATCTCGGCTATACCGACATCAAGTCGCCGCTTACCGGCCGGATCGGCCGCGCCAACTTCTCGGTCGGGGACTTTGTCGGCCCGGACAGCGGCCCGCTCGCGACGGTCGTGGCGCAGGATCCGGTCTATGTGACCTTCCCGGTCAGCCAGCGGCAGCTGCTGGAGCTCCGCAACGAGGCGGCCAGGCGCGGCAGCGACCCGCGCAACGTCACGATCCGCCTCCGCTTGGCCGACGGCTCCAGCTATCAGGAGGTCGGCAGGCTCGACTTCGTCGACGTCCAGGTCGACCCCGGCACCGACAGCGTGCAAGTGCGCGCCAAGCTGCCCAACCCGGACAATCTCCTGATCGATCGTCAGCTCGTGACCGTGCTGGCCGAGACCGCCGAGCCCGAACTCGTGCTGATGGTGCCGCAGCAGTCCCTGCAGGCCGACCAGGGCGGCACCTACGTTCTGGTGGTGGATGCGGAGGACAAGGTCCAGGTGCGCCGGGTCGTGACCGGGGAGCGGCAGGGCGCCGGCGTGGTGGTCGCCGAAGGCCTGTCGGAGAACGAGCTCGTCGTCACGGAGGGCGCGCAGAAGGTCCGGCCCGGCCAGGTGGTCGATGCCGCCGAAGCGGCGGGCAGCTAGCCATGCTCTCCAGCCTCTTCGTCGACCGGCCGAGGCTCGCGATGGTGATCTCGATCGTGATCACCATCGCCGGCCTGATCGCCATCAAGGTGATCCCGGTGGCGCAGTTCCCCGACATCGTCCCGCCCCAGGTGCAGGTGACCGCGAGCTATCCGGGGGCCGGCGCCTCCGTGGTCGAGGACACCGTGGCCCAGCCGATCGAATCGCAGGTCGTGGGCGTCGACAACATGCTCTACATGAAGTCGACCAGCGGCAATGACGGCAGCTACACCCTCACCGTCAGCTTCGCCGTCGGCACCGACCCCGACATCAACACGGTCAATGTCCAGAACCGGGTCAGCCTGGCCGAGGCGAAGCTCCCGGACGAGGTGAAGCGCGCCGGCGTCAGCGTGAAGAAGAAGTCCTCGGCACTGCTGCAGGTCGTCAACATCTACTCGCCGGACCAGCGCTACGACGCGCTGTTCCTGTCGAACTACGCGACGATCAACGTGCTGGACAACCTGAAGCAGGTCCGCGGCGTGGGCGACGCCTTCCTGTTCGGCGGGCTCGAGTACAGCATGCGCCTGTGGCTGGAGACCGATCGCCTGACCAGCCTCGGCATCACGCCCAACGACATCATCCAGGCCCTGCGCGCCCAGAACATCCAGGCGGCCGCCGGGCGGATCGGCGCCCAGCCGATTGGCGACGACCAGGCATTCCAGCTCAACATCGAGACCAAGGGGCGGCTGACCGAGAAGAGCGAATTCGAGAACCTGGTGATCCGTGCCAATCCGGATGGCTCGTTCGTGCGCGTGCGCGACGTGGCGACGGTGGATCTGGGGGCCAAGTCGAGCGATGCGTTCGGCCGCTTCAACGGCGAGGCCGGCGCCATCCTGGCGATCTACCAGGCGCCCGGCGCCAATGCGATCGCGGTGGCCGAGGGCATCCGGGCGGAGATGGAGCGGTTGGCCGCGACCTTCCCGGACGGGCTCGCCTACAAGATCACCTACGACACCACCCGCTTCGTCGAGGAAAGCATCCACGAGGTGATCAAGACGCTCGCCGAGGCGTTCGTCCTGGTTGTGATCGTGGTCTTCCTGTTCCTGGGCAACGTGCGCGCCACGCTCATCCCGCTGATCGCCGTGCCGGTCTCGCTGATCGGCACCTTCGCGGTCATGCTGGCGCTGGGCTTCTCGGCCAACACCGTCTCGCTCCTGGCGCTGGTGCTGGCGATCGGCATCGTGGTCGACGACGCGATCGTGGTCGTGGAGGCGGTCGAGGCCAAGCTCGAGCACCATCCGGAGCTGACGCCCGCCCAGGCGACCAAGCTTGCCATGGGCGAGATCACCGCGCCCATCATCGCGATCACCCTGGTGCTGCTGTCGGTGTTCGTGCCGGTGGCCTTCGTGCCGGGCATCTCCGGGCAGCTCTACCAGCAGTTCGCGGTGGCGGTGTCGGTGTCGATGCTGATCTCGGCGCTGAATGCGCTGACCCTGTCGCCGGCCTTGTGCGCCGTGCTGCTGCGCCACCATCACGGCCCCAAGCGCGGCCCGATGCGCTACGTGATGCGGGCGATCGACAAGACCCGCGACGGCTATGCGGCGGTGGTCCGGATCCTGGTCCGCCGGGCGGTGCTGGGGCTGGTGGTGCTGGCAGCGGTCTGCTTCGGCGTGGTCGAGCTGTTCCGGATCACGCCCACGGGCTTTTTGCCGAGCGAGGACCAGGGCGCCTTCTTCGTCGAGCTGCAGCTGCCGGAAGGCTCGTCGGTCAACCGCACCGTCCGGGTGGCTGAGCGCGCCGAGACGATCCTGCGGGACACCGAGGGGGTGGCGGACGTCAGCACGGTGGTCGGCTACAGCTTCCTGGACGGGCTGGCCAAGTCCAACAGCGGCTTCCTGATCGTCCTGCTCCAGCCGTTCGAGGAGCGCACCGACCCGGCGGAGGCGGTGAACGGCCTGCTGGCAAAGCTGCGCGGCGAGTTCCGGGCGATCCGCGAGGCCAACATCATCGCCTTCAACCTGCCGCCGATCATCGGCCTGGGTACCGGCAGCGGCTTCGAATACCAGCTCCAGGACCTGCGCGGGGGAGACCCGGTCGACCTGGCCGCCGTGGCGCGTGGGCTGATCATCGCCGGCAACGGGGAGCCGAAGCTCGGGCCGCTGTTCACCACCTTTTCCGCCAACACGCCGCAGCTCTATCTCGATCTCGACCGCGACCGGATCCAGACGCTCGGCATCGAGGTCGGCGACGTGTTCAACGCGCTGCAGGCAACGCTCGGCGGCTTCTATGTCAACGACTTCAACCTGTTCGGCCGGACCTGGCAGGTCAACGTCCAGGCGGAAGCCTCCGACCGGAAGGAGGTGGACGACATCTACCGCATCCACGTGCGCAACCGGAACGGCGAGATGGTGCCGCTGCGCGCGATCGCGACGCCTGAGCTGGTCCTGCGGCCGCAGACGGTCGTGCGCTACAACAATTACCGAAGTGTCACCCTGAATGGCGGGCCGGCTCCCGGCGTCAGCTCGGGCGAGGCGATCGCCGCCATGGAGGCGCTGTCGGCCCGGACGCTGCCGCAGGGCTATGGCTATCGCTGGACCGGCACGGCGCTGCAGGAGAAGGAGGCGGCGGGCCAGACCTCGATCATCCTGAGCTTCGCCGTGCTGTTTGCCTACCTGTTCCTGGTGGCGCTCTACGAGAGCTGGACGATCCCGGTACCGGTGCTGCTCTCGGTCTCCGTGGGCATCCTGGGTGCCATGGGTGCCCTGCTGCTGGCGGGGCTCGACAACAACATCTACGCCCAGATCGGCATCGTCGTGCTGATCGCGTTGGCCGCCAAGAACGGCATCCTGATCGTCGAGTTCGCCAAGGCCCGGCGCGAGCAGGGATTGTCCATCACCGAGGCCGCGGTCGAGGGTGCCGCCGAGCGGTTCCGCGCGGTGATGATGACGAGCCTGGCCTTCATCGCCGGCCTCTACCCGCTGGTGGTGGCCGAAGGTGCCTCGATGCTGAGCCGCCGCGGCGTCGGCACCGCGGTGTTCGGCGGCATGATCGCGGCAGCCCTGGTCGGCATCTTCATGATCCCGGTGCTCTACGTGGTGTTTCAGTGGCTGCGCGAGAAGGCAAAGGGCCAGCGGAAGACGCCACCCACCAAGCTCCCGGTCGAGCGGGCCGTGCATGCACCGGCGCCGGCGGAGTAGCGGCGGCGGGCCGGACCGGCGCCACCGCCGTCCGCTCAGGGAGCAGGTCTCGCCTGGAGGCGCGCCGTCGCGGCGCGGTTCGCTGGCCATGCTGGGGATGGTGGCCTAGCCGAGGCACCCGAGGACAGGCGCATTGCCGTGGCCGGCCAAGTCCTGGTTCGCCAGCGTCACGGCTCAACCAGTGGCGTCATGTGCATCACGATCGAGGAGGAGGCAACGCCGCCAGCCATAGTGATCTGGCCGTCGGTCTAGATCGCGACTGCAGGGTGATCCTTGGCAGCCGAATGCTGAGCATGCTGGGCTGGATGCAGCGGCAGGGTGCAGCCGTCGACTTGGTTGCCAGACGCCTGGAGGCTTCGGATAGACTGCTCACGCCGGCTTGAGAACGATCCGGGCCGCAGGCGACAGTCAACGAGGGCGCAAAAGTCTTGGCCGTGCATCGGCCATTCCGTTGCCGCAGATTACCCCGATTTTTCCGCCTGGGGCTTCCACTTTCCGCCTCTGGAACGTCTGAAGCCACGGCGGTGT
>Ga0182739_1004456_pt1 | contig 11586 bp, 10 predicted proteins | sample eDN5th30CBELigBY_FD_128873 | JGI IMG/M metagenome (GOLD analysis project Ga0182739, IMG submission 128873) | Enriched backyard soil microbial communities from Emeryville, California, USA - eDNA 5th pass 30_C BE-Lig BY (version 2) (version 2) | ecosystem: Environmental > Terrestrial > Soil >... | reverse complement strand
TCTATAATTTAATGGGTTTTTTAGGTATTGTATAAGTAGGGTTCGATTTTAATACAGAAAAATAAAAGGGTATATGGATGTATGCTATCGTTATAGTCATTACCTTGTAAATATCATACATAATTAGTGATAGTGAAATAATAGAATGAAACCCTGGTATTCGGATATATGACTTCTTCTCCAGGGTTCAGGTTTATTGCCCGCGAAGCTGTTCAAACTCTTTTTCGGTAATGCAGTTAATTCAGATATTGTTTCGTTATTCATCCCGTTTTTATCATTTCTAAAGCTATTCTCCTAACACCTTTCTTTTCTCCTTGTTTTTCAGCTTCTTTTGACGTCAGGTTCTCATATACTAGGGAGTTCCGAATTATATCATCATAAGCCATCAGAACTTGTGGATCTTGAATGATTTGTGCCCATTAATCCATTGCTTTTTTCAATTCTTTATCATTTTCCATCACAACATCCTCCTATAAATGAATAATATCCCTCTCTTCTGATACCTAAAACAGCAATGAATTTGTTTAAAGCTATTCTCTTGAGAAATAGAAATTCCTTTTATGAGCTTAAGAATAATTAGAGGCAATAGCTAAAAAATAGATAATACTATTCAAGATCTTTTATTAGATTGGAGCATTTATGATATGAAGATCATGTATCTAACAATTGAACTTACGGTTGGTTTTTTTCTGCTTTTTATTATTGTTAAATTTGTCGGAAAGAAGATCATTAATCAAATCACACCCTTTACTTTTATTGCTTCTATTGTCCTGGGAGAACTGTTAGGAAACGCTTTATATGATCATCAGATAGGTATTTTCTACATTATCTATTCTATGGGACTTTGGGCTATTTTGCTTTTTGTAGTTGAGTATCTGGGACAAAAATACTTGTGGTTTCGTCGCATGGTAGAAGGGAAACCATCTGCTCTTATCAACAACGGCAGAGTTGATTATGAAGAATTAAAGAAAAATCGGATGAACATTAACCAATTACAAAGTCTACTGCGACAAAGTGAAACATTTTCTATTCGAGAAGTTGCTTTTTGTTATTTGGAAGCGAACGGTTCAATTAGTATTCTTAAAAAAACAAAATACCAAAAAACAACTCAAGAAGATTTTAGTTTGCCTATAAAGCCTATTTATGTCCCGGTTACACTTATACGAGATGGTAAAGTATTATGGAATGAACTAAAAGATCTAGGATTTGAAGAGTCCTGGTTGAGGACACAATTAGAAACCCAGGGAATTTTTGAATATCATTCTGTTTTCCTAGCTGAGTGGCTAGAAGATGATGGTCTTTTTGTACAAACATATTAACTGCTTTTTTTGATATTAAAGCATAAATAAAACTTTAAAAGCTTACTCTAAAAAGACTATTATTTATTAGGAAAGGGTGACAATATGAATTTTATATGGCAGTCAGTTATTCTTATCCTGGCCGGAATATTGTTATTAAGAATAGCTGGGAGAAAATCTATTGCTCAAATGACATTAGCGCAAACTGTCGTAATGATTTCACTAGGGACGATTATTGTTCAACCAATTGTTGAAAAAAGTATGGTGAAAGCAATTGGAGGAGCAGCTATATTTGTTCTGGCTATTTTAGTTTTAGAATATTTACAATTAAAATCTAATGCATTTGAGAAATTCCTTACAGGTAAATCTAAAACAGTTATAGAAAATGGGCAGTTAGAAACTAAACAACTTCAAAAACTACGTTTAACGGTCGATCAGTTGGAAATGAGATTACGTAACCAAGGGGTCTCGAACATTCAGGATGTCAAAACAGCGACAATTGAACCCAATGGACAACTAGGATATGAACTTCAAAAAGATGCAAAGCCTTTGACTATAGGAGATTTTAAACAATTAATGCACCTATATATGCCAGTGACTTCTCAAGCGAGTGATTCTCCTCAAAATTTAAATATGTCTAATGAATCCTCAGATATATTTAAAGAAATCAATCAAAATAATAAACAAAATCCTACCAATCTTCAGTAGCCTATCTAAGTATTCTTGGGAAAATTACTGTTGAGAATAGGAGATTTTTTAGTATTTGTAAATAAAAATTTATACGCTAATCAAACTACACAAGATGGATGAATCATTATTCTGTATTAGCTCTCAATAAACAGAAAAAGCTACTGACCCCCCCGATCAGTAGCTTTTTCTCATTCTAAGATGGATACGATGTAGACCTTTTAGATAGCAAATTCTTATAGCTTTTAATAAAAACTTTAAACGTCGACTCAATCACTATACTTATACGAGTCTAGAAGAAAAAATAAAGGAGCAAATTATTAAAAATAAAAGGAGAATTCAATCGGAAAATTTTTATCCAATAATAATTCTTTCTTTTGGATAATGATATTTTTCTTCTTTAACTTTTCCTCTTATTAAGAATAAGCATGAAAAAATGCCAATTCGTCCTATAAACATCAATATAATAATAACTACCTTTCCCGGAGTACTCAGTTCGGGTGTTATTCCCATCGAAAGGCCTGTGGTTCCAAAGGCTGATGAAACTTCAAAAAGGATTTCTAATGCTGAAAAGTGTGGTTCAAGATATGTAAGTATTATAACTGCAATCCCGCAAATCATAACAGCTGTTGCAATAACCACGAATGATTTTGTAATATCTTCATGTACTATTTCTCTTTTAAAAGCCTTTATTGTACTATTTCCTTTTGAATAAGAGTAAATGCTTAAAATCATAATTGCAAAAGTAGTCGTACGTATCCCTCCACCTACGCTACTTGGCGATGCTCCAATAAACATAAGAGTGCTTATTACAAGAAGTGTAGGGGTAGAAAACTCACTAACATCCATAGTAGCAAGCCCACCATTTCTAGTTGTAACTGATTGAAATAGCGAATAAAAGAAGGCTTCATCCCAAGTCTTTGCAGCAAAGAAATGATTAAATTCAAATAAATAAATAACTATTGTGCCGAAAAGAACTAATGCAAAAAATGTAAAGGTTGTTAGTTTAACAAATAAAGAAAAACGAAAGGGGCGTTTACTCTTAGCACGACCTCTCATAAAATATCCTTTTTCTCTAAGGAAATATCTGCATTCTATTAATACAGGAAAGCCTATTGCTCCAACTATTAATAAAATCATGTTTACTATTTGGACAAAATAATCGTGAGCAAAGGGGATTAAAGAAGAACCTGTTATATCAAACCCCGCATTTGTAGTAGCACTTACTGATGCAAAGAAGCCTTGTAAAAAAGCTTCTTCCCAGGTAGGGAAGTATTCTAAAAAATGTAGTCCTAACACAGCAGCTCCTATAAATTCAATAGATAAAATTAAAAATAAAATTTGTCTCATTAATTGAACTAAACCAGAAAGAGTAAACTGATTTTGATCCGTCATAATTAGTTTTCGTTCTCGCAAACCAATTTTTTTTCCTAGTAGCAACCAAAAAAATGTTCCAAGAGCCATTACACCAATTCCTCCAAATTGAAGGATAAAGGCAAAAATGAAAGTTCCCGGAACGCTAAGAACTTCATTCATAGGGATAGTAGAAAGACCCGTTACACTAATAGCACTAACAGAAGTAAACACTAAATCCACGATGCTGATGTGGGCAGAAGGTTTCACCGTGATAGGCAAAGCTAATAAAATGCTTGAAATCACAACAGCTGAAACATAATATAGAACAATTATTTGAACTGAGGATAGTCTCTTCGTTAGTCTATAAACCTTATTTCTCATACTTAACCTCTTTAATACATAATATTTATTCACAATAACATTATACACAAGGGATGATTAGATTTAAAAGGCTATTACAGTCAACTTTTCTAGATTTTCACCTATTTCATTTGTGATTTTGCCGAGTAACAACTCATGTAATTAAAAATCCCAGAAAAGCTAGTTGATAGAGGACAATAGCTTTTCTGGGATTTTTGATATATGTTATGCTTATTTTCAGCCTATGCAATGACTTTCATAGTAAATAACTTCAATAAATTACTCCTTTTCTAATTGGTGATATTATTGTTTCGCGGGCTCCCTATTTTCTATTTACACTGAAAACACGTTATTTCCTCAATTTCTTTCTATCAGCTGCCATAGGTGGTTTCTCTACCCATTCTTTATCAATCATAATATTTACTCCATCTTCTCCATAAGCTATGATTTCTGTTAATAACCTAGAATAATCAATGGTTAAATCACTTCTTTGACTTTGGGAAATAGAAATACCATAAATCCCTATTCTTGCTGTAACGTTCATAGCGATATGAAATACCATTAACTTTTCTGAAAAAGGTGCCTCTTTTGAAGTCGTAATTTCATCTTTGTAGGATATCGGAACGGGCAAATCATAAGATTCTAAATACGAATTCATAACTTTTGTGTGTTTTTCTAATATGTCTTTGCCTCTTTTAACATGTTCACGAATTTTTTTAGAAGAAGATACTTGAGTAAAAGCAGAAGCAATGGCAGCTCCTATGGCATTTGTCTGCATATTAGAGTAAAGGTGCGTGACTTCTTGACCAGTTAGCGGCCGTCGTTCACCTAAAAATTCAAATAAAAAGGATTGTTTGTGAATAAATTCAACTTTCTCTGGCTTTGGAATCTTAGGAGGCCTTACGGCTAATCCCTTTTCTAACAAAAGATTTGTTGTCTCTCCATGTAGTTCAAGAGTAGACGTAAGACATTTTGAATAAAAGGAATAGATATCCTCCCGATAAATATTAGGGAGAATATCTCCATTTACCATAAGGCCACCCTCAGCCATATTTTTCACATAAAATAGGCAAAAGTTATCAGTAAACAATGGTTTTGCTTTTAAATTAATATCTTGATCCTTAAAACCTTGAGGAATAGCTATTTCTTCTGTTTTAAAAATTCCTTGAATAATTTCCACATGTTGTTGGGATAAATCTAATGCATGTTCAACTAGGTTCTTAATTTCCTCATCTTTAATATGTTGAATGAAATATTTAAAGACGCAAATAAACATACTATCAGCTAGATAACTGCTCCATAAGCAAGAAATTTCAGCAGACGTTAAATCAATATGGTTCTTTTGCATTAAAAACCTACCTCTCTTTTTTTAATGTTGGGATTTCATATGAGGTAGGTTTCCCTTGTGGAAGTCAAATATTATAGATAAGCGCTTTTCGCCTCTCTTTTTAGAAAATATATAAGAAGTAGCCATGTGAGTTTTTAAAGGTCCCTATAAGGAGATGTCAGATTCACCTGATTTTAGCCAAATTAAACTAGAAGTGAACAACGATAGAGTAATTAAAAACAAGGCTAAATTCTTTTTTTCTTATCATTATTAATGTTAGCTCCTTTAACAACACTATAAAATTATATTAGCTATATTAATTAGTATGGTCATGGAGTAGAAGGCTGAAATTCAGCTCGGTTTTAGACGGAAACAAGTATTTATATCTCAAGCCTTAAAAAATGGAATAAAGGTCTGTAAGAAGGTAGTAGTTAACGTTATTATTATTCTAGGCAGTTTAATTAACTATTAAGAAATACATCAAAGTACGGTGAGGGAAGAGAGAAGCGATTTTGTACAAAGTGTTCTTATTATTTATTATGGGGGTGAAAATTATGAAAGTGACAATTTTAACGTTAGGCAGTAGAGGAGATGTACAGCCTTATATTGCACTTGCTCGAGAGATGATTAAGAATGGACATGAAGTAGTCATTTGTACAGGTGCGACGTTTCAACGTTTTATTGAAGAAAATAAGGTTTCCTTTCATCCCGCTGCCACTGATTTGATGGCAATAATGGAGAGCAAGGAAGGAAAAGATATACTTAATGGTAAAAGGTTTTCACCTTTTAAAATAATGAAATTTTCAAAAGAAAAAATTGCTCCATCCTACAGAAGAAGTATGGATGATTTTTACTTGGCTTCCCAAGGAGCCGATCTAATCATTTATCATCCTAAAGCTCTTGGTGCCGTTGATATTGCGCTGTACTATCATATTCCTTGCATTTGCTTACCGCCCGTTCCAATTATGTATCCAATTACAGAGTTCCCAAATTTCTCTTTATCGTCAAAACAAAGCTTTGGTCCTACATTAAATAGATTATCCTACAAGATAGTAAAGTTCAGTGAGTACCCTTTTATGAAAAAAATTAACGATTTTAGAGAAAAAACGTTAAAATTCTCGAAGAGAAAAGCCGGACTTTACACATATGACGTAAACGGTGCACCTATTCCTATAATTTATCCGATTAGTCCTTTTCTTTTCAAAGAAGTAGAGAGTTGGAAAGGTTCTGTATGTCTACCAGGTTTTTTCTTTTTAGATGTAGAGGAAGAGGTGCTACCCAATGAAATAGAAAACTTTCTAGAAAAAGGAAAGAAGCCTATTGTAGTATCATTTAGTTCTATGCCTTTAAAGAGTCCATCAATTTTTAAACAAAAGTTAGTTCAGGCATTAAAGGAGACGGACAATCGCGCAATAGTGTTAACAGGAACAAGTGGTATGAAGTTTAATCAACAAGAGAATATACTCGCCGTTAAAGGTGCATCCCATAGACTTTTATTTAAACGTGCTAAAGGCATTATTCATCATGGGGGTGTTGGAACAATGTCTGAAGCTTTACTGAGTGGCGTACCACAAATTATCATTCCGTTTACAGTGGATCAACCGTTTTGGGCAAATCTTCTCTATAAAAAAGGGTATTCACTAAAGCCGTTACAAGAAAAAAATCTCCAAGTATTCGAATTGGTTCACGCGTTAGAACAAGTAGAAAATAAAGAGTATATTGAAAATGCTCAACAAATAAAAAGCATCATTCAATCGGAAAATGGTGTATACCAAGCGGTGAAGCATATAGAAAGCGTAGTACACAAATTGCGGGATAAATAGATGGATTGAAGGATAGCTAAACAGCCAGTATGTGTTTTAAGAGAAGGGTTTTATCCAATCAACTCTTATATATGAAAACAGCTTTGTTTGTAATAAAGTTACGTTCTCCAGTTAATAGTAAGTAACGACAGGAAGTGACTGTAAGTCGACTTACATACATAGGTGTTTAAATAAAGGAGTTTTTTATGGATATAAATAAGGGAAAGCAAAAGCTCGAACTAATAAAAGGATTACTACTTATAGCCAAAATATCTATAGCTTCTGGTGTATCGTGGGAACTGGCAAAAATGTTAGGCTCTAAGCATCCTTATTTGGCGCCTTTAACTGTGATTCTTTCTATTCAAGAAACCATCCAGCATTCTGCTGTGTATGCTTTTTATCGAATTATCGGCACTCTTTTTGGAATTGCTGCTACGATTTTTATCATTAAACATGTAGAAGTAAACGGGTGGACAATAGGTTTATTATTAACAATAGGAATGGTGCTTCCTGTTGTACTAAGGCTACATAAGACGATCATTCATCAAATTGCGCTTACCATTTTATTGGTTTTTGTGTTTGTTCATAAAACAAATTATTATGTCTCTGATCGAATAAGAGACACAATCATAGGCGCTCTTGTCGCTATTATTGTTCATATCATTATTGTTCCACCAAATTACGTAAAAGAAGCTCGTAGAACTTTAACTCAATTTGGAATAGACCTTGGACAATTATTTGAAAAGGTGGCTTACTGGGTAAATAATAACTGTACATTTGTTGAAGGAGAAAATTTAATAGATGATACAACCAACTTGCTTCAGGAACTTCACCAGGTCGAAAAGGAATTAAGGAAAGCAGAAAAGAGTTTAAGGTTGAACCCATTTGGCAGAAATAAAAAGCAGCAGTTAAAACAAAATGAACAATTCCTTTTTCAACTGAAGCATGGGTATACCTATATTTCGGGTGTACTCACTACATTTAACGACTGGTCCAAAACGAATTCTCTACCCACAGTTGATGGACAAAAATGGGCTGTTCAACTACAGGTATTAGGAGAATACATAACAGAACAAGCTAATAAAAACGTAGAAAATTACTCTATAAAGAAATCATCTTTGGATGTACTCGATCTTTCTTTGATACCTTTACAAATCCGTATCCCACCTGAATTAGAGTCCCACCGATATCAATTAAGTCTATATAATGATACGCTTAAATTAATTGATAAATTAAAAGCAAAATGATACTAGTTCAAGTGATCCAGATATCCCTTTTATAAATGGGGTGATAACTTCAGTATCCAGTTATTGAACTATACATGCACAGTAGAAGAGGGAAAGAAGTTACCAAGGGGTGACTTCTTTTTTTATTCAAGAAATAATACAATTTAGCTTTTATATTTTCTGTTCCCATGCTCATATCCATATAAAATCATGAATATGTTTTTAATACGTCGCTAAGTGTTTCAACTAGCCACAAAAAAATATAAAAATTTATATTGACAGTAGAACCATACGATTTTATAATTATCCTTAATTAAAGATATTTTAATTCGAGATTTTAAAGTGATGAAAAAATAGGAGGAATAAAAAATGGTGAGTATTGGTTTATTGTTAATACGTTTGGTCATTGGATTATCTTTTATGGCTCATGGAACTCAGAAGTTATTTGGATGGTTTGGCGGTCACGGCTTAAAAGGAACGGGAGGATGGTTTGAATCCATCGGAATGAAGCCGGGAGTTAGAATGGCCTTAATGGCTGGATTATCCGAGCTGGTAGGAGGAGCTTTATTTGCTGCAGGACTTCTTACGCCGCTAGGAGCGCTTTTGATTGCCGGAACAATGGTCATGGCGATTGTGAAAGTACACGGTCCGAATGGATACTGGGCAACACAAAATGGGTATGAATATAATCTTACGCTTTTAGTGGTAGCAATCGGTGTAGCCATTGCAGGACCAGGTTATTATGCACTAGATACTTTTATTTTCTAAAAGAGAAAATAGGTTGGAATAAGAAAGATGCTTTTATTTTTTGATTAATATCTCGAATTCGAGATATTATATTATAGATAGCTGTAATTTTAAGAGGGCTAACAAAACGTATGACGAAAAATGTATCAAAGGAGATGGTAGTAATGAGTAAAAAAACAGCGGGTATTCATCATATTACGGCAATTGTAGGTCACCCTCAGGAAAATGTTGATTTTTATGCGGGCGTGTTAGGATTACGCTTGGTCAAACAAACGGTAAACTTTGATGACCCGGGAACGTATCACCTTTACTTTGGAAATGAAGGCGGAAAACCTGGAACGATCATCACATTCTTCCCGTGGGCAAATGCACGACAAGGAAAAATAGGCGACGGGCAAGTTGGCGTAACTTCCTATGTGGTTCCAAAAGGTGCGATGAGCTTTTGGGAACAGCGATTAGCTAAGTTTGGAGTTACAGCTACAAAGATGGAGCGATTTGGAGAGCAGTATTTAGAGTTTGACGATCCGCATGGTTTGCATCTAGAGATTGTGGAAAGAGAAGAAGGCGAAAAGAATACGTGGCAAACTGGTGAAATTAAACCTGAAGTGGCTATTAAAGGATTCGGAGGCGCTACGTTATTATCGGTTCGCCCTGATGAAACAGCTCAATTATTAGAAAACGTAATGGGGTTGGAAAAAGTAGGGCAAGAAGGAGATTTTATACGGTTTCAATCATCAGCTGACATCGGAAATGTGATCGATTTAAAATTAACAACCATTGGACGCGGGCAAATGGGTGTTGGAACGGTTCACCATATTGCATGGCGAGCAAAAGATGATGAAGATCAATTAGAATGGCAGAAATACGTAGCGGACAGCGGATACGGAGTAACGGCTGTTCGAGATCGAAATTACTTTAATGCGATTTACTTTAAAGAACACGGAGAAATTTTATTTGAAATTGCAACAGACCCTCCAGGTTTTGCACATGATGAATCACTTGAAACAATGGGAGAAAAGCTTATGCTGCCTGAACAGTACGAAACCCATCGAGATCAAATTGAAAGAGCTTTGATTCCTTTTGAAGTGAGAGAATTAGACTGAATTTTACTAAAAGAATTCTTTTAGTAATAGTAAAATGCTAGTTCAACCATAATTTAGGTATAAAGAAGGAATTAATTTATCTATATATAAAACTAATATCTATATTTGAAACACCGTGGTAATATGAAATTAATTCCAAGTGAGGAGGTGAATAGATGACAAAAACCATTGGTCTTATTTGTGGAAGTTTACGAAAGAATTCGTATAACCGAATGGTCGCTGAGTCATTGACTACATTAGATGACTCAGCTCAATATCGCTGGATTGAAATAAGCAGCCTGCCTTTTTTTAATGAAGACCTAGAAGCTGACGGATCACCAGAATCTGTCGCATCCTTTAGAGCTGCGATTCAAGAGGTTGACGGCGTTATTATTGTAAGTCCAGAGTACAATTCCGGAATTCCAGGGGTGTTAAAAAATGCCTTGGACTGGGCATCAAGACCTCGCACCTCTTCTGTTTTAAACAGAAAACCAGTTGGTCTCATTGGCGCAACTCCTGGAGGATTTGGTACGGCTTTTGCTCAAATGCAAACGAGAGAAGTACTGGAAGCTATGCAAGTTAATGTTTTGCCCTTTCAAAAAATGCTGATTTCGCAAGTTCATGAAAAAGTTGATGCTCAACAAAAGGTACTTACTGATGAATCAACAAAACGCTATCTTCAGCGCTACTTACAGCAGTTCATTCATTGGATTGATCAAGCGCCTGTTCCTGTTCTAGATTAAGAAAGAGAACACACCTCACGAACCTTCACCTCAGAAATAGCTTTTCTTTCTACACATGTTTTACTCAACAGATCATAAATGAAATCCAAAAAACCGTTCAAATTATAGACCGCTTGTAAGGAATGGAAGAGGTTCATGTATCCTTACTTGCCTTAATTTAAGGAGGATTATAAAATGTCTGATCTTTACTCTCGCCTTTCAAAAGATGATGCTGCCGTGCTTTTAGTTGACCACCAAACGGGCCTTATTTCCGGCCTTGTACGTGACTATGGTGTTGATGAATTTAAAAACAACGTATTGGCTCTTGGTGATACGGCTAAATTCTTTGATTTACCGGTTATTTTAACAACTAGCTTTGAAAATGGACCCAACGGCCCGCTTATGCAAGAACTCGTTGATCTGTTTCCTAATGCGCCAAAAATAGCTCGTCCTGGACAAATTAACGCGTGGGACAACGAAGAGTTTGTTAAAGCAATTAAAGCAACTGGCAAAAAACAGCTGATTATCGCCGGTGTAGTGACAGACGTTTGCGTTGCTTTTCCTGCGCTTTCTGCTATTAAAGAAGGCTACGAAGTGTTTGTTGTGACAGATGCTTCAGGGACATTTAATAAGCAAGTAGCGGATGCAGCGTTAACGCGCATGGCCCACGGGGGCGCACAGCTTATGAACTGGTTTAGCGTAGCGTGCGAGCTTCAGCGTGACTGGCGCAATGACGTTGAAGGTTTTGGCAATTTAATTTCTAGTCATCTTCCTGGTTATCAAAACTTAATGGGCAGCTATAGAGGAGCTCAGCGCGATTTCAGCAAGCAGAGTGTTTAACATAGCGGAGCTTCACTTTGCTAAAGGTCGTTCTCTTTACATATAAGACATGAAAGTAGAATGGCATCTGTGGATCATTTATGTGACGGAGAAAACGTAACGACATAAGAGAAAATGTTAGATAGGTGAGCCGGCTGAT
>Ga0182739_1004455_pt1 | contig 11590 bp, 11 predicted proteins | sample eDN5th30CBELigBY_FD_128873 | JGI IMG/M metagenome (GOLD analysis project Ga0182739, IMG submission 128873) | Enriched backyard soil microbial communities from Emeryville, California, USA - eDNA 5th pass 30_C BE-Lig BY (version 2) (version 2) | ecosystem: Environmental > Terrestrial > Soil >... | reverse complement strand
GTTAGCCTATATTGCGGATGCAATCAGCTTGCCTTCAATTGAAGCAATCGAAAAATATGTGCGCAAAAATGATGCGCTTGAATATATGCGAAACTTGGCAAGAATATTGGATGCCGCCGGTTATGAGGAATACATCGCATTCGATTTCACCTTATCAAGCCATATGAGTTATTACACAGGGATGTTATTTGAAGTGTTTGCTTCAGGCAGCGGGTTCCCGTTAGGAAATGGCGGACGTTATGACGGCTTGATGCAGCATTTTGGTTCGCAGGCCGGTGCAACAGGTTTTGGTTTACGTGTTGACCGTGTATTTGAAGCAATGCCGAAAATCAACGTCGACAAAGATGAAGTGCTTGTATTGTTCACAGCTGAGCGTTTTTCAGAGGCATTACAGGCAGTTCAGCAACTGCGTGAACAAGGAAAGCAAGTAACTTTCCAATCCTATGAAGGCATCGAAAATATCGAAGCATTAAAAGCTCACTTTAAAATCGTTAATGAATACAATAGCAGGGAGGCGTAAACAAATGACACAGCTAACAATTGCGATGCCAAAAGGCCGTATTTTTGAAGAAGCTTATGAAATGTTGCTGGAGGCTGGCTTTAACCTTCCTGAAGAAGTGGAAATGTCGCGAAAACTTATGATCGAAATACCGGAGGAAAACATCAGCTTCATTTTGGCGAAACCGATGGACGTCCCGGTTTATGTCGAGCATGGGGTTGCGGATATCGGAATTGCGGGTAAAGATGTTTTACTTGAGCAGCGCCGAACTGTCCATGAGCTGCTCGATTTGAAAATCAGCGAATGCTATATCGCTTCAGCAGGATTGCCGAATACAACGATTAATGAAATTGCGCCGCGTATTGCGACAAAGTATCCGAATATTGCGATGAAGTATTACAAAGGAATCGGCGAGCAGGTTGAGATTATTGAGCTGAACGGATCGATTGAACTGGCACCGATGATTGGCCTGGCTGATCGCATTGTCGATATCGTTTCAACGGGTCGTACTTTGAAGGAAAACGGCTTAGTGGAATATGAGCATATTGCCGAAGTTTCATCCCGCTTAATTGCGAATCCTGTAAGCTATCGCATGAAGAGTGACCGCATTCAAGATTTAGTGACACGCTTGAAAAAATGTGTGAAATAAGAGGGGCCAACGAGATGAAAATAACAATTTTGGATAACGATATTTCTTTAAAACGCCAACTCGAGCAAGGCAATGAACAGCAGCTGCAAACAGTACGTGAAGTCATTCAGGATGTACGTACTAAAGGTGATGAGGCGATTAAATATTACAGTGAAAAGTGGGACGGTTTTGCACCGGAAAACTTACGCGTAGCCGAAAGTGAAATTGTTGAAGCGGTTAAAAATTTTGACCCGCAATTATACGGTGATTTACAGGAAGCAGCGGATAATATTTATCGCTATCATAAGGAACAAAAACGTAAGGGATTCAAGTTACCGCTAGAGGACGGATCGTATTTAGGGCAACGGATTACACCGCTTGATGCAGTTGGATTGTATGTACCTGGTGGTTCTGCAGCCTATCCTTCTTCTGTATTGATGAATGTCATCCCGGCGCAAGTTGCGGGAGTAAAGCGTATTGTTATTACATCACCAGCAGGAAATGACGGGAAATTGCCGGAAGCGGTACTTGTTGCAGCACATATTTTAGGTGTGACGGAAATTTACAAAGTAGGTGGTGCACAGGCGATTGCTGCATTAGCATACGGTACGGAAACGATTGCCCCGGTAGATAAAATTACAGGTCCGGGCAATATATTCGTCGCATTGGCGAAGCGTGAAGTGTTCGGTGAAGTGGCGATTGATATGATTGCCGGTCCATCTGAAATTTGCATTTTAGCGGATGAAAGTGCATATGCCGATGAAATTGCCGCTGACCTGCTTTCACAGGCAGAGCATGACACATTAGCATGTGCGGTACTGATCACAACTAGCGATGACTTGGCGGATGCGGTTGCAGATCAGGTCGAGATTCAATTATCGAAACTGCCGAGACAGTCGATTGCACGAAAGTCGATTGAAAACTTCGGTCATATATATGTAGCGGAATCTATAAAAGATGCGGTACGTGCTGTGAATTCATTGGCACCTGAGCATCTGGAAGTGATTACAGAAGATGCCGAAAAGGTGTCGGAAATGATTACACATGCCGGTGCGATTTTTATCGGCCGCTATAGCTCGGAGCCGGTAGGGGATTACTTTGCTGGTACGAACCACGTATTACCGACGAACTCAACAGCGCGTTTTGCAAGTGGCTTAAATGTCGATGATTTTATTAAGCGCACGAGCGTTGTTTATTACAGCGAGAAAACTTGGCAACAAAATGCGCCGAAGATTGCGCGTCTTGCACGACTTGAAGGGTTGGAAGGACATGCAAGAGCGGTAGAATCGCGCGGCTGGGATAAAGGAGAAGAATAATGACACGTTTTGCAAAAATCGATCGCGATACAAATGAAACAAAAATTAAAGTAGAGCTCAATTTAGACGGTACAGGTCAAGCCGACATTAAAACAGGTGTTGGCTTTATGGACCATATGCTCGATCTCTTTATTAAGCACGGATTGTTTGACGGTAAAATACTGGCGGATGGGGATACTTGGATTGATGATCACCATACGACAGAAGATATCGGGATTGTGTTGGGACAAGCATTCCGTGAAGCGTTGGGCGATAAAAAAGGAATCAAACGTTACGGCACGGCATTTGTACCGATGGACGATGCGTTAGCGCAAGTTGTCGTTGACTGTTCAAACCGTCCGCATTTGGAATACCGCGTTACACCGGAGCTTAATGCGAAGGTAGGCAACTTTGATACAGAGCTTGTTCATGAGTTTTTATGGAAGTTTGCACTGGAAGCACGCATTAACCTGCATGTCATCGTCCCTTACGGCCATAATACACACCATATTATTGAAGCGATTTTTAAAGCAACGGCACGTGCATTGGATGCAGCGGTAGAAATCGATCCACGTGTAAAAGGTGTGCCATCAACAAAGGGGCTGTTAACGTGAAGATAGGTGTAATTGATTATGGAATGGGCAATCTGTTTAGTGTCGAACAGGCACTAAAACGATTGGATGTACAAGTCATTGTTTCAAGCGAGATTGGACAGTTGGAAGCAGCAGATGCTTATGTGCTGCCGGGTGTAGGCGCATTTCCGGATGCGATGAAGCGCCTGGAGGAAACGGGGCTCATCAATTTCATTCAAACAACGAAAAAGCCGCTGCTTGGCATTTGCCTTGGCATGCAGCTGATGTTTGAAGAAAGCGATGAAGTAGCGCAAACGAAAGGTCTTGGCATTTTCAAAGGACGTATTCAGCGCTTTACGAATGTTACACGTATTCCGCATATGGGCTGGAACGAGCTGAAGTTAAACCAAACACCAGCATGGTTAAGTAATGAAGACTTGCCGCAGGAACGTCATGTCTACTTTGTTCATTCGTACTATGCGAGCGGCATCGATGACATGGAACTGATCGCCTCAGCTGACTATGAACAAGTTCAAGTGCCGGGCATCGTGGCAAAAGATAATTTTACAGGTATGCAGTTCCATCCAGAAAAGTCGGGGCCGTTTGGTGTGTATTTATTGACGGCTTGGACACAGGGAGTGAAAGAGGGCGTATGTTAACAAAACGAATTATTCCATGTCTTGATGTAAAAGAAGGACGTGTTGTAAAAGGGGTACAGTTTGTAGAATTGCGTGATGCAGGCGATCCTGTAGAGTTAGCTAAGTTTTATGATGAGCAAGGCGCCGATGAGCTTGTATTTCTTGATATTTCCGCTTCGCATGAAGGCCGGGAAACGATGGTCGATGTTGTTCGTCAAACAGCAGCATCATTGGCGATTCCGTTTACAGTAGGCGGCGGCATCCGAACGATTGAGGATATGAAGCGCATTTTACGTGCAGGTGCCGATAAAGTATCGGTCAACACTTCAGCACTGGAACGTCCACAGCTTATTAAAGAAGGCGCGGATTACTTCGGGGCACAATGTATTGTATGTGCAATTGATGCGAGGTACAGTGAAGAAGACGGAACATGGATGGTCTACACACATGGCGGCCGCAATAAAACAGCATGGACAGCAGTCGAATGGGCGAAAGAAGCGGTACGATTAGGGGCCGGAGAAATCCTCCTTACATCGATGAACCAAGACGGCGAGAAATCTGGCTTTGACCTGGCATTAACAAAAGCGGTACGTGATGCGGTAACGGTTCCTGTCATCGCGAGCGGCGGGGCAGGCAATGCCGAACATTTCCGTGAAGTACTGCAGGATGTTGATACAGATGCGGCACTCGCAGCGAGTATTTTCCACTATAAAGAAACGAGCGTAGCAGAAGTGAAAAGCTACTTAAAAGAAAAAGGGGTTCGAGTACGATGAACGTAAAATTTGATGAACAAGGCTTAATTACAGCCGTAGTACAAGATGCACAGTCAAAAGAAGTATTAACAGTAGCTTATATGAACGAAGAATCACTGCAAAAAACGATTGAGACGAATGAAACTTGGTTTTATTCACGTTCTCGCCAGGAGCTTTGGCATAAAGGCGCAACGAGCGGCAACACGCAAAAAGTAGTTTCAATCAAAACAGACTGTGACAAGGATGCACTTGTCATCGAAGTCATCCCAGCTGGTCCGGCCTGTCATAACGGAACAACTTCATGCTTTACTGAAAGCTTGGTAGAAAATGAACGTCCAGGGTCTGTTGCCATTTTACCGCAGCTTGTCGAAGTGATTAAACAACGTGAAATCGATATGCCTGAAGGGGCGTACACAACGTATTTATTCGATAAAGGGATCGATAAAATCTGTAAAAAAGTCGGCGAAGAGGCGACAGAAGTTGTTATCGGTGCGAAAAACCGCGACGCAGAAGAAGTGAAATGGGAATCAGCCGATCTTCTTTATCACTTATTAGTCCTTCTTCAAGAGCAAAAGGTTAATGTTTATGAAGTACTCGATGTACTGCAAAAACGTCATGAAGGAAAGAAACAATAATCAAGAACAAATGCGCTAAAGCGCCCGTTCAACTCCGACAGACATTGGAAGGCCCGACGCAAAAGTAAAAGCACCACCACTTTTGCAGGAGGGACTGAAATGGCCGAGGAGTTGGCGCTTTAGCCTAGACGGGACAGCATTTTATTTCTAGATTATTCAAAATGTCAAGATCTAAAATTTCCTTAACAAAAGAAAATTAACACCGCTTTGTCAGACGTGTTTTTAGTACATATGTGCCGGATATGCTATAATAGTAAGAATTGATTAAGGGACCACACCTGTGCGTTCCTTATTTCTTTGTTTACAAACAAATGACCTGCGTATTTGATGATATAGAATGTATTGAACGGAATGACTCGGAGGAATTTTATTGGAAAATAAACGTTTAAAATCAAAAGCTACTAATGTCGTGTCGTTTGTTCCGAATGGTGATTATTATTATAAGAAAGCTTTGAAGGCAATTGAACGAGACGAAATGGATAAAGCATATAAATATATTAAACGCGCGGCGGATTTAAGTCCGGATGACGCGCACGTGTTACTGCAGTACGGAATTCTGGAAATGGAACTGCAAAATTTTGAGCATGCATATGAGTTGATTCACACAGCCTATAGTTTAGAGCCGAATGAATCCGAAATCATTTTCATGCTGGCGGAAGTGTCGGGCTGTATCGGTCATATTGCGGATGCCCAAAAATACGCAGCACAATATTTAGAAATGGAACCGAATGGCGCCTATACGGAAGATGCCTCCGAAATATTGGAGTTTGTCGACTATGTGGGCGAAGAAATGGATGACATGGATGAATTTGATGGGGCGAAGCATGTGGCACAGGAAAAGGCCCGCCGCTATATGGAGCAGGGAGATTTTAAAACGGCAATCGAAATGCTGGAGCAACTTATTGAAGAGTATCCAGACCTTTGGAATGCGTATAATAATCTGGCGTTGGCTTATTTTTATGTCGGAGAAGCGGAACAGGCACGTGCACTTTTATATCGAGTGCTGCGTGAAAACAAAGGCAATCTTCATGCACTTTGCAACTTGGCCGTGTTTGCTTATTACGAAAAGAGCAGTGAAGAGCTGAACGAAATGGTCGGATTACTAAAGAAAATCCAACCGTTCGATTGGGAAAACCGTTACAAGCTCGGTGCGACATTTGCGTTAATCGGGCAATATGAAGAGGCCTACAAATGGCTGCGTTCAATGAGTAAAAAGGGGTATGATGGAGAGCCTGGCTTTTATTTCTGGCTTGCCCAGTCTGCCTACTTCTCAGGACACGAAGCCACTGCAAATGAAGCATGGAAAACGCTTATTCAGCTGGATCCTTCAAAAGAAGGAATGGAACCGTGGGCAAATGGTGAAGGTTCGATTTTACGCAATTCAGCGGAAAATCACCGGGATTTCATCATTCGTCAGCTAACAGATGAGCATCAGTCCAGCCGGTTATTCGGCATGTTTTTATTGAAGCGGTCTGCCCATAAACAAGAAATTGTGGCACATCCTTCACTTTTAAATGTCTCGAATTTCACAGCGATTGAAAAGCTTTGCCTGGCATATGCACTGGACTATGATTTCAGCAAAGGCAGCAAGGAAGAACAGCAATTCCTGCGCTTTATGGAAGTTGCCGAACTGATCACAGAAACGAATGATTCGATTTCATTGGAAGTGGCGCAAGTGTTAAGTACATGGTTTGCGCTTGGGGAAATTGCATTCGAACAAGGCTATGCATTCAAAAATCGCGCGGCGCTTGCTGCTGCTGTTGAATATTCTTTCCATACGGCATTGGAAAACAAAGTGACGAAAAAAGCAGTTGCGGGCAAATATAATATTTCGACTGCCACATTATCGAAGTACAATGATGAGTTATATGAATTTGTACCATCGGACTTTGAATAGGCAGTAAATTTGTATTTACCCAAGCAATCTTATACGATAAAACTATATAAAAGGTATACGTAAGAGGAGGATCTTCATGTCAGAAGAAAAAATTTATGATGTAGTCATTATCGGAGCAGGTCCAGCAGGTATGACTGCTGCGGTATATGCATCACGCGCTAACTTATCAACATTAATGATTGAACGTGGGATTCCCGGCGGACAAATGGCAAATACAGAAGCAGTGGAAAACTACCCTGGTTTCGATACTATTTTAGGGCCTGAGCTATCGACGAAAATGTTTGAGCACGCAAAAAAATTCGGTGCTGAATATGCTTACGGTGATGTAAATGAAATCATCGATGGTGATGAATACAAAATTATCGTTTCAGGTAAAAAACAATATAAAACACGCACGATTATCATTACAACAGGTGCAGAGTACAAAAAACTGGGCATTCCTGGCGAAACAGAGCTTGGCGGCCGCGGTGTAAGTTACTGTGCTGTATGTGATGGCGCATTCTTCAAACAAAAAAACCTGATAGTTATCGGTGGGGGCGACTCTGCTGTTGAAGAAGGTGTTTACTTAACACGCTTTGCGGATAAAGTAACAATCGTACACCGTCGCGATAAGCTTCGTGCACAAAAGATTTTACAAGATCGTGCATTTGCCAACGAAAAAGTAGACTTCATCTGGAATTCAACTGTGAAAGAAATTCATGAAGTTGACGGTAAAGTAGGCAAAGTGACGTTAGCTTCAACAGTTGACGGTACAGAGTCAGAAATGGAAACAGATGGCGTATTCGTATATGTCGGCATGCTTCCATTAACAGCACCATTTGCTTCACTGAATATTTTAAATGATGCAGGCTATATTGTAACAAATGAAAAAATGGAAACTGCAATTCCTGGTATTTATGCTGCGGGTGATGTTCGTGAAAAAATGCTGCGTCAAATTGTAACAGCTACAGGTGACGGCAGTATTGCAGCTCAATCTGCTCAACATTACGTAGAAGAAATCAAAGAAAAAATAAATCAATAATTCTTTAACATAAATGTAATCATATCGTTACAAAATAAGGGTATACTAAAAGTGGAATTTGTTTTAACCCCCTTATATTTTTATCCTAAGGTTGTTTCAAGCGGTTTACGCTGAAGCAACCTCTTTTTTTATGGCTTTCCTGCATAAATGCTGGCATTATAAATGAAACGCTTGCTTTTACTGAATGCATAGGACAAGGTATAATAGAAATAAGCTTTAGAAAAACACAATTCGCTTCACGTATAGCGAAATTGTGTCTTTACTTATGTGGAATTCGTGAAATATTATATATTCACTTATCCATTAAATGAAAAAGTTGAGGTGTTGTGTATGCAACGTATTACAAATTTACTCGCTATTAAAGATGGTCAAGTATTATTGCTGCAAAAGCCGAGAAGAGGCTGGTTTGTGGCACCAGGTGGAAAAATGGAGCCAGGAGAGTCCATCTATGACTCGGCTATACGCGAATTTCAGGAAGAGACAAATTTAACACCAAGAGACGTTCATTTAAAAGGCGTATACACAATGGTTATTAAAAATGGAGATACGGTCGTCGATGAGTGGATGCTGTACACATTTATTGCAACAGATGTTGAAGGAACACCATTTGTCGAAACACGGGAAGGCATTTTAAACTGGTATGAAATTGATCGTTTAAAGGATCTTCCGATGGCAGCAGGTGACCGTACGAATTTATTATTTGCAGCGTTAAATAAAGGTACGCAATATGGTACATTTGAATATACAGAGGATTTTGAGCTGATTAGCGAAAAAATCCAAAACTCGACGGAACAAAACTAGAGGAGATGAAATAAGTGGCAAGTTCGAGCTATACACATGAGTTAGTAATTATTACAGGAATGTCAGGGGCGGGCAAAACGGTAGCCGTTCAAAGTTTTGAGGATTTAGGTTATTACTGTGTAGATAATTTACCTCCGGAGCTTTTAACTACTTTTTTAACGCTAATGAAGGGTTCCGAAAAAAAGATTTCACGTATGGCAGTTGTGATGGATTTACGTGGGAGAGAATTTTTTGGCTCATTGATCGAATCGCTCGACGCACTACTGGATGAAGAAGATATTTTACTCCGTATTTTATTTTTGGAATCCGATGATGCCACATTAGTTCGCCGCTATAAAGAATCACGCCGATCACATCCGCTTGCACCTCAGGGATTACCGCTGGAAGGGATTCAGCTGGAGCGCGAATTGCTCTCCGAAGTAAAAGGGCGCGCCAAATCAATCGTCAATACTTCCAAGTTAAAGCCACGTGAATTACGTGAACGTATCGCCCAAGAGTTCAGCAATATGAGCAGTCCTACGTTTTCACTAAACATTATGTCATTTGGATTTAAGCATGGGCTGCCGATTGATGCTGATTTAGTATTCGATGTTCGTTTTTTAAAAAATCCTTACTATGTTGAAGAGCTAAGACATAAAACAGGGCTACAAACAGAAGTTTCCTCTTACGTATTGGCAACGGAAGAAACACAACAGTTAATTGCCAAACTGACTGACCTGTTCACTTTCATGATTCCCCATTACCGTAATGAAGGCAAATCACAGCTTGTCATCGCTTTCGGCTGTACGGGCGGTCAACATCGCTCCGTTACACTTGCTGAATACTTCGGGAAGCTATTGGCAAAAAATGATCAAGTCATCGTTACACATAGAGATATTAATCATAGGAAGGATTAATGAAATGAAAAAAAAGAGAACAAGAATCGTCGTAATTGGCGGGGGGACAGGCCTTTCTACAATTTTACGCGGTTTGAAGCAGCATCCTTTTGATATAACGGCTATCGTTACGGTTGCTGATGACGGTGGCTCTTCTGGCCGTTTGCGGGATGACTATGATATCCCGCCGCCAGGAGATGTGCGAAATGTAATTGCCGCACTTTCTGACGTAGAGCCGTTAGTCGAGCAAATGTTTCAATACCGCTTTTCCCAATCAAACGATTTAGGCGGTCATTCGCTCGGGAACTTAATGTTGACGGCTTTGACGGAAATTACAGGTGATTTTAACCATGCGATTGCTGAAATGAGCAAAGTACTGAACGTGCACGGAAAGGTCATTCCAGCAGCGAATAAAAAGGTTACGTTACATGCCGAATTGGCGGATGGGTCAGATGTGATAGGCGAGTCGAAAATTCCTTCAGGCCAGGCACCGATTAAACGGGTATACTTGGAGCCGAGTAATCTCAAACCTTTACCTGCTGCAGTTCATGCGATTGAACGGGCAGATTTTATTTTGATTGGACCTGGCAGCCTTTATACGAGCATCATTCCGAATCTATTAGTGAAAGGAATCGGGCAGGCAGTTGTTCGTGCAAAGGGTGAAAAGATTTACATTGCGAATTTAATGACACAGCAAGGTGAAACGAGAAACTTTACTGCGTCAAAACATATTGAAGCAATCCATGAACATGTTGGCGAAGCGTTTATCCAATCGGTACTAATCAATGAAAAGGAGCTGCCTCCTTCGATTTACGAAAATTACCGTGAAGAAAATGCCGAACCTGTAAAGTTTGATATAGAAAGATTGCAAGAAATGGGCATCACTATTATTCCAAAAGAGATCGCCCTTATTGAAAATGGAACAGTACGTCATGATGCGGTAAATCTAGCGGAATGGCTTTGTGAATATACATTACAGAAAAAACAAACAACGCAAGAATAGTAGTATGAAAGAAACACTACATAGGTTGCTGGGAAAGGGGGAGCGAATCCATGTCATTTGCATCTGAAACAAAGAAAGAACTGACGCAGGTAGAAGCAGGTGATAGCAGTTTAAAGGCAGAAGTATCTGCCCTGATACGGATGAACGGTTCGTTAAGTTTTGCGAATCGCCAAATAAGCTTGGACGTACAAACAGAAAATGCGGCAATCGCACGTCGGCTTTATACAATTGTAAAGAAGCTTTATCCATATAATGTCGAGTTGCTTGTGCGGAAAAAGATGCGTCTTAAAAAGAATAATGTGTATATATGCCGTGTTCGGGAAGGCGCACGTGAAATTCTTGCGGATTTAGAAATTGTCTCAAATTCATTTGAGTTTAATCATACGATCGCGAAATCTATCATACCGAAAGAGAATGAACGCCGTGCTTATTTACGTGGTGCCTTTTTGGCAGGAGGCTCGGTGAACAATCCGGAAACCTCTTCCTACCATTTGGAGATTTATTCTTTATATAAGGAGCACGGGGAAGCGTTGGCTGAGCTGATGAACCGGTACGACTTAAATGCGAAAACAATCGAACGTAAAAAAGGTTTTGTCACGTATTTAAAAGAAGCCGAAAAAATTTCGGATTTTATGAATTTAGTCGGTGCTGTACAGGCAATGCTAAAGTTTGAGGATGTGCGGATCATTAGAGATATGCGTAACAGTGTAAACCGTATCGTAAACTGTGAAACAGCCAACTTAAACAAAACAATAGGCGCGGCGTTGAGGCAAGTGGAAAATATCCGCTATATTGATAATGCGGTAGGCCTTGATCAGCTGCCGGAAAAACTGCGTGAAATTGCACGCCTTCGTGTGGAATATCAGGACGTGACGTTAAAAGAGCTCGGTGAAATGGTTTCAACTGGCGTTGTCAGTAAATCAGGCGTCAATCATCGTCTGCGCAAAATCGATGAAATCGCGGATGCGCTCCGT